>Ga0302177_10001824_pt1 | contig 15165 bp, 13 predicted proteins | sample I_Palsa_E1_2_FD_198780 | JGI IMG/M metagenome (GOLD analysis project Ga0302177, IMG submission 198780) | Peat permafrost microbial communities from Stordalen Mire near Abisko, Sweden - I_Palsa_E1_2 | ecosystem: Environmental > Terrestrial > Soil > Palsa > Peat permafrost | place: Sweden... | reverse complement strand
AGGCGCGCGGCGCACACGCATCATCACCAAAACGGAAGTCTCTACGGTTCGAGGGGATTGCCAGTTGGTGGTGAGTCGCCGCGGCTTGTTAGCGCAGAACGGCTCGTTCGGTGTTGCTTGGGGGCGGCGAACCCGATTCATGAGGTGTGCGGATGACCAGTTCCGGTGATCCGGTATCCGACGGCCCACCGCCGGATCGACCCGGGGCTGGCCAAAGCCGGGGTCGCGCTGTTCCACAGCTATCCGGCACCACCGACCTCGGGTGCTGCTGGTAGCCCGATTCCGGGGAGCCGGCACCTGACCATTGGACAGCCACTGGTCGTCTGTCCTCGGCGTCGGCTGTCCGCCGTGTCTGCCCAGCAGTTTTGCGGGACCTGCATCGTCGCGGGTGGGCCCAGCCGGGAGGCTCGCCGTCGCCGGGGAGCGCAGCGTTCTGCGGTTCCTGGTCTCCGGCTGCGCGCAAGACTTGTATCCATAATTCCCCGGTGCGTGACAACCGAACGTGGTGCCGCATGCCTCTAACTACCCGATCTCACGGTCATCGACCCTACATTCGAAGGCCCGGCAACCAGACGATGGTGCCGGCGCAGCAGCCATAGTCCCGTGTAGCGACGCCCGCAAAGCCTTGATGCCTCTCCCCCGCCGCGACTCCAGCGCTACGCACAGTGAGAGCCCAGGATCCCTGTTTCCCGGCCGGGAAACAGATCCCCGCCGACCCCGATGCACTCCGGCCGCGGCGGTCATTGACCGGGACTTCGCGGTGTACCACCGCTGCGCGGTCGGCCGCGCGCACGGTGTTCCCGGGCGGCCTGGGCCGGCCATGGCTGGGCGCAGTCCCGGCTGCCCGGTGGTCACGGCGTGATCGCGATGGCGAAGGCGCCGTTCCCGACCGTGATGGGCAGGCCGGCCGCGTTTGTGGCGGTCCGGATCGGGGTCACGGTGCGCCCGGTGGGGTTGGCGACGTAGGCGGTCGCCCCGTTCGGCGTGATCGCGATGGGCCCGGCGCCGCCGATCTTGATGGGCTGGCCGGCGGTGTTGGTGGCGGTCCGGATCGGGGTGACGGTACGCGAGCCGAGGCTGGCGAGGTAGACGGTCGCCCCGTTCGGCGTGATCGCGATCCACTCGCTGGCGGCACCGCCAGTGCCCCCGGCACTGATGGCCTTGCCTGCGGTGTTGGTAGCCGTCCGGATCGGGATCACGGTGTGCCCGGTGATGTTGGCGACGTAGGCGGTCTGCCCGTCCGGAGTGATCGCGATGGGCCCGCCGCCGCCGACCTTGATGGCCTTGCCCGCGGTGTTGGTGGCCGTCCGAATCGGGGTCACCGTGCCCGAGCCCTCATTGACGACGTAAGCGGTCGCCCCGTCCGGCGTGATCGCGATGAAGACGGGGGTGTTCCCGACCTTGATGGGCTTGCCCGCGGTGTTGGTCGCGGTCCGGATCGGGGTCACCGTGCCGGCGACGCTGACGACGTAGGCGGTCCGCCCGTCCGGAGTGATCGCGATGGCCTCGGCGCCATTGCCGACCTTGATGGGCTTGCCCGCAGTGTTCGTCGCGGTCCGGATCGGCGTCACGGTGTCGCCGCCGGTGGCGCCGTTCACGACGTAGGCGGTCTGACCGTCCGGAGTGATCGCGATCGCGGAGGGGGACGCGCCCACCTTGATGGGCTTGCCCGCAGTGTTCGTGGCGGTCCGGATCGGCGTCACCGTGCCGGAGGTCTCATTGACGACGTAGGCGGTCTGACCGTCCGGAGTGATCGCGATCGCGACAGGGAGCCTCCCGACCCTGATCGCCTTCAGTGCCGTGTTCGTCGCGGCCCGGATCGGGGTCACCGTGCCCGAGCCGCTGCCGACATAGGCGGTGACCAGCTGAGCCAGCCCCGCCGGGGAAACAGCGCTGGGCGGGCCAGCGGCCGTCGTCCCGGCTAAGCCAGCCCAGATCAGCGCTCCCGCCGCCGCGGCGGCGCCCAGCGCGAGGATGATTGTTGTGCGCATCGCACGAACCTTCCTGCCATACCGCCCGGGACCGGAACAAACGTGTCCTGGCCAGGGCGTGATCACGCGGCCGGTCCCGGGGCCTGACACCCCCACAGGGCTCCGCTTCTGCCGATCACGTCCCGTTCCCGCCAGGCCAGGCAGCAGGCCGCCAGCCATACGACGGCGCCGCCACCCCTTACGACGTCCGGCACAGCAAGAGGTTGCGACCAGAATCAGCAGCCCCCATAACCAGGGAACTTAATGCCATGCGCACAATCCCCGCTCAGGTCCCGTCAGCGCCCTGCCGCGCTCAGTGCCCGCTCGCCGCCTGGCCGGCGCAAGAGACACCGCACTTGCCTCACTGTTCTCCCGCGCGGCTCCCTGGTGGTGCACATGGGACGCGCGCAGTCGCGGATGGTACGCGGGTATGGCCGGCTTCAGGCACCAGCTGAGTGCTTGGGAGCTTCGGCGGCGATTTGCAGCCAAGTGGCGGCGGCGGCCCGCATGACGACTGGTCGATGCTTACGCGAGGAAGCCCGCCGCTCAGCTCGCTTCGGGAGCCGGCCGGCGGTAAGGGCACCCGCGCGTCTTGGCCACCGGCAGGGATCGGCAGCCGCAGGCAGCGGGCACCCAACGCCATACTCGGCCGTGACTCCAAGCACCCATAGATCAAGTTCTGTGCTGCTCGCCTGAGTCCTGCACGGGATGAACCGGGGCTTCCTGGTGCCGGTGGGCGGGGATCGGCTGGGCGGTGCTGGCGGGTGCGTGCTGCGTTGCCACCGTCGGCGGTGCTGGCCGCCGGCCAGCCGGCGCGGCGCGCTGGGCGGTGCGGCCGGGCTGGCGTGCCGTGGTTCACCGGGCTGGCGCGGTGCTGGCCGTGCCGGGTGCCTTCGGGCTGCCCGGCACGGCCAGCTCCGCGTCGGTGGTTGCTGGTCACGGCTGGTGGTTCAGAAGCTGATCTTGTGCCAGCTGAGGCCGGCGTCCGATGTCCGCAGCAGCCAGTTCTCGCTGCCCTCGCCGGGGTTGCCAACCACGACCCAGCCGACGGCCGGGCTCGGGTAGGACAGGGAGCTCAGGCCCGGCCCGCCGCCGGTACCGGGGATCTGCAGTTCGGTCCAGGTCTTCCCGCCGTCGGCGGAGCGGTCCAGGAAGCTCGCGCCCGAGTTGGCGGCGAGGGTGATCACCTGCGGGCGGCCCGGCGGCACGGCGATCCCGACCGCGTCGCCGGCGGACGGCGCCTGCCCGGCCAGGTGCACGATCTGGCCGCCGTCGGAGGAGGTCAGTACCTCCTTCGGCTCGCTGCCCAGGCCGGCGCCGCCGGAGCATAGGAAAGCGACGCGCGCGGCGCTGGCCGCTGCCATGCCGGTCAGCCCGTAGGCGATCTTGGCCCGCCCGTGGCCGGAGTCCGGGCAGCGCAGCGGATACCGCTGCCAGCGCGCGCCGTCATCGGTCGCCCACACGTGCGTGCTGCCGGTCCCGACGGTGCTGGCGCTGGCGAACCAGGCCGCCCGGCCGGACACCGCGAGGATCGCGCGCGCGGCCGTGAAGCGCCCCGCCCGGGCCCACGCGTCCCGGCCCGCCGGGCTCGCGAACAGCTCCTCCGGCTTGCCGCCGGGCGGCGCGACCACCGCGTACACCCTGCCCGCGGACGCGGCCACCTGCTCGACCGCCCCGCCCAGGGACACGGTGCGCCAGCGCGCGCCGCCGTCACGGGTATACCGCAGCCCCGGGCCGTACAGCCACCCGTCCGCCGCGCTGGCGAACACCACGCTGCTGACCGCGCCGCCGACCCGGACATCAGGGGCGCCGGTGAAAGACCACCGCCTGCCGCCGTCGGCCGTGACCGCCAGCCGCGCCGCGCACGCCCGGCCAGGCCGGCAGCCCACGCTGCCCAGGACATACCCCGAGCGCGCGGAGACGAAGCTGGCCGAGGCCGGCGCGAAGCTGGCCGGCACGGCGGCCGGCCCTGCCCAGCGCGGCCGTAACCCCGGCACGCTGGCGTGCGCAGCCGGGCCGGCGGCCGCGACCGCGAGCAGTCCCGCAACAGCCAAGACGGGCACGGCCCGCCGCACGGTTGTCGTGATCATGGTGGTTCCCTCCAAAGCTTGTCCTTTTCCTGCGCTTTGAGACGGCACCGGACCATCCCCGGTTGCGCCCGTTTACCGGGTGCCCGGGGCTGCCGCGCACCGGGTACCGCCCGGCCCGGCCCGGTCCCGTCCCGCCCCCGCCAGGCCAGGCGCCCACCACACCGGGGCAGGCCCCGGCACCGGCCGCGTGCCCACCGCCCCCGCCAGGGACGCCACGCCAGCAGTCCCGGGCAGCCCGCACCAGAAGGCCCTTCGACGCCTGCACGTGTCACCCGCGCGCCGGGCGCCGTCACCACGGCCTGGGGTGCTCTTGATCTTCCGGACTGCGGATCCTTTAGGATCTTCACCGGAAAGGACGGGATCAAGTGCCGAAGAAATACAGGAACTTCTCACCGGAGTTCCGTGAGGAAGCGGCCCGGATGGTCATCGAGACGTCGCGTGCTATCGCGGACGTGGCGCGGGAACTCGGGATCAGCGAGACCAGCCTGGGTAACTGGGTGCGGGCGTACCGGGAAAAGCACGCGGCAGACGAGCCGCCGCTGCAGGTGTCCGAGCGGGCCCGGCTCCGTGAGCTCGAGCGGAAGAACCGCGAGCTGGAAATGGAGAACACCTTCCTGAAAAAAGCCGCGGCGTACTTTGCCAGGGAGCATCGGTGAGCGAGAAGTACGCGTTCATCGACGCGGAGTACGCTAAGGACCCCGGCGGGCCTTTCCTCCCTGCGATTACGCGGATGTGCCGGCTGCTGGAAGTATCAAAGTCAGGGTTCTATGAATGGCGGGACCGGCCGCAGAGCGCGGCCGCGAAACGCCGGGAAGACCTGGCCGCGCTGATCGGGCACGTGTTCGGGGACTCCGACGGGACTTACGGGTACCGGCGGATCGCCGCGCAGCTGGCCCGCTCGGGCATCGCCGCCGGCGTGGAGCTGGTCCGCCGGATCATGCGGGAGCTGGGCCTGGTGCCCTGCCAGCCGCGGCCCTGGCGGCCGGCCACCACGCAGCAGGGCCAGGCCGGGCCGATCCCGGACCTGGTGAACCGCGACTTCACCGCCGGGGTGCCCGGGCAGAAGATGGTCGGCGACATTACCTACATCGAGACCCGGGAAGGCTGGTCGTTTCTCGCGACGGTCATTGACTGCGCCACCAGGAAGGTCATCGGCTGGGCGATCGACGACAATTACAAGACGCCGCTGATCACCGCCGCTATCAAGATGGCCGCCCGTAACCTCGGCCTGCCCTCCGGCGCGGTTTTTCATTCCGGCCGGGGAAGCAATTACACGTCCGCCGAGTTCGGCGCCGTCCTGAAAGGCCTGGATATCCGGCAGTCCGTCGGCCGCACTGGCATCTGCTACGACAATGCACTGGCCGAGTCATTCAACGCGGCGGTTAAAGTCGAGCGGGTCTACCGCACCGTTTACCCGACAAGGAAAAAAGCAGCCGAGGACATTGCGCGGTACATCGAGCTCCGGTACAATAGGACACGTCTCCACTCAGCACTCGGCTATAAGACTCCGCAAGAAGTCCACGACGAGTACCTGAACCGGCAGCTCGCAGCATGAAATAGCGCCAATTAACTGTCCGGAAAACGCGGGGCAGCCCATTTCCTGCTTCGCCATGAAAGCGGCCGCCTCCACCCTGTGGGCGGATCGCTCTCCTGGTGCCGCGCAACCAATGCGGCAGCACGCAGCTCCCTCGCCGCAGTCAGCACGCGGCAGACCGGCATGAACGGCAGGCGAGGCTCCCTGCGGTCGTTTCGCGATCCAAACCGGGGCGCTGACGTCCACGTGGTGGGCCTGCTCGACGCGCCGCCAGGGCTCTGCTCTGACCGGCAGAGACCGAGGGCCCTTGAACCAGCGCCCGCCGGCCTAGCGGTTCTCAAGAACGCTAACCCAACGAGCTTGACCTGCGCTGATGCTCAGTACATCGGGAGAATGGACATCCATTCGGCACGATCAATCCGAGCGTACAGAATGCGGGGCCCGGTGCCTCGTCGGCAGCGGTGCATGAGATGGTGCCCGGCACCAGAAATTGGAGTACAGAATGTAATTCGTCAGCTACCGCCCGGTGTCATCAGCTGGCCGGGCGGCAGTGAGAGTGCCCCGTCAACCAATCTCTGGTCGGCGAGATGCCTGGGCTCAAACCCAGAAACCCGCGGATTAAAAGATCGGATGTCTACGGTCCGGGCGGGTCCGGGAACGTCCGTGACCTGGGACGCGTACCTGCCCGGCATGGCCCGGACTGTAATGAACTGCAACCAGAGCTGCAACCACAGGCCCGGGGCCGGTGTGGTGCGGCACGGCAGGCGGGGTTCTGGGTGGCCGGGCCCGCGAGGGTAGCCGCGGACTGGTGCCTGCGGGTGGTGGCTGCCTAGGATGGCCTGCTGCCGGTGCGCAGTGCACGCCAGGAGGCGCGTCCCGCACGCCCGCCGCACAGCCCCGGCGGAGCGAGCCCGACGTCTGCTGCGCTCCGCCTGGATCCCCGGCCGGGAGCCGGTCATGGCCCGGGGCTGGGCAGGCGATCGGACTGGTATGCGCTGCCGGGGCTCGCGGTCGGCCCTTGGCCGTGAGCGGGCATCCGGCTACGCGTGGATGCGCTGCGGAACCGCGGAGAGATGGATTGCGCCGTCCGTGGTTTGCGGCGGCTCCATCCGGCCCAGCCCGCACGGCCTGCCATCCTGCCGCTGTGGCCCGCGACGCGGGCGCAGCGTTACGGATCATGAAATGAGCAAGATCGGGCAGGCACCCCCGAACAAGGGCCGACGTTTCCCCCGGAGCCGCTGACAGAGGCCGAAGTCGGCGTCCTGCTGCGCGCGCCGACCGGCATCCGCAACCGCGCGCTCGTTGCCGTGATGTACCGGGCCGGGCTCCGGGTCAGCGAGGCCCTGGCGCTTCGCCCGGCCGACGTGAACCTGACCGACGGCACGCTGCGCGTCCTGCACGGCAAGGGCAACAAGCCGCGGACGGTCGGGCTTGACCCGGGCGCGATCGATGCCGTCTCCCGCTGGATGGACCGGAGGCGCGAGTACGGCTTCCGCAACGGCCCGCTGTTCTGCACGCTGGCCGGGTGCCCGATCCTCAGTGGGTATGTCCGGGACATGCTCAAGCGCCAGGCGGCGAAGGCCGGCCTCGAGAAGCGCGTCCACCCGCACGGGCTGCGCCATACGCACGCCGCCGAGCTCGAAATGAGCGGAGTTGCGCCAGCTGCATCATTCGGCAGTTTTTGTGAACGTCGCTGACCTGCGCCGCAGCTCAGAGTCCTCCAGAGACCAGAAGAACATCCCAAGTCGCCAGCCCCCTTGACCTGCGATGTCATCACCCGATTGCACCAGATGCCACATCAACGAGGAGAGATCACCTCGGCCCGTTCTCGACGCTGGCGTATTCAGCAGGGTTGGAACGCTGCTCTCTACCAGCTTGCGCGAGGGCGTGCAGATCAACGTCATCCGTGACCAACTCGGGCACGCTAGCCTCGCGGTCACCGACCGCTACCTGCGTGACATAGCGCCGGCCGACCTGATCGCGCTGGGCAAGTCCCGCACCTGGACGGAGGCGGGCTGACCTCTGAGTGCGCGGACGCCCCGGCGTGATGAAAGCGGCGGGGCACCCTTCATGCGTGCCGCCGGGCAGCACGCGCGCGCGGCGTTTGCGCAAATCGTTGGTGGCTCGAAATTACCCCAATGGGGGTAGTTCGCCACTCCAGTGTTCCTGCATCCGCGCAATGGCCTCGTCCTTGCTCATCGCCGCTATCTCGGCGGCGCTGAGACGGAGGCGGCTGCTGAGCAGATGCACGAGATCTGCGGGTAGCGCCTCTGCCGGAGGCTCGGGCTTTCCCCGCTTAGGTTTGACCTTGTCCTGCACGCATGCCCAGAAGACGGCGTCGTCTACGTCGAGCTGATCCCTGAGGATGTGACTCCAGATCTGCTTTCCGTAGCCGGTTCGGTCTGGCGGATGAGAGATCCGCGTTCTCAGAATCCGCCCGTCATCGAGTGGCAGCTCGTAGGTGACATGATCACCGGTCTTGCCTCGAGCGTTGCGTACTGGGGTCCAGCCCTCAGTCCGACAGAAATCCTCATGTGCGCTCCGGGTGGGCGCCGGCCAGGTCACCGTTCGGATCCCCTTAGCCAGTCCCGGAGCTGCTCGTCGTTGCTCAGGCCAACGAGTTGCACAATTCCCCAGTTCTCTCGGTGGTTCGGTGCGTGCTGCAAACGCTCCTGCCAGTCATGCGCGTACTCGCGGAGCGCATCCACAAGCTCGTCAATGGCCTCCTCGAAGGTTGCGCCATCAGCGGCTACCGGCAGTCCTGGGATGAACGCAGACCATCCATCGGCCTCAGGAACTACCTTGGCGGATGATGGCACCACGGTAGAAAGGAAGTGCCGGAGCCGGTTCGCGTCCAGGATCGCAGCCTTGGAAGTGTCTCGCCGGACAGTTACTACCCGGCCCCCTTCCGCAGCATCGAGAAGATCTTTTAGGTGGTTGCGGGCGTCGGTGTAGCTGTCGTAGTGGTGGCTGTCGCAATGAACGGCAGGCATCAGCGCACGGTCCTCTGGTTGGTGGTGGTGGTGATGACAACAGTCAACCCGAACAGTTGACGTACGTCAAGTACGTTAAGTACTCATGGGGTGGTAGGGTAGCTCCGTGCAATACGACGAAATCATGAAGACGATCATCACGAGCTCATCCGAGGATTGGGCCACCGTCAGCGCGGAGGGCGCGACCTTCCTGGACCGTCTCGGGGAAGCCCGCTCAGCAGACCAGCGCTGGGTGGAAGTCGCGTCCCACACCAGTCTGGTCGTGTACAAGGCTGACATCGACCTGCGGCTGGCCTGGGGGCTGCCGAATGGCGACCACCTCGCCTACGAGGGCTGGACCTTCCCGGATCCCAGGATCGACCGGATTTTCGTGGATGCCTTCTGGCGTGGAGCGCTCGTCGCGCGATGGCCAGTGCTAATGGTCGACGGATACCGCTGCTACCTACCGGAACCGGAATGGAAGGCGAGCGGGTGGACAGTGAAGGCGAGCGAAACCGCACTGGCGCGGCTCGTGCAGCACCTCTCACACTCGCCAGGCTGGGACTTCGACGAGTACCTGAAGCGAACAGGTGCGATCGAGGTTCCCGACTAAACTCCTGGCTGGTCGGCGCGGGCGCAACGAGTCCCTGGTGCGGTGGTCGGCACCACGCAGGGACCCGCACCGCCAGCCGATGGCTGGCGAATACCTGGCAACTGACCAACGCCTTCGTCGTCACCCGCTTGGCGTGGGGCCGTCGGCGATAGTCCTGATCTTCATCTCGTCAGCGGGGTCGACGAACATTCCGGCGGTCCCTTTTAGGATGAGGTCGAGCATCCAGCCGTCAACACGAGCGCCCTCAGCCCACTTGATGACCCTGAATATCTCGTCTTCGGTCTGGCCGTCCGGTGCGGCCTGCAGCGCAGCCCGCATGACTTTGCGGCCTTCATCTTCCGTGAGGGGCGGCGGAATCGGCTCTTCTGAGCTCATTGCTGGTTGTCCTCCTGGTGAAGCTTTGCGGCTGCTACCGCAAAGCTGTCCAGTTGTCACCGTAGGCGTGGCATCTGCCCTCGGCACAGTGCCTGGTCAGCCAGGTTCTAGATCGCGGCGCTCTTCCCGCTCCCTACGGCCGTAGGATGCTCGCCGCAGGTCCAGGCGCAAGCCCGAGGAGTCAGAGCATGGCGAGGCCGGTAACCGATACGAGGACGATGAGCCGACTGGCGTTCGTCCGGCTGCTCTACCTGCAAGGTGTCGATCAGTCGCGGCGGCCGGAGCCGCTCAGCTTTACCAGCGTGCTCACCTTCCACGACACCGTGGAGCAATTTCTCATCCTCGCCGCTGAGCACCTGCACGCGCCGCCGCTGGGCAGGGACGGTGGATTCATGGACTACTGGAGTGCGTTGCGCCCAAGCCGCAACTTTGCCGACGGCGTCGAGCTGTCCGGCAAGATCGCTATGGGTCGGCTCAACGAAGTGCGCAGAGTCTTCAAGCATGCGGGCGGCCTGCCTGGTTCTGAAGCCGTCCATGACGCGGTCGCTGCGGTAGCCGGTTTCCTGGAGGACAACACGCCGCGAGTCTTCGCGATCGAGTTCGACAGTATCGACATGGCCGACGTCGTTCCACAGGAACACGCCCGGGCTCAGCTGAAGGCTGCGGCAGCCGCCGAGTTGGCGGGTGACCGCACGGAAGCGATGGCACAGCTGGCTGAAGCGTTCGCTGAGTTGTTCAGCGCCGGGATGGGCCGCGGACTCGGATCAGGGGCGTACGGATTCGGCAGGACTGTGACCAGCCAGCCCTTCCTTGGCGTCAGCGCGATGTTCAACACGATCGCTTCGTCGGTCCACCAGAACCGGCGACGGGGTGTGGCGGCCTTGGGGGAGAAACTGGGCAGGCACATCGACCAGCTCACCGGGGTGGTCGAGGCAATGCAGAGGGGGATGCGGGTCATCGCCACGGGCATCGAATACGCGCGATACAACCGTTTCGAGGCGCTCACACCCACGGTCTACGGGTCCGGCGAGCACCGGCATATCCAAGCTGTCGGCGGCTATGCGCCGAGCCGGGAGGAGTTCGAGTACTGCCAGCAGTTCGTCATCACGGTCGCGTTGCGCATGGCCGAACTCGAGGCCCACAGCGCGGCGCCCTCATGGCGGCCGGCGCGGGATCGCCGAGGCCCTGACCGACGTCACCGAGGTGCTGACCTCACCGGACCCCGCACCGCCGTCTCGTGATGACGTGCGCAGGGCGCTGCGCGAATGGACGTTCAGCGACCTGATCCGCACTGGCAAGCAGCCTCCGCCCGACCTCGCGCCCGTCATCGGCTGGCTGGAGCAAAACACGATCCGGCTGTCCGATCTTTCCGGTAACCAGGGCACTGCCCTGGCCCGGCGCATGCTGGACAGGATCAGCCGCAAGCAGGACGGCAGCGTGGCCGCGGCCAACACGGCAAACCGCAAGCGGATAGTGCTGGGCAATGCGATGGACTACGCATGCGAGATTGGCGGCATGCCGTCCAGCCCGCTGAAGCGGGTGAAGTGGACCAAGCCCCGCACCCTGCGGACGGTCGACCCGGCCGTCGTCATCAACAGCGGCCAGGCACGCCGGTTCCTGGCCGCCGTCGCCAGCCAGGGCCCGCGCGGCGAGCGGCTGAAGGCCTTCTTCGGCTGCCTGTACTACGCCGCCCTTCGCCCCGAGGAGGCAATAGACCTGCGCCGGGAAGAGAACCTGATCAGCCTGCCGGAGTGCGGCTGGGGCGAGATGCGGCTGACCCACTCCCAGCCGCGCAGCGGGACGCGGTGGACCGACAGCGGCAAGTCCCGTGAGCGCCGCGAGCTCAAGCACCGCGCAACCGGCGAGACCCGCCTGGTACCGGTCCACCCCGAGCTGGTGACGCTGTTACGCGATCACCTGGACCTGTTCGGCACCGGGCCAGGAGGGCGGATATTCACCGGGCCGCGCGGCGGCATCGTCGCGGAATGGTCCTACCTGGAGGTATTCCACACGGCGCGCCGCGAAGCGCTCGCTGAGACCGAGGCCTCGACTCCGCTCATGGGCAGGCCCTACGACCTGCGCCATGCCGCCGTGTCGACCTGGCTCAACGCCGGGGTGCCCGCCGCGCAGGTCGCCGAGTGGGCAGGGCACAGCACGGACGTGCTACTGCGGGTCTACGTCAAGTGCATCGCCGGCCAGCAAGGCGAGGCCAAGCGGCGCATCGAGGACGCGATGAGGCAGCCGGAAGACGGCAAGTCAGGCGGCACCGACAGGGAGGCAGAGCCCGGATGACTCGGCCAGCTAGCCAATGCGACCAGCGACCACAACTTGGGCACGTATTCGGCACAGCCACCCGCACAAGGCCGCCCCTGGCCGCATGCAACCGCACATCCCGGCAAGGTGGCACGACCACCTCCGACTCGCATGTGTGCAGTTCAGAGAGTATTTCTGCTGGTCTTTGCGGAGGGTGTGGGATTTGAACCCACGAGGACACTCGCGCGCCCTAGCGGTTTTCAAGACCGCCGCCATCGGCCACTAGGCGAACCCTCCCGGCTAACCACGATAGCCGCGCGGCTGGCCGGTGTCGCCAGGAGACTGGCTAGCCGCGGGCACCGGCCAGAGAGGCAGCGTAAATCCTGTCCTGCAATCGGCATGCGGGGCCAGGCGGTCCGGGTCACCAGCGGCATGCGGGGCCAGGCGGCCCGGATCAGGTGAGTAGGCTCTCCGCTGGAGGAGGTCACATGCTGCCCCCGTTCGGCTGGGAAGCGGCCGTCAGCCGCTGGCAGTTCGCGCCCATCGTCACCGCCCTCGTGGTGATCGCCGCTGGCCTGTACCTGTGGGGCGCCCGGCGGGTGGCCCGGCGTCATCCGGCCCGGCCCTGGCCGCTGTGGCGGACGGCGATGTTCCTCGGCGGGCTGGCAGTCGTCGTGGTGGCCACGCAGAGCGGCATCGGCGCCTACGACGACGTGCTGTTCTGGGACCACATGATCCAGCACCTGATGCTGATCATGATTGCCCCGCCGCTGCTGATCGCCGGCCAGCCAGTCACCCTGCTGCTGCACGCGAGCAGGAATCCGCTGCACACGTGGGCGAAGCGGGTCGTACGCTCCCGCGTGGTCGGATTCCTGACCTGGCCGGTCTTCGGGTTCCTGGCCTACAGCGCGGCAATCGCCGGGGCGCACCTGACGAACCTGGCGAACCTGGTGGAGACCAACCAGACCCTGCATAATGCGGAGCACGCAACGTTTCTGCTGGTCGGCTTCCTCTTCTTCCTGCCGATCCTCGGTCATGAGCCCATCCGCTGGCGGCTCTCCTATCCGGTCCGGTTCGTCATCCTGGTTCTCATCATGCCGGTGGACACCTTTACCGGGCTCGTGCTCGGCTACGGCAATGCCGGGACGCCCGGCGTCCCCCCGGGCCCGCGGCCTGCCTGGGCGCCAGGCCCCGTGCAGGACCTGCACTGGGGCGGGGCCATCATGTGGGTCGGCGGCGACGCGATCATGTTCGCCCTGATGATGCTCGTGTTCCTCATGTGGAGCCGCGATGAGCGGTCGGCCGTGAGCGGGCAGGGCTGGCTCGAGGCGGCCCGCCGCACCAGCATGGCCGATCTCGTCGCCGCGCATCCCGCCGCGCATCCCGCGGCGAGCGCGCCGGGAACTGAGGACCAGTCCGCTAATGATCCGGTGGCCAGCGGCGACTGGTCCTCCCGCGGCGGCATAGACGACGACGAGCACCTGGCCGCCTACAACGCCTTCCTGGCCAGGCTGAACGAGTCGGGACCCCGTCGCCAGCGGTAATTTCACCGAAATGCCGGTGTCCTGCTGAACCGGTATGCCGGCCGGTACGTGCTACAAGCGCGGGCACCCTCCCAGCGGGGGTCTCCGCTAGGCCGTGCCGAGGGACTAGTGGCCCCGTCCTTCGGCCGGTCCAGCGGGCCGGCCGGTCCCTGCGTCGGCGCGTCGAGTCCTCGAAGGGAGCACGCTGATGTCGGTGATCCACAGGGTGGCTGCGGTGGCTGCCGCCGCGGCCGTGGCCGGAGCGGCAGGGCTCATGCTGGCGCCCGCCGCCGGGGCAACGGCGCACCAGCAGTCCTCGTTCATCGGGCCGTTTCACAAGCTCGCGACCATTGGCTCGACGGTGCCGGGGAACGGGGACGTCAACCCGTACGGCATGGTGGCGATCCGGCACAGCCGCGGCAAGCTGCGCCGCGGCGACGTGCTGATCAGCAACTTCAACAACAAGGCGAACCTGCAGGGCACCGGCACCACGATCGTGCAGGTCAGCCCGCGCGGCCGCCGGACCTTGTTCGCGCATGTCAGCCCGTCCGGGCTGCCGGGGGCCTGCCCGGGCGGCGTCGGCCTGACCACCGCCCTGGCCGTCGTGCACGGCTGGGTCATCGTCGGCAGCCTGCCCACGTCCAACGGGATGTCCGCGACGGCCAAGGCCGGCTGCCTGATCGTGCTGGACAGCCACGGCCGGGTGCGGGAGACGATCTCCGGGCATGGCATCAACGGGCCGTGGGACATGGCCGCGCTCAGCGCGGGACCGTTCGCCGAGCTCTTCGTCACCAACGTGCTGAACGGCACCGTCGCGGCGAATGGCGCCGTGGTGCATCACGGCACGGTGCTCAGGCTGACGCTCCGGTTCCGGGCCGGCCGCGCGCCCAGGCTGGTGGCCCGGACCCGGATCGGCTCCGGCTTCGCCGAGCGCACCGACCCGTCAGCGCTCGTCGTCGGCCCCACCGGGGCCGGGCTCGGCCGCAACGGCACCCTGTACATCGCGGACAGCGCATCGAACCGGATCGCCGCGATCCCGGACGCGCCCTTCCGGCTCACTAGCGCGGGCACCGGCAGGACGGTGACAAGGAACGGCGCACTCGCCACCCCGCTTGGCCTGACCATGGCGCCGAACGGCGACGTGCTCACCGTCAACGGCGGCAACGGCAAGCTCGTCGAGATCACGCCGGCCGGCGTTCAGGTCGCCACCCGCCAGCTGGACAGGTCGGGCAGGCCGGCCGGCGCCGGCGCCCTGTTCGGCCTGGTGGTGAAGCGGCACGGGCGAGGCATCTACTACGTGGACGACGCGACCAACACGCTCCGCCTGCTGCATTAGCCGCCGAGCCCGCGCGCGACACGCCGGCAGCGCTTTCTAAGGCAATCTAGGGAAAGCGCTAGATCACGTCATAGGCTCCTATGGCGTGGATCCCGTACGCAATCCCTACGCACCGGGTGCCGGACAGCGGCCTCCCGAGCTGGCAGGCCGTGACCGCGAGATCGGGCAGTTCGAGGTCGTGCTCGAGCGTGTCGCGCGCGGTCGCCCTGAGCGCAGCATGGTCCTGACAGGGCTGCGCGGCGTCGGTAAGACCGTGCTGCTCAACGCGTTCAGGTCGATGGCGATGCAGCGTCTCTGGGGCACCGGCAAGATCGAGGCCCGGCCGGATCAGTCGATCAGGAGGCCGATCGCCGGCGCCCTGCACATGGCCGTCCGCGAGCTTGCGCCCCGGCACCGGGCGCCGGACCGGATCGACCACTTCCTTGGCGTGCTCAAGGCGTTCTCGACCCGGGATCCGGCCGCGCCGAAGGGGTCGCTCTCCGCCCAGCTCGGCATCGAC
>Ga0302177_10001817_pt1 | contig 15187 bp, 18 predicted proteins | sample I_Palsa_E1_2_FD_198780 | JGI IMG/M metagenome (GOLD analysis project Ga0302177, IMG submission 198780) | Peat permafrost microbial communities from Stordalen Mire near Abisko, Sweden - I_Palsa_E1_2 | ecosystem: Environmental > Terrestrial > Soil > Palsa > Peat permafrost | place: Sweden... | reverse complement strand
ATGGCCGACCGCGCCGAGAACATGCGCCGACTGGCGCACGTCGCGGCGCTGATCGCCGACTCCGGCCACACCGTGCTGGTGCCGGCGATCAGCCCACTGGAAGAACATCGCGACCTGGCCCGCGGGGTACACGCCGACGCCGGCCTCGATTTCATCGAGCTGTTCTGTGACACCCCGCTGGAGGATTGCGAGCGGCGAGACCCCAAGGGCCTCTACGCCAAGGCGCGGGCGGGTGAGATTACCCATTTCACCGGAATCGACAGCCCGTATCAGCGGCCGAAGAATCCCGATTTGCGGCTCACGCCGGATCGCAGCTGCGACGAGCTGGCGCAGCAGGTCGTCGATCTGATCGAGGCCCGCAGTTGAGCGGCGACAACGATCACGAGGTGGCGGCCCGGCTGGCCACCGAAGCCGGCCAGCTGTTGCTCGCGGTGCGTGAGGAACTTGCCGATGCCACGGCAGCCGATCGAAAAGTCTCGGGGGACAAGCGGTCCCACGACTACCTGATGGAAGCGCTGGCGCGTGAACGTCCGGACGATGCGGTGCTCTCCGAAGAGGGCGTCGACGACCCGGTGCGGTTGAGCGCACAGCGGGTGTGGATCGTCGACCCGCTGGACGGCACCAGGGAGTTCTCCGAGCTCGGCCGCGAGGACTGGGCCGTGCACGTCGCGCTGTGGCAAAGCGGTGCCCTCGTCGCCGGCGCGGTTGCCCTTCCGGCGCAGGGCGTTACGTTGGCCACGCCTGATCCGGTACCCCCGCCAACGCATTCCGGAGAACCCCGGATCGTGGTTTCGCGCACCCGCCCGCCGGCGGTTGCGCTGCAAGTCCGCGATCAGTTGAACGGCACCCTGGTCGAGATGGGTTCGGCCGGAGCCAAGGTAGCCGCCGTCATCCAAGGGTTGGCCGACATCTACGTCCACGCCGGCGGACAGTACGAGTGGGATTCGGCGGCTCCGGTCGCGGTGGCCCACGCCGCCGGATTGCACACCTCGCGCATCGACGGGTCGCCGCTGGAGTACAACCGCGCCGACCCGCTGTTGCCGGACCTGGTGGTGTGCCGCCCCGAATACGCCGACGCGGTGCTCGCGGTCACGGGCTGAGCTGCGAACGGTGGGACAATCCCATTCCATGCGGATGTCGGCGAAGGCGGAGTACGCGGTGCGAGCGATGGTCGAGCTGGCCACCCTCGGTGACGGCGTGCGGGTCACCACCGATGATCTGGCGAATGCGCAGGGAATCCCGCCGCAGTTTCTCGTCGACATCTTGTCCACGCTGCGCAACGATCGGCTGGTGCGCAGCCACCGCGGTCGCGACGGGGGTTACGAATTAGCCCGTCCGGGAACAGAAATCAGCATCGCCGACGTATTGCGCTGCATCGACGGTCCGCTGGCCAGCGTCCGCGACATCGGCCTGGGCGATCTGCCCTACTCCGGCGCGACCGCGGCGCTGACCGACGTCTGGCGGGCGCTGCGGGCCAGCATGCGCTCGGTGCTGGAGCAGACCAGCCTGGCCGATGTCGCGGCCGGAGACCTGCCCGACCACGTCGCACGGTTGGCCGACGACTACCGCGACCAGGAGAGTCACCGGCACGCTCAGCGTGGCGCCGGCTAGCTGCCCGACCCGTAGGGCCGGGTGAGGATCTCCAGGTAATGGCCGCCCGGGTCCTGGAAGTAGACGCCGCGCCCGCCGTCGTTGGTGTTGAACTCGCCGGGCCGCCGTCTGGCCGGATCGGCCCAATGCTGCAGCCCGCGTGACGTGATCTTGTCGTAGATCGCATCGAAGTCGTCCTCGGAAACCAGAAACGCGTAATGCTGCGGCCGGATCTCGTCGCCAGCGGCGACCTCAGCGTAGTCGAGGGTTGCGCCGTGTTCGAGGGCGACGGCCAGAAAGTGACCGAACGGCTTTGGACTCGGCAGCCCGAACAGTTCGCTGACGAAGTCGGCGGACTTCCGCTGATCGTGGGCGGCAACGATGGTGTGGTTGAACTCGATAGGCATCGTGCTTCCCAGTCTACTTCGGCGCGGTCAACTCCAGGGCGATGTTGTCCGGATCGCGAAACTCCAGAATGTAGGACGGTCCGATGTCTTTGACCGGCTCATGGTCGATGCCGAGCTCATCGAGATGTGCTGCCGCGGAATCTAGTTCGTCCCGATCGGCCGCCCGGAACGCGATGTGGTCCAGGCCGGCGCGGTCCTCGTGGAAACGATCGACGGCAACAGGCCGTAGCGCGATCAGCGCGCCGCCCAAGTCGTAGATGACACCGCCGAACAGAAACGCGAGCTGCTTGCGCGTCGCCTCGTCGGCGTTGTCGGGGATCTCGACCAGGACGGGCCACCCGAAGACGCTCTCGTAGAATCGTCGAGATCGCTCGATGTCGGTGACGGTGAGCCGCACATGCGCGATCGAGTTGGCGGTGATGACCATCCCGATGATGCTGCCACGTCGGCGAGGTGCGGGCATAGAACGGACCGCATGCCAGAATCGCGGTCGTGCAGGTAGCAATGACCATGCCGGTGATGGAGCCGGACTTGGACGCCGAGGTGCTGCGTGACTGGGCACGGGCGATCGACGACGGACCGTTCTCGTCGTTGTGTTGGGGCGAGCGGATGGCTTTCGACAATCCGAGACGTTGACGTTGATGGGTGCGCTGGCCGCCTGGACCGACCGGGTGCGGCTGGTGACGACGGTGATGGTGCCCCAGCTGCACGACCCGGTGATGCTGGCCAATGCGGGGGTCACTGATCGGGTAACCGGGTCGGAAGTGCGTCATCAGGTGAGGCACAACATGAGAGGGACACGATGACCCAGACGGCGTGTCTGCCGCTTGCCCGATGCCATCTCAGCCCATCACCCCACGCAGTCGAGCGATTCGCGCCGACAGAGGGCCTGCTCTAGCGTGGCGTCATGCTGTTCATTTCGGGGATGTCTGTGTCGCAGGCGCGGCGCGAAGTACTGCGGACCAACTTCTGGCTGGTGCCGAGCATGGAAGTGCTTGCGGCGATCGCCTTGTTCTCGGTCACCTTGGAGGTAGATCGTGCCGTCTACCACGGCACGCTCACTCTTCCGCCATGGGTGGAAGCCGGCAGCGCAGACACTGCACGTGAGATTCTCCTCGCGGTCGCCGCGGCGATCATGACGGTCATCGGGATCAACTTCTCGGTCACGATCGTCACGTTGACGCTGGCATCGACCCAGTTCGGACCCCGGATGCTGCGCAACTTCATCCGCGATCGCGGTACTCAGCTCACGCTGGGCACGTTTGTGGCGACATGCGTGTACTGCGTGCTGGTGCTGTTAGCGATCGGCCCTGCAGAGCACGGCGTATTCGTACCGCACTTTTCCGTCAATATCGTATTCCTGCTGGTGCTGATCGATCTGGCCGTGCTCATCTATTTCCTGCACCACATCGCCATACAGATCCAGCTTCCCTTCGTCATCGCCAGTATTGCCCGCGATTTGACGCGCTACCTCGGGGTGCGAAAGCCCGACATCCGGATGGCCACCCCAGACGATCCGGATGACAGCGAGGAAATCGCAGCGCTGGTCGACACCATCAGGTCGTCAGGTGCGATGATCCGCACCCCGAACGGCGGCTACCTGCAGGCCATCCGCTACGACATGTTGATTCGCGCCGCGTCGGCCGCCGATGCGGTGGTGTACATGCCCTATCGCCCGGGAAACTTCTTGGTGGAAGACAGTGAACTCGCCGCTGTGTGGCCGCCTGAGGCCGCCGACCGCATTGCCCGCCGCCTGAAACGCGCGCAGGTCACCGGGCCGGTCCGCAACCTCGCCCAAGATCCCGCCTTCGGCATCGACCAACTGGTCGAGATCGCCATTCGGGCACTCTCTCCGGCGGTCAACGACACCTACACTGCGCTGACGTGCGTGGACTGGCTCGGCAACACCTTGTGCAAGCTCGCGCGGGTGTGGACACCGGCACCGGCGTACTACGACCGCACCGGCGCCATCCGGGTCATCTGCGAGCAGGTCACTTACGAAAATTTGGTGCAGCGTTCATTCGATAAGATCCGCCAGGCCAGCAGCGGCATGCCCGCCTTGCTGATGCGCCAACTCGAAGCAATCAAAGCGATCATCGAGCAGACCACCGACCCCGACCAGGCCCGCGTACTGATGGACGAAGCCGCCATGATCCAGCGCGCCAACCTCGAATCGGTGCATGAAGAGTTCGACCGCTCCGCCGTGGAGCGCCGCTTCAACGCCGTAGCCAGCGCCTATGCCCGGGTGAGCGACTCTGCCGGCAACGATTTGCACCCGGAATACGATCTTCACCTGACCGGGGATTCCGCATCGAGACTTAGCCTAGGTGGCGACCGGTAGGACGGCTTTACCGTCGGGACGTCGTGATCCCTTGACTTGCCAGAATGGGCGAAAGCTAGAAGCTAGTGCCCATTCCGCTCAGTAGTTGTTGCAGGTGGCGGCGACCTGTTGGATCAGTCCAAAGTACTGCTGAGCCCGTGGTGAGCTCTCTATCCGCTGGGCCATCTCCAGGCGTTCACTCGGCGGCGCGGCGAGGAACCGTTGCAAAGCGGACTGCGCCATGGACGATGAGTTGATTTGCGCGGCAGCTGCGGGATCTTGCGCGTTGAGCGCCGGCATCACCTGCGGGTAACTGCAGGTTGTGTTGACAATCGGACCCAGATCAGGATCTGCGGACGCGACCCCGGCCCCAACGGTCAACGACAATGCCAGACCGGCCACCGCGACACCCATTCTTGTCAAGCACATTTTGATCATTCGTGGGCCTCCTTGCAACTGATTGCACCGACTCTAATCGCCCAGCCCAGACCTGGCTTCGCCACGCCGATCGGGCACCCGGGCTCGCCGCCGTTGGGGATCATTGATCCGTGATGCTCGCCAAGGCGTTGGCGACCGGCGACATGTTGTGCGGTGGGCGGTTGACCGTGGGTCTTGGCATCGGCGGCCGGGTCGAGGACTACCGGGCGGTCGGCGCGGATCCGGCGACGCAGACGATGCGTGGGATGGCCGAGTCGGTCGCGGTGATGAAACGCGTGTGGGCCGGCGAGAAGATCACCGAGTCGGTGCTGCCGGTCGGGCCGGCGTCGGTGCAGCCGGGTGGACCGCCGCTGCTGGTCGGGACCATCGGGGCCAAGACGCTGCGCAGTGCCGCGGCATGGGCCGACGGCCTGGCCGGTACCACGTTGGACCTCGACGTCGCCAAGCAGAACGAGCTGTTCGACGTCGCACGTCATGCCTGGGCCGAAGCCGGCAGGGCCAAGCCGCACCTGGCCACCTCGTTCTGGTTCGCGTTCGGCTCGGTCGACGAGGCCCGCCGCCAAGTGCACCGGCACCTCCGCCGGTACATGAACTGGATACCCGTCGAATACATTGACGCAATGGCGCCCACGACCGGCTTCGCCGGTAGCGAAGACGACCTGGTCGCGGTGCTTCGCGACTTCGAAGCCGTCGGAGCCGACGAAATCCAGCTCATCCCAATCAGTTCCGACCTCGAACAAGTCCAGCGGGCCGGGGACCTGGTCGAGGCGATGCAGGGCGGGGGCATGAATGCCTGAGCGCAACGTATTGGGCGGTCCGCTGGAACCGTGCGGTAGTGAGCCTCTCACCGGCTTCTACCGCGACGGTTGCTGCTCGAGCGGTCCGGAAGATCTTGGCTTGCACACGATTTGCGCGGTGGTGACTGCCGAATTCCTCGAGCACCAGCGCATGATCGGCAACGATCTCTCAACACCGATGCCGCAGTTCCGTTTTCCCGGTCTGGTGCCCGGGGACCGGTGGTGCGTCACCGCCGGCAACTGGCTGTTGGCCTACCGCGATGGTTTCGCCGCCCCGGTGGTGTTGGCGTCCACCCATGAGCGGACCCTCGAGATCGTGCCGCTGGAAGCACTGCAGGAGCACGCCGTCGACGTCCCCGACGACTTGGGCGGGTTGTAACGCAACGCCTTTCTCATCGGGATCAAGTTTCCTGGGATGGAGCGGCGATCGGCTCGTGCGGGTCAAGGTGGATGCCGCCGGATTGCAGCGTGTGGCTCAGCAGCGCCCAGATCCATTCGGCGAGCTGTGCGGTGAATTCCGCTAGGGGCAGGGGTGCGCGGCTGTTGAGCCAGTGTGTGGTGGCCGATTCGACGAAGCCGACGATGCCGAAGCTCAGTGCCTCGGCTGGGGCCTCACCGAACCCGACTGCCCAGAAATACCCCTCGAGATGACCCGCCACGCTCCCGGCGACAGCGCTGTTGACTTCCCGAATGGCAGCGACGCCGTTGACGCCATCGGTTAGCGGGTGCAGGGTCAAATACTCGTACAAATGCGGGTGGTCTATGCGCCACCGTAGATGCCTCGACACCGCGTGGGTGATCATGTCGATCGGGCGCCCGGTCGGATTCCACACCGGCCTCTGCGCGGCGATCAGCATGTCGCTTGCACGCCGCGCGATGCTGTGATGCAGGTCGGCGGCGCCGTCGAAGTAACGATAGAGCTTGGTGCGCGTCACCCCCACGTAACTGGCGACCTGCTCGGTCGACGTCTGGGGCCCGTAGTGCGCGATAGCACGCAACGCCGCGTCGACAAATTCGGCGCGACGCTTGCCCCGCTGACCCAACCAGCGGGCCGTTCGCCCGTCAACAGACCCGGACATGGCCGCACTCGCACGAACCCATGCTTTACACGGTACGGGGTGTCCCGCTAACCTATAGCGGTACACGTCGTACCGGTAACTCTGGCCGCAGCACCAACGGGATGTTGGCCTGCCGGGCCTATGAGTTGAGATATAGCCTTCCGCCATGATGCGCGTCGTGATTGTCGGCGGTGGAGCCGCGGGTGTGCTCGCCGCAGTGCATCTGCGCCGGGGCACGCCGGACGCGCAGATCACGTTGATCGACGCCTCCGGGCGACCAGGCACCGGCGCGGCGTACGGCACCGACGACCCGACGTTTCTGCTGAACGTGCCCGCGCCGCGGATGTCGGTCTGGCCGGACGATCCCGATCACTTCAGCCGCTGGCTCGATGAGCGAGCCGTCACGCCGGCCGAAAGCTTCGCACCGCGACTTGCCTACGGCCGATACCTGCAAGACCAACTTGCGGCGGCCGACGTGCGAATCGAGTCCGCCGAAGTCATCGCATTGACGCCGGGCCAACCCGCGCGTCTCGCACTGAACGACGGTCGAGAGTTGTCCGCGGACGCCGTGGTGCTCGCGTCCGGGCGCCCGCTAAGCGGCATGCCCGAGGCGTTGGAACGTGCCTTCGCCCCGGTGCTGGCCGAAGGCGCCGACGGCAGGGTGGTGCTGGATCCATGGGCGCCCGGCGCGCTGGCGGCGCTCGGTGCGCGACGGCCGGCCAGCGTCCTGGTGATCGGTTCGGGGCTCACCGGTGTTGATGTCGCGCTGCATCTCACCGCGCGCGGCGCCGCGGTCACGCTGCTGTCGCGGAACGGCGCACTCCCGCGCCGATTCCGCGCCACCGGTGCACCGACGGAGTTGCCTCACCTCGACACGCTGCATGCCGAGTTCTCACTCGAGCAATTGCGCGCCGCGCTTGCCGCGGACCTCGCGCACGCTCGCGAAGGCGGTGTGGACTGGCGGCAGGTGATCGACGCGGTGCGGCCGCGCACCGCCCGGCTGTGGCAGTCGTTGGGATGGGAGGACCAGCGCCGGTTCCTGCGCGAGGATCTGCGGCAGTGGGAGGTGCTTCGGCACCGGATGCCGCCAACGATCGCTGACGCGATCCACGCGGCAATCGACGGTGGTCAGCTGGTCATCGAGGCGGGTGAGGTCGCCGATGTGTCGTTGCGCCGCAAGGGCGTCGAGTTGGTGGTGACAACCAGCGACCGATCCGTGCGCCGGCGTGGTGACGCGGTTGTCGTCGCCGCCGGCGCGGCCTGGGACCGGCGGTCGCTGCAACGCTCTGCGCTCTGGGCGAACCTATTGGCCGCAGACGTCGCATCGCTGCACCCGAGCGGCGTCGGCGTGCGGCTCACTGAAGACGGCTATCTCATCGACCGGGCGGGGGACGCGGTTCCCAACATCGTCTGTATCGGCTCGATCCGTCAGGGCGAGGAGTGGGAAACCACCGCGATTCCCGAAATCCGCACGCAGGCGGCGGCTATCGCGAAGCTGCTCGCCGACGGCACTCGCCATCAACCAGTGCGCGCACCCAGCCTCGTCACAGCTGCGCCGACGTTGACCGGTGCGCATGCGTCGTACGCCGAAGGTGTGCGTCGCCTGCTCGCGGTCCAAGACCGCGCCTCGACCGCTTTTGCCGCCGCGGTCGCAGAAGACCCACACCATGCGCGCGCGCACGTCGCGTTGGCGATGATCGCCACCGAACGGCCGGACCGGGCCGGCGGCCCCGACGCCGTCAGCGGCCATCTCGCCCGTGCGCGTGCGGCATTGGCGCACGGCAGCGACGAAGACCGCAGCCACGTCGAGGCCATCGCGACCTGGTGTGAGAAGGGCAACGAGGCGGGCACCGACGCACTCATCGACCATCTCGACCGCATCCCGGACGACGCGGTTGCATTGCTGGTGCTCGCGCCGTCGATCGCGTTCGCAGGGGCCGGCGACGCGTTGCCGGATGCCTGGCAGTACGTCGAGCGGTTCACCGGCGTGCACGGCGAGGCGCCCTGGTATCTCGGGCTGCGCGCCTACGGCCGAACCGAGCAGGGCCTGTGGTACGACGCGGCCGACTTGGCCGACGCCGCACTGGAACTCGATCCAGGCAACGGCAACGCCGCGCATGCGCTGACGCACGTGCACTACGAGACCGATGCGCACGGAGCCGGGCTGAAATGGCTGACGGACTGGATCCCGAGCGACGGCAGCACGCAGCGCTACCTACCCCACTTTCAATGGCATGCCGCGCTGCACGAGCTCGCGATGGGCGACGCCGCCGCCGCCGCGCGCCGGTACAACGCGTCTCTCGCGCCGCCGCATTCGAAGGGTGTGCGTTGCCTTGTCGACGCGGGTTCATTGGCGTGGCGGGCGCGTCTGCACCCGGACTGGGTCACGCCACCCGACCCGATGCAAGTGATCAACGAGGTTGGCTCGCTTGCCTTTTCGCCGCAGACGCCATTCATCGCGTTCCACGCGTTGCTGGTCTTGGCCGCGGCGAATGATCCGGCCGCGATCCGCGCGATCAATGTTCCGGGTGCCACCGATGCGCAGCTGACGACCTTGCGTCTGATCGGCGAAGGCCTGATCGCGTTGACGGCGGGGGAGCCGCGCGCCGCGCTCGACTACCTCCTCGAATCGCTTGGCGGGCTTGCCTCCATCGGCGGCAGTCGCGTGCAACAAGAGGTGATCCTGGAAACGGCATTGGCCGCGATGCTCCAACTCGGTGCGCCGGGCCAGGCAGCGCGCCTGTTGTCGCGACACCGCGCCGCACCGGGGCCGCAGGTGACCCGCGGCGCCGTGAACTGACTGGTCGCGGCGACGCCCGCTGGCAAATAGGCGGGGCTTTTGCGGATTGTCGATGGCTGCGCAGAATGACGCTTAACATGTGGCCCAAGCGCCCGTTAATTCAATAGAGCCGCGGCATCCGAACCTCACTAGCAAATGGAGAAATCATGAAGCCGTTAGTGACATTGGCAGCAGCTGGGATCGCCATTTCGGCCGCAACACTTGGCGTGGCCGCGACCGCACACGCTGGGGGCCCGCCCAACGACGGCGGCGGTGGCGGCGGTGCGCCAGCGGGCGCGCCGGGCCATTGCTCCGACGCAGCCCTGACGGTCACCAACGGACCGATCGAGTCGGCAAACACGTTGCGGCGCGTCGTCGTGTCCTTCAAGAACACGTCGTCAAACCAGTGCATGCTCGTCGGATATCCCGACGCAAACCTGGTCACCGCGGCCGGCGGCGTGCTGGTGCACGTCGAGAACCGGCCGGCCAATGCGGCGCATGTGCTTCACCTCAACCCGGGCGACATCGCGAATGCGGACGTCGAGTCGTCTGCGCTGGACATCAATGGGTCGGGAAATCCTTGCCCACGTGAAGGCACGTTGGTGGTCACGCCGCCTGGCGATTCCGTGTCGCACGAACTGCCCGTCGCGCTACCGATTTGCCGCGCGACCATCAGCTCAGTGGACTGAGGCCGCTACTCGAAGATTTGCATCAACTGTTCGACAGCGTCCTCGGGTGCGCGCCCGCGCTGACGTAGTTCGATGAGGCAGAAGACGGCTAAGTCGATTGAGCCGTAGATGTGAAACGCGATCATCGCCAGATGCGCGAGCTGCTCGCTGGTCATCTGTTCTGGGTGCGCGATGTCGCGAACGTAGACAATGTCGGCCTCGAGCAGTTGATTGCCTGGGTTGTATATGTTTTCGCCGAACATCGTCGGCGTGATCGCCCACCGCTTCAGGTCGGGCATCGAGTGCGGCACGAAGCCTTGGGCTCGCAACTCGACGTCCACTTCACCGAACGTCGGCTGACCTAGGTACAGCGGCACGAACGACACTTCGGTGTGGACCGCGACCGCGTCGCGCAACCGTTCCCGGCCATGCTGGAACACCATCAGCTCGGCGCCCTGGACATCGATCTTCAGTAGGTCGAACTGATCGATGTCGAGGTCGTCGAGACGATGAGTCTGGACGTCGACCTCCTCGACGACAGAACCCCAGTCCGGGAACCCATTGAACAGTCGAAGTTGATTCTCGTCGGGCGTGAGGAGGCTCGTCATGCCTTCGGCTTTGGTTATCTTCAATCGATGCTCGCGGCCATCACCCACCACATGAGGGAGGTATCGCTCCAGCGGCCCCTTGCGTTGCTCCAGTTTTTCCAGAGCGTCTGGCCGAGGTTCGAACCCCGTTACCGTGCACAATCCGTAGTCGAGCATCTCCTTATACGGCGGACGGCCATCGATGGGAGCGGCGCCGATATCGAGAACGCTGGTCGGCCGCGAACAACGCACCAGATCGCGAAGGAGCAGCGCGGATGTCATCTGCGCATGATCGCACGGGCCGGGCGGGACGCCGAGATCTTGGACACATCGTGCGATTTCGTCGCCCAAAGCACGGCGGACCGCTGCCGTAGGCAGGATGATGCCGGTCATGAAGTACGTGATGACTTTGGCGCTGTTCGCCGCCGCGATCCTGGCCGCGCCGGCCGGCCACGCCGGCCCTGACCCGCACAAGCCCGATCCGGGTGCCCACTACTGCCCGGGTGGCGGGACGGTAGACATGATGTCCCCTCTCGAGCCGTCGTGCGACGGCGTGCCCTATGACGATGGCGCATACTGGCGCGCCATAAACCGGGGCGCCCCAGGGACGGCCTCACTGGTAGTTGTGCAGTGCGTCAAGCCCCCGCCACCGCCAGGACCCTTTGGCGGTCTGGTGCCGCAACCGACCGCACCCGTACCGGCACCGCCGGGCAGCTGCCAGTAGGGGGCCTCGGCAGGAATAGTTCCTCGGCTGTCAGCAGCGACGGAAGATCGCTTTTACTTGTCGTTGATACAGCGACTGGTGGGCGACTCGGGCTGGTCGGGCGGAATTGCCCCGTTGCAGCCACCGGGCGGTGGCGGTGACGGGAAGGTGTTGTTGCCGCTGTCGCCGACGCAGTCGTAGTTCCATGTCGGCCCGACCCAGCCGTTGCTGCCCATCCACTGGTGCCAGTACGACCGATCGGGGTACTTCTCGCCGTCGCACACTCGGAGGCGGCCGAAACCCCACTGGGCGACGCTGTTGCAGTCGCCGAATCTATCTACCGCAGAAAAAGCTTCACGTCGCTGGGGAGGCCGGGGCGGGGACCGACGGATGCGCCAGATTGACCGGCACTCCGTGCGAGGATGCCGAATCGTGCAGCACGATTTGGGTCGGGCGCACATCGGGCGGCACGTCGAATGCCTCCTTGACGCTCACCTGAAGACCTGGGTTGATGTTATTGCCGTCTCCCAAGAGCGGCGGGTCCACAAAGCTTGCCGAATACTGACGTCCAGTGCTGTCCTTCAGCTTCTGGGCGGCCATCTCGAAAAGCTGCGCCTCTGTGCCGACGTTCCTGACCGCCATTGACACGATCACATAGACGCCTTGGGCAGGTGTGCGGCCGAACGTGCGGGAGGTGTTGACATTGGAGACGATGAACGCGAACTTTCCGTCAAGGGCTTCTTGCCCCATCCCTGCCGGCGGTGCGGAGGTGGTGTGAAACAAGTTGCACGATGCGAGGAACGCTGCGACTGGCACCACGAGCAATGCCGCTAACCTTGCCATGGCAAGGACCGTAAGCCGCGATCGGATCAGCGGGGGCAGAACGCCTAGTTGTCGGATTTGTCTTTGGCGCACTGACACGGACTGGTAACCGGCAGTACATCTTTGCGGTGGAGGCCGATAGGGCTTTACGGTTCGTTCAAGCGATCAATCGCGCGGACCACGGTGCTTTTGGTCCGCTCGAAAAAGCCCAACGTTTGCACGTCCATAGGCCCGGTGACGCGAATTTCAACATTCAGCTCCTTGAAACGCCGGTAGCGCATGATCCTTAGCTCGATGCTTTTCGGATCAGCGGCCGAGCCGTTCCTCGCTGTATACGTAACGGAGATCAATGTGGGGCTCTCCACGCGATCGAGGCAATCACGAAGATCAGCCCCGGCCACGGTGGCCTGGTCGTCCGAGTGGCCGACGTAGTAGTCGTTCTTTGTGGCGGGTGTCCCAAGCAATTCGGCACACTGCGCGACCACGGGTTCGAGGGCGTTCCATGCAGTGACCAGGTCCGTACCCTCGATCTCCAACTCGGCCAGGTGAGTTGTGCTTGCCACTGCGTGATCGCCTCCTTCACGCAGCAGCATAGTGGCCGGTGCCGTCCTCTCGACATAAATCACCGTCTCGTCAATCTCGCGCTAGTCAGCTTCGGTCGTGCTGGCCATCCAGTTCGGATATGGAAGGCAGAAGCTCAACAGCAGTCGGCCCGCCACCCAAGCGGATGACGGGCCGAGCGTGTTTGTATGTGTTCCTCCTAGGGGGTCGCCGCAGGGGCCGCCTGGTCGGTCTACGCCAGTGGCTGACGACGATCACTGCGAGCTGGTCCAGATGAACACCATTTCCTGGCCGCCGTCCCCCGTGCGGTCGGGCTGGGGGTGGACTATGTCGAGCAGGTGACCGCTGGCGGCATCCTGCATGTTTATGTAGGTGGGAACCTGACCCCAGATGCCTGAGCCAGAAGGAAACAGCTCGCTCCAGCCCATTTCGGAGTCGCCGTACCAGAGCGACCACATGCTGAACGGCAGGAAGAACGCAAGCGGCGCCGAGCTGCCGTTCACTTCGGGACGCTCGACGATCCACTCGACGTTCGTTCCGGTGAAAAAGGGGCACTCGTAGGACCCCCAGAAAGATGTTCCCCTCGTGTGGTTGTAGATCATGTACCACACGTTGTTGTCGGCCGCCGTCAGACCTCCGCCGGTTCCGCGGGCGAACACGGTGTTCCCGTCTGCCTGCGCTGGAAAAATAATTACCTGCACCTCGTCGCCCGGCGAGATCGGCATGTTGGGGATTTGCCACGAAGGCCACGGGTAGGCCTCGAGCCACATCCAGTAGTTGGTGAACTGCCAAGTGCCGCCGAAAGGTAGCTGTAAGTTGTACGACTCCGAGTCGGAGCCTGCCTGGTACAGCTTGTCCGCCGTCAAGCCGGCCCAGGCGGCCGTGGCGGAGTACCCCGGCACCATGACCGGCAGAACACCAGGGACAGTCCACGTCCCGTCGACGTACATGAACTGCTCCTCAGGATGTGAGAACTGAGCGCCGCTCCAGGTGTCGCTGGTGTTGTTGAACGTCACGCTTGCGCGGGGTGGAGGCAGTGGCAACGTCGGGGAACGAAGTGCCGTCGCAGCGCCGAACCGGACGTCCGGACGTTCGACGATCCGCGAGCCGACCCTGGTCCACGGCCGTGAAACGTTTTCTACCCAGCGCGCGTACGCGGTTGCGCGGGCGCGCGGAGGTCGCGGCGGGTAGCCGCGCTGAACCAGCCCGTGGTTCTCAATCTGCAATGACCCCGCGTCAAGCGGTGGAACCGTCGTGCCAGCCGGCTTTGGCCGGGGGGTCGCATCCGCCGCCGTGGGCACGCCCGGAGCTGCGGCGAGAACGATCGTGTGGCCGTGTTGCGTCCCGTCTGGTGCGGTGCTGTCGAGCCGCAACTCGAGCGGCTCAGCTCCGGCTGGTCCGCGGGCGTGGAATGTGACCGCTCCCGTGTCGTCGGCGTGGAGCCGCAAGATCTCGGTGTCGCCGTGGCGCAAGAGGCAGGCGGCTGCCGGCATGGTAGTGAACGTCAGTGGCGTCTCCACATCCGGTGCGATTGCGCGCTCGGCACGGGTCCATTCAGGCTGTTCTGTTGACATCGTTTATCCCTTTCTTGCCAGTCGAGCAGATGAGTTACCGCCGCAACGTGGTGAGTTACTGCAGCAATCTTGTGAAACCCACTGTGCATCCATCGATTTGGTGGCGGAAGAGTGCTAGCACGAAACTTGTCGTGGTGCTGGCACGAAGTTCACCTTCACCCCGAACGAGCTTCCTGTTGCTCACCTACGCGAATCTGGTGCCGTTGCTGTCACGTGGAGGCTGGCCGATCCGGCCCGCTCCCCACAAACTCGCGGACGAACCCACGGCCACCCGCGCCGGTCCGGATGCGCCGGCTCACTGGTGAGGCTGATCCTGCGGTTCGGTCGATGGCCCGCTCGCCAAATGGAACAGCGTGCCGTTGACATTGATCGACGCCGAGGGTGTTCGCCATTGGCACACCGGGCTGGGCACCAAGACGCCGACGAAAACCGCGCACGCAGCCGAGACTGTCACGCGGGCAAGGCAATCAGCGGTCATCGTTCACCAGACCGCGAGGCAGGTCCGCACCGGCATTGAGAACGGGACACCGGCCCGCGTGCTGATCTCGGTCGATGATGCTCGCAAATATGATCCCGACGCAGCATCCAGATAGGCGGTAGCACAATGATTTCCCGCTCTTACTAGCGTTGCACGCGGGAATAGGCGCGCCCTTCTTCGGTGTGGGGACATTCCGAATGGCGTCGCGCCGCAGGGCGTCCGGTCATCTTCGTTGCGCGAGGTGGCTGGGCGTTCCTGCTCAGTTTTACCGGTTGGTCAAAAGCCCGAAAAGGTCCAGCCAAACATCGAACCAATCCGTCTTTACACCCTGGGCTTTCAGGAGTGGAGTCACTGCGGCCTGCGATTGAGAGGCTGGATCCAGATGCATGACCAGATGTCCCGCGT
>Ga0302177_10001808_pt1 | contig 15226 bp, 11 predicted proteins | sample I_Palsa_E1_2_FD_198780 | JGI IMG/M metagenome (GOLD analysis project Ga0302177, IMG submission 198780) | Peat permafrost microbial communities from Stordalen Mire near Abisko, Sweden - I_Palsa_E1_2 | ecosystem: Environmental > Terrestrial > Soil > Palsa > Peat permafrost | place: Sweden... | reverse complement strand
TATCAACGACAACGGCGACGATGCCGACACGACGGCGGCCTCGGGGGGCTAACTCACAGAGTTGAAACGTCGATCACGAAGCGGTAGCGCACGTCGCTGGCCAGCACCCGCTCGTAAGCTTCGTTGACGTAATCCGCCTCGATCACTTCGATTTCGGGCAGCGTGTTGTGCTCGGCGCAGAAGTCCAGCATCTCCTGAGTCTCGGCGATACTGCCGATGTTTGACCCGGACAGGCTGCGGCGCGCCAGCGCGAGCGGGAAGGCCGGCACCTCCATCGGATGCTCGGGGATGCCCAGCTCGACGAGACTGCCGTCGACGTCAAGCAGGTTCAGGTAGTCGCCGAGGTTCAGGTTCGCCGACACGGTGTTCAGGATGAGGTCGAAGCTGCTGCGCAACTTCTTGAAGGTGTCGCGCTCGGCGGTGGCGTAGTAGTGGCTGGCGCCCAGGCGCAGTCCGTCTTCCATCTTCTTCAGCGACTGCGACAGCACCGTCACCTCGGCGCCCATCGCGGCGCCGAGCTTGACGCCCATGTGCCCGAGGCCGCCCAGGCCGATGACCGCCAGTCGGGTCTTCGGTCCGGCCTTCCAGTGCCGCAGCGGCGAAAAGAGCGTGATGCCGGCGCACAGCAGCGGGGCGGCGGCGTCCAGTGGCAGCGATTCGGGAATGTGCAGAACGAAGTTCTCGTTGACGACGACCGCCTGGCTGTAGCCGCCCTGGGTCACCGTGCCGTTTTTGTCGATGGCGTTGTAGGTAAAGTTCGCGCCCGGTTTGCAGTACTGCTCGAGCCCCGCCTTACAGCTGGTGCACTCGCCGCAGGAGTTCACCATGCAGCCCACGCCGACGTGGTCGCCGACCTTGTGTTTGGTGACCTCGGAGCCGACGGCGGTGACGACGCCCGCGATTTCGTGGCCGGGAACGATCGGGTACTTGGGTGTACCCCACTCCGCTTTGACGGTGTGGATGTCGGAATGGCAGATGCCGGCGAACTTGATGTCGATGGCGACGTCGTGCGGGCCGGGCTCGCGGCGGGTGATCGTGGTCTTGCTCAGATGCCCAGTCGAATCGGAGGCGGCGTACGCGGAAACAGTACTCATCAGCAATCCTCTTGAATGCGCTTAGTTTCGTATCGAATTCTATTGAACGCCATCAACATTAGCATAGACAGGCTATGTATTCTCTTGGGTGCGTTCGATCTCACACCGCCGGCCAGATGTTAGATGCGCCGCTGCCTGGTGCGCCCACGACTCGGGTCAGAACGAGTTGGTCAAATAAAATTCGAGAGACTGAAATACGCTCTCGAGCAGTCCGCTGCCGGCGGCCCCGTGCTCGAATACTGCGCTGAGCCACGCGTCGGCGTTATTGATGTTGTCGGAGATGTCGACGTTGGTGATCAGGTCGTCGGTCGACGTGGTCGCGTTTGCGACTTCATCCGGCGTCAGCCCCAGGTACTCCACGTGTTGGACGAACAGGCCCTCGATGGTTCCCAGCAGACCGCCGGATTCGAAGTCCGGTTGGAATTGGGCGACCCCATCACCGTCCAGCGAGTAGATCGTCGTGGGGTACAGATCATCCGGCGTCACGTTTCCGAGAACGCCGTCAATTCCGAAATCCGTGAGAAGGGTGTTGGTCAGACTCGTCCCGAAGATCCCATCCATGTCTGCGACCAGATTCGGCCATACACCGGTGTCCGCAAGGGAGGGGTCGCCGATGAACACGAAGTGCAGGTCCGCGCTGGGGATTTTGTCTGCTTCGAGTTGAGTCATGGCGATCGACTCGGCGGTGGCACTTTGTGAGTATCCGAAGATGGTCAGCGGGTCCTCGGCGCTGAAAGCGCCTGGATTCGCGTTGAATTCGTTCTCCACGGCGAGCGTGACGTCGTCCGCGGCCGTGAGGCTACTCGGGCCCTGTTGAATCAGCTCGGGCGTCGTCAGCACCTGCAAAGGCGCGGCGCACGGGTCGGTCCCGACCATGTCGCAGACCGTCGATGAGGTCGCGCCACCGTCGAAACCCAGCGGGTTCAGAAACAGATTCTCGGCTGCCTGCGCGAAGGCGGTCGACGGCGTCGGCTCGGTCGTTCCACCGAGGATGATCGCCGTGTCGCTCCCTGACAGCGGGTCGTCAGCGTGGGCGGCTGGATTGCTCAATACGCCGGCGACGCCAACGAACAGGCCAATTGCGGCGACCTTCTTATATCCGTTCACCGCATCTTCTTAGCTGAAGTTAATCGTGATTTCAGGAATTCCGGCGGATCGGGTGTGTTTTCGGCCGCTAGTTGATTGGCGCGTTGATCCAGCGCAGATCGTCGATGATGCCGCGGGCGGCGATCACGCCCTCGCCTGTCTGCCATATCTCGTTGTTGACCACGAACACCCGGTTGTCGCGGGTGGCCGCCAGCCTGCGCCACGAGTCGCTGTCGAAAATGGTGGGCGCGCGGTCTTTGGCGGCCGGCGAGTCGAACGACACATACACAACGTCCGCGTCGGCCTTGGAGAAATCCGCGTTGTTCGCCAGGTCGGTGTCGGTGCTGCCCACCTCGATGTAGGGCTTGTCGGTAAACCGTTGCGCCGCAGGGCGATCAACGCCGATCGTGGTCAACACGCTGGCCGGGAAGTTGTCGCTTCCGTAGATCCGAACGGCGTTCTCGGTGAACTGCACAACGGATGCCTGGTAGTGGCCGGCATCGTGCGCGGCGCCGTCGTCGTGTGCCTTCGCGGTGAAATGGTCGATCACATCGCCCGCGGCGTCGGCGCGCGCGGTCGCCTCGCCGACACCGCGAAGGTTGTTCTGCCAGGCCGCGCCGGGTGACCCGGTGAACACCGTCGGCGCGATGGCGGCCAGCGCCGAATACAGCTTCGGCGTCAGGGCCTGCGAGCCGAGGATCAGGTCCGGCTTGGCGGCCTTGATCGCGGCCAAGTCGGGGCTGCTGCGGGCGCCGACGCCGGGCAGCTTGTGCACGACCGTGCCCAGATACGACGGCTGATCCGACGACCCGTCCGGCAGCGCGGCGCCGACAATCCGCGACTGCAGGCCCAGCGCGCACAGGGCGTCGAGCTGGTCGCCGGAGAGCACGACGATGCGCTGCGGATCGTCGGGAACCTCAGCGGTGTCCGGCTCCACCCCGGCCGCGTTGTGGGCGGTCCGCATCGCCGGCCCGGAATCCGCGCCGGCCGGCTCCGGTGCACAGGACTCGTCTGGCCGACGCTGGTTGCCCAACACGCCGGCCCCAGCGATCTGCGTCGTACTGGTGATCACCGACGCCGACGACGCTGCGCTTCCGTCGGATGACCCGGAGGTGCAGCCGCTGCATACGGCGGCCGAAATTGCTGCCGCGGCGACCGCGGCGCACGCGTGTCGCATACCCCTGAGCAGCACGGTCCGACGTTAACATCTGGCCAGCTAAAGCCGACTCCGCCAGCACGCGACGGCAGCCGGCAAAAGTGTTCATCGGGTTATTACGACAGTTTGTAGGACCTGTCCGTCGCCGCGCCCACTCGAACGCTAGACTCAAAAGCCACTGATCCCGGTTGCCCTGCTCGACGTTTGGAGGAGCTCTTGACTGCCGAAGCGCCCCCGCTGGGAGAACTCGAGGCTAGTCGTCCCTACCCGCCGCGAACAGGCCCTAAAGGCAACCTGATCTACCGGCTGATCACCACCACCGATCACAAGCTGATCGGGATCATGTATGTGGTCACCTGCTTCATCTTCTTCTTCATCGGCGGGCTGCTCGCGCTGCTGATGCGCACCGAATTGGCCGCGCCCGGACTGCAGTTCCTGTCCAACGAGCAGTTCAACCAGCTGTTCACCATGCACGGCACGATCATGCTGCTGTTCTATGCGACGCCGATCGTGTTCGGCTTCGCCAACCTGGTGCTGCCGTTGCAGATCGGGGCGCCAGACGTGGCGTTCCCGCGCCTCAACGCTTTCTCTTTCTGGCTGTTCTTGTTCGGCGCGACGATCAGCATGGCCGGCTTCATCACGCCCGGCGGCGCCGCCGACTTCGGCTGGACCGCCTACACGCCGCTGACCGACGCGATCCACTCGCCGGGCGCCGGCGCCGACCTGTGGATCATGGGCCTGATCGTCGCCGGTCTGGGCACCATCCTGGGCGGGGTCAACATGATCACCACCGTCGTGTGTATGCGGGCGCCCGGTATGACGATGTTCCGGATGCCGATCTTCACCTGGAACATCCTGGTGACGTCCATCTTGGTGCTGCTGGCCTTCCCGCTCCTGACCGCTGCACTGTTCGGACTGGCCGCCGACCGGCACCTGGGCGCTCACATCTACGACTCGGCCAACGGCGGAGTTCTGTTGTGGCAGCACCTGTTCTGGTTCTTCGGACACCCCGAGGTCTACATCGTGGCGTTGCCGTTCTTCGGCATCGTGACCGAGATCTTCCCGGTGTTCTCGCGTAAGCCGATCTTCGGCTACACCACGCTGGTGTACGCGACGCTGTCGATCGCCGCACTGTCGGTCGCGGTGTGGGCGCATCACATGTTCGCCACCGGCGCGGTGCTGCTGCCGTTCTTCTCCTTCATGACCTACCTGATCGCGGTGCCCACCGGGATCAAGTTCTTCAACTGGGTCGGCACGATGTGGAAGGGGCAGTTGACGTTCGAGACGCCGATGCTGTTCTCGATCGGCTTCATGGTCACGTTCCTGTTGGGTGGCCTGACCGGTGTGCTGCTGGCCAGCCCGCCGCTGGACTTCCACGTCACCGACAGCTACTTCGTGGTCGCGCACTTCCACTACGTCCTCTTCGGCACCATCGTGTTCGCCACCTTCGCCGGCACCTACTTCTGGTTCCCGAAGATGACCGGCCGGCTGCTCGACGAGCGGCTGGGCAAGCTGCACTTCTGGTTGACGTTCATCGGTTTCCACACGACGTTCCTGATTCAGCACTGGCTGGGCGACCTTGGGATGCCGCGTCGCTACGCCGATTACCTGCCCACCGACGGGTTCCAGCCCTACAACGTCGTGTCGACGATCGGCGCGTTCATTCTTGGCGTGTCGATGATTCCGTTCGTCTGGAACGTCTTCAAGAGCTGGCGCTACGGCGAGGTGGTTACGGTCGACGACCCGTGGGGATACGGCAACTCGCTGGAGTGGGCGACCAGTTGCCCGCCGCCGCGGCACAACTTCACCGAGCTGCCCCGGATCCGTTCGGAGCGCCCAGCATTCGAGCTGCATTACCCGCACATGGTGGACCGACTGCGCGCCGAGGCTCACGTGGGCCGGGCCCACGCCCCGACGGACGGCGACGTCACCCGAGCCGACGACGTCAGCGTTCGCACGTAATGGCCTCTAGCGGCGGCAATTTGGGGTGAGTACACCCCGCAAGGTGTCGGCGTTGATCACCGTCACCGGTCACGACAAGCCAGGCGTGACGTCGGCGCTCTTCGAAGTTCTTTCGGGGCACGAGGTTGAGCTGCTCAACGTCGAACAGGTCGTGATCCGGAACCGGCTGACACTGGGTGTGCTGGTGTCGGCGCCGCTGGACGTCGCCGAAGGCACGGCGTTCCGCGACCAAGTCGAAGCGGCGATCCATGGTGTCGGCCTGGACGTCAGCATCGAGCGCAGCGACGATCTGCCGGTCATCCGGGACCCCTCGACGCACACGATCATGGTGCTGGGCAGGCCGATCACTGCCGAAGCGTTCGGCACGGTTGCCCGCGAGGTGGCCGGCTTGGGCGTCAACATCGACCTGATCCGCGGCGTCTCGGACTATCCGGTCACCGGCCTGGAACTGCGGGTGTCCGTGCCGCGCGGGGTCGGCGGGCAGCTGCAGGAGGTGCTGACCCGAGTGGCCGCCGATGTCGGCGTCGACGTGGCGCTGGAGGACTACAGCATCGCGCGGCGCGCCAAACGACTCATCGTGTTCGACGTCGACTCGACGCTGATCCAGCAGGAAGTCATCGAGATGCTCGCCGCCCGTGCGGGCGCGCTGGATGCGGTCGCCGCGATCACTGATGCCGCCATGCGCGGTGAACTCGACTTCGCCGAGTCGCTGCATCAGCGGGTCGGCACGCTGGCAGGCCTGCCCGCCGAGGTGCTCGACGAGGTCGCCCAAGACGTGGAGCTGACCCCCGGTGCGCGGACCACAATCCGCACGCTGCGCCGGCTGGGCTATTACGTAGGTGTGGTCTCCGGCGGATTCCGGCAGGTCATCGAACCGTTGGCGCACGAACTGATGCTGGACTTCGTCGCCGCCAACGAGCTCGAGGTCGTCCACGGCAAGCTCACCGGGCGGGTCGTCGGCCAGATCGTCGATCGCGCGGGTAAAGCCAAGGCGCTGAGGGACTTTGCCCACCAGGTCGGGGTGCCGATGGCGCAGACAGTCGCCGTCGGTGACGGGGCCAACGACATCGACATGCTGGCCGCGGCCGGCCTGGGTGTGGCGTTCAACGCGAAACCCGCGCTGCGGGAAGTCGCCGATGCGTCGCTGAGCCACCCCTACCTGGACACGGTGCTATTTCTGCTCGGCGTGACGCGCGGCGAGATCGAGGCCGCGGACGCGCTCGACGGCGTGGTGAGCCGCGTCGACATCCCACCGGATCGGTAGCGATCGCAACCGCGGCGGAGCCGGGGGACGGGTCGCTACGCAGCCGAACCGGCCGCGCGACCCGACAGCTGTCACGACGTCGCGGTACGGCACGATGGTCGGGTGGCCGAAACCGGAAGCGAGGCAGTCGACCCCGACCTGCTGATCGACTTCACCGATGTGTCGCTGCGCCGCGACGGCCACACCCTGGTCGGGCCGGTGACCTGGTCGGTCGAGCTCGACGAACGCTGGGTGATCATCGGGGCCAACGGCGCCGGCAAGACGTCGTTGCTGCGTATCGCCGCGGCCGCCGAGCATCCCTCGTCGGGGGTCGCCTACGTGCTGGGGGAGCGCCTCGGCCGGGTCGACATGTCCGAACTGCGCTCGCGGGTGGGTTTGAGTTCCTCGGCGCTGGCGCAACGGATTCCAGGCAACGAGGTGGTGCGCGACCTGGTCGTCTCGGCCGGCTATGCGGTGTTGGGCCGCTGGCGGGAACGCTATGAGGACGTCGACTACCACCGCGCGGTCGACATGCTGGAAAGCCTGGGCGCGGAGCATCTGGCCGACCGCACCTACGAAACCCTCTCGGAGGGTGAGCGCAAGCGGATCCTGATCGCACGGGCGTTGATGACCGACCCTGAGTTGCTGCTGCTCGACGAACCCGCGGCGGGCCTCGATCTGGGCGGGCGCGAGGAGCTGGTTTCGCGGCTGGCCGATCTGGCCGCCGATCCCGACGCGCCGGCGCTGGTCCTGGTCACCCATCACGTCGAGGAGATTCCGCCCGGTTTCAGCCACTGCATGCTGTTGGCCGAGGGACGGGTCGTCGCGGCAGGTTTGCTGTCCGACGTGTTGACCGGAGACAATCTGTCCGCGGCGTTCGGCCAGTCGATTGCGGTCGACGTGATCGACGGTCGTTACTTCGCCCGGCGCATTCGTAGCCGTGCGGCCCATCGGAGGCGCTCATGACTGACGACTTGTACGTCCCGTTGCCGGCCCGGCCGGCCGCGACCGTGATGCTGATGCGCGATACCGCCGACGGCATAGCGCTCTTCCTGATGCGGCGCCACGCCGCAATGGAGTTCGCCGCGGGAACGGTGGTATTCCCCGGCGGCGGCGTCGACGACCGCGACCGCAAGGCCGACATAGCCTGGGCGGGACCGCCGCCGGCGTGGTGGGCGCAGCGTTTCGGCGTCGACAACGAGCTGGCCGAGGCGCTGGTGTGCGCCGCCGCGCGCGAGACCTTCGAGGAGTGCGGCGTGCTGTTCGCCGGCCCGGCCGACGACCCGGGCGCCATCGTCGGCGACGCATCGGTCTACCGCGAGTCCCGTCAGGCGCTGGCCGACCGGACACTGTCGTTCGCCGATTTCCTGCGCCGCGAAAACCTGGTCCTGCGGGCCGATCTGCTGCGGCCATGGGCCAACTGGGTGACGCCCGAAAACGAGCGCACCCGTCGCTACGACACCTACTTCTTCGTCGGGGCGCTGCCGGAAGGTCAGCGCGCCGACGGCGACAACACCGAGTCCGACCGGGCGGAGTGGGCGACGCCGCGGGCGGCCATCGCCGAGTTCGAAGCCGGCCGCTGCTTCCTGCTGCCGCCGACCTGGACTCAGCTGGACTCGCTGAACGGGCACACGGTTGCCGACGTGCTGGCCGTCGAACGTCAGATCGTGACCGTGCAACCGAACCTCGAAATCGACGGCGACAACTGGATTTTCGAGTTCTTCGACTCCGACCGCTATCACCGGGCCCGCAAAGCCGGCGGACTGGGGTGGCGGATTTGAGCGAGTTCGTCAGCGTCCACCTGGACTCAGGCCATCCCGGCGTCGGGACGCTGGTGCTCTCCCGACCGCCGACCAACGCCATGACGCGGCAGGTCTATCGGGAGATTGAGCAGGCCGCAGCCGAGGTGAGCAGCCGCGAGGACGTCGCCGCCGTGGTCCTCTTCGGCGGCCACGAGATCTTTTCCGCGGGCGACGACGTTCCACAGCTGCGAACGTTGACGATGTCGGAGGCCGAGAGCTGGGTGCGCGTGCACCGCGCCGCCGTCGACGCCGTCGCCGCGATCCCCAAGCCGACGGTGGCCGCGATCACCGGATACGCGCTGGGCGCCGGCTTGGGCCTGGCGCTGGCCGCCGACTGGCGGGTGAGCGGTGACAACGTGCGGTTCGGTGCGACGGAGATCCTGGCCGGCCTGGTGCCTGGCGGCGACGGCATGGCGCGGCTGGCCCGCACGGTCGGGGCCAGTAGCGCGAAGGAGCTGGTCTACAGCGGCCGGTTCTTCGACGCTGAAGAGGCGCTGGAGCTGGGCCTGATCGACGAGATGGTGGCCCCCGACGGCGTGTATGACGCCGCCGCGGCCTGGGCGAGCCGCTTCGTCGACGGACCCCGCTCGGCGTTCGCCGCGGCCAAGGCCGGCATCGACGGCGTCTGCGCGATGCCTGCGGCCGAGCGTTGGGATGCCGAGCGGCGCCGCTACCTCGACGTCTTCGCCGACAGCTTGCGGCGGCCGGCGGCTCAGACAACTTAAAAAGATCTGAGAAAAGCCTTTACATAAGGTGAGAGTCGCTCGGTACTATGGGCAGGCTCACATCGGGGTCGACGCGCGCGGAGGGTCGAATTGATCTTCAGGACAAACCGGCGCAGTCGCGTAGTTGGTGTCGGTGCAGTCTTTGCGACGTTCGGGGTCGCGATGTCCACGCCGCCCGCCGCACATGCCGACGATTTCGGTCTCGGCGACCTGATCAGCGACCTCGTCGCCAGCGCAAGTTCCGCCGAACTGGGCAGTCAAGGTGTCGATCAGGCGCTCGCGGCGACCGCGTCCAGCGCGGAGACATTGTCCGCGGACGCGCTTTTCCAGCAGTACATCTACGAGCCACTGCATGCCAGCGTGGAGAGCTGGATCAACAGTTCGTTCGGCGAGCAGGTCGACAACGCCCTCAACACGGCGTCCGGGCAGTTCTTGATCGGCAACGGCGCCGATGGCACGGGGCAGCTAGACCCCAATGGCGGCGACGGCGGGTTGTGGTTCGGTGACGGCGGCAACGGCTGGGACAGTGATGAATCAGGTGTTGCTGGTGGTTCCGGCGGGGACGCTGCCGGCTTTTTCGGCAACGGCGGTGACGGGGGAGACGGCGGTGCCGGTGCCGGCGGCGGTGACGGTGGTAATGGCGGCTCGCTGTTCGGCATCGGCGGCGATGGCGGCAAGGCCGGTGACGGCGCCACCGCCGAAGGTCTGCCTGCCCTCGGTGGTGCCGGCGGCGATGCCGGTGCGTTTGGCAGCCACGGCGCCGTCGGCGACTACGGCGTGCTGCCTGCCGGCCCAACGCAGAAAGTCGACACCGACGGGGCGTTGCTGTCGGTCGGGACCAACGGCGACTGGCTGACCAACAGTGACGGTCAGGTCGTCATCCTGCACGGGCTCAACGACGTGTACAAGGTGGGCTCCGGTGAGCCTTCCGCTGACGGGTTCAGCAATGACGACGCGGCGTTTTTGGCCGCAAACGGCTTCAACGCAGTGCGGGTGGGCATCATCTGGTCGGACCTGGAGCCCGAGCCCGGCGTCTTCGACGCCTCCTACCTCAACTCGGTCGAACAGACCGTCCAAACCCTCGGCAACCACGGCATCTACAGCATCATCGACTTCCACCAGGACGCATACAGCAGCGCGTTCGGTGGCGAAGGCGCCCCGGCCTGGGCAACCGAAACCAACGGGGCAACCAACGTCTCGCTGCCCTTCCCGTATAACGAGTTCTTCAATCCCGCCGAGACTCAGGCCTGGGATTCGTTCTGGTCCAACGCCGACGCGTCGAACGGGCTCGGGCTCGAGGACAACTACTCGCAGATGCTCGAGTACGTTGCGAATGCCTTCAACGGCAACCCCGACGTAGCCGGTTTCGAGCTGATGAACGAACCGTCGCCGGGTTCAGAGACGCTGGGGACGCTGTTCGGCAGCCCGTCCTTCGACACCCAGGAGCTCAACCCGTTCTACGACCAGGGGGCGGACGCCATCCGGGCCGCCGACCCGAGCACACCGATCTTCTACGAACCTAACGTCCTCTCCAGCGCTGGCGTGCCAACCCAGCTGGGCACAGTAGACGCCACCGGCACCGTCTTCTCGTTCCACGACTACTGCGAGTTCGACCTCGGGCCGCTGGGCTGCATACCGAACGTCGGCACAATCGCGGACAATGCCGTGAACTACGCCGACGCGCAGGGGATCCCGGCCTTCATGACCGAGTTCGGCGCCAGCAGCGACCAGACAGGCATCGGCGCTTCGATGAACGCCGCCGACCAGCACCTGATCGGCTGGACCGAGTGGGCCTACAGCAGCCAGGGCGACATCAGCACCACGGCGTCGCCGCCGAGCTCGGAGTCGCTGGTGTACAACCCGGCCGATCCGCTGACCGGCGCCAACGTCAACACCGCGAACCTGGACACCCTTGCCGAGCCCTACCCGCAAGTGGTCTCCGGCACCCCGGATTCCTACTCGTTCGACAACGGGACGTTCCAGTTCAGCTACTCCACCGCAGAGCCTGACGGCCTGGGTAGCTTCCTGGCCGGCTCGCAGACCACCATCTCGGTCCCGAGCGTCGAGTTCCCGGACGGCTACCAGGTCAGCGTGACCGGTGGCGAGGTGATGTCGGCTCCCAACGCCGCCGAACTGGTGATCGCCTCGAGCGGCGCCAGCACGGTCACCGTCACCGTCACCGCTGCCGGAACGTAGCCAGGGTGCTCGCCGACCCGGTCGGCCGATAGGCTGGTCGACCATGACCAGTACCGACCCGGCGCCGCAGCCGCACGCCACTGCCGAGCAGGTCGAGGCCGCCCGGCATGACAGCAAGCTGGCCCAGGTGCTTTACCACGATTGGGAAGCGGAGAATTACGACGAGAAGTGGTCGATCTCCTATGACCAGCGCTGCATCGACTATGCGCGGGACTGCTTTGACGGCGTCGTCCCGGACGACGAGATCCACCGGCTGCCCTACCATCGCGCGCTCGAGTTGGGTTGCGGCAGTGGCTTTTTCCTGCTGAACCTGATCCAGTCGGGCGTGGCCCGACGCGGATCGGTCACCGATCTGTCGCCGGGCATGGTCAAAGTCGCCACCCGCAACGGCCAATCACTGGGGCTGGACATCGACGGCCGGGTTGCCGACGCCGAGCGAATCCCGTACGACGACAACACCTTCGACCTGGTCGTCGGACACGCTGTGCTGCATCATATTCCGGATGTCGAGCTGACCTTGCGGGAGGTGCTTCGGGTGCTGCGGCCCGGTGGCCGTTTCGTATTCGCCGGCGAGCCGACCACCGTCGGGAACAGTTATGCGCGCGCGTTGTCGACGCTGACCTGGCGGGTCGCTACCAGCGTCACCAAGTTGCCCGGGCTGGAAAGCTGGCGACGTCCGCAGGCCGAGCTCGACGAGTCCTCGCGCGCTGCCGCGCTGGAGGCCCTCGTCGACCTGCACACGTTTTCCCCGGGCCAACTCGAGAAGATGGCGACCAGGGCCGGCGCCGTCGACGTCGACACCGCCACCGTCGAGTTCACCGCGGCGATGCTCGGCTGGCCGCTGCGCACCTTCGAATACGCCGTGCCACCGGGGCGGCTGGGCTGGGCTTGGGCCAACTTCGCGTTCACCAGCTGGAAACTGCTGAGCTGGGCCGACGGCAACGTCTGGCGACACATGGTGCCGAAGGGCTGGTTCTACAACGTCGAGATCACCGGGATCAAGCCGTCCTGAATTTCAGCCTCGACGATGTCGCCTACCTGACGTCGGACGAGGGCTCGACTGCGCTGGCCGTCGTCGAGGCTCTTCCGCTGACCGACCGCGTCGGCGAGATCGCCGCGCTACGGGACCAATTCGGCGACCGGACACCGGTGCTGGTGGAAACAGTGTTGTTGCGCCGCCGCGCGGTCGCCAAGCTTTCCGAGCTGCCCGGCACGTGCGACTGGCTGTTCACCGACGAGGCGTTACAGCAGGCCAGCGCCGCGCCGGTTGCGCTGCATCGGTCGAAGCGGTTGCGCAACAAAGTGATTCACGATGTCACTTGCTCGATCGGCACCGAGCTGGCGGCGTTGCGCGGCTCGGCCGCCCGAGTGGTCGGTAGCGACCTCGACCCGTTACGGCTGGCGATGGCGCGGCACAATCTCGGTGACCTAGTCGACCTGTGTCGCGCCGATGCGTTGCACCCGGTAACCCGCGACACCGTGGTGCTGGCCGATCCGGCGCGGCGTGGTGGTGGACGTCGGCGCTTCAACCCGCGCGACTACCAACCGGCTTTGGACCATCTTTTCGAGGCCTACCGCGGCCGGGGTTTGGTTGTTAAATGCGCTCCGGGAATCGATTTCGATGCGGTCTCGCAGTTTGGCTTCGACGGTGAAATCGAGGTGACCTCGTATCGCGGCTCGGTGCGGGAGGCCTGCCTGTGGTCGGCGGGTTTGGCCGAGGCAGGTGTGCGCCGCCGGGCGACTGTTCTGGACCGCGACGAACAGATCACTGACGCCGAGCCCGACGATTGCCCGGTGCAGCCGGCTGGCCGGTGGATTGTCGACCCGGACGGAGCGGTGGTGCGGGCCGGTCTGGTGCGTCACTACGCCGCGCGGCACGGGCTCTGGCAGCTCGACCCGCACATCGCCTACCTGTCCGGGGATGACCTTCCGCCAGGTGTCCGCGGGTTCGAGGTTCTCGAGCAGCTGGCCTTCGACGAGCGACGATTGCGTCAAGCGTTGGGCGCGCTCGACTGCGGGTCGCTCGAGATCATGGTTCGCGGCGTCGACGTGGATCCCGATGCGCTACGCCGCCGATTGGCCTTGCGCGGCGACCGGTCATTGACGGTGGTCGTCACCCGGATCGGGTCGGGTGCGGCAGCACAGGGGACGGTATTCGTATGCCGACCGTCGCGATGACGTCTGCCATCGGGGCGGTGTGACGAAAAAATAGGGAAATCTCCCCATGAACTGAGACGGGTGCGCACCGCAGACTTATCTCAGCGCGCCGGGGGGTCGGCACCGCTACAGCGAAGCATTACCGGGACATGATGTAGCTGCTGTAGCTTGGCCGCCCCCGGTTGCGCGACAACGGTTGGGCAGCGACAACGGCGCTCCGCGGAGTCCACAGTCTTCCTGGCGGGTCCGCGTTTAGACCAAAGCGCGAACCCGCCAGGACGCGCACGCACGGCCGCGCGCCCTCTCGGACGTTTGCCAGCAGCGCCTAGAGCTACTTGGACATTCGACGTTCGCAATGTGTTTCGCTGCACGTAAGCGGCTTTTCTGCGACGCGCGTAACCGCGGTTGCTAACTGATAACTTTTTGTCAGGTAACCTGGTGTTAACACGGCGTCATAGCTACGATTTGTTCTGAGCATCAGTTGATAAGCGAATTCCAACTGCCGACAAACCGGTCGGTGAAAGGAAGTTCAACGGTGAACGCTCGTGGTGTTACTCGACTGGCCCTGCTGGCATTTGGGCTGGCCTTGAGCGCGGCAGTGGCGTGCGGTACGCAGGAACTTCGTCCCGCTACCGTCGTGACCGCCGCTTCCAGCATCGAAAGCGCCGCGCTGACCAGCGACGACGGTGGCGGCGTTATCGCCGGGCATCTCGCCACTATCAATGGGACTTCTGCGCAGTACACCGGCGGGGGATGCGAACGGGAGCGTCGGCCGAACTGCAGCCGCCCGGGGCGAAGGTCAACTCGTCGCTAAATTGAGCGCCACGCCCTCCAGCCGGTAGCAGCAGCGGATATCTCCCGATCGCGCGGCTGATACCGCCCTCCGCGCGGCCAGGGGCGTCCACGCGCGCGCTCAGAGTCCGGAATATCAGCTTTTATTTCCGACGGGTCGAACAATAGCTTCGAGAAAACTGACGGTATCTCTCAGGTTTATGTCGGATTCGCGGCCGAGTGACCGCTGGTCAGGATCATACCCGTCACCGCTGATCAGAACTCAAAGCCTGCAAAACGGACTTGACAGGTGGGACAGGAGATACCAGTGATAATCGCTATTGACCCAAACAAGAGCTTAGGACTTTTTCAAAAATTATTAGACTTCGTTCGAACAAAATTAACGGCTGCGCATAAGCTTGGCCGACGCAGCGCGGTTGGGCGCTGATCGCGATAAACACGTCAATTGGCGTTTTGGGGGAAAGGTAAATCGATGAAGAGCACTCGTGCTTTAACTCGGCTGGGGTTGCTGGCTGCGGGGTGGGGTGTCGGAGCAGCGTTCGCTTCGATGCCCGCTATCGCCTCGGCAGACACCTCCAGCGACTGGCTGTCGGCGGTCGACAGCTTGCTCAGCAGTGCGGCCCCGGCCGCTGACACGACGCCGGCTTTGAATCTGGCCATCTCGATGGACGGGGTGCCGCTGTTCCAGTCGGGCGACGCATTCGCTGACTCGGGAAGCTCCGGGGACATTGCGATCGCGAACGGCGCCGGCGCATCTGCGTATGCGTTCGGCACCGATGACTACGCGAGTGTCGACGGCACTGGTTCGTCGGCTGTGGCCGGGGGTTATGACGCAGCCCAGGCAAGCGGCTCAACTGACGACACGGCTTTCGCTTTCGGCAACAACGACCTCAGTTACGCCGGCGGCGACGGGGCCTCGGACCCCGGTACCTATGACTATGCCGTCATCTTCGGCAACGACAACACTGCGTTGGCGGGCGGCGACGCGGCGGGTGCCGGCAGCTACGACGGCG
>Ga0302177_10001806_pt1 | contig 15232 bp, 15 predicted proteins | sample I_Palsa_E1_2_FD_198780 | JGI IMG/M metagenome (GOLD analysis project Ga0302177, IMG submission 198780) | Peat permafrost microbial communities from Stordalen Mire near Abisko, Sweden - I_Palsa_E1_2 | ecosystem: Environmental > Terrestrial > Soil > Palsa > Peat permafrost | place: Sweden... | reverse complement strand
GGCAACCGGATCACCGCGGGCCACCTGCAGTTGCGACTGGGCCGGGACTTGCGCTGGTATCCGTACGCGCGATCGGACCAGGACTGGGAACCCAGCGGCTCGCCGGAAACCGATCCGGCTCAGGCTCTCGCGGATCTCTGACACGGGAAAGCGGCGCCAGGAGGCACGGGCTGGAGCAGAACGCTCGCGGCTAGGCTTGGCGGCATGGATACCGGTGTAGCGATCTTCCCCACTCATGACGCCATCGCACCCGCCGACATGGCGCGGCTAGCCGAAGAGCGCGGGCATGAATCCCTGTTCTTCCCTGAGCACACTCACATCCCGGCCAGCCGTCAGTCTCCTCACCCCAGCGGCCGTGAGCTGCCCCGCAAGTACGCGCACACCTTCGACCTGTTCGTGGCGCTGACCGCCGCGGCGACCGCCACCTCGCGGCTCCGGGTCGGTTCGGGCATCTGCCTGCTGATCGAGCGTGATCCGATCATCACCGCGAAGGAGGTGGCGAGCGTTGACTACCTGTCCGGTGGACGGTTCGAGTTCGGCGTCGGCGCAGGCTGGAACCGGGAGGAGATGGCCAACCACGGCACCGACCCGCGACGGCGGATGGTCGTCTTGCGCGAGCGAGTGGAAGCCATGAAGGCGATCTGGACCTCCGATGAGGCGAGCTACTCCGGCGAGTACGTCACCTTCGACCGGATCTGGTCCTGGCCCAAGCCGGCTCAGCGGCCCCATCCGCCGGTGCTCGTCGGCGGGAACGGACCGGGCGTGCTCGACCGGGTGCTGGCCTTCGGCGACGCGTGGTTCCCGAACCACGCTCACGAAGGCATCCTAGACCGGGCGGCGCAGCTGCGCGCCCGCGCCGACCGGCCGATCGACCTCATGGTCATGGGCGTTCCCGCCGACGCCAAGGTGCTGGAAACTTACGCCGAGGCCGGCTTCCGGCGGGCCGTGCACTGGCTGCCTTCGGCCACGCGCGGGCCGGTCGAGCGCGGTCTGGATCAGTTTGAGGCGGCTGTCGCGGAACTCTACGGGGAATAGGTGGCTGCCGGGGCCCACCCTGATCTGGTGGCCCGCCGCGACGCATGCCTTGTTGACGCCTACGACACCATCGTGCACACCGACTTCAGCGCGCACAGGAATGAACTGCCGAAGCTGGCGGGCATCTCCGCGGAGGCTTTGTTCCGCGGGTTCAGGCGGTTCGCGCCTGCGCTGTCCGTGGGCCAGATCTCGATCACCGAGGCTTACGCGCAGATCCTGCAGGCTTGCGGCGTCGAGCCCCGGCCTGGCCTGGTGCGTGCGATGGCGGACAAGAGCCGGGAACTTCTTCTGCTGTCGGGACGCCTGTACGACGACGTCCTGCCGTTCTTGCATACGCTCAGGTCCCGCGGCATCAAGATCGCGATCGTCAGCAACTGCGACGAGAACACGCGCGATCTCCTGGTGGAGCTCGGGGTGGCCGCGCTCGCCGACGTCCTGGCCCTGTCGAACGAGGTCGGCGCGGTCAAGCCGGCGACTCAGATCTACCAGTATGCGCTGGACAAACTGGGCGTGACCGCGGCGGCGGCCCTGTTCGTCGACAACAACGCGACCTTCTGCGCGGGAGCAGCGGCCCTGGGGATCCAGGCGGTGCAGATCGTCCGGGAACCTTGGGAGGATGACGAGGCTGAAGGGGCTCACTGGGCCGAAGTGGTGCGGTCGCTGCCGGAACTTGAGGTCCTGCTCTAGACCGATGGGCTAGGGGGTGCGCACCAGGGAGTCGAAGAGGTGAGTGAGCTCGGCGGCTGGGTCCTCGGTGAGGCCGCTGTGGACGGGGCCGGGCTGGACGATGGTGGATCTGGGCGCGGTGAGCCAGCGGAAGCGCTCGCCGAGCGGCCGGCCCGCCAGCGGGCCCTCCGTGCAGGCCTTCTCGAAGGCGGACAGGGCCGAACGCACCGCGTCCACGTCGGCGGCGGGATCGACCGCGAACAGCCGGGCCACGTCCAGCTCGATCCGGACGGCCAGGTAGCGGCGGCTGTGGGAGTAGACGATCACCCCGGCATTGATGGCCTCGCCGCGCTCGACTCTGGGGACCACTCGGACCAGTGCATACTCGAAGACCTCGGTCACCACCGGATCACCTCGGGCACGATCGGCGCGCGCTGCCTGAGCTGCTCGACGTAGGCGTCGGCGCCGCGGTCGGCGAACCATTCGGGCGGGACCATGCCGGTCACCTGCCGCAGCAGGGGTTCGGTGATCTGCGGCGCGAGCGTCGCATGAGCTTCGGCCAGGTCCGTGGCCCGCTCCCTGAGCACGTGCTCGCTGGCGTCAAAGGTCCGTTTGGGATCCGCGGTCGGCCAGTTGTGGTGGAAATAGAGCGCCGCGCCATGATCGATAAGCCAGATGTCGCGGTGCCAGACCAGCAGGTTCGGGTTGCGCCAGGTGCGATCGACGTTCTGCACGAGCGCGTCGAACCAGAGCACCTGGCTGGCGAACTCACGGCCCGCCGTCCAGCCGAGCGGATCGAAGCCGACCGAACCGGGCAGAAAATCCACCCCGAGGTTCAGGCCCTCGCTGGCCCTCAGCAGATCCTGGATCTCCGGGTCGGGTTCGCTGCCCGGAATCCGGGGGTCGAGCTCGGCCAGGACCAGCTCCGGTGTGCGCAGGCCGAGTCGCCGCGCCAGCTCACCGGCGATGATCTCGGCGACGAGCGCCAGGGGACCCTGCCCGGCGCCGCGGAACTTCATCACGTAGGTACCGAGATTGTCCGCCTCGACCAGGGCGGGCAGCGACCCGCCCTCGCGCAGCGGGGTCACGTACCGCGTCACCGTGACAAGCGGGATTGTAGACACGCGAGGAAGACCACCGTCCGGATTGCTCTGGCCCGATGGAAGTCCGTGAGGATAACTCTCGCTCGCCACCCTGACAGGTTAGCGATGCAGACGGCGAACGGGGCAGCCAGAGGCTACCCCTGGTGCCAGGCTGGATTCGATGAAGTTCCGGGTGCCTTCTACGGTTTTCCCGGTGTTCCCCTATGTGCCAGGCTTGCGCATCAGGTCAATTTGCTGCCGGATGTTCCCTTTCACCTCGGCCCGAGTCGGCGCTTCCGTGCCACCTCGCCCCTGTCATTGACATCCGGCAGAACCGTGGGCATGTGGGGGCGCGGCCTGCCCGCAGCGAGTGCGGCTGCCACTACTGGCATCCTTCGTGCCAGTACCCTTCCGGCTTTGCTCTGGCGCTGGCACCGTAGGCAAAGACAGCAGAAACGGACACAGATCGGAAGAGAAATGAATGAATTTGAGGTCATGACGGTCATCGACCGCCCCGTCGAGGACGTTTTCGCAGCGGTGCGGGACGTCGCCAAGTCCCCGTTGTGGACTCCGGGATTGCTGGAAGTGCAGCGGACCAGCGAAGACCCGCTCGAAGTGGGCGGCACGATGGTCTATGTGGGCACGTTCCTGGGCCGGCGCTACGAATCGCCGACCACGTGCACGACTCTCATCGAGAACAAGCAGCTGACCACCACGACCACCGGAGGGCCGTTCTTCCTCGAAGTCGACCAGCGGCTCGAGCCAGACGGCGCAGGCACCAAGCTGACGGTCCACTGCAAGGGAGAAAGCCGCGGCTTCTTCAAATTCGCAGAGCCGCTGGTCGTCCGCATGACCCAGCGGCAGTTCGACACCGGCGGCAGCAACCTCAAGGCTCTCCTGGAAGATCATGCCCTCTAGTGTGCTGCGCTCCAAGGCTTTCTGACCGTGACATGTTCGAGCACGCGGGCCAGGCTATCGCCCGTGCCTGGTATCCGGGGCGGACGGGGGTGCGGGGGCCGACAGCGCCGCGATGAGATGACCTGGCCTATGTTCCCGGATGCAGCCAGGCCCGGGCGAATCGTTCCAGCGGATGCGGTGGCGCTCCCGATGGGGCCAGAACCACGCCGTCGGCCCTGATCGTCGGCACCGGCAACGCCCCACCGCGCTGCGCGGCCTGCACCAGCCTGCGCATCCGGCGCTGGATGGCCAGGTAGAAGCGCCGCTGAGTCCAGCGGCCGAACAAGGCGAACCCCCAGCGGATGACCGGGCTCGGGATGGGAGCCGCCCGCGAATAGCCGGACACGCGGAAGGTGACCCGGCCGGTGCCCAGGTTCTTGATCACCTCGTAGCTGAGGCGTCCCTGTTCCAGGTGACCCTCGAGCGTCTGGTAGCTCCAGCCCCAGACCCGCTCGGGGCCGCCGTCAGCGTCCCTGGTCTCATCGATGACCCCGGCGATCCTGACGCCGAGATAAAACCGCAAGCCGAAGAACCTGCCCTCGAGCAGCATGTCGCGACCCGCGAGTTCACTGTCGCCGCGGTAGACCGCGCGCAGGATCCGGGGCTCGATGAACTCGTACTGCCGGACCAGAATGCATCCCGTTTCCCAGGGGCCTCCGGGGACGGGCGGGCCGGGAAGCTCGTGGCCGATGACCGCGTCGCCTGAGTCGACGTGCCAGTGCCCGTCGGGCCGGCCATCTTGCGGCGCCCGGGCTGGGTCGTAGTTGACCTGGCGACCGCTCAATCCGGCGAGCGCGGTGCCCTCGTCGACCGAGCCGAGCAGTTCCTGCCGCAACTACTACTCGGCCCTCTGCACGGAGTCGCCGATGAGCCACAGCGTGGGTGGCCACAGTCCGACGAACAGCGCACGCCGCTCGGCATTGCCGCGTTCGTCCTGATCGACGGTCTTCGCGCGGATCCACAGGCTAATGCATAGCCCGACTGACGCCATCGACGCGGCGTGCAGATACGTACTGCGCAGCCCGACCCGGTGCAAAATCTCCCCCGTGGTCAACGGAACCTCCCTGTCCGGCACCCGCAGCACGGAACGGCTGCCGGGCATGGGACGATCCTGCCATGGCGACGACGAGCCGAGCGGACCGGCTAGGGATCGTGCTCCGCTGGCCGATCGGGATCGCCCTGGTCAGTTGGCGCTATATGTGGCGGACCACTCCCCTGCACCGTTCCGAAGAAGTCGGCACCAGCGCGGATCTGCCCGGTCCGCCGGACGAGGACAACGACACCGAGCAGGGGCGCCAGTCGCTCGCCGCGGGGGTCGGTCCGCTGCTGCACCGTTCGTACACTGTGCGGATCGCGGGCAGCGCGATGAACCCGGCGCCGCTGATCGATCTCGTGGCCGCTAACCTCAACCATTCCTCGCCGGAGATGGCGGTGTTCCGCAAGACCCGCGGCAGGAGCGACGAGCTACGCCGCGGCGACGAGTTCGTGGTGCGGATGCCGGGGCCGTGGGACGGCCCGGTCCGGGTAATCCGCCGGGACGATGCCTCCTTCCGGCTGGGCACCCTGACCGGTCACCTGGAAGCGGGAGAAATCGAGTTCCGGGCCACGGCCTCCGGGGATCTCCTCCACTTCGAGATTGAGTCCTGGGCCCGGGCCGGGGACCGGCTCGCCGACTTGCTCTACAACAAGCTGCGGCTGGCGAAGGAGATCCAGCTCAACATGTGGTCGCACTTCTGCGTCCGGGTCGCGGCGCTGGCCGGCGGCCGCCCGCAGGGAGGCGTCACGATCCGCACCTGGTGGGTCACCTGGCCGCCGCGGGACAGTCAGAACTACGGCATCCGACGGTAACCGGACGTGGTGCTGCGGTCTGGAAGACGGTGTGGTCACAGGCCGAACTGCGAGCGGCGGTCCGCCGGGACCAGGTCGGCATATTCGTGGTGCCCGGTGATCCAGCTCCGCACGAACGGACAGTAGGGCAAGACCGCCAGGTTCCGGGCCCGGGCTGCCTCCAAAGCCGACTGGACGAGGCGTCCGGCCATGCCGTGACCGCGGAAACGGTCATCGGTCTCGGTATGGATGAAGGCGATCTCATTGTCGCCCACCTCGTACAGGACGAAACCGGCGAGTTCGCCGTCCGCATGAATCTCGAACCGCGACTCGTCCGGATTGTCGGTAACCTGCAGGTCCATTTCCACCTCCGACCCGTAGGCTATCCGCCTGTTCCCACCGGAACGGAGCTGACCTGGAGCAGTTGCCCTCGCCCGGCTGCGGCGCTAGATCGCGATAATCTCGCTTTCGTCCGCTAAGCCCGCCTTGCGGCAAGCCGTAAGGCCGTAGCATCGTGCGCAAGTTATGCACAACAGAACAGATCGCTCGGGGGGAAGCCAGTGAGCGACCATTCGTCAGTCAGCGATGACGTTCCCGGCCCGGACCGGATCGTGACCCAGCAGGATTTCGGCCGCGCGCTGACCTTACTGCGCAATCGCGCCGGGCTGACCGTGCGGCAGGTCGCACGGGCTTCCGGACTGCCCGCCAGCACGGTCGGCGACTACTTCTCCGGTCGGCACCTGCCCTCGACCGGGCAGGCAGGATCACTGCTCCGGATCCTGACCGCCTGCGGGGAGACCGATCCGGCGCGGCTCAGGTCATGGACGCACGCCCTGGGCCGGGCCAGGCGCCAGCCAGCCCGGCGGATGGCGCTTCGGGCCGGCGGGGACGCGCCCTACCGCGGTCTGGCCAGCTTCGAGCGCGAGGACGCACCCTGGTTCTTCGGCCGGGAGAAGGTGATCCAGCGCCTGTTCGAGCTCGACCGTGGTGCCAGCCTGCCGCTGATTGTGGTGGGACCTTCGGGTTCCGGAAAATCCTCACTGCTCCGGGCTGGGTTGATGGCACAGCTCACCGGGCCGGTGGCCCCGTTCGTGCCGACGGCCACGCCCGCGGCGGATTTCGCCGCCGTGGTGGCCAGTCTCCCAGCGTCTTCCGGGGTCGCCGGGGCTTCGGGGTCTTTGGGTTCCAAGCCGCGATACGTGATCGTGGACCAGTTCGAGGCGGTCTTCACCCGGTGCCAGGACGAAGAGCAGCGACAGGCCTTCATCAGGGTGGTCGGCGACCTGGCGGAGACGGCCACGGTGATCTTGGCGCTGCGGGCTGACTTCTACGATCAGGCGCTGCGCTATCCGGTGCTGGCCGCCGCGCTGCAGGCCAGGCAGGTCGTCCTCGGGCCGATGACCGCGGATCAGGTGCGCCGGGCCATCGTGGAGCCGGCCCGGCGGGCTCACCTCGAGGTAGAAGACGGGCTGGTCGAGCTGCTGCTGCGTGACCTCGACCCAAGGACCCCGAACGCGCAGAAACCCGGAGCGGCTGAGCAGGGAGCGCACGAACCGGGGGCGTTGCCGCTGCTCTCGCACGCCCTGCTCAGTACGTGGGAACACAGCAGCACCGGCGCGATCACCGTGGCCGACTACCTGGCCAGCGGCGGGATCTCCGACGCGATCACCCGGACGGCCGAGGGCGTCTTCGCCTTGCTCACCGCCGACCAGCAGCAGATGGCGCGGCGCCTGTTCCTGCGTCTGGTGCACGTCGCGGATGACGCCCCGCCGACCCGAAGCGCGGTCCGCCTGACCGAACTGACTCCCCTGGGCGGCCAGGATACCGAGGAGCTGCTTGGGCGGTTCGTGGACGAACGCCTGATCACCGTGGACGCGGACACCGTCCAGATCACCCACGACGCGCTGCTGACCGCCTGGCCGCGGCTGCGGTCCTGGATCGATACCGGGCAGGACGACCTGCGGACCAGGCGGCGCATCATCGAGGCGGCCCGTATCTGGCAGGAGAACGACCGGGACAGTTCGGCCTTGCCGCGCGGCCTGCAGCTGGCGATATTCAGGGACTGGAACGCCGATGCGGACAACCGGGATTCGCTAGGCCCGCTGGCGAGCGGGTTCGTCGCCGCGGCGATCGCCGAGGAGCAGGCCCGCGAGCGCGCCGAACGCCATCGCGCCCGCCGCCTGCGGCGGCTCGTCGGCGCACTGACGGTCCTGGTCGTGGTGGTGGTCGGGCTGGCGGGCTACTCGTTCCAGCAGCGTGCGACGGCCGCCACCGCGCGCGACGACGCCGACTCCCGCGAGGTGGCCGTCATGGCCGGGCAGCTCAGGGGCCAGGACGTTCCGCTGGCCGCGCAGTTGAGCGTGGCCGCCTACGGCATCGCCCGGACCCCGGAAGCCGACGCCAGCCTGCTTGAGTCGTCGGGCACTCCGTCCGCGGCACAGCTGACCGATGCGCCGGAACTGGTCCAGGCGGTCAGCCTCAGTCCCAGCCACACGCTGCTGGCCGTGGCCGCCGCCAACGGGACGCTGCGGCTGTGGAACGTGGCCAGCCCGAGCCATCCCGCCGGCGTGGGCGGGCCGCTGATGAACTACCGAGACAGTCCGCTGTACACCACGGCGATCAGCCCCGACGGCAAAATCCTGGCCGCGGCGGGCGCCGGCCGCACGGTCTCGCTGTGGAACATCACCGACCCCGGCCGTCCCATCCCGGTCGGCAAGCCGCTGACCGGTCCGGGCAGCACGGTGTACTCGGTGGCCTTCAGCCCGGACGGCCTAATCATGGCGGCCGGGAGCGCGGATGACACCGTCCGGCTCTGGAACCTGGCGGATCCGCTGGCCCCCAAGGCCCTGGCCACGCTGCGCGGGCCGAGCGGGTACGTGGAATCGGTCGCGTTCTCCCCGTCCGGCCGCGTGCTGGCCGCGGGGAGCGCGGACAAGACGGTCCGGCTGTGGAACGTCGCCGATCCCTCCCGTCCGGCCGCCCTCGGCCGGCCGCTCACCGGACCGGCGAACATCGTCACTTCGGTCACCTTCAGCCCCAACGGTCAGACCCTGGCCGCGGGCAGCCAGGATGACAAGGTCTGGCTCTGGAACGTCGCGGCGCCCGCGAAGGCCGCCCCTGAGGGCACGCTGACCGGTGCCACCGACTGGGTCAACGCGGTCGCCTTCAGCCCGAACGGCCAGACAGTGGCGGCCGGAAGCAGCCAGAACAGCGTCCTGGTGTGGAACCTGGCCTCCAGATCTCTGACCGCGCAGCTGCCGCAGGCGGATCCGGTCACCTCGCTGGCCTGGGACGGCGCCGGCCGGCTGGCCGCGGGCGACGCGGACGGCACCGTGTCGTTCTGGTCGCTGCCGTCGCCGATCCTGCTCGCGGGCGCTCCGGTGAACAGCGTGGCGTTCAGTTCGGACGACGGCATGCTCGCCGTCGGCAGCCAGAACCTGCAGCTGTGGGACCCGGCCAGCCACTCCCTGCTGGCGAGCCTGCCCGCGCCCGCCGCGACGTTCGTGAACGCGGTCGCGGTCGCGCCCGGCGGGCGGCTGGTGGCGGCCGGCTACGGCAACGGGACGTTCCAGCTATGGCGCACGACAGGTAAGGTTCCCGCGCCCCTCGGGCCTGAACTCCCGGCCTCGAACGCTGGCATGATCGAGTCCGTCAGCTTCAGTCCGGACGGCAGGATCCTGGCCACGGGCGGTGACGACGGCACCGTTCGGCTCTGGTCGGTTCCTCCTCCGGGGTCGGCTCGCGCTCGTGCCGTTAGCCTGCTGGCCACCGAACACGACTCGGGCAGCTACGTGTTCTCGGTGGCCTTCAGCCCGGACGGGCAGACGCTGGCTGCCGCGAGTGCCGACGGCCTGACCCGGCTGTGGTCCGTCCGCGATCCGTCCGAGCCGGTCCCGCTGGGTCCGCCGCTGACCGGCCCGGCGAGCTATGCCTACTCGGTGGCCTTCAGCCAGGACGGCAACCTGCTCGCCGTCGGCAGCGCGGACAAGACGGTGCGGCTCTGGACGGTCAGCGACCCGGCCCGGCCCCGGCCGGTGGGCGCGCCGCTGACCGGCCCGGCGAGCTACGTCTACTCGGTCGCCTTCAGCCCGGACGGGAAAACCCTGGCCGCGGGGGTCACCGACGGGACGGTCTGGCTGTGGAATCTGGCCGTACCCGCGCACCCGTCCCTGGTGGCGACCATCACCGGGCCGAACGGGCATGTGTACTCGGTTGCGTTCTCTCATTCCGGGCAAGTGGTGGCCGCCGGCAGCGCCGATGGCACGGTCCGGCTATGGGACACCAGCGCGGCGCAGGCGGCGTCGGCGGTGTGCGCGAACGAAGGCCAGCCGCTCAGCAGGTCGGCGTGGGATACCAGCGTGCCCGGGATAACCTACCGGGTTCCGTGTTCTTAAGCTTGTCCGAGGCTGTCCGGGATTCTGCCGAGCTGCCCCTGACCGCCCGTCAAACGGATAAATTCTTCGCGGCTGCCGGACATCCGGGCGGTGGAGGCGGCGGAACCCACGGGCCCGTATGACCGGACATGCCTGGCGTCCATCAGCTCGCTTCTGTGGCGTAGACGACGATGTTGCTCACGTAGTGACCGGTGGCGGGATCGAACGTCCCGCCGCAGGTAATGAGGCGCAGCTCGGCGTCGGGGGTGGGGCCATACACAGTCTGCGTCGGAAATTGGTCCTTCAGGTACGTCTGGACCGTGGTCACCAAGAACTTCACCAAGGTTCCGTCGGCCCGCCGGACGTAGACCTGATCACCCTTGCGCAGCTCGTTCAGCCGGTAGAACACCGCGGGACCGTGGACCGTGTCAATGTGCCCGACGATGATGGCCGATCCGATGGCTCCGGGCCGGGGGCTCCCGGTGTACCAGCCGGCGACGGCGGTGTCGGTAATAGGCGGCACCTGCAGCGAACCGTCGGACGCCAGGCCAAGCGTGATCAGCTTGGTGCTGACGCCGATCAGCGGGATGGTGAGCGAGACCGGCGCGGCCACCGGACGCGGAGCGGCCGACTGCGGCGGGGCCACGATCGGGCCGGTCGGCGCGGGCAGTGCCCCAACTCCGGCCGCGACGGGTCGCATGGCCGGGGTCGAATGACGCGTCAGCAGCAAGCCGGCCGTCCCGGCCGCGACTACGACCAGGCCGGCCGCGAAAATGATCGCGGCCGGCCTGCGGAACGCCATTCCTCAGACCCTAGCGCGCAGCTGACTACGTAGCCCGTGGCGGCGCAGCCTGAGCCCGCCGGTCAGGGCGAGCAGAGAGCCGGCTCCGATGAGCGCCGCCCACGGCAACGGTGAGCCAGGCCCGTGCGGCGCGGTTCCGCCGAATCCGGTCGCGGCGCCACCCAGGGGTGGCTTGCCCGCGCCGGCGGCATCTTCCAGGCTGAGGATCTCAAGGCCGTTGGATCCGTCCAGGACTACCAGCGTGTGGACTGTCCCGGCGGCGAGCGTGACGCTCTGGGTCGCCGTCCCGCCGCTTCCGACCGCGGCCATCGTCCAGGTACCTGCCGAAATGGCCTGGTAGGAACTCACGGAGGCGAATGACGCCTTGGGCACGATGGTCTTACCATCGCAGGTCACCTTGACCGTCTGCTGCTTCAGCGAGGCCTGGATCACTCGCACCAGGGCCTTGCCAGTCGGCGTGGTCAGGTCATCGTCCATGACCTGGAGCCGCAGGCCCTTCTCGGGTCCCATGCCGGCCACCGTGTAGGCGTGGTCGACCTCGATGGTCACGCTGGTGGACAGCACAGGCTGGCTTGACGCCGAAGCACCCGCGGCCCGCATAGCGACGCTGTAGTCACCGGCGGTTACCGCCTCGTAGGGCGATACCGTGCCGTAGGCGACGTGATGAAGGACAATCTGGGCGTTGGAATTGCCGAACGAATACAGGTACACGTCCACGGCGGGCGTATTCGGGGACAGGTGAGCCAGCCTGATCCACCCAGTACCCGTGGTGGCCGAGGACGCGTGAGCCGCGGCGGCAGCCGGAACCCCGAGTACCAGGGCCGTGGCGGCCAGCAGCATGGTGATACGTCTTATCGTGCGCGTTATACGCGGAAACCTCATGTTGTTCCCTCCCCGAGCGAAACCTCTACAGGCCTGTGGTGTCCAGGGGACCGGGAGCGCCGTACCAAACGGCGACTGCTTGTCCGCCGGGGATGGTGGTTAGCCCCTTCCCCGCCGGCGCGAAGTTGCCTTGCTGCGCATCCAGGATCTGGAGTATCGCCGACAGGCCAGCCGGCGTGGCACTGATTTCAGCACCGCGCAGCGGAACGGCATAACCCTCACCTGGCGACTTGTCGTCGAACGCTACCAGTTTTAGTGCTATTCCGTGTGCAAGTTGTGCAAGCGTTACAAGCAAGCGCGGGTCGACTTGGCCGGTGAGAAGCTGGGCGCGGGTGGTCGCATTGGCGTGGATATTGCTGTTCTTCAGCAGCTGCCTGCCCGCGCCAATGCGATCTTGGCGATACTTGGCGAGCTGGGCGTTGAAGGCGGCGGCGCCGTCAGGCGCGATATCGCGGACAACAATCTGCTCGGGACCCGAACCGAAGCTCGCGAGCACTTCGGGCGCGTAGACGGTGGCGAGCCGAAGGCCGAATTGGCTCTGGATGGCGGGCGTCGCGATCACCACCTCAGAGCCCAGCGGATCGGGGGCCGTCGGCGACAAGACCATCAGCTGGCCTGCGGGGAAGCCGTGCTGTTGCACCTCACCGCACATCTCGGGGTCACACGACACGATCTGGCTGGTGCTCACCTGCGCGACGACCCACTTCGCCGCCGCCAGCCGGTTGTTGTTCGCGGCGACCTGCAGCGGAGTCAGTCCCTGCGCCGGATCGCCGGACCGCGCTGCCGGCGACCCCTGCTGGTTCGTCCCCGTGAAGGCAAGCGTTATGCCCGCCCCGAAGGCCATGGCGACAAGAGCGCTCACCACGACGACAAGCCGGCGACGGCGCTTATTGACGACGCGACGTGCCAGCCACAGACGCACCGTGGTGCCCGCCACCGTACGCCACGATGGCTCTGGCCGTTGACTAACCGTTCCCGGTGTGCGTCGCTCAAGCTCCTGGCTCATCTCCGCTCCCCCATGGTCCCGCAAGCTGGCAGGGCCGTCTACCAAGGCTGTACGATCATACGCTCTCCTCCTATTTAGGCCAATACAACCATTATCCGGTCACTACCGCCTTGAACTTCGCGGTCATCGCCTGGCCGGAACGCGGAAAGATCTTTCACCTCATTTGCTTTGGCGCAATGGTTGAGGTGCTGAAAGATCACATCTCGGACGGACCGGCCTCGGCATAGGGGCGAGTCTCCCCTGGGTCCTATCCGAAGTAACGAGCCGAGGATCTGGTCGCGGATCGCGGCCCACTGGAGGGAATGAGCGATGCCGTCGGTGACGTCGTACCGCGGTCGCCAGCCGAGCAGGCGCTCCGCGCGGTCGATACGCGTGTAGGCCCCGACGGTGTCACCCGGCCGCCGCTGCGCGTCGGCGGCCTCGACCCGGCGATCGGCGACGCGGTTGAACGCGCCGAGAAGCTCCCGGACCGTGGTACCGGTTCCGGTGCCCAGGTTGATGGCCGCGGCCGGCCCGGGCAGCGCCTCGAACCGGGTCAGGGCGGTCACGTGCGCGGCGGCCAGGTCCCAGACATGGACATAATCCCTGATGCCCGAGCCGTCGCGGGTGGGCCAGTCAGTTCCGGTGACCGGGAACGGCGCGCCTTCTTCGTACGCCTGAAGCATCCTGCCGAGGGCGTGAGTCGGTCGCCGCAGCTGCAGGCCGGTGCGCATCTTAGGATCCGCGCCTATCGGGTTGAAGTACCGCAGGGACAGCACGCGGATGAGCCCGGCGGCGGCGATATCGGCGAACATCGCCTCGCACACCGCTTTGGTCCTTGCGTACGGGCTCTGCGGGTCGATCGCCGAGTCCTCGTCAACGGTGAGGTCATCGCGGGCGCGGTAGATCGCGGCCGACGAGCTGAAGATCAGCCGGCGGCAGCCGTTGCGCAGCAGGTGGGTGACGAAATCCAGGCTCTTCGTCACGTTCGCCCGGTAGTACCCGACTGGATCAGCCACCGAGTCCGCGACCACGATCAGGGCCGCGCAGTGGATGACGGCGCTGATGTCGCGGTGTTCGGCGAAGATGCGGTCGATCAGCGGACCGTCCGCGATATCGCCCTGGTAAAACTCGTGGCCGGCCGCGAACTCACGCCTGCCCGTCACCAGGTTATCCAGGACCACCGGGCTCATTCCCGCGTCGGACACGGCCGATGCGATCGTGCTGCCGATGTAGCCCGCGCCCCCTGCGATCAGGACCTTCATCGCGGTTCCCACCCCCAACCCCCGTCGAGCGTATCCGGCTGAGCCTACCCGGCTGGCTGCTGACCGGCGGTGCGGCTAAGGATCTCCACCGAGCGTTCGCGCATCTCCACCTTGCGCACCTTGCCGGTCACCGTCATCGGGAAATCGTCGACGATGTGCACGTACCGCGGGATCTTGTAGTGCGCCAGCTGGCCGCGGCAGAATTTCCGCAATGACTCGGCGGTCAGCGCAGCAGCGCCGGGCCGCAGCCGCACCCAGGCCATGAGCTCCTCACCGTATCGGGCGTCCGGTACGCCGATGACCTGGGCATCCAGGATGTCTGGGTGAGTGTAGAGGAACTCCTCGATTTCCCGCGGGTAGACGTTCTCGCCGCCGCGGATGACCATGTCCTTGATCCGCCCGGTGATGGCGAGATACCCCTCGTCGTCCATGACCGCGAGGTCGCCGGTGTGCATCCAGTGCGCGGAATCGATCGCCTCAGCGGTCTTATCGGGCTGCTCCCAGTAGCCGAGCATGACCGAATATCCCCGCGTGCAGAGCTCGCCTGGTACGCCCCGAGGTGCGGTACGGCCCGTCGCCGGGTCAATGACCTTGACCTCGAGATGCGGTCCGACCCGGCCCACGGTCGATACGCGGCGATCAAGAGAGTCGTCGGCACGGGTCTGGGTGGATACCGGCGAGGTTTCGGTCATGCCGTAGCAGATCCCCACCTCGGTCATCGACATCCGCTCGATGACCTGCTTCATCACCTCTACCGGGCACGGTGATCCGGCCATGATCCCGGTCCGCAGGCTGGACAGGTCGTAATCGTCGAAGCCCGGGGCGGACAGCTCCGCGATGAACATCGTGGGCACCCCGTAAAGCGAGGTGCAGTGTTCGGCCTGCACGGCTTCCAGGGCCGCGACCGGATCGAAGGTCGGCGAGGGAATGACCATGCAGGCCCCGTGGCTCGTGGCTGCGAGGTTGCCCATCACCATGCCGAAGCAGTGGTAGAACGGCACTGGGATGCAGATCCGGTCAGCTTCGGTGTAGTTGCACAGCTCGCCGACGAAAAACCCGTTGTTGAGGATGTTGTGGTGCGAGAGCGTGGCACCCTTCGGAAAACCAGTGGTCCCCGAGGTGTACTGGATGTTGATGGGATCGTCGATGTCCAGCTCGATGAGGTCCAGCGCGCCGCGGTCAAGCCGGCGCCCGTCGTCCAGCATCGACTGCCACCGCGAGCTGCCGAGCAGGACGACGTCCGTCAGCCCAGGACAGCGCGGACGCACCTCGGCGATCATCCCGGCGTAGTCGGAGGTCTTCACCTTCTCGGCCGCGACCAGTAGCTGCGTACCCGACTGGTTAATCACGAACTCAAG
>Ga0302177_10001797_pt1 | contig 15257 bp, 13 predicted proteins | sample I_Palsa_E1_2_FD_198780 | JGI IMG/M metagenome (GOLD analysis project Ga0302177, IMG submission 198780) | Peat permafrost microbial communities from Stordalen Mire near Abisko, Sweden - I_Palsa_E1_2 | ecosystem: Environmental > Terrestrial > Soil > Palsa > Peat permafrost | place: Sweden... | reverse complement strand
TTGTGTACCACGGATGTCGCGCACACGATCAGCTCCGGTGAAGCCGGAGCGCTGATGCACGGGCCGACGTTCATGGCCAACCCGCTGGCGTGCGCGGTCTCGGTGGCCGCCGTGGAGTTGCTGCTCGGCCAGGACTGGCGTTCGGTGGTCGCCGAGATCGGTGCCGGGCTGACCGCCGGGCTCGAGCCGGCGCGGACATTGCCGGGGGTGGCCGACGTCCGGGTCTGCGGCGCGATCGGCGTCATCGAATGCGACCGCCCGGTCGACCTGACTATTGCTACACCGGCGGCGCTGGATCGCGGCGTCTGGCTGCGGCCGTTCCGCAACCTGGTGTACGCCATGCCACCGTTCATCTGCACGCCCGGCGAGATCACGCAGGTCACCTCCACGATGGTCGAGGTGGCTCGGCTGAACGGTTCTCGTAAACTTTAGTGCGATGACACAGATCGACACCTCGCCGTTGGCCTGGCTGGAGGCGCATGCTGAGGCGCGCCGGGAGGCCGGTCTGCGACGCGCGTTGCGGCCCCGACCCGCGGTGGCCACCGAACTCGACCTGGCGTCCAACGACTACCTCGGACTGTCGCAGCACGCGCAAGTGATCGAAGGCGGCGTGGACGCGCTGCGTACCTGGGGTGCGGGCGCGACCGGCTCGCGGCTGGTCACCGGCAACACGTCGCTGCACGAGGAGCTGGAGTCCATCCTGGCCGAATTCGTCGGCGCCGCAGCGGGTTTGGTGTTCTCCTCTGGGTACACCGCCAACCAGGGCGCAGTGGTCGGGCTCTCCGGTCCGGGCTCGCTGCTGGTGTCGGATGCCCTTTCGCACGCCTCGCTGGTCGACGCGTGCCGGCTGTCACGAGCTCGGGTGGTGGTCACGCCGCACCGCGACATCGACGCCGTCGACGCGGCGCTGGCCGCACGGGACGAGGAGCGCGCGGTCGTCATCACCGAGTCGGTGTTCTCCACCGACGGCGCCCTGGCTCCGGTGCGGCAGCTGCACGAGGTGTGCCGCCGTCACCGGGCGCTGCTCGTTGTCGACGAGGCCCACGGGCTGGGTGTGCGTGGTATCGGCGGACGTGGATTGCTGCATGAGCTGGGCTTGGCGGGTGCGCCCGATGTGGTGATGACCACGACGCTGTCGAAGGCGTTGGGTAGCCAGGGCGGCGCCGTGCTGGGGTCGGTGGCCGTGCGCGATCACCTCATCGACACGGCCCGGCCATTCATCTTCGACACCGGTCTGTCCCCGGCCGCAGTGGGCGCCGCGCTGGCCGCGCTGCGGGTTTTGAGCGCGGAGCCGTGGCGGCCCGAGGCGGTGCTGCGGCATGCGGGCACGCTGGCGCAGATCTGTGGGGTTGCCGAAATCCCGCAGTCCGCGGTGGTGTCGGTGATCCTCGGCACGCCGGAGGTGGCGCTGGCCGCCGCCACCGCCTGCCTGGACGCTGGTGTGCGGGTGGGCTGCTTCCGTCCACCGACCGTGCCGGCCGGCACGTCGCGGCTGCGGCTGACCGCACGTGCGTCGCTGGATGACGACGATCTCGAGTTGGCCCGCGCGGTGCTGACCGACGTGCTCGCCGCGGCACGCCATTGACGGTTCTCGTCATCACCGGGACCGGGACCGGGGTCGGTAAGACCATCACGACCGCGGCCCTGACAGCGGCCGCCCGCCAGGCCCGCATCGACGTCGCGGTCTGCAAGCCGGTGCAGACCGGCACAGATACCGGCGATGACGACCTCGCCGAGGTCACCCGACTGACCGGCCTGGCCAAGGTTGTCGGGCTGGCGCGTTACCCACAGCCGCTGGCGCCGCTGGCCGCCGCCGAGCAGGCCGGAAAGCCCTTGCCGACCCGGCGCAACATGCTCAAACTCATTCGCGCAGTGGACCGTCCGGGGCAGCTGACCCTGGTCGAAGGAGCCGGCGGGCTGCTGGTCGAAATCGCCGAGGCGGGCATGACATTGCGGGACCTCGCGGCCGATCTGGGCGCCGCCGCGCTGGTCGTGGCCACCGCTGAGCTCGGCACCCTCAACCACACCGCGTTGACAGTGGAATCACTTGCCGCACATGGAATTTCCTGTGCGGGGTTGGTGATCGGCAACTGGCCGCTGCACCCGGGGGTGGTAGAGACCTCCAACCGGTCCGCGCTGGTGCGTCTGGCGCCGCTGCGCGCCGCATTGCCCGCCGGTGCCGGATCGATGAAATCCGGTGAGTTCATGGCGATGAGCGCGCACGCATTCGACCGGGCCTGGGTAACCAGTCTGGTCAGCTAATGGTTCATTCGATCGAGCTGCTCTTCGATGCCGACACCGAAGCGACTCTGTGCCGCATCTGGGACGACCTGTCGGCTGCCGACTTGCCGAGCAGGATTCCGGCCGGTCGCCCGCACGTGACGCTGGCGGTGGCCGAGCGGATCGAGCCCAATGTCGACGCACTGCTGCGGCCGGTCGCGCAGCGCCTACCGCTGGGATGCACCGTCGGGGCGCCGCTGCTGTTCGGCCAATCGAACGCCATCCTCGCCCGACTCGTCGTGCCGTCGGCCGATCTGCTCGCCTTACACGCCGAGGTGCACCGAATCTGCGGGCCGCATCTCGTGCCGGAACCGTTGCCGCACAGCCTGCCCGGTCACTGGACGGCGCACGTCACGCTGGCCCGTCGAGTCGAGGGTGCCCAATTAGGGCCGGTCCTTCGGTTGGCCGGTCAACCTTCGGAGATCTACGGCAACCTCGCCGGATTGCGCCGCTGGGACGGCAGCCAACGCGTCGAGTATCCGATCAGCTGAGCTAGTTGCCGCTGGTACCGGGGCTCGCGCCTAGACTTCACTGCCTCGATCGCCAGGACGCATTACGAACCGAAAATCATTGCAGCCCAGTAGGCCATCGTGCGTCCCAGCTTTGGCTAGGGCTCAGCCGGCAACCGCATCGCGGCGTGGCGTGAACTTGATGTCCAGGCTGCGCAGGTAGGTCTGCAGCCCGGCGTCCTGAACAGGGATCAGATGTGCAGGCGTATCGGTCTCGTTGTAGTGGGCGTGCCACATGCCCGGCGGCGTGGTGAAGGCACCACCGGCCTGCCAGTCCACTCGGATCGGGTCGACGATCTCGCCGCGCTCGTTGAGTCGGGTGCCCAGCAGCGTGTAGCAGCCGATGGGCGGCGCATCGAGAATCAGATCCAGGGCGACCGACTGATGGCGGTGTGGGCGCTGCTCCTGGCCCGCAGGCAGCACACCGAACATGGCCCACAGCACGTGGGTGATAGTCAGCGTCTGTTCTTGGTCGGCGTTGGCCAGCAACACGCTGACCCGGCTCTTGTCGTTGGCGCCAGGGCGAGCGGCTATGTCCTCGAGCTTGGCCATGACGTCGGCGCGGCGGAACTTGGTGGGCCGGAACCGGGGCTGTGTCGCGTCGGCGCCGAGGTAGCGCAGCAGCGGTTCGTCGTGCACCCAGTACATGGCCGCCTCGGCGTCGGCGTAAAACACCGCGTGCGATCTGGCGGGCAGGGTCAAGAAGTCACCCTTTTCCCACTTGACCAGATGGCCGTTGATGGCCGCGAAGCCCCGCCCATCGAGAACGTAGTACAGCTGGCTGGTGGCGTTCGGGCTGGTGTCGATCTGCTCACCGGCGCGGATGCGCAGGAAGTTTGCCAACAGCGCCGGGCTGGTCACCGCGCCGTCCTTGACGCCCAGCTCCTTGGACAGATCCAACGGCACCACACCGGTCGGCTGGTCCAGGTAGATCTCTGGGCCGAACTGAACGATCGGCACTTGCGGCGCGTGCCCCGAGCCAATCGGGTTGGCGGCCTTGGAGTACTCGAACAAGCGGGCGTCACCGGCCCACTCTTCAAACCGGCCCTCGAACCCGTACTCGGCGACGTTGGTCATCGGCGCTGGAATTGTCGGGTCCAAGTTGACAGCCGCTTCTGGATTCGCGAGGGACATCGCGGGCCTCCTTTTAGTGCTCGTAACGCTTGTACGCCAATAGTATCTATCTTGTATCTCAGCTGTCAACGCCGGTGACGGCGTGACTCGACAGAAGCTCGGACGCGGTGTCGTCTAGCCGGGGATGTAGTCGAATTTGTCCGGGTTGGGACCGGTGCGGCCTGATTCGCCCCGATCCAAGGCAGTGACTGCGTTCATTTCGTCGTTGCCGAGGCCGAAGTCGAAGATGTCGAAATTCGACACCATCCGCTCGCGGTGCACCGACTTCGGGAACACGATGTCGCCGCGCTGGATGTGCCAGCGCAGCACCACCTGCGCCGGGGTTTTTCCGTGCGCATCGGCGATGCGAGTTATCGCGGGGTCGTCGAGCACCTTGCCTTGCGCGATTGGAGACCAGGCCTCAGTCGCGATTCCGTGCTGGCGGTCGTAGCCGCGCACCTGTTCGTTGCCGAAGTACGGGTGTACCTCGATCTGATTGACCGCGGGTACCGTCTGCGATCCGTCGGCGAGCCGGTCGAGATGTGCGACCTGGAAGTTGGACACGCCGATACTGCGTGCCCGGCCGTCCTTGGCGAACTCCTCGAGCACGTTCCAGGTCGAGACGAAGTCACCGTCATACAGCGTCGGCAGCGGCCAATGGATCAAGAACAGGTCGACGTAGTCAGAGCTCAGCGCGCTCAGTGTGGCGTCGAACGCGCGTCGCGCATCGTCCGGCCGGTGATATCCGTTGTTGAGCTTGCTGGTGACGAAGACCGCATCGCGGTCCAGGCCGGCATCGCGGATTCCTTGACCGACTTCCTTTTCATTGCCGTACATCTCGGCGGTGTCGATGTGCCGGTACCCAACCTCGAGCGCCGAACGCACCGCCGCGGCCGTCTGATCCGGTTTTATCTGGAATACGCCGAAACCCAATTGTGGGATGGCGTTGCCGTCGTTGAGCGTGATCGATGGGACAGAACTCATCTGTGTAGACCTCCTGGCGGTCCCGGTGGTTGCGATCGTGGTTGTGGCTGCCCGTCACCGCGAGAACAAACTCGGCCTGGGAAGTGACTTCAGGTCGTTGCAGGCCTGGACGACGACCGCCAGAGGCCGGGCCGAGCAGGTAGGGACGTACGTGATGAACTCATCTCCGTTGACGTTCATCGCGCACCCCTTACCTGATCCCGGTTGATGGGTTCCTCTGGCCAACGTCGGCGGGCGGGTGGTGCGGTCGAGATCCATGCGAGTTTTTCTTTGTTAGATATCACTGGAGGCTATCTTGTATCTCAGCACTTGGAGCTGCGAGATCGGTCACAGTCGCGCCTTACGAGCACGGCGACACCTCGCTGTACGGTCATGTGCACATGTGGGATACGGCTTAACTGCGGGAAGGGGGAGTGGTGATGACGAAGCCGACGGGCGTTGGCCGGGGCGCGGCCAAGGACCGCGCGCACGACTACGTGAAGCGCCAAGTACTGACTGGTGCCTTTCCGGGCGGGGAACTGATCAGTGAGGGCGAGGTTGCGACTGCACTGGGAATGTCGCGTACTCCGGTACGTGAAGCCTTCCTGCGATTGGAGGCTGAAGGGCTGCTCCGGCTCTACCCGCAGCGCGGCGCGCTCGTCGTGCCGGTTTCCTCTGAGGAAGCCCACGCGGTCATCGAGGCCAGGCGGGTTTTAGAGCAGTTCGCTGCGGGCAAAGTCATTGGACGCGGCCCCGCGGCGCGCGCAGCCGTATTCGAGCGGTTATCGGGGGAGCTGCAAAGGCAGCGCGACGCCGCCGCTAAATCTGACTGGGAAGAATTCTCAGACGCCGACCGGGCCTTTCACGACGTCATGCTTCAGGAGTCGGGAAACGTCATCGTGGCCGGTTTCTACTCATCACTGCGCGACCGTCAGATGCGCATGAACCTTGAATTGGTCATGCACGAGGAGCGGATCATGACGATCTTGGAAGAGCATCGCCTCTTCGCCGAAGCGGTGCGCGACGGGGATCTCGGACGCACCGGGGAGGTCCTGGGGACGCATCTCGCGAGCACGATGCGCACGCTTGGCCTTTCCGTCGAGCATCCCTCCTAGCGCGGCGAAAGAGTTCCTGCGTCGTCACACCTGACGCCATGATGGCTGGCTCGGGTCGACCAGCTGCACGTCGACGGGACCAAGGCCGAAGATCGCAATAACCGCCGGGTCGGGCTGGCCGGCTGGTACGCCGTCGTAGTGCGGGGTGCGCGCGGTGCGCTTAACGTATCCACCCGGTCCGACCGGAACCGCATCTTGCGGTTCGAAATCATTGCCGCTGTTGACAAACCAGGTACCGAATACCACCACCTGAATCCGATCGGTCGCATAGGTATGCGGCGCGCTGAACCAACCCGGATTCCATTTCATCAACACCAGGTACGGCCCCCGTTTGTTCAAATCTCCGTACAGCTTGGCCATTTCGCCGCTGTGCTGCGGCAAGTTGCCCCAAGGCTCGAAAGTGATGTCCTGGTACCGCTGGACGAACGTTTCGCTTGGATCTGGGCCAGCTTCAGGTGCTGGCGCCAACTTGATGTTGTCGAGTTTGGCCGTCTTGTCACCGGCGGCCATCGCCGCCATCAACAGTGGTGCCGCGGCCAGAAGTGATCGCCGGTCTAATTCCACACCACACCTCGCAATTGCACTACTGCGCCGCGGGCTCGAGTCGCACGAAAACACCCTTGGACGTCGGGGTGTTACTGATCTCTGCGACGCTGTCCAGCGGCACCAGTACGTTGGTTTCGGGATAGTAGGAGGCCGCCGAACCTCGTGCGGCCGGATAAGCAATCACCCGGAAATTCTTGGCGCGCCGCTCAATACCGTCGTCCCAGGTACTTATCAGGTCGACGAGCTGGCGGTCGGCCAAGCCAAGCGCTTCGATGTCTGCGGGGTTGACCAATACGACCCGCCGCCCGTTGTGGATGCCGCGATAACGGTCGTCGAGCGCGTACGGCACGGTGTTCCATTGATCGTGCGAGCGCATCGTCTGCAGCACTAGGTGACCTTCGGGCGGGCGGATCCGATCGAACGTGTTGCGCGTAAAGACCGCCTTGCCTGACGGCGTCGGGAATCGATGCTCGTTGACAGGGTTGGGCAGTCGGAATCCACCGGGCTTGCGTACCCGAGCGTTGAAATCGTCAAAGTCGGCCACCACGCGGGAAATTCGCTCACGGACCGTGTTGTAGTCGGCTTCGAAGTCCTCCCAGTGAATGGCGGGCGTGTCGTTGAGCGTGCGCCGGGCCAGTCGGCAGATGATGGCGACTTCGCTCAGCAAGTGCTCCGACGGCGGGTGCAGACGGCCGTGCGATTGGTGGACGATGCTCATCGAGTCCTCCACCGTGACGAACTGCTCACCGGTGGCCTGCAGGTCGCGGTCGGTGCGACCCAGGGTGGGCAGGATCAATGCCGTGTCGCCGCACACGGCATGCGAGCGGTTGAGCTTGGTGGAGATGTGTGCGGTCAGGCGGCACGTCCGCATCGCGTGCTCGGTCAGCTCGCTGTCGGGGGTGGCGCGCACGAAGTTGCCGGCGAAACCGACGAAAACCTTGGCATGCCCGTCGCGCATAGCCCGAATCGAATTCACCGCGTCCAAGCCGTGCTTGGCCGGGGGAGTGAATCCGAACTCGCGTTCCAGGGCGTCCAGGAACGACTGCGGCACTTGCTCCCAGATGCCCATCGTGCGGTCACCCTGAACATTGCTGTGCCCACGCACCGGACACACTCCGGCTCCCGGACGGCCCAGGTTGCCGCGCAGCATGAGGAAGTTGACGATCTCGCGAATAGTCGCCACCCCATACTTCTGCTGGGTGATTCCCATCGCCCAGCAGACGATGACCTTTTTGCTTGCCAGAACCCGATCTACCACCTGCTCGATCTCGGCGCGGCCGAGCCCGGTGGTCATCAGGATCTCCGGCCAGGAGATTTGCGCGACGTGCTCAGTGAACTCGGCGAACCCGGCGGTGTTCGCTTTGATGAAGTCGTGATCGAGCACTGTCCCGGGCGCGGCGGCCTCGGCTTGCAAAAGTAACGCGTTCATGGCCTGAAAAAGCGCCAGGTCCCCGCCGGGCTTGATGTGCAGAAATTGGTCGGCAATCGTCGTTCCGCGGCCGATGATTCCGCGTACTTTTTGCGGGTTCTTGAACCGGATCAACCCGGCCTCGGGCAGCGGGTTGACCGCAATGATCCTTCCGCCGTTGCGCTTGGTCTCCTCAAGCGCTGACAACATCCGTGGCATGTTCGTGCCGGGATTGATGCCGACGGCGAACACCAAGTCGGCTTCATGAATGTCGTCGAGGCTGACGCTGCCTTTGCCGGTGCCGAGGGTCTCCTGCAATGCGGAGCCGCTGGACTCGTGGCACATGTTGCTGCAGTCGGGAAGGTTGTTGGTGCCCAAGGCCCGCGCGAACAGCTGCAGCAGAAACGCCGCCTCATTGCTGACCCGCCCCGACGTGTAGAACAGCGCCTCGTCGGGTGAGTCAAGGCCGCGCAGTTGGGCGGACAGCAGCTCTAACGCGTCATCCCAACTGATCGGCTCGTAGTGGTCAGAGCCGGATCGCTTGACCATCGGCTCGGTCAGCCGTCCCTGTTGGTTGAGCCACATGTCGGACTTGTTCAGGAGCTGCGGGATGGAATGCTCGCGGAAGAAATCCCGCGTGATCCGGCGGGTGGTCGCCTCGTCGTTGATGTGTTTGGCGCCGTTTTCGCAGTACTCGTTGATGTGCCGGTGCCCGGCTTCGGGCTCGGGCCACGCGCAACCCGGGCAGTCGGTGCCGTTGGCTTGGTTGATGCTCAGCAGATTGATCGCGGCGCGCCGCGGCGACGTCTCCTCGAGCGAGTACTGCAATGCGTGGAGGACGCCCGGAACTCCGGTTGCCCATTGCTTGGGCGGCGTGACTTTCAGCTGCTCGTCACTCGAGTGATCTGTGGCCATCGGATCCGTCTGCTCATGTCGTGGGTGGACCTCGCCGACGATGCTCAGCATAGCGCCGCGCTGATCGTTGGATACGATCCAAAGCATGGGTCGGGTAACGGCACGTCGGCCTGCCCGGCACGTGAGTGCCGAGGCGACGGTGCGGCGGCCCGAGACCCTGGCCGTGGAGGAGCCGCTCGAAATCCGGGTCAACGGCGCGCCGCTGACCGTGACCATGCGGACGCCGGGCTCGGATTTCGAACTGGCACAAGGTTTCCTGCTTACCGAGAGCATCATCGCGTGCCGAGACGACGTGACGGCAATCCAGTACTGCGGCGGGACCGGTCCAGATGGCCTGAACACCTACAACGTCCTCGACGTGACGCTGGAGTCCATGGTGCCGGCTCCCGACGTAGACCTGACCCGCAACTTCTACACCACTTCGTCATGCGGCGTGTGTGGGAAGGCCTCCCTGGACGCGGTGCGCCTCAGCAGTCGCTACCCACCGGGCGACCAAGTAGTGAGTCTCGGGGTGGACACACTGACCGCCATGCCCGAGAAGTTACGTTCGGCGCAGAAGGTATTCGCCGCCACCGGAGGCCTGCACGCCGCGGCGTTATTCGATCTCCAGGGCGCAATGCTTACGGTGCGCGAAGACATCGGACGACACAACGCGGTGGACAAGGTGGTTGGCTGGGCGCTGGAAAACGATCGGATACCGCTGAGCAACCTGGTGTTGCTGGTGAGTGGGCGGGCGTCCTTTGAGCTGACGCAGAAAGCGGTGATGGCAGGCTTACCGGTGTTGGCTGCCGTATCGGCTCCGTCGTCGCTGGCCGTTGATTTGGCCAGTGAATCCGGTCTGACCCTGGTCGCTTTCCTGCGTGGCGACTCGATGAACATCTATTCGCGACCGGATCGCATCACCGCTTAGGGGCCACGTTCGCGTTGACGACGGCGGCCCGCGAGCGAAACAATCCTTAGCGCGTCGCGACGATGGAGATTCACAGATGGCGTCTGGTCCGGCCGAGTCCGCTACGAGCCGTTTGCGCGGTTGGCTGCACGCGATGGTCGCGCACAGCCACGGCAGCGAGGTCTACCAGACCTCGACGATGGGTGCTCTGCTCGACGGCGTGTACGACGGCGACGTGACGATTCGGGAGCTGTTGCAGCACGGCAATTTTGGCCTGGGCACTTTCAACGGGCTCGACGGCGAGATGCTGGTGCTCGACGGCGTCTGCTACCAACTGCGCGGCGACGGCAGCGCTCAGGTCGCCGATGCTGATCAGCGCACCCCGTTCGCCGTCGTCACCTGGTTCGACGCCGACCACTCGTTCGAGGTGAGTGAACCCATCGACCGCGCTGGCCTCAAAGCACGGATCGACGAATCGCTGCCGAGTACGAATTTGATCGTCGCTGTACGGGTTACCGGCGACTTCAGTGTGATTCGCACCCGCACGGTCACCGAGCAGCACCGGCCCTATCCGCCGTTCACCGAGGCCACCCAAGACCAGCAAGAGGTGACATTTCGCGACGCCACCGGCACATTGGCGGGATTCCGGATGCCGGACTACGAGCAGGGTGTCTCGGTAGCCGGCTACCACTCCCACTTCGTCGACGCCGAACGGCGCCACGGCGGACACGCCCTGGACTACCTGTTGACGCAAGGCCGGGTGGACATCAGTGTTCGCTCTGATCTGCATCTGAGCCTGCCGCGCACACCGGAATTCCTTGCCGCCGAATTGAACAAGGACGACATGGACACCCAGATCCGCCGCACCGAGGGGGAATGAACTGAGCAACGTGCGATCCGCCCAACGGGTGGTTGAAACCCTCGCCGCCTACGGCGTCCGATTCATCTTCGGCGTACCGGGCGCCAAGATCGACGCCGTCTACGACGCTCTGGCTGACGGCGGCCCGCAACTGGTCGTCTGCCGTCACGAGCAGAACGCTGCGTTCATGGCCGCCGCGGTCGGCCGGCTCACCGGAACACCGGGCGTCGCATTGGTGACGTCGGGCCCCGGCACCACGAATCTGGCCACCGGACTGATCACCGCCACCACCGAGCAGGACCCGATGGTGGCGATCTGCGGTGCCGTACAACGGGCCGACCGGCTCAAGCGCACCCATCAATCGATGGATGCCGTTGCGGCGCTGAAGCCGTTCACGAAGTACACCGGCGAGGTCAACGATCCCGACAACGTCCCCGAAGCGGTCGCCAACGCCATCCGCATCGCACTCACCGCCCCGCACGGCGCCGCGGCCGTGGTGCTACCCGCCGACGTGTTGGCGGCCACCACATCAGCGGCAATCGTCGAGCCGACGCCGGTGCCGGCGTTGGGTCCCGCACCGGCCGGCCCAATTGCGCAGGCCGTCAACTTGATTCGAGCCGCAAAGCGCCCGGCTCTGTTCGTCGGCATTCGCGCCGGCGAGCCCGCACCATGTGCGGCGCTGCGTGCGATGATCGCGGTCGCCGATCTGCCGGTTGTCGAGACGTTTCAGGCTGCCGGTGTGGTGTCGCGCGAACTGGAAGACGTGTTCGTCGGGCGCGTCGGACTGTTCCGCAACCAACCCGGCGACATCGTGATCGGCCACGCCGATGTGCTGGTGACGATCGGCTACGACCCGGTCGAATACGATCCGAGGCTGTGGAATTCGGATCCGGCCCGCACGCTGATCCACATCGACGAAATGCCCGCCGATATCGACAACCACTACCAGCCCGCACTCGAGCTGCGCGGCGACATCGCCGCGACGCTGACCGAGTTGACCCGGCAATTGACCGGGCTGCGACTGGATCGCGGCGTCACCGTCCGCATCGCCGAACAGCGGGCCGCGCTGCTGAACATCGACGAGGAGGCCCGACAACGACCGCAGACCGGCGGCGGAGTCAACCCGGCCGCCGTCGTCCTGAAGATCAGGGACCTGATCGACGACACCGCCACCGTGGCCTGCGACGTGGGATCGCACTACATCTACATGGCCAGGCATTTCCGGGTGTATCAGCCTCGGCGACTGCTGTTCTCCGACGGCCAGCAGACCCTTGGTGTCGCGTTGCCCTGGGCGATGGCCGCCGCCCTGGTGCGGCCGGGCACACCCGTCGTATCGGTGTCCGGCGACGGTGGATTCCTGTTCAGTGCACAGGAATTGGAGACCGCGACGCGACTGGGCCTGAGCTTCACACATGTGATCATGCGCGACAACACCTACAACATGGTCGCGTTCCAGGAGGAGCTGAAGTACGGCCGCACGTCAGGTGTGCAGTTGGGCGACTACGACATCGTTCACTACGCGGCGGCCTTCGGCGCCAAGGGTGTCCGGGTGAGCAGCCTGACCGAGTTCGAGGATGCGTTCACGCGTTCGCTGGCCGAGCCGGGAGTGACCATTATCGACGTGCTTGTCGACTACAGCCGCAACACCGAATTGTTCGCGGAGCTGCATGACGGCGTCCTGGAATGACGTCTACGCGCTGAAGAGCAAGTACAACCCGGTGAAGGTGTAACTGACCATGACCAGCATCATGGTCAGCTGGCCGGTGAGTTGGTGGCCTGACGGCAGCAGCCGCAACGCTTTGTCGTGCGCCGCGATCACCGCCACGATGTGTCCGGTGACCACGGACGTCACCTTGATGACTGCCAACACCGTGGGATGCAGCGAAAGCACATAGGCGATGTGTAAATGCCCCGGCCCCAGCAGGTTCCAGCCCTTGCCGAGAGGGTCAGCGAGGGCGAACACCGCCTGCTGCCCGCGCTCGACCAGATACGACAGGTAGTGCGCGAAGATGTAACCCACCACGATGGGAATCAACGAGTGCGCCAGCCGGCCGGGTAGCGCACGACGCTGCTCACGGTCGATTCCGCCCGTCGCGCGGGCGGCCAGCGAGAAGGTCGTCGCCACCACAGCGATGAAGACCAGCATCCCGATGGTGCGCAATGCGGACAGCGAAACCGACACCGGCACAGCGTGAATACTCCGGGCGAGGTCGTCAGCGAAGTTGCGCCAGGTCGCCGACGACGAAAAGCTGTCGAACGCGGTGGAGCCAAGCAGTACCGCCAGCACGGCGACGATACCCGGCCGAATCGGCAACGACAGCAGATGATCGAAGGGGTTGCCGATCGCGATTCTCTGGGTCTTCGAGTCGCGCCGGAAGGGGCAGATCCGCGAAACCGCCATGCTGTAAACGCCGAACGGGTCCGCTCGGGCGAACCACGATTGCCCGCATAGCCATGCGCCGCCCAGCATCACCACGGCATAGATCAGCAGCCACGTCTTGACCCATGGCAGCGCGGCCGGGTTGGGGCTGGCCAATTCCATCCAGACGAATGCGAACAACCCCACCGCGGCGGGCCGATACCCCCACGATTCCGGGTAGGTCAGCCGTGGCTTGGCGAGGCGTTCCGGGGTAATGCGTTGCAGCAGCAGGTATACCGTGCGCATCGGTGAGATGACGCGCCATACCGGCCCTAACAGAAGCGAAATCGCCACCAGCCCCACCCACAGCAGCACGTAGAAGACACCGAGCAGCGCGTTGCTCTGCGTTTGTGGTCCGCACACCCCGGCCAGCAGCACCCATCCGGTGAACGCCAACGTCGCGACCGCCGCAACACCGCGGATGACCCGCGAGTCGACGAAAGTCGTCACCGCCGCCGGCAGCGGGCGAGCGGGATTGGCCGGATCAAACCGTGGCCGCTTCCACGCGAGGGCGACCAGAGCGAAGGTGAAGGTCAACGCCCAAGCCGCGCCGATCACCGAAAACGCATACGGCACAGGAAGATCGCTCGAACCGCCAAGGCCGTGCGCGACGATGATCGCCCTAGTCATCGGCGCCGCTCCTCCTCATCGCTGCGCTCTGAATCGTCGCCGGCGCAGGTCACGGATGCACGTGGATGGTGGCGACAGTGCGGTCGAGATGGTGCAGCTCGACGTCGACGCTGCCCGGAACGTCAACGCTGAATTGGAATGTCTGATTGGCCGTCGCGGCCACCTCGAACTTGTGATCCGGCACCGAGTGCACGTGCAACTCGTCGGTGGCGTCGCTGGTGACATGCAGCGTAATCGGTTGGCGGACAGTCGCCTGCAGGGTCGCGTTGGCCGGCGTGACCTGCCCGTGCGCGATGGTGATGTCGATCGTCAGCCCGGCGCCGCTGGCCGGTTTCGACGCACCACCGCACCCGGCCAGTGCTAGCGCTATTACCCCAACTAATGCGGCGAGGAGTACGCGCGTGGACGAGACCGCTGCCGCCGCCCTCATGCCGCCTTCGGGGGAACCCGATCCAATGCCGGTTCCTCCGGTTGCGTTGGAGCAATGTCGTCCTCGTTGATCCGGCCGGCGCCCCATGTCAGAGCGGAGACGACGCACAGGGTCAGGAACAGCACGACCACTCCGCCGGCGGTGAACAGCCACACGGGGACGCCCGGATCACGCTCACGCTGAAGGATCGACACCTCGAATGTGAGGGGCTGGGTGCTGTTGAGCTGCACCGGGATTTCCTTGACGGGAATTGCGTCGTCAGCGGGTGCCCAGATCGGCACCGCAGCCAACGTTCGGCCGTCATGGATGCGCACCAACGTCTTCCACGAGCCCCACACTGGGAGTGGACGATTCGACACGTAATGCCCTGGACCAACCTTGGTGAGCCGGTCGATCACCAGACCTCGTTCGTTGTTCATCCGACCCTGCCAGGCCAGCACCGTCAGCCAATCCGGATGGTCGCTGATGGCGTTGGGCGGATTGATCTGCACGTCGGCCGACACCATCCGCTGGCCCGGTGCACTCGGCAGGTCGGTCAGCTTGACGGTGGCGGTGTCCTGGCTGGGCACGTGAATGTGCAGGCCGTTGGCGACCGTCCCGCCGATGACGAGCACCGTCAGCGCCACCGCGGTGATGCCGATGCCCCTGCCCGGCAGGCGCTGGCCGGTGAGGACCATCCCGAGCATCGCCGCGCAGATGCCGACCAATATCGCCACCGGGACGGCTGTCGGAAGCGCTTCGCGCCACAACGTGATCGGCCACGGGTAGTGGTAGACCGCCCCGATCCATAGCGACTCGAGCCACAGGCCGACCGTGCCGATGCCCAGACCGGCGACGGCGCCGAACAGGATCGGCCGGCGGAACAGCGGGGTCAGGGCCAGCACCTCGACCACCAACGCCGGTCCCAGATACAGCGGGAACCAGTTGATGGCGGCGCCCAACACCGGTCCCACAATCAGGGCGACCCCGCCGCGCAGCGCAATTGCGAACAATGCCGCGATGACCGCCGCCCCGCGGCCCAGCGTGATGCGCGCGACGATCGTTCCGACAGCGGCGGCCGCAGCGATCAGCATCGGCTGGAACACCAGCCGGAACTGGGGCACACCGAAGTCGAATTCGATCTGATAGACCGACATTCCGATCAACAACCCGCCGCAGGACAGATAACGCACGAATCGGAC
>Ga0302177_10001793_pt1 | contig 15283 bp, 12 predicted proteins | sample I_Palsa_E1_2_FD_198780 | JGI IMG/M metagenome (GOLD analysis project Ga0302177, IMG submission 198780) | Peat permafrost microbial communities from Stordalen Mire near Abisko, Sweden - I_Palsa_E1_2 | ecosystem: Environmental > Terrestrial > Soil > Palsa > Peat permafrost | place: Sweden... | reverse complement strand
ACGCACAATCCGCAAGTGTACCCAGGACTGGAGTCCTGGGCTATTCTCAGCCGTCCCTTCGGGACTGTTCATCTCGCTGGCCTAACCCAGGACTAGCGTCCTGGGCTACTTTCAGCCGTCCCTTCGGGACTGTTCGTCGCGCTGGCTTAACCCAGGACTAGCGTCCTGGGCTACTTTCAGCCGTCCCTTCGGGACTGGACTAGCTTCCAACTCACTCCGCCTGTGCCGGGCTATACTCAGCCGTCCCTTCGGGACTGGACTAGCTCCCAACTCACCCCCCCGTGCTGGGCTACTCTCGAACGTCCATGCGGGGCTTGGTTTCTGATTGGAGTTTTCACGCAGACGCTTTAGCCCCTGCAACTCCTGCCCGGTCTGGGATCACGCGGTGGTCAAATGTTTGGCGGCGATCTGAGCACAGACAGCCTCGGTTACTTGCGCCGTGGTGGCAGTGCCGCCCAGATCTCGCGTGTGCAGCGACGGGTTTGCCGTGACATGTTCGATTGCTTTCATCACCCGCGCCGCGGCATCCATTTCGCCCAGGTGCTCCAGTAGCATCACCACAGACCAAAACGTGCCTACCGGATTGGCCCAGCCCTTGCCCATGATGTCAAAAGCAGATCCATGAATCGGCTCGAACATAGATGGATAAACCCGTTCCGGGTTGAGGTTGGCCGTGGGCGCAATGCCCAGGCTGCCGGCCAGAGCGGCCGCGAGATCGCTCAGTATGTCCGCATGCAGATTGGTGGCAACAATCGTATCCAGCGATGACGGGCGGTTCACCATCCGTGCCGTTGCCGCGTCCACCAGTTCCTTGTCCCAGGTGACATCAGGAAATTCCTCAGCAATTTGAGCAGCGATCTCGTCCCACATCACCATCGCGTGGCGCTGGGCATTGCTTTTAGTAATGACCGTCAAGAGCTTGCGGGGACGAGACTGGGCCAGCTTAAAAGCAAATCGATGGATCCGCTCGACCCCCGCGCGAGTCATCAACGATAAGTCCGTGGCTACTTCGAGTGGGTGGCCTTGATGGACGCGGCCACCCACTCCCGAATATTCGCCCTCGGTATTTTCGCGCACAATAACCCAGTTCAGGTCCTCCGCGCGGCAACGCTTCAGGGGTGCGTCAATCCCCGGAAGAATACGGGTGGGGCGGACGTTGGCGTACTGATCGAGCCCCTGGCAAATCTTCAGCCGCAGACCCCACAGCGTAACGTGGTCGGGAATATGCGGGTCGCCGGCCGACCCGAAGAGGATGGCGTCCTTTCCGCGCAGGGCGACCAGCCCCTCCTCCGGCATCATGACGCCGTGTTGACGGAAATGATCTCCACCCCAGGGGAAGTTCTCAAATTCGAAACGGAACGAACCACCGCCCAGGGCCTGCATCACTTGCTGTCCGGCGGGAATCACTTCTTTCCCAATTCCATCCCCGGGCACAGTGGCAATGCGATAGGTCTTCATGGCTGCTGAGGTATCCCTGACACGCGATAGCTGACGGGCGGGGGATTGGCGTTGGACAGCTCCTGGAAGGCTGCGTCGGGCAGCTGCAAACCAGCCGCGGCAATATTTTCTTCCACATGCGCAGCGGACGAAGTTCCCGGGATGGGCAGGATTATCTTTGACCGCTTGAGCAGCCAGGCGAGTGCGGTCTGCAAGGTGCTCGCGCCGAGCTCCTTGGCTACCTTCTCCAGCACATCCAGCGCTTTTCTGTTTTGCCCCAGCGGAGCCCAGGGCAGGAACGCGATGCCGTTCCGTTCGCAATAATCGACCACGTAGTCCCACTCCCGATCGGCCACGCCGTAGCGGTTTTGTACGCAAACGATGGGGACGATTTTTCGCCCGCGCTCAATGTGCTCCTGGGTCACGTTGGAGAGGCCGACGTGGCGAATCTTTCCCTGTTGGCGCAGAGTGGCCAGGGTTTCCATGCTGGCGTCGTAGGAGACAGCCGGATCGGGGACATGCAGTTGGAACACATCGATGCGATCCAGACGCAGGCGCTTCAGGCTGCCCTCGACCGCTTCGGTCAGGTGGCTGGGGCTGGCATTGTGCAGCCACTGCCCCGGCCCGGAGCGCTCCCAACCAGCTTTGGTCGCGATGACCAGCCCGGATGGATAGGGGTAAAGAGCCTCGGCGATAAGCTCTTCCGAGATGTTGGGACCATAGGAGTCTGCAGTATCGATGAATTGGACGCCCAACTCCACGGCCCGGCGGAGTGTGGCCAGGGCCGAAGCTTTGTCGGCGGGCGGACCCCATATTCCTTTGCCGGTAATGCGCATGGCTCCGTAGCCCATGCGATGGACGGTGAGATCGCCGCCCAGGGTAAGGGCGCCCGCCGCAGCAGCAGAAACGGCCTGGGTTTGGCTCATGGGAACGCTCCTTCTACTGGCTCCTCTATATCGGACATTTCGGTTCCGTCAGGGTAGCATAGGCGTTATCACCGTGCCGAAACGCCGGATTGTGGAGATTTGATGAGCACGAGACCTGCAAGCACTGGAGTGCGCCTGAATTCGCCTCGCCAGGTGCTGTTCGCCAGCCTGATCGGCACGACCATTGAGTTCTTCGACTTCTATATTTACGCAACTGCAGCAGTGCTCGTTTTCCCTCGGCTTTTCTTTCCTGCGACCGATCCGGCTTCGGCCACGCTCGAGTCGCTGGCCACCTTCGGCATTGCGTTTTTAGCGAGGCCGGTCGGTTCGGTGCTCTTCGGACACTTTGGCGATCGCATCGGCCGCAAGACGACCCTGGTGCTTGCGCTCACGACCATGGGCCTCTCCACCGTTGCCATTGGCGCGCTCCCGACTTATCGAACCATCGGTTTTGCAGCCCCGCTCTTGTTGGCGCTATGCCGCTTCGGCCAGGGGCTGGGCCTCGGAGGCGAGTGGGGCGGGGCAGTTTTGTTGGCGATTGAGAATGCCCCGCCGAACAAGCGCGCCTGGTATGGCATGTTTCCCCAGCTCGGTGCGCCGCTCGGGTTCTTCCTCTCCGGCGGTGTGTTTCTGTTGCTGTCTCATTGGCTCACCGATCAGCAGTTTTTCGCGTTCGGTTGGCGCCTTCCTTTTCTTTCGAGCGCAGTGCTGGTGTTCCTGGGGCTTTATGTGCGGCTAACCATCACGGAAACGCCGGTGTTCCGCGAGGCCCTCGATCGTGGCCAGCAAGTGAAGATACCGATGGTGGCAGTTTTCCGCGACTACACCAGGCCGCTGATCGCGGGCATCACGGTCAGCCTGGCTACCTTCGTCCTGTTCTACCTGATGACAGTATTCGCGCTGTCCTGGGGCACGAGCGCGCTCCACTATAGCCGCGGAAAATTCCTGCTTATGCAGTTGTTCGATATCTTGTTCTTCGCCATTACCATTCCTATTTCTGCTGTGCTGGCAGAGCGAGGGCGTCGTCGCGTCATGATCGGGGTAACGGTAGCGATCGCCATCTTTGGATTATTCCTGGCGCCCCTATTCGTTGCCGGAACGACGGGTGCGCTGCTGATGATGGCGATCGGCCTGGCCTTGATGGGCGTCACCTACGGGCCGCTGGGCACGGTGATCTCAGAGCTTTTCCCGACCAAGGTGCGGTACACCGGCAGTTCACTTGCCTTCAGCTTCGCCGGGATCCTTGGCGCGTCGCTGGCTCCTTACATCGCCACCTGGCTGGCCAGGAACTATGGCCTGCAGTATGTGGGTTACTACCTTTCGGCGGCCGCGGTGCTGACTCTGCTGGGACTGCTTTCGATTCGAGAAACAAAAGACGACGATCTGGCTACATCGAATACCTGATGCAGGATGGAGAAGCACAATGGCAGAATTAGCCCGGACGGGCGTTTCGATTGATGAAGATCTATTGCTTGAATTTGACCGGTTGATCGCTAAGCGAGGTTATAAGAACCGCTCCGAAGCCTTTCGCGATCTTATCCGCGATGCGCTGTTGACCGAGACGGTTGATTCGAACAAACCCGTCGTAGGCACGTTGACGCTGGTGTACGACCACCACGTTCCCAATCTTTCCGAGAAGCTGACCGGGGCGCAGCACTCAGCCGGCGCCATGATTCTTGCCGCCACCCACGTTCATCTGGATCATCACTATTGTCTGGAAGTGGTGATCATGAAGGGCAAGAGCAGGGAACTGCAGGAGCTAGCGGATCGAATGTTGGCCCTGCGCGGGGTCGAGCTGGGGAAACTCGTGTTGACCAACTCCGGCAAAGAACTCAAACACGCTAAGCATTAGCGAGCGGCTACCTAACCGAATTGAATCTCCAGGAAATCGAGCCACCCACATACGACGCCATGCGTATGCCCACGCTTTGCTCCACCGTCCCGCAATCGAAGTCACTCCGCAGTCCGCTCGGTCCGGACCCCGGCGCACAGTACGGCAGGACACTTGCGTGCGAAGCCACGCTCCAGTTCGGATCGAAAGTTTCGGTGGTCTGGCCTGTATAACCGCGGGCCAACAGGCCGTTCAGTCCCACCTCCAATCGGCCTTCCAGGAAGGGACGCACTAAGGCAAGCCGGGTTTCCCCTACCGGAATCGCCTCGTACTGCTCCGGGTGAAGCGAATTGCCTACGTCGAGAAACTTGTGCCCTACATACTCATACTCTCCACGCCCATGCAGGCCCAAAGGCAGCCGGTCCAGCGTCGTCAGGACATCGAAGATGGTCCGCGGCGCTTCTGGAGTTACCGTGCCCGGAATCCCATTGAAGGTTGCGAGGCGAGCGTCAGCCTTGGAGAAGACCCCCTGCAGCGTGCCAAAGCTGAAGCGATGCTGCGCGCTGGCGGTGAGGAACTTGATCGTCCCCGGTCCCAGGTCGAATGCAGTGCCATTGTCGGGGTCGATCTTGCCGGAAGTCGCCGTCAGCGTTGTTCGGCCCACCGTCACGCGCACATCCGTCCGGGAAAACTCTTTGTCCAGCGCCAATTGCACCGCGTGCGACCGCTCCAGCGGATTAGCCAACGCCCCGTTTCCCGTGGCAGAAGGCGCCAGTTGAATACGCGGGTCCTGGGTGAAGAAAGCCTGCCCCATGCTGAAAGAAGCAGACGGAAGCCAGTGGGCCGGCCCCGTGCCCGGAGACCAGGTAAGTGTGGCCTTTGGGTTTTCAAATTGCTTCCATACGTTGAACGAGTAGGCAGGCTTTATCTTGTCGGTGTTTATAAGCTCGATCTGTTCGTTGCGCAGGCCGGCGTAGTAATGCAAATGCCGGCCGAGGTCGCCGCGGAATCCTAAGTAGGGAGCGAACTCGCGAATGGTGACGTTGTTGCTCAGAACCTTGACGAACGGACCAGAGGAGAGCGCACTGTCGGAGAGATAGTGGTCCAGGTTGTCATTGCGGATGTCGTCCTCGTCATAGAGGACCCCGGCCATCGCCTCCAGCCAGGGCCTGAATGTGTGCGTTTCGCGCGCCTCCGCACCTTGCACGGTGCGGAACTCACTCTGCCGGATCAGGCCTTCGCCAAAGTTCGAAAACAGCGCCAGATTGTAGGTACGAAAGAAGCCTGAGAAGGCCATCGCATCGTTGGGACCAACGTTCCATTGGTCATTCAATGCCTGGATTGTAGTGTGGGTTTGGTCTTGCTGGCGCGGGTCAACGGTGTCATCCACCTGCACTCCAAATCCGACCGGGACCAGATTCCCTTCGTGGGAGTTGCCATAATATCCGATGCTAAACAGCGAGACTTCATGATTGCCTGGATCGAAGACGCGCAGTCCATTCCACTTGTATTGTTGCCGGTGCTCGAGCCGCCGCAGCAAGCCGTTGCCGTAGTTGGCCTCAAGCGCCAACCACTCCTTCTTTGCCGGATCCGAAGGCGCCAGCCCAGCGGCCAGATCGATATCGCGATAGTCGCCGGTCAGGGTCACAAAGCGCGCCAGCCCGGGGCGCAGGCCATAGGTAGCGGCCAAGTTCAACGAGTGATTGCCCTCCAGAATGTTGTAAGCGCCGCCATCGGTCCTTACACTGCCGAGCACCGCGGAAACGAAAATATTCGGGTCGGCGTAGCCATTTCCGTGAGCGTTGGCGGAAAGATTGTTGGGAACCAGGTAGCCGCCCAGGGAAATGTACTGGGCGATGGGCTCACCATGGTCCCCGGCCACCCCGGGCGCAAAGTACTGCGGAGCCTTGATCCCGCCGGACGCGGTTTCAATCGGCAGGCCGGGGATGGAGATCGGCGCGCCGGGCCGCGCGGGGTTGGCATCCAGCAACTCCTCACGTACCAAAACCTTTTGCGAAGGATCGGGCGCTGCGATGTCTATCTTGCTGACGTCGGCAGTCACAACGACTACTTCGCTTACCGCGGGCAGCTTTTCGAGTCGTCCTGCCGGATCGCGCCCGGAACCGGAAACCGGAACAGCGCCTGTCTGGGCGGCCGCGATGCCGCTGACCAAAGCGATCAGGAAAAGGCCGCGCGCTCGTCTCGATCTGGCGATACACATCTGAAACCTTCGTGGGCAGGCCGGAGCGGCTACGGTTGAACGGTGGCCCCGGCCGTATGATGACTTTGAGAATCGTGCTACCGTAAGTACGGGATCTGAGCCCGAATAGATGTTGAAAATCGATGCCGGGACAAGAGTATTACCGTTTTTATAATCGTGCTACCGGTCCGGTAAGTTCCACTTCCGTCCCATCAATAAAAAGGGTTTGACGCGATGCGACCTGTCCTGCGGAAGCTATTCAACGATGCAGCCGGCAACCTCCGAGGCAGAGTGCTGGGGATTTACAGCGTCCTTCTGGTGTTCAATGGAGCGGCCTGGCTCTGGGCTGTCCTGGCCTTACGTCATTTCCCCGTGTTGTTAGGCACCGCATTTGTGGCCTACAGTTTTGGCCTTCGGCATGCGGTGGATGCCGACCATATCGCCGCCATCGACAATGTAACCCGCAAGCTAATGCAGGAAGGCAAACGCCCGGTCGCCGTTGGGTTCATGTTTTCCCTGGGACATTCGACCATCGTTCTGTTGGGGTCCGCGGCCATCGCCTGGACGACCCTGGCGCTGCAGCACAGAATGGACGGAGTCAGGGAGATTGGAAGTCTGGTCGGAACGCTGCTTTCCACGATTTTCCTTTTTGGAATTGCGGCCGTCAACCTGGTCGTTCTGCGTTCCGTCTGTGAAACCTTCCTCAAGGTTCGCCGCGGCGAGCCCTACGTCGAGGAAGACCTCGATCTGCTGCTGGGCAATCGAGGATTGTTAGCCCGCATGTTTCGCCCTATGTTCAGGATGATCACGCGCAGTTGGCACATGTATCCGCTGGGGCTGCTCTTCGGTCTGGGTTTCGATACGGCGACGGAGATTGGCGTCCTGGGAATTTCCGCTGCCGAGGCGTCTAGGGGGCTCTCGCTGTGGTCGATCCTTATTTTTCCTGTGCTGTTCGCGGCGGGCATGTCGCTGATTGATACGACCGACAACATCCTGATGCTGGGCGCCTACGGATGGGCCTTTGTGAAGCCGATTCGTAAGCTCTACTACAACATGACCATCACCTCCGTGTCGGTCATCGTTGCCCTGATCGTGGGAGGGCTTGAAGCGCTTGGATTGCTGGCCGGGCATTTCCGCCTGAGCGGTGTGTTCTGGGAGATGGTACGCAAGCTCAACGACAACTTCGGCACCCTGGGCTACTGCATCATCGGAGTTTTCGTGCTGAGCTGGATTGTCTCCATCGCAATCTACAAATGGCAACGCTTTGACGATCTAGAACTTGGCGCATGACGCTGGCAATAAGAACCGAAAGAAGTGGTGATAATACCTGCACAGGTCGCGCACGTAGTTCTGCCTTGTATCGTCGCCGTCAGCATCTTGCTGATGCTGATCCGCCCGCGCGGAATCGCTGAAGTTTGGTGGATCTCCGGCGGAGCGTTCCTTTTGATCGCGCTGCGGCTGGTGCCGCTCAAGCTCGCCGGGCAAGCGGTTGCCAAGGGCAGCGATGTCTATCTGTTCCTGATCGGCATGATGCTTCTGAGTGAACTGGCCCGGGAACAAGGAGTCTTCGACTGGGTAGCATCGGTAGCGGTACGCGGGGCAAAGGGCAGCTGTTCGCGTCTTTTTCTGTTGATTTACAGTGCTGGCACGCTGGTGACAATCTTCATGTCGAACGATGCGACAGCAGTCGTGCTGACGCCGGCCATTCTGACCGCGGTGCGTAAGGCAAAGGTCTCCCCACTTCCTTATTTGTTCGTATGCGCGTTGATCGCGAACGCCGCGAGCTTCGTGCTGCCCATCTCAAACCCCGCGAACCTGGTGGTTTTTCATACGGGGATGCCACCGCTAGGGAAGTGGCTCGCAGATTTCGGGGCGCCATCCCTGCTCTCGATCCTGGTGACCTTTCTCGTCATGCGTCTTTTGTTTCGAGACGAACTCTGCAAGAGCATCGAATGCGAGATAGAGGATGCGAAGCTGAGCGGGAACGGCAAACTTGTTCTCACCGGGCTCGCCCTGATGATTGTTGTGCTCCTGACCGCGTCCGCGATGAAGAAGGACCTTGGGCTGCCAACCTGCCTCGCGGCGCTGGTGATAACAGCTGTTGTATCCATTAAGGTGAGCAGCAATCCTATCGATCTGGCCCGAGAGATCAGCTGGGCAACACTTCTGCTGGTCGCAGGGCTGTTTGTCATGGTCGATGCTGTCGAGAGCCAGGGGGCATTGCACCTGACCCAACAGTGGCTCGCGCGGGCATCAAATCTCGGCCAGAACGTAGGTGCAATGGTTGTCGGCTTCGCTGTGGGCGTCGCAAACAACCTCGTGAACAACCTGCCTCTGGGGCTTATAGCGGGAGGCACGATCGAAGCCGCTCACACCAAGGGACTGATGGCCACTGCCGTTCTGATCGGCGTAGACCTCGGACCGAATCTGTGCGTCACAGGATCTCTGGCTACGATCCTCTGGCTGCTTGCACTTCGTAAGGAATCCGGCGGGGAGACAGGAGGAGAAAAGCTCGACGTGAGCTTTTGGAAGTTCCTGAGGGTCGGTTCCGTCGCTATGCCATTGGCGCTCTTTGCCGCGCTTGGCGGAGCGATCCTGATGCAGATGCTGGTTGGACAACACTAAACATAAAAGAGAGCCACATGAACGCCGGAAGGATTACTGCCGGCGTTTACTGAGTAGGCGAACGCCGCGCGCACGATCGAAACTGGACGTTCCCGCACAGGTTAGCACCGGCTATATGGATTTTCGCGTTTCCCCTTGCGCTTCTACAGAGCTTACGATATTCTTCTGTCGAAGTGAAAGGGGTATAGAGTGGGTGAGCGTATTGACCTTCCGCAGGGCACTCTCGACTTGCTCATCTTGAGGACGCTGCTCAACGGCCCGCATCACGGCTGGGCAATCTCCGAGCGTGTGCAGCAGGTTTCAAGCGAGGTTCTAAGCATCCAGCAGGGCTCTCTATATCCTGCGCTGCATCGCCTTGAGCGGCGCGGCTGGATCAAGGCGCGGTGGGGTACGTCGGAAAACAACCGGCGCGCAAAATACTACGAGCTTACAAAGAGCGGCGCGAAACAGCTTGAGCAAGAGACCGAAGCCTGGCGCAAGCTGACGGTAGCTGTCGGGCAGATTCTGGAAGGGGCGTGAGGCTGCCATGCTGGATGACCTGCGTTTTCGTCTGCGGGCTTTGTTTCGCCGCGATGCGGTGGAAGAGGAGCTGGAAGAAGAAATCCGATTTCACTTTGACCGCGAAGTAGAAAAGCACATGAGGTTGGGCATGGATGAGCGGGAGGCAAAACGCCGCGCGCGACTTGGGTTTGGCGGGCAGGAACAGGTGAAGGAGGATTGCCGTGAGGCGCGCGGGACGGGATTCATCGAGCTATCGTTGCAAGACGCGAAGTATGCCCTTCGACAGCTTCGCGCTCATCCGACCTTTGCTTTGGTGATGATTCTAACCCTGGCTCTGAGCATTGGGGCTAACAGCGCGATCTTCAGCGTGATCGATGGCGTGCTGCTGAAGAAGCTGCCTTATCCGCATCCGGAGCGGCTCGTCCGCTTGTTTCTTTCGAACACGGCCTATCCAAAGTTTCCACTCAATCCCTTCGATTTCCGCGATTTTCGGGCACGGAACCGTTCCTTTGAAAGCATGGCCGCCTTCACGCGCGGCGATATGCAACTCTCGGGCTCCGGTGAGCCGGTGCGGCTGAATGGATTCGGCGTCACCTCCGGCTATTTTCGAGTGCTGGGGCTTCAGCCGGAGCTAGGGCGAGAATTCGATTTGCAAGCGGAGACTCCCGGAAACGGATTGCAGGTAATTCTGAGTGACGGCTTATGGCGGACACGGTTTGGCGCTGATCCCAATATCGTGGGCCGCAAGATCGCTCTGAACATGCAGCCGTACACGGTTATGGGCGTAATGCCCGCGGGAACCGAGCATCCTGGCAACGACTATCACGCCGTGGCCTACGGTGAAAATGTCGATGTGTGGTGGCCATTTTCATTCGCCGGAGATCCGAATCGCCGCGGGTCGCATTTTGTGGAAGGTATTGGACGCCTGAAGGAGGGCGTAAGCGTGACCCGCGCGCGAGCCGAGATGAACGCGATCATGGCCGAGATTGCGCGCGAGCATCCGGATGCCGCCGGATGGACGGTGCTCATTGTGCCGCTTTATACGGAGATTGTGGGTTCCAATCGCCAAATGCTGCTGGTGCTGTTGGGCGCGGTGGGCATGGTGCTGCTGATCGCTTGCGCCAATGCCGCCAATCTGCAGTTGGCCAGGGCTTCCGAGCGGCAGCGCGAAATAGCCGTGAGGCTGGCGATGGGCGCGCCGCGTTTGCGCGTGATGCGCCAACTGCTCACGGAAAGCCTTTTGATTTCATTTGCCGGAGGCGCCTTCGGCTTGGTGCTTGCGTTTGGCGGAGTCAGAGCCCTGGTCTCCTTTCTGCCTGCCGGCTTTCCACGCGCGCATGATATTCACGTCAGCGCGCCCGTATTTCTATTCACGCTGCTGGTCAGCCTGATGACTGGTATCCTCTTCGGACTTGCGCCTGCGCGTCAGGCCTCGCGAATCGATCCCAGGCAGGGACTGCAAAGCGGCGGCCGCAGCTCATCGGCCAGCCGGAATCAAAGCAGGATTCGCAGCGCACTGGTGGTTTCTGAGGTGAGTCTTGCATGTGTCCTTCTCATCGGCGCGGGCCTGATGCTGCGTAGCTTCCTCAACCTGCTGCATCTTGATCCGGGCTTTCGCCAGGAGCACGTGCTCACGGCGAGCCTTTCGCTGCCACACGCGCAGTACAACTCGGAGCGGACGGCGCGGTTTTACGATCAACTTACCGCAAATCTGAGCGCTTTGCCCGGTGTGGAGAATGCCGGGGCCGGCAGCGACCTGCCGTGGACCGGCTATGACGAGAATTTGGGCGGGTTCATAATCGAAGGCAAGAAGCCGCCGCCGAATCAGGAATTTCACGCGCGTTTTCACCTGGCCACTTCAGGCTACTTCAGCGCGCTTGGCATTCCTCTGCTCGAAGGGCGTTTCTTTACGGAAGCCGACAAGAAAGATGCGCCTATGTCGCTGATCATTAATCGCGCGATGGCGGATCGCTATTGGCTACACGAAGATGTCATCGGCAAGCGAATCAGCTTCGAGGATGTGCCTAAGAAGGATTCCGACTGGACGACGATTGTGGGCGTGGTCGGCGATGTGAAGGATCAGCCCAATAGTCCCGGCGCCGAGCCTGCCTTCTGGTGGTCGGCGTTGCAGCGATTTGACTCGGACATGTTGATTGTCATTCGCACCTACGGCGATCCCGCATTGCTCCCCGACGCGCTGCGGGACGAGGTCCATAAGCTGGACCCAGCCCTGGCGGTCGCGGATATGAAGTTGATGGACAAGATCGTCGACACTTCGGTTTCCACGCCCCGCTTTGCGTTTGTGCTGGTGGGTGTGTTTGCGGGATTGGCCATTGTGCTGGCGGCAGTTGGCGTTTATGGCGTCATCGCGTACACAGTGAGCCAGCGAACACAGGAATTTGGCCTGCGCCTCGCGCTGGGTGCGCAAAGGGACGACCTGGTGCGACTGGTGCTCGGGCAGAGCGCAAGGCTGGTGGCGCCTGGTACGATTCTTGGGGTGCTGCTGACCCTCTGCCTGGGCCGCGTGGTGCGAAGCCTCATCTACGGAGTAAGCCCGGCTGATCCAATGATCCTTGGTTCTGTTGCCTTACTAGTGCTTTTCGTCGGGCTGATCGCGTCCTATCGGCCGGCACGGCGCGCAACCAAGGCAGATCCGATGGCTATGCTGCGAGCGGAGTGAGAAATTGGCCACCGTGAAGCATCGGGTGGTTACGATCACTCTCTCTCCGGATCACGCATTGAGTGATGCCTGCACCGAGCGGCGTGGGCTGGCATGAGCCGCCTCAGTGGAGTACCCCATCAAAAAGACAAAGGTCGGCTGCCAGGTGGGATCGCCGGTAATCTCAGCCAGTTGGGAGAGGCATCTCGGGGCTCTACCCCGCATACGCTCATGATCCACCATCTCGACGGCTTCATTGCACGGACGTGCAGCAATGCCGCGAGCTGTTGCAAACAAGTGTGCCCGCTGCCAGACACGGCCTGCCTCCAGACACTGCACCCGATCATAGCGATCACGCACTGCGATGAAGCCAATCAGCGGAGCTGTGAGCATCCGGTCCTGGTAGCCGGTACTCTGACTTTTTGATGCGATCCTGTTGAGCAGTTGCACCGGCATCGCCTTCGCGGCGGCTGCGGCCATGGGTGACAACCCAAATGCATCGATCGTCAACCCATCGCGAGACCTTTGCACCTCTTTCCATTGCCACCGAATCCATTGCTCACTGGCTGCAGCCACACAGGGATCCGAGTAAAGTTCGATGTTCGCGGCGGAACTAACTTTGACGATGCGTTGATGGTCTGCTTCTCCCGTGAAGAGGAAGAGTCTAACGTTCGGCTCCTCGTTCGGCAGCTGGCTCAATCCGGAAAGAAAATCCTTTGGTAGAGGGCTGTGCCGTTCATAGGAGCTCCGATTTGTGTGGCGACGCGGAATGGCGTCGTAGAGTTCGCTTTTCTCGCGCGTCCCCGGCGCCAGATCGACGCGGGCTACCAACTCAGATCGCGACTGTGCCGAATTTGAGCTGAGGATTCCCGGCATGAGGGCCGCAGTTGCCGCATAGCCATTCGCCCTGGCAGCAAGCATCAGGTTCTCCAGCGCGCATCCTATTCCGAGATGCTCTTCGCGCAGAAAGGGGTCGAGCGCGCCGACATTCCTTTTCGGGTCGATATAAAGTTCAACGAATGAGTCCGCCACTCTGAAGCGCCAGGGCTGCGTGTTGTGAGGGCTGGCGGCCAGGATCGCAGCATGAACCAGCGCCAGCGGCCCCTCGCTGCTATCACCGCGCCAGTCTTTCCACGGCTCGTATGCCGGCCCTTCCCCCACGCTGAATACACCGCGGTCATACGCATACCAGGAACCCACAGAAAGCGCGGTCGCTGCGCCGGCTCCTTTAAGAAACACTCTGCGATGCATGATCCTGTCTCCCGATCTGAGCACTGCTTAGTTAAATCTAAGCAGTGATAAGATTGGTTGTCAAGAGGGAAAAGTGAAAGCGGTTACAGAGCCGAAGTACCACCACGGCGATTTGCGGAGAGCCATTGTGGAAGCCGCCCTTGAGCTCATCAAGGAATCGGGGATTCAATCCCTATCGCTTCGAGAGATAGCGCGGAGAATCGGCGTTACGCCCGCAGCGCCCTATCATCACTTCAAGGATCGAGGGGAATTACTGCTGCAGATCGGAATGCAGGGTTATGGCCACCTGCTACACCTTCTGGAGCAAGCAGCGGCCAGTGGCGCTGAGGATGAGTGCGAAGCCGAGTTCCGAGCATACCTGCGATTCGCGCGGGAGCATTCGGCCGTTTATGCCGTGATGTTTTCGGCTGAACTGGTCCGGTACGACGACAGCGCCCGAGTGAAGACCATTGCGGATGGTTGCTTTCGACTGGTGTGCGCGAGCGTTGCCAGGAGCAGAAAGCTCTCAGAGAAGATGAGCGCAGAGGCCGCCATCAGTAGTTGGGCTCTGCTGCATGGCTTGGTCGTTTTAGATCAAGGCAATTTGCTGGAGGAATCGCGGCCCGAGCAAGAGCGAATCGCCGTGCAGGGAGCGCTGGCCGTCTTGAGGGGACTCTCTGAACGGCACGGGTAAAAACAGGACAGGCGCGTCTCTTTGGCAATCCGAACGGCGGATTAGGGAATCTAATGCATCATGCGGGTACAAAAGGGTTTGATCGGTTTCATCGTAATTCTGCAGGCCGTGCTTTTTCTGTCGCATTTTCTTGTCTATGAGACGTGGGCATTTTCGCCTGCAGGAAGCGATCTCCCCGGGATGTTGTGGATCAAGCTGGTTCTCGGCTTTTTGTCGGTGAGCTTTGTGGCCGCTTCCCTCCTGGCCTTCCGCTATACAAATGCTGCGGTGCGCGCGTTTTACAGGATTGCTGCGGTTTGGTTGGGTTTCTTGACATTCCTCTTCTTCGCCGCGGTTTTCTCCTGGATGGTTTTCGGGGTTGCGCGGCTGGCTGCGCTGGACGTGAGCTTCCATCGGATGGTGGAATGGCTGTTCGGCGCTGCATTATTGGCTGGCCTCTACGGAGTTTTGAACGCAAGCTGGACGCGAATCACTCGAACGACGGTACGACTCGCGAACTTGCCGCCGGCATGGCGCGGGCGGAGGGCGGCGCTCATCAGCGACCTGCACCTGGGGCATGTGCGAAACGGCAGTTTTCTGCGGCGGATGGTGGCGAAGATCTTGAAGGAACAGCCAGACGCGATTTTTATAGCCGGCGATTTGTATGACGGCACGGCCATCGACGTCGGGCGAGCAGCGGAGCCATTGAGCGAGCTCGCGGCCCCGCACGGCGTGTATTTTGTCGCGGGAAACCACGAGCAGTTTGGGGATGACAGCAAATATCTGCATGCCATTGCGGCAGCCGGCGTGCGCGTGCTCAGCAATGAGAAGGTGGAAGTGGACGGTTTGCAGATTGTTGGTGTGCCGTACCGGAACGCGGCGCAAGGCGGGCAACTTACTTCGGTGCTCGAAAGCATCCGCCTGGATGGCAATCGCGCGAGCATTCTATTGACGCATGCACCCTACCATCCGGAAATTGCGGAGGCTGCGGGCGTTTCTCTGCAGCTATCCGGGCATACGCACCTTGGGCAGTTCATACCTTGGAGTTGGATGGCGCGGCGGATATACCGCCAGTTTGTCTATGGCTTAAGCCGGATCGGGAAGATGCAGGTTTTCACTTCAAGCGGAGCGGGAACCTGGGGACCGCCGCTGCGACTCGGATCGAATCCCGAAATTGTCGTGCTTCAGTTTGAGTAAATAC
>Ga0302177_10001790_pt1 | contig 15296 bp, 12 predicted proteins | sample I_Palsa_E1_2_FD_198780 | JGI IMG/M metagenome (GOLD analysis project Ga0302177, IMG submission 198780) | Peat permafrost microbial communities from Stordalen Mire near Abisko, Sweden - I_Palsa_E1_2 | ecosystem: Environmental > Terrestrial > Soil > Palsa > Peat permafrost | place: Sweden... | reverse complement strand
CTTTCAGAAGTTGTTTGGGATCGAGGGGGATCCGACCGACGCCGAGCTGACGAAAATGCGTGACGCCAAGCTCATGATTTACGAGGGGCTGAGCAAGGCCTCCCCGTCCGACCTGGAGGTCGGACGGGGAGGCGTGCTCGTCGACGAAGAATTGGGGTCCGAGGTCGCCAAGCGAGCGAAGGCTGATGGCCTGGTGCTGGCGATGCCCATCGAAAAGAGCGGGACCAAGCTCTTCGAATTGGAGTACGGGGAGCACTACCCCGAACACCTCGCTTCGTTCGATCCGGACTTCTTCAAGGTCCTGGTTCGCTACAACCCGGCGGACGAGGCGAGCGATCGGGAGGTCCAAATCGAGCGGCTGGCGAAGGTGTCGGCGTGGGCTGCTTCGACGGGGTGGCGATGGCTCTTCGAGTTGCTCGTGCCCCCGACGCGTGAACAGTTGGCGCAGAACGACGATCAGTTGCACTTCGATCGAGAGGCCCGTCCAGGGCTGACGGCCGAGGCCATAGCCGCCTTTAGTGACAGCGGAGTCCACCCGACCATATGGAAGCTCGAGGGCTACGAAACGACAGAAGGTGCCGAAGAGGTCCTCCGGGCGGTGGCCGCCCAGACCGAGGCTCCGGCCGAATGCATCGTGCTTGGACGGAACGCCCCGATCGAGCAGGTGGAACACTGGCTGAGCATCGCTGCGCCCTTGCCTGGCTACGCCGGATTCGCTGTGGGTCGCACCAACTGGGAGGCCGCGCTGCAGGATTTCCTGGCCGGTCGAATCGGTCGAGATGACGCGATAGCGACGATCGGCAGTCGGTATCGGACGTTGATCGACGTGTACACCGCGGCTCGCAGGGGCGGATCAGGAAGCGGGGACCGCACCGACCCCTTTACGTGGCAGAACCCGCGCTTGACGCCGGACCGTGAGGCTCGCATTCGCCACGCATTGGCGGGTGCTGACATGCGTGGCACGAGAGTCCCGGCCTGGATGGCGTCCACCTTGTTGGCTGAAGTCGATACGCTCCGCGCCGAGAAGGGCCAGCCCCTTTCCGATGCGTGAATGAGCGGTTGAAGCCGGCGCACAGTGGGTGAGTGGTCCCGTGATTCGCGCACGTGGTGCCGTGGCTGATCCGCGACTCCCCGGCGGAGTCGTGCACAAGCTCCCGGGCGATCTGCGCAGCGCCCTGATGGCCAACAAGACCGCGCTCGTCGCCTGGAAGGACATCACGCCTCTGGCCCGGAACGAATTCATCTGTTGGGTTGAGGATGCCAAGCTGGAGATCACCCGACAACGCCGCATACGGCGCACCCAGGAGGAGCTTGAGGATGGCCTACGCCGGCCCTGCTGCTGGCCCGGGTGCAAGCACCGCGAGCGCAACGGTAGGGCGTAGTCGACTGGTCAGCGATCGACCGCCCGCTCCAGCTGCGCCTTGGTCATTTTGGAGCGGCCAGCGATCCCTTTGCGTTTGGCCTCTTCGTACAGTTGATCACGCGTCCGACCACCCGCACCCCGATGGGAGCGGAGGCCGCCTCGCCGGCCCGAGGAGATGTCGTTGGTCGAGCCTCGGCTCTTCGTCCTCGACTCTCCGTGGCGTGCCCGCTCCTTGTTGACGGTCTTCGCCGCGATCTCCTCCGCCAGCTCCTCTGAGTCGCCCCGGTGCTTCAAGCCACCCTTGATGTGCTCGTACTGACGTTCCCGTTTGGCGCTCCACGCCTGCTGTGGCGTCGCGTGTTCCTCCTATGACCGACAGTCGGCCGCACTCGGCGGCATTGTGGCCGATACCCGAAGTGGTTTGGCCGAAACAACCGTGTGAGCGAGGGCCGGCGAGAGCGCTCCCCGAGGCCAGTGATCGCGCCGAGCCGGTCGACGATCGGGAACACGAACCACAATGCCGGCAAGCTGCCGGTTGCGATGCCGGCGAAGAATCCGACGGGCCAGCTCAGGCCGACGAAGAGCATGACCATCCAGATGGCCGCAGACGCTGCCACGGCCACCATCCCCACCCGAGAATGGCCTGCACGTTGGCGAAACCGAGTAACCGCCCCTTTTCGTGTCGACGGAACACCCAGCAGTGGTAGGCGACAGGGCTCACCAACAGCGCCGTGGCCAATGCAGCGCAGATCAGGCTGACTTGATAGAGGGTTCTGCCCGACCCGTCGAGGCGGCTGAAACGAACTGTGAACGGCAGGCCGAGCAGCAACCCGAAGAGCAGCTGCACCCCGAGGTCGGCCACGCGCAGTTCCTGGAGCAAGTCGTTCAGATTGCGATTGTTTTGTTCCGCCTCTGACTCATCGGCCGTGTCTGAGCTGCGTTCGGACCCATCCATGTTGCCTCGATCCGTCCATCGTGCCCTTCCGGGTTCAGCCCGACAGTTTCTCGGACCCTGAGATGAACCGCAGGACGACGGTGATTCGGGCGCGGGGGATACGGGCAAAGCCAGAACATGGCAACAGATGACGCGGAAACCGGAATCGCTCGAAGGACAATTGAAACACGGGCCAGCGGAAGGCCACCGGAAGAGGCTGAGAGCGACAATCCAGAAGAGCAAGCTCGAGCCATCCTCGAGGACTCAGAGGACCGAAAACGGAAGGGGGCCGAACGATCGGGAAGTGGAGAGGCGTCCGTGCCTGCTCCGGGTCAGGAAGCAGGCCCCGCCTGATCTTCAATGGATAACGCTTTGAAATACGGGTAGAGACAGGGCATGGCACTCTCTCGCAGAATCGCTCGTCCGCTCTTGGCATCCATCTTTGTGGTCGGAGGATGGGATGCCCTGTGGAATCCGGACGGCAAAGCCAAGAAGGCAGAGGTGGTGAGCGAACCCCTCAGTGACAGCGTCGGGGTCGACCAGGTCGACGCAAAGACGCTTGTACGCATCAACGGAGCTGTGCAGATCGGCGGCGGGGTCCTCTTGGCAATCGGAAAGTACCGGCGGGTCGCCGCGTTGGCCCTGATCGGTTCCATCGTCCCGACCACGTATGCCGGGCACCGGTTCTGGGAGGAATCCGATCCGACCACGCGGGCCCAGCAGAAGATGCACTTCCTGAAGAACCTCGGCCTCCTCGGTGGACTCATTCTCGCCGCCTTCGACACCGAAGGAGCACCATCTCTGGGATGGCGGGCGAAGCGACAAGCTCGGGAACTCGAGACGGCCATCGGCGCGGGACGGGCCACGGCCCGGCGCACCCGCAAGAGCGTCCGCCGGCGCGCTGGCGAACAGCTGGCGGCCGGTCTCGAATTAGGCCACAAAGTTGCGCCCGATCCCGAAGAGCTCCGGGGCGCCCGCGACGGAGTCGCCGAAGCGCTCCGGGGTTCGAGTGGGACGGCCACGCATGCGGTCCAGCAGGCCGCGTCAATCGTCTCGGACGCCGTCCGTCAATTGGAACCACTCGCCCGCGACGCCACCCATGCCGGAATCGATGCGATCGCTCCGTACCTCGCCTCTGGAACGGAGCGCACCACGGATGCCCTGTCAAAGGTGCGTGAACGTCTCCCGGTCGACTGAGGCGGCGCTCAGGCCAGCAGGCTCGCGACGATGTTGATGGCGATCGCCACGATCACCGCACCGAAGAGGTAGGAAATCAGAGCATGTGAGAGCGCAACTCTCCGGATCGGTTTCGTGGTCAGATTTGTGTCTGAGACCTGGAACGTCATCCCAATCGTGAAGGCGAGGTAGGCAAAGTCGAGGTAGGCGGGCGGGTCCTTTTCATTGAAGTCGACCGCCCCGTCCGGGCTTTGGTAGTGGGACCTGGTGTACCGCAGCATGAAGACCGTGTGGATGGTCGCCCACGAAAGAATCACGCTCACGATCCCGATCGTGATGAGGTAGGCCTTCGTGCCGCCATGGGATTGGCCTGCTTTGATCAGGATTAAGCCGACGGCGGCCAGCAGCGCGACTCCGGCGGCCAGGACGATGGCCTCCGCCGGACGTCGGCTCCCGTCTTCGATGTTGGCGTGACGTCTCGTCTGGGCGGCGTCCAGACGACCGACGATCTTCCAGATCCAAACCAGGTAGCAGACGGACGCCGCGTCCCAGCCAACCAGGATGGCGGCCGGCCACATGAGGAACAGGGCAGCGACGATTCCTGTGACCAGACCTACCAGCGCCGCAACTGCGCACCGGGCGCCTGCGGTGTCGAGACTGATTCCATGATTATGTGATCGCTCGGCCACGGTGAAGGGTACCGCCAGTGACGGGCAAGAGCGATCCGGCGACGGCTCCCGTCGCGCCCTCTAGGACGATCACGGGCCGCTCGCAGCGACCACTCACATCGCGGATGAAGACTCGATGAATCGATCGCGCCGCGCAACCCGCCAGTGCTGTCGCGATGCACGTCGCGACCATGGCGATGTTCCGAAAAAATCTATAGACATCGCAGCCAAGCGCGGTACGCTCTCGCCCATGCCGGAGAAACTTGATAGAGCAGCCGAGGTCGTCGGAGATGCCGTTGGTACCGTCGAGACGGCCGCAGTAGCAGCCGGGTCAAGAGTGCGGCAAGGCCTCAGTGACGCCGCGACGGTGATCGGGAGCTCGAAGACGGCTGACCTCGTAGAGAAGCAGGCGCGGCCAATCCGAAAGGCGGCGGCGAAGAAGGCGAAGAGCATCAAGAAGACGATCAAGAAGCAGACGGCGGTCGCAAAGCGCAGGGCGACCACCGCCAAGAAGGTGGGTGAGAAGCGGGTGGCCGGGGCCAAGAAGACAGCGAAGAAGCAGTCCACCGGGGTCAAGAAGACGGCCAAGAAGCAGGTCGCTCGAGCCGAGAAGGCGGTCAAGAAAGAGGCGACCGTCGCCAAGCGCAAAGTCGGCGGCGCCAAGAAGGCCACGAAGAAGCGGGCTTCTGCAGCGAGGAAGACGGCAAAAAAGAAGGCGACGGGGGTCAAGAAGACCGCCACCAAGCGGGCCACCGCGGCCAAGAAGACCGCCACGAAGCGGGCGACTGGCGTCAAGAAGACCGCCACGAAGCGGACCACAGCGGTCAAGCGCAAGGCCACGGCGGCCAAGAAAACCGCCAAGAAGCGGGCGACCACCGCCAAGAAGACCGCCACGAAGCGGACCACAGCGGTCAAGCGCAAGGCCACGGCGGCCAAGAAGACCGCCAAGGCGACCACCGCCAAGAAGACGGCCCGCAAGCGCAGCTGACCAGCTCACTCGGTCCCCGAGGAGCCGACTGGCCCTCCGGACACCCCGTAGCCCTTGTGGCACGAGTGCAGCCCGTTACCGGCGCGGCGGCACACGAGATGGAAATGCCCCCACCGGGCGACCCCGGATAGCGTGGAGTGTCGTCGCGCCACATCCTGGGAGGCACCGTGCAAACCGAAGCAGCTGTTCTGTGGGATCGTGAAGCCTGGAGCGTCGAGCCCATCGAGCTCGACGCTCCCAAGGAGGGCGAGGTCCTCATCAAGTTGGCGGCGTCGGGCATGTGCCACTCGGACGAGCATCTGCTGACCGGCGACATGCCCGTCCCTCTGCCCGTGATCGGCGGTCACGAGGGCGCGGGGGTGGTCGAGGAAGTGGGGCCAGGTGTGTCGGGCCTCGCTCCGGGAGACCACGTGGTGCTCGGCTTCGTCCCCGCCTGTGGGAAGTGCCCTCCCTGTGCCACCGGACACTCGAACCTGTGCGATGTCGGCGGCATTCTGATGACCGGCAAGCAGCTCGATGGGACGGTGCGGCATCACGCCCGCGGCCAGGACGTCTCCACCATGGTCTGCCTCGGCACCTTCGCCCCCTACACGGTGGTGAACCAAGCCTCCTGCGTGAAGATCCTCGACGACATCCCGCTCGACAAGGCCTGCCTGGTCGGGTGTGGCGTCACCACCGGCTGGGGCTCTTCCGTCTATGCGGCTGATGTGCAGCCCGGTGACAACGTGGCCGTGATCGGTATCGGTGGCATCGGCGCCTCAGCCGTGCAGGGCGCCCGTCTCGCCGGCGCCGAAATGATCTTCGCCATCGATCCGGTGCAGCTGAAGCGCGACCTGGCCCCCAAGTTCGGCGCCACCCACGTGGCCCCCGCCATCGAGGAAGCCTTCGCGCTTATTCAGCAGGAGACTTGGGGCCACATGTGCGACAAGGTGATCTGCGCCATGGGCGTCGGCCAGGGCGGGATGATGGACTCCATCCTCAATCTGGCCTCCAAACGCGGCCGCGTCGTGGTCACCAACATCCATCCGTTCAACGAGACGGAGGTGACGATGAACCTCATGCTGCTGACCATCTATGAGAAGCAGGTGGTGGGCAGCATCTTCGGCTCGGCCAACATCCACTCCGACATCCCCAAGCTGCTGAAGCTGTACCGCAGCGGGCTGCTCGACCTGGACTCCATGATCACCAACACGTACAAGCTCGGCGATATCAACCAGGGCTATCAGGACATGCGGGACGGGAAGAACATCCGCGGCGTGCTCATCTACGACCGCTGACGGCGTCCCGTCGACGGGCGGCCCCCGATGCGGCCTATGCGGGTGTGCCGTGCGTGGCCCAAATGTCGTTGCAGCGCTCGCAGACCTCCTCGGGCACCACGCCGACGCGCATGAGCAAGGCGAAGGCCTTGCAACCGAGGCAGAGGCCGAGTGCCGACTCCAACAACGCGGCAATGGCCAGGAGGCCGAGGACGACCTCGGCCGCCGTCCAGCAGCCCAGGCCGGTGAGGACGAGGGCGGTCACGGAGAAAGCGACGCCGATGGCCTGCGCGAAGCGCTTGGGTGGGCCGGCCACCGGGCGCTCGCGCCACCCGAGACGGGGCGTGACGACTCGCGTGACGAACTGGCCCAAGGGGCTCAGGGTCGGTCCGCTCAGCACCCGGGCCACGAAGCCGTAGGCGATGACCACGGTCGCCCAGCGCAGGTCGAGGGCGATGGTCAGCACGCACATGAGGACGACGCCGGCAGCCACCAACCGGGCCGAGACCTCGTTGACCGGATTCGGGAACGAGAAGAGGGCGCGCGCCCGACTGGAAGTGACCGCTGCGGTGCCGTCGACGTCCATGACCTGCTCCTTGCCCTGAACCTTGTAAGCCCGACCAGATTAGTCGGCTTTCACCCGGGGGCGGCCGAGCGCCGGGTTCAGGGGCGCTTGGTTCAGGCCTCTGGCAGCGGGACCGGTTGGGGCGGTGGTGGCCCGACGTACCGGGCGGCGGGGCGGATGAGGCGGTTGTGCCCCGCCTGCTCCATCACGTGGGTGGTCCATCCGATGGTGCGGCCCGCCGCGAAGGTCGGGGTGAACATTTCACGCGGGATCCCACAGGTGTGCATGACCACGCCGGCGTAGAACTCGACGTTGGTGTAGAGCCGGCGCCCCGGCTTCAGCTCGGCCAGGACGTCCACTGTGGTGCGCTCGACCGCCTGGGAGAACTCGACCAGGGGCCCGCCCAGCTGCTCGGTCACCGAGCGCAGGAGCAGCGAGCGTGGGTCGTCGGTCTTGTAGACGCGATGCCCGAAGCCCATGATCCGGTCGCCCGCCTCGACGGCCGTGCGCACGTAGGCGTCGGCCCGGTCCGGGGTCCCGATGGCGTCGAGCATGTCGAGGGCCCGGCTCGGTGCCCCGCCGTGCAGCGGCCCGGACAGCGCGCCGATGGCCGCCACGATGGCGGCGCCGAGATCGGCCCCGGTCGACGTCACGACGCGGGCGGTGAACGTCGACGCGTTGAACCCGTGGTCGATGGTCAGGATCATGTACTTCTCAATGGCCCGGGCATGCAGCGCGCTCGGCTCGGCGCCGGTCAGCATGTACAGGTAGTTGGCGGCGAAGCCGAGGTCGTCACGCGGCTCGAGGGGCTCCTGGCCCTGCCGCAGGCGGTACGCGGCGGACAGAATCGTCGGGACGACCGCGCACAGCCCGAGGGCCTGCTCGTAGAGCTCGCCCGCATCGATGTCGTGGGTCGGGCGCCACCCGAGCTCGGCCGCCAGCAGCGAGACGGCGGTGCGCAGCACGTCGAGCGGTGCACCCTGCTGGCACACAGCCGGCAGCACGGCGCGCAGGCCCGGCGGGAGGGCACGTCGGCACCGGACCTCGCCGCCGAAGGCTGCGGCGGCAGCGGTGTCGGGGAGCTCACCGTTGAACAGGAGATGCCAGACGTCCTCGAGGGAGCGTTTCTCGGCCAGCTCGACCGCCGAATACTGCCGGTAATGGAAGAACCCCTCCTGGCCTCGCACGTCGCCGATCGTCGTCTCGGCCACCACCACGCCCTCGAGCCCAGCCGGGACGTCCCCGCTGGTCTCGCCCGCGGGACGGATGCGGGCGACGCCCATGAGATCGCGCAACGACACGACACCGACGCAGCGGCCGCCTTCGACCACCGGCAGGTGGCGATAGTGGTGCGAGGTCAGGCTGGCCCAGGCCGCGTCCGCCTGCTCGTCGGGACCGAGCACGTCCGGGCGAGACGTCATCCACAAGCGAACCTGTTCCCGATCCGGGTCGCCTTGGGCGGCCGCGGCCCGCAGCAGGTCGCGCTCGGTGAGGATGCCGACCACCTTGCCGTCGTCGGTCACCACGACCGAGCCCGTGTCCGCCCGCTGCATGGCGCGGGCCGCCTCGGCCAAAGTGGCATTGGCGGCGCATGTGACCGCCGGTGAGGTCATGAGATCACGCACAATGGTTTCCATAGCCTCCACTATGACGCTCTTTCCCTGCGTCTGTAAACGTTGATCAAGTCAATGTAGGATGGCCGATGATGGAGCGCATGCTCAGCACCGAGGAGGCGGCCCGGCGCCTCGGTGTGAAGGTGCCGACGCTCTACGCCTACGTCAGCCGCGGCCTGCTCGAGTCGCACCCGGATGCGGCCCGCCGGGGGAGCCTCTTCGACCTGGGCGAAATCGAGGCGCTGGCGGCGCGCAGCCGGGGCGGGCGCCAGACGGCCACTCGGCTGGCCACCATCACGACGGCGGTGACACAGCTCGACCAGCGACGCGGCCCGATCTACCGCGGCCGGCCCGCCACCGACTTGGCGCTGACGTCTCGCTTCGAGGATGTGGCCGAGCTCCTGTGGCAATCCGAGGGACCCGGTGACTGGACCGCACCCGATCTCGGCGTCTGCCCGCTCACCGCGACGTTGGACCGCATGCGATGGGCATTGGTCCTGTGCGGGGCGACCGATCCCCTTCGTTCCGACCTCCGTCCCTTCGCGGTCGCCCACGCTGCCCGCCGAGCCACCGCCGCGTTGACGGGCGTCGTGGGGCCGGCACCTCCAGGCGAGGAGTCGGGCGCCTCCATCGCGGAGCGCCTCGCCGCACGTCTCGCCCCATCCGCAGGAGCGGTGCCGACTGCCGCCGTGAACGCCGCTCTCATCCTCATGGCGGACCACGAGCTCGCCACCTCGACGATGGCCGTGCGCGTGGCCGCATCGGTGCACTCCGATCCCTACGACGCGCTGATGGCCGGGCTCGCCACCCTGGCCGGGCCGCTGCACGGCGGGGCGAGCCAGCAGGCCTACGAGCTCCTGGTGGTGGCCGAGCGCGACGGCGTGGCACGCGCGCTGAACGACGTGCTGCGCGAACGGGGTCGGCTGCCCGGCTTCGGGCACGCGGTCTACAAGAACGGCGACGCCCGCTTCGACGCGCTCCTGACCTTGGCCAAGCCGCTCTTGAGCGAAGAGCGCAGGGCGATCCTCGACGAGGTCATCATGCTGGCCGCCGCCCACGACGTGCCGCTGGCCAACTGTGACCTCGCCCTCGCCGCACTGAGCTGGGGGACCGGCATGCCGCCCGATACCGGCCGGACCATCTTTGCTGTGGCGCGTCTCGCGGGGTGGACGGCCCACTACATGGAGGAGCTGACGGAGCGACCCCTGCGCTTCCGGGCCCGGGCGGTCTACAGCGTCTGACGCTGCCGGCGCCGCGACAAGACGACGGGCAGGCCGATCAGCCCGGCCCGATGACGATGGCCGAAGGGTGGCCGCCCACATGGATCGGATGGCCGACCATGCCGGTGGCCAAGGTCACGGGGACCAGCGTGCCCGATTGTTGCGTCACCCATGCCGTGGTGCCGTCCGCGCTCAACGCGATGCCCTGCGCCACGTCGGGCAGCGCCACCGGCGCGCCCACCGTCAGGCCGACGACGGCCACCGGGACCACGGCTGCGCTCCCGCAGACATAGGCCGTCGCTCCCGACGCCGACAGCGCGATGCCGGACGGGTTCAGCGGCAGCGCGATGGTGCCGCCCGCCTGCAGGGTCACCGGGTTGATGGCGGTGAGGGTCCGGTTGCGGAAATTGCCCACCAGCACCTCACCCGGCGTGGCGGCGACCGTCTGCGGTCCGGGTCCAACTGCAATGGCCGCGCCAGGCTGCAGGGTGGCGACGTCGATCGGCGTGACCGTGTTGCTGCCGTAGTCGGCGACGAACGCGGTGGCCGCGCCCGACGCCGCCACCGAGACGGCGATCGCCACCGGCTCCGTCCCCACCGCAATGGGCGTACCGGCCCGCCAGGTCCCGAGGTCGACCGGAGTCACGGTGTTCGAGTCGAGGTTCGCCACGAGCGCCACGCCCTTGCCGCCGGTGCCACCGGGGGCCACCGCCACGGCGTCGGGCTCGACTCCCGTCCCGACGTCGTGCAGCACCTGGTGGGTGGCCGTGTCGATCTCGTGCAGGGAGTCGACGCCCTGGGCCACGACCAGCAAGCCTTTGTTGTCGGTCGTGTAGGCCAGCGCAGAGGGCAGGCTGCCGACCGACACCGCGGTCCCGACGTGCCGGCGGGCCAGGTCGACCGGGGTCACGCCGGTGCCGGGCAGGGTCACCGAGGCATCCGTGGCGACCCAGGCGACGTCGCCCACGGCCGCAGTGCCCGCGGAGTTGGCGCACGCCGCCAAGGCGGGGACCAGCGCGGCGAGCGCGACGACGAGGGCCCAACGTCGCCGCATGGTGACGCTCAACCCCGCGCGCAGGCGGCGCCTGCCGGTCGGTCGGTCACCGTCCACCCGGCGGCATCGCCCTCCGGCCAGAAGTCGCCGGTGACGTCGTCCTGCAGGTAGGGCAGGGGTGGCGGCTCGCCGGCCGCCAGGGCGCGCAGCGCGTCGAGCAGCGCGTCCACGTCGTCGCCGGCGGTGCCGAGGCCGCAGCTGGCCCGGACCGCGCCGGGAATGGCGCTCCGGTCGCCGCGCTGCACAGCGGCCCGTGCCTGGTCCACCCCGTCGCGACCGACACCGAGCAGTCGGATGAGATAGGGGTGGGCGCAGAAGCAGCCGTGCCGGACTCCGATCCCGAACTCGGCACTCAGCCGGGCCGCCACCAGGGCATGGTGCATGCCGTCCACGGTGAACGTGGCCACGGCGAGTCCGTCATGCGGGCCAGGCCCCGACGACGGTCCGAGCACATGCACGCCGTCGATGGCCCGCAGCCCGTCGTACAGCTGCGTCGCCAGCACGGCCTCGTGGTCCGCCACGACGTCCCAGCCGATCCGCTCCACCTCGTCCATGGCCGTCCCGAAGGCCACCGCGCCGACGACGTTGGGTGAGCCGGCCTCCTCGCGCTCGGGCGGATCGGTCCAGATCACCTCGTCCAGGTCGACCAGGTCGACGGCGCCGCCGCCGGCGAGAAAGGGATCGCCGCGCTGGAAGACCCGCCGCGGCCCGATGAGCGCGCCCGCCCCGAACGGCGCGTACAGCTTGTGGCCGCTGAAGGCCACGAAGTCCGGTCCCGCCGGCAGGGGACGGTGGGGCGCCAGCTGGGCTGCGTCGAGGAGGACCGGGACGCCACGCGCGTGCGCCTCGGCGCAGATCTCCTCGACCGCGGGCAGCCAACCCGTGACGTTCGAAGCACCCGTCAGCGCCAACAGGGCCGGACGCCGCCCGTCGTCGAGCACCCGGACCACGTCGTCCGTCTCGAAGGTTCCGTTGGTACCGCACTCCACCCAGCGTCGGGTCGCCACACGCGCCCAGGGGAGCAGGTTGGCATGGTGCTCGACCACCGTGGTCGCCACCACGTCGTCGGGCGCGAGTTCCAGCCGGTAGGCCAGCTGGTTGATGGCCTCCGTCGTGTTGCGCACCAGGACCACCACGTCGTCACCACCGGCGGGTCGCCGCGCGAAGCGGTGGACGCTGTAGCGGGCCTCCTCGTAGGCCGCTGTGGCGCGGCGTGACTTGTAGCCGGCCCCGCGGTGGACACTCGAGTACCAGGGCAAGAACTCGTTGACCCGGTCGGCCACCGACTGCAGCGCGGGCGTCGAGGCAGCGCAGTCGAGGTCGCGGTAGGGGCGTTCGTGGCCGTCGAGGCAGGGAACCGGCATGTGGGCGCCGACGAGCGGCGCCACGGCTTCCTCCCTTTGCACGCCGTCACAATAGGGAAGCGCCGGCCTACGCCGGGACCGGGTCCCGGTTCCTCAGATGATGGCGGGGTCGAGCACCTGCCGCCGTGCGCTGAGCACGACGATGTCGTCGGAGCTCCGTGCGTCGGAGGTCATAGCGTCGATCACGAAGTCGGCCACCAGACTGGGCTCGTTGGTGGGCGAGGCGCGTAACGACGACTCGAGCAGGCTGAGGCGCTCGTCGAGGTGACTGCCGCGCCGCTCCACCAGCCCGTCGGTGAACATCACCAGGCAGCCCCGGTCCAGCTGGAACTCGTGATCCTTGTAGTGACAGTGCTGGACGCCCAGGGGCGGCCCGGGTGGGACGGGCAACTCGACGGCCGAGCCTGACTCGACGCGGACCGGTGAGGGGTGGCCGGCGGAGGACAACGCGACCGACCCGGTCTTGGTGTTGAGCACGCCGACGAGCGCGGTGGCCAGGCGACCGTCGACGCCTGCCAGGGAGACGCGGTTCAGGCGCTGCAGGGCCTTGCCCGGCGCCCGCTCTTCCAGAAGCAGGAGTCCGAGGGTGTGGCGCAACCGGCTCATGATCCGCGCCGCCCCGAGGTCGTGGCCCTCCACGTCGCCGACGACGAGGGCGACGAGGTGCTCGCTGATCGGCACGACGTCGTACCAGTCGCCGCCCACCTCGACGCCCACCGCGGCCGGCCGGTAGCGGGCCGCCACGTCCCACCCGACGATCTGAGGGATGGCATCGGGCAGCAGATGCCGCTGCAGCTCGTGCGAGATCCTGCGCTCGCGGTCATAGGCGCGGGCGCGGATCACGACCGAGCTGACCTGTTCGGCCAGTTGCTCGGCCAGCCCGAGGTCCTTCTCGGAGAAGCGGCGGCCTGAGCCGGCGGAGACCAGGGTCACCGTGCCGAGGACCTGCTGGTCGCGCAGGCGGAGTGGCACTGTGACGTACGAGGTGAAGCCGAGCGTCTTCAAAATCTCGTAGTGCCGCTCGTCACGGCTGGTGCTGCGGAGGAAGTCGTCGTCCATGTCGGCGCTCCACATCGAACGGCCGTGGCGCATGACCTCGATGCTCGGATGGACGCCGGCCGGGTCGGGCGCGTACGAGGTGCGGAGCTCCTCAGTCAGCGCCTGCTTGTCGGGATCGGCGTGCCACGCCGCCATCCGCCGCATCTGGCCGTCCTCGTCCTCGATGTCGATCAGGCACAGATCCGCCATCACGGGGACCGAGACCCGGGCGAGGCGCTCGACCATGTCGCGGTAGTCGACGACCTCGGAGAGCACCTGGGTGGCCAGCAGCAGGAACTCGTTGTGGCGCCGGGCTTCGAGGAGCTCCTCGACCAGCTGCTGGCGCTCGGTCGCCTGCGCCGAGGCGTGCAGCAGCTCTCCGAGGTGGCCACCGACCGCATCTGTGAGCTCGACCACCGAGGGGTCGCGCTCACGTGGGTGACGGCTCAGCATCTTGACGATCCCGACGCACGCGCCGTGGTAGCGGACGGGGAAGGCGTAGGCGCTCTGCAGGCCGTCCTCCATCAGCGAGTCCGTCACGAAGCGCCCGTCGGTCATCAGGTCCGGCACCCACAGGGGCTCGCCGTGCTCCATGACCCATTGGGGAAGACCGGTGCTCCCGCTGGTCGGGTCGCCGGCCTTCTCGAGCGCGAAGGCGGGAGCGACCGTGGGCGTGCGCGTCCACACGTGCCGACAGCTCAACTCGCGGTTGGCCGAGACCGTCCACAGCGTGGTCACGTCCCAGTCGAGGCGGCGGCCGAGCGTGGAGAGCAACCGCTCCGGCGGCGGCTCGTCGATCGGCGCGTCGGCGAGGATCTCGAGCAGTTCGCTCGTCAGTTCCGACCAGCGTTGGAGCTTCTTGTCGTCGCGCGGGCGGAGGATGCCCACGACCACCGGGCCGGCCAGCGGATGGTCGAAGATACTGATGACCAATTCGGTGCGGACATCGGTCCCGTCGGCCCGCCTGATGTCGGCATCGAGCCGGCGCCCCACGAGATCGGCGGCCTGCGAGCGCACGAACTCCCCGTAGTCCTCGCCCACCGTGGCGGTCAGCGAATCGGGCACCAGGTCGAAGACGGTGCGCCCGACCAATGAGCCCCGGGGCCAGCCCAGGAGGTCCTCGGCCGAAACGTTGACGTAGCGGATGACGCCCTGGTCGTCGGTCGCCACCACCGCGTCGCGCAACCCGTCGAGCACCACTCGCACTCCTTGAACGGGCCAGGCCGACTGGCTCGCACTCGCCGGCACCGGGGCGTCCGCCCCGTCGGTCCCGTCGGCCGCTGCCACCACCATCACCGGTGCCGTCCCGGAAGCCCGGTCCATGGACGCATCCCCGACGGCGGGTCGCTCTGCTGGACCCGCGGACGAGCCGTCGCCGTCATCCGCCCCCAGTGGAAAAGAGAACCAGACCGTCTTGCCGGGCCGGCCCCGTCGGAGCTCGATGCCCCAGGCGTCGGCCAGCGTGCGCACGATGTGCAGGCCGCGCCCGTGGGGCGCATCGGCCACCTGCTCCTGGGGCGTCGGGAAGGCGGCGGCACCGTCGGTGACCTCGACCCGCACGTGGTAGCCGTCGGCCGCCACCTCCACGCCCACCTCGAACTCGGTCGCCGCGTGTTGCACCGCATTGGTGGCCAGTTCGGACAGCATCAGCACGAGCGCGTCGGCTTCGCTGTCGCTGGCGCTCGGCACGTGCTCCAGGAGGAACCGGCGGGCCTGGCCCACCGACGCTGTTGCCGCCGGGAACCAGCGCGCCGCGGCAGAGCTGGGCGTCTCGAAGTCGCGCATCTGGGCCGTGGGCTCTCCCCCCGGAAGATTGTGGCCGTGCATGCCGGTGGCGCTAACCCTGCCCTGGGGGCGCAACCCCTAAACCACCTGGGAGTCCGGTCCGTTCACGCTCCGTCGTGGTCAGGCCCGATTCCGGCGCTACCCTGCTCATTCGTGGAGGAACGCTACGAATCGGAACTCAGTCGGGCATCCGCCGTGCTCGACGGCGTGGACAGCGCGCTGCATCGACTGAGCGACGGCACCTACGGGCAGTGCGAGGTCTGCAGCGAGCC
>Ga0302177_10001788_pt1 | contig 15306 bp, 11 predicted proteins | sample I_Palsa_E1_2_FD_198780 | JGI IMG/M metagenome (GOLD analysis project Ga0302177, IMG submission 198780) | Peat permafrost microbial communities from Stordalen Mire near Abisko, Sweden - I_Palsa_E1_2 | ecosystem: Environmental > Terrestrial > Soil > Palsa > Peat permafrost | place: Sweden... | reverse complement strand
CATTGCGGTGCGCGGCGCCTATCGCGGTACGTTGCAGGGGCTGCGCCCGTTTATGAACGAGTTGCCGGCGAGCGGCGACGTAGCCGGAACTGCCTCGCTTGCGATCGGCGCGCACGGCATCATCGTGCAAGCCGACAATGTACAGTTGCGTAACGCGAACCTGCGCGGGATTCCGATTTCCGCCGTGACCGGAACGCTGGCGATTCGCGGCGGCGTGCTTCGCGTCGAAAGTGCGCGCGCGCAAGTGGCGAGCGGCACGCTGATCGCGGCGGGCGCCTACAATCAGGGCATCTCGCTTATTGCGACGCACCTTGACGGCGCGCGTCTACGTGCGCTCGGGTTGCCGCTCGACGCCGGTGAAGTCGAGGCGGACGGCACGCTCGCTGCCGGCTCGCCGTTACCAACGTTCAACGGCGGCGTGGTGGTGACGCGCGGACGCGTGCAGCAGTTTGCGGTTGCAGGTAGCGGTGTTGTGGCCTTACGCGGCGACGGCGCGCGGCTCGATCACGTTGTCGGCGGAGTCGACGGGATCTACGCGGTTGCCTCCGGCAGCATTGCCGCATTGACCTCAGGCGCGCCGCAGTATCAGCTGAACGCAAACGTGCCGGCGGGCGATCTCAAAACAGCGATCGCGGATTTGGGCATCGCGGGTCACTACAGCGAGGGTACGTTCAATGCCGCACTCGATGTGCGTGGCGCGGGACTGGATCCGCGGGTGAACGGAGCGATCGCCGTGCCGGCCGGTTCGATCAACGGGTTGTACTACATTGATGCGAGCGGCATCATTGCCGCCGATCGTAGCGGCGTCGTGTTGCGGCAGGGCGCGGTGACCGTCGGAAGCACGCAGCTCGCCGTGAACGCGGCTGAGAACCCGCGCGTAAGCGCCTTGCAATTGCAGGCCCCACGCACCGATCTCGCGGATTTCAACAACTTTTTTGATACCGGCGACACGCTCGACGGCAACGGGAGCGTGCGCTTCGACGTGATCTCGCAGGCGCACCAGCTCTCGAGCAACGGTGACATCGCGATATCGCACTTTCGCTATCGTAATCTACCGATCGGTGATACCAACGCGGCGTGGTCGAGCAGCCACAGCGTGTTGCGCGGATCGCTCGACGTGACCGGCGCGGAGGGATCGCTGCATTCGCGCGGTTCGGTCGCGGTGGCACAGGAGCATCAGTTCTTCCACATTCTGCGCGACTCGAGGTATGCGATCAGCGCGGACGTCACGCAACTCGATCTCTCCACCTGGATCGCAGCCCTGGGCTACCCGCAAGTCTCGGTCACCGGCTACCTAAACGGGAATGCAAGGATAAACGGGCGCTACCCGACGATGCAATTGCAAGCGAGTGCGAGCTTGAAAAATGGAACGGTGTGGCGTTTACCGATCGATTCGGCGAGCGGGACGTTTTCATCGAACGGCGGACGCCTGGTGATCGACCGCTTCGATCTTTCAGCGCCGGGCCTGGCCGCGAGCGCAAGCGGCAGCCTCGGTTTTACGCGCAACGATCGTCTCGCGGTCACGCTCCATGGGAGTTCGAGCGATCTGCCGCAACTCGTCGCGCAGCTCTGGCGCGTGCAAATCCCGGTCAAGGGGACGTTCGAATCGACGCTGACCATCGGCGGGTCGATCGCCAATCCAACCTACGAAGCCGCGTTCGATGCGAAGAACGCGGTGCTCAACGGGGTCGAAGTGCCGTCGCTCTATGGTGCTCTGCAATTGCACGGCAACGATGTCGTGTTGCACAATGCGGGTGCGACGCTCGCGAAAGGCACGATCGCGGTCACGGGCTCCGCGCCGATTCGCGTGAGTCCGCTTGGGATCGGGCCGGCGTCCAAACCGATCGCCCTCGCCGTCGAAGTCAAGGGCGTTGATCCCGCTGCCTTCGATGCGCTCGTCGGCAACAACACCAAACTTGGTGGAACGATCGACGGATCGCTGGGCATCTCGGGCACGGTCGCGCAGCCGACCGTCACCGGGAAGTTCAGCGTCACCAAGGGGAGTTACGTCAGCGATTTCGAGCGCACGCCGATCACCGCGATCGAAGCCTCGATGACGTTCGATCGCACGTCGGCCTCGGTCGACAAGCTGCAGGCGCGCTTCGGTAACGGAACCGTGAGCGGCTCGGGACACATCGCGTTCGGAACGCCGGTTACGTACGCGGTGAAATTGATTGCCAAAGGGGCGCAGCTCAATCTGCCGGAGTTCGGCAACGGTGCAATCGACGCGAATCTTGCGCTGACGCGCGCGGACTCGCACGACGCGCTGTTGAGCGGCACGGCGCAACTCTCGAACGCCACCATTCCGTTCGCCGCCTTTCTTGCAGCGACCGAGAAGAGCGCGCAGATCGGCGCCGCTCCACTTCCGCTCGACTTCGATGTCGCGATGAACGCGGGGAAAAATGTGCGCGTGCGCGGCTCGGGTTTTGGTGCCGGGCTCGACATCGGCGCCACCGGCGGCGTCCATCTAGCGGGAAGCCTCGCCGCCCCGACCCTCGACGGAAGCTTCACCGCAACAAGCGGAACGCTGACCTACTACGATCGCGCTTTCCGGGTGCAGCAGGCCAAAGTGACCTTCCGGCCGGACGCGGGGATCATCCCGACCCTGCATGCAAGCGCCGTCAGCCACGTTTCGAACCCCGACCCGTACAGCGCCTATAGCTCGGTCGACGTCACCGTTGCGGTCAACGGTCCGGTCACGAACCCGCAGGTGACTTTCTCGTCGAACCCGCCGGGCTACACCAACGAGCAGATCTTGGCGATGATCGCCCCCTTTGGCGGGGTGATCCTCAGCGGGCTCTCGTACGCCCCCAGCCAGCCCTCGAACGGTGCGGCACCGATCCCGGGGGCCCAACCGATCGGGTCGACGTCGGCCTCAATCTCGGCTGGGCAGGAGGCCTTCAATATTCTCAACGCCCAGTTTTCGGCCGGGCTGCTTTCGCCGGTCGAAGGAGCGCTCTCCCAGAGCCTGGGCGTCCAAAACGTCAACCTGACCATGGACTATTATGGGAACGTCGGCTTCTCCGCGTCACGTTTCCTCGGTAAGACCGTGAACTTCTTATATGCAACCACCTTCGGGGTCCCAACGCGCACGTCGTTCGGCTTGCAGCTGGTGGGCGAGCGAGCGACCTCGGCTCAACTCGCTTTCTACTTCGAGAATGGACCCCAGCGGCTCGTTGAGACCCCGGTCGCGAACACGTCCTCCAACAACCGTCTCTCGGTGGGGCTGCCGCTGCAAGGTGAGCAGGGCTTCGCATTCACGTTACAGCGGCTTTTTTGGTAGAAACCCCAGCATTTATGCGAAGGCAAGGACCGTCGGCAAGTAACGCGAACCTCGGCCCGCTGACCCTGTCACCCCACACACCCAGAGTAAGGACACCAAGAATCGCATGATCTTCGACCTTCGGCGCGCGCCACGCGCTCTGGTGCGTAGCGCGGGAGCCGTGTTGGCCCTCGTCGTCGCGTTTTCGATTCTTGCGCCGCCGGCCGCACGTTCGGCCAACGCGCCGGAGATCGTTTCCGTCGACGTAACGGGCAATCTGCACGTGCCGACCGCGACGATCATGCAGGTCATCCAAGCTCGTCCGGGCGTGGTCTACGATCCGAAAATCGTTCAAAGCGACCTGCAGCGCATCAGCGCGCTGGGGTACTTCGCCGACATCGCGCCGCCCCTGATTCGCGCTCGGCCAAACGGCGTGGCGATCACCTATCGCGTGATCGAATACCCGGTGATCACCAAGATCTCGTTCGGTGGCAACAAGACCGTGCCGAGCGACACACTGCTCGCGCTGATGGATCTGTCGGTCGGCCAAGTCTTTAACAGCAACACGTTTCGCTCGGACGTGCTCAAGATCAACAACTATTACGAGCGCATCGGCTACGGCGGCCAAGTCGCCTCGCACATCAAAAACCTCGACTTCAACACGAAGACGGGCGCGCTGGCGCTGACGATTCAAGAGGGTCTGACGGTTCGCAGCATCATCATCGGTGGCGACCCCGTGCTACCGGTGCCGATCATCATCAAGCAACTCGCGCTCAAGCCCGGTATGGTCTACTCCGACCAGATCCGGCAAAAGGACCAAGAAGCGCTCAAGACCTTCTACGACGAGAAGTGGCACATCGAACTTGGAAACTTCGAGGGTGGTATCGATCCGTCGACGATCGACGAAAAGAACGGCACCGCCGATGTGAAGTACAACGTGTATGTGGCGCGCGTCGCGGCCGTGCAGATTACCGGCAACACCCGCACCAAGGACAAAGTGGTTCGCCGCCTTCTCCGCGTCACGCCCGGAATGATCGTCAATACCGATTGGATCAAGGCCGACTACGAACGCCTCAACGCGACCGGCTACTTCTCCAAGGTCAACCCGGATATTAAAGAAGGTCCGGATCCGAAGAAACCACAGGAGGTGACCATCGTATGGGAAGTCACCGAGCAGCGTACCGCGCAGGCATCGGTCGGCTTTGGGTACTCGGGCGGTATCACCGGCGAAGGTCTCTACGGGACGCTCGGCTTCCAAGACACGAACTTGCACGGCACCGGCAACTCGGGGTCGATTCAGTTCCAGCAAGGCGCGCGCACGACGTCGGACACCATTTCCGGGACGATTCCGTATCTCGGCGATACGCCCAAGCTTGAAAAGTATTCGCTAAGCGCAAGCATCTTTGCGACCAAACAGACCTACTATTATCCCGTGTATTCGGTCACGTCGAATACGATCGCGCCCGCGCCGGTCGTCGGCGGTCCCCCGGCCCCCATTCCGGTGACCCTCTACCAAACGGGCACGTCGTCGCTGATCGGCGGCGTCGTCTCGACCAGCGAGTCCTCGCAGGACGGCTTCTCCTTCGGCCTCGGCCGCCGCCTTTCAGACTATTTCACCGCGTCGATTACGCCGACGATCTCGCGCGTGAAGTATTCGACCACGGTGCCAAGCCCGTATTTCTTCTCGGGCTCGCAACCAAACGTTCTAACCGGGCCGACACCCAATCCGCTGGAATCGAATCAAACGGTCAACGGCAGCTTCGGCATCCAGGCGAGCTCGATTGCCAACGTCAATACGGGCTTGCCCTATCAGCTGAACTACATCACCTTTGGCCTGGGAACCTCGCCGATCACGATCGACGATCCGTACAATCCGCGGCACGGCTGGATCGCCTCGTTCTCGGAGTCGGTTTCATCGCCATCGTTCCAATCGAGCTTCGATTACACCGAGACAGTACTCAACGTCGCGCGCTTCTTGCCGGTGCTGCGCACGGCAACCTTCGGTATCCACGCACTCACCGAGTTCTCGACCGGCGTGATCCCGCCCAACGAACTCTTCACCTTCTCGGATCAACAGGTGCGCGGCTACAACACCGTCTTCTACGGAACCGATGCGTTCCTCGGACAGATCGAGTTACGCCAGCCGTTGACCGAGGATCGCAAGCTCTCGATCGTGACGTTCGTCGATGAACTCGAGTATCGCATACGCGGCGCTTATCCCCAACTCGATCCGTACACCAACCGGGCCATCGGCTATCCCGCCGATTGGTCGCTGCGCGGTGACTTCGGTGTCGGCTTGCGCTTTGACGTGCCGCAGCTCGGCTTACACACGATTCGCATCGACTTCGCCAAGGGTGCCGACGGCACACACACCAGTTTCGGAATCGGTCAAAGCTTCTGACCGCGTGACACAAGGAACATTTATGAAACGACGCTTCCTCTCAACGCTCGCTCTCGTGCTCGGCCTGATGGCCGCGATCGGACCCGCTGCAATTGCGGCCGATCTCACCGACGTCGGTTTTATCGATCAATCGGCGCTTGGCAATCTTCCCGCGTTCGTGAGCGCAAACCAGCAACTTGCGGCCTATAAAGCGCAGCTGAACGGACAGTTCGCCGCGGCCATGCGCGGCGCAAGAACCGACGCGGACAAACAGCGCATCTCGTTGCAATTCCAGCAAGAATTCTCGGACAAGCAAAACGAGCTTGTCGGCCCGCTCTACCAGCGCACGCAACTTGCGATCGCCAACGTCTCGACGAGCAAGAAGCTTTCGGTCGTCGTCGACAAGCGGATCGTGATCTACGGCGGTCAGGATATCACCGGCGACGTGATCAACGCCGTGCGCGGATCGCAGGCGATGGCCTCGCCGCAGGCGAGCCCGGCGCCGTCGTCGATCGGCTTCGTCGATCAGTCGGCGCTAGCGAACTCGACCGACGTGAAGAACGCCAGCGATCAGCTCCAGAAGTTCCAGGCCGCGCAGCAGCCGATCTACGCGGCGCGGTATAAGAACGCCACCAATGAAGTGTCCAAGCAGCAAGTGATGGCGGATTACAATAAGGCGATCCAGGACGAGCAGAGCAAACTGCTCAAGCCGCTGGTCGATCAGACCAAGACCGCAACCGCCACCGTTGCTCGCAGCAAGAACCTCTTGCTCGTGGTCGACCGTGCCGATGTGGTCTTCGGAGGCACGGACATCACGCAAGATGTCCAAAATGCACTCAATAAATAGACTTTATCTGCCAAAGCTGAAGCTTTGTCATCTAAAGTCGCGCGGCTTCGCTCGCGCCTGCGTGATCCTCGCAGCAGCCGTATTGTGCGGCTGTTCGCATGTCGACGTGCACTCGGATAAAGTCCGTGGCGTGGCGTACGTGCGCGTGGACGATGTGATCAAACATCACCCGCTCTATCCGCAGCTCGAGCAGTTGAACAACGCGATCGCGTCGATCAATTTCGAGGCGTCGCTTCCGCACGCGCCGCTCACGCCCGCGCAGATCGCGGCGCAAACAAAGGATCTCAACGCGCAACTGCAGGCCGCGCAAAGTCGCGCAAACGCCGTTATTGCGAGCAAACAGCAGACGTACGGGCAGCAAGAGCACGACGCCGAGGTCGCCGCGGTCAAAGCGGCGGGCATCGATCCGGCGGCGGCGGGCTTGGGCCAAGCTATGAACACGACCTCGCAAGCGCAAGCGCAAGCCGCAGCCGCGGCGGCGCAGCAGAACTACGCGGAATATCAGCGCGGGGTCATCGCGCAAGACAACGCCGCGATGCAATCGATCGCGCAACAATTGAGCAAAGCAGCCGACGATAAGCTGCGCGCGCGCGCCGAGCAATACCAGCAGAACGAAAGCGATCTCTCGCTCAAGCTTGCACAGGAAGACTCCTCGCAGCGCATGGCGCTGCGCACGCAATTGAGTACGCTTGCGCTTACCGCCGATCAGCGCAAGAGCGTCAGCGACCAGTTGGGCGCCCTCGACAAGAAGGAAGCCGACCAGGTGAACGCGCTGCGTGCGGCCGATGCGCAAGCGCTCCTCGCCTATCGCAAACAGCTCGGCGAGCAGACCTCGGCGCAGATCCGAGCGCAGCAAACCAGCATCCAGGCGCAGACCGGGGCCAAGCTCTCGCAGCGGCGCGATGCCGTCGGAGCCCAGTTGCGGGGGCTGGGCGCGGCGCCGGTGGCCACCGCGAGCCTGCCGCCCGACGTGCGCCGGCGCCTCGGGCAGATTCACCAAGAATACGCGGCGAAGTTCCAGGCCGACGCGCAGCAGGCGGTCGAAGAGTACCAGGCGACCAAGAGCGATCTTGACGCACAGTTCGCCGCGCTGCATGGGCAGGGCGTCACCGCCACGGGCGCGGCAGCCAAACAGCTTCGCGATCTGCAGAAACGCCAGAACGATCTGCAGATGCAAATCCAGAACCAGATCCAACGCGAAGCCGTGCGGCTCGCCAAGGAGATGGGGTTCTCCGTCGTCTTTGACAATGTCCAAGCCGCGCCCGGCGGCTACGATCTCACCAACGACCTCATACACGACATCGAAAGCCAACACGAGTGAAAAAACAGCTACTTCTTGCCTCTCTCGCAGCCGCGATTTTTGCGGGCTGCGCGAACTCGAGCCCGGTCGGGCTCGTTGACGTCAACCGGATCGTCGCAAACTGGACGGTCTATCAGTCATTCCAGCAGCAATTGATGGCTGATGAACAGACCATCGCGCAGAGCAAAGCCTCGGCCGGTGAAAAACAGCGCCAAGCTGCGGCATTGCAGAAGAAATACGGCGGTATCACCGATGAGCTGACGAAGCGCATTCGCGATGCCGCGACCAAGGTCGCCCAGGATAAGAACCTCACGCTGGTCGTGACCAAAGAGGGCGTCGGCTACGGCGGGGTCGACATCACCAAAGATGTCGAGAAGGCGATGAACATCACAGAGAAGGCCACGCCCGCGCCGGGCTAAGCGCATGCTGGGCACGCTGGCGGACCTGCAGGCACGCGTCGGGGGGCGGCTCGTCGGCGATGGTTCGGTCGCCATTGCGCGCGTCAGCGCGGTCGACGATGCGAGTGCCGATGCGCTGACCTTTGCCACCGACGAAAAGTACTACGCTGCTGCGCTTGCCGGCGCGGCGGCAGCCGTGCTGGTGGACGCGAGCGTTCCCGTCGATGAAGCCGCCGCAAGCAAACCGTTGCTGATCGTCGAGAACGCGCGCGCCGCGCTCGCGACGTTCCTCGCCGCGCTCAAGCCGCCGCGTCCGCGCGGGCCGTTTCGCCATCCGACCGCGACGATCGAAACGGGCGCGCAGATCGGCGAAGATGTCTATCTCGGCGCGCACTGCTACGTCGGCGCGCGCGCGAGCATCGGACGCGGCAGCACGATTGCACCGGGTGCATATGTCGGTGACGACACGCAGATCGGTCAGGACACGTGGCTGCATCCGCGCGCAACCGTGCACGAACGCTGCGTCGTGGGATCGCGCGTGGTGCTGCATTCGGGCAGCGTGATCGGCAGCGAAGGCTTTGGTTGGGCTTTCCTCGAGGGGCGGCTCGAACGCATTCCGCAAATTGGCAACGTGATACTCGAAGACGAAGTCGAGATCGGTGCCAATAGCTGCGTCGATCGCGCGCAAACCGGCAGCACGTTCATCGGCCAAGGTACCAAGATCGACAATCTGGTCCAGATCGGGCACAACTGCCGCATCGGGAAACATTGCGCGATCGCGGCGCAAACCGGCTTCGCCGGTTCGACCAACGTTGGCGACTTCGTCAAGATCGCGGGCCAAGTCGGCACGCGCGGTCACATGCACATCGGCTCGCGCTCGACGGTCGCCGGTCAATCCGGGGTCTGGGGCGATGTCGCCGAAGGTGCGATGATCTCCGGCAATCCAGCGCGCGATCATCGCGAGACGCTGCGCAACGAAGTGATGCTGCGCAAGCTGCCGCAATTGCTCAAGCGCGTGGACGCGCTGGAGAAGGACGATGAGTAACGCCGCGACGCTGGCGGGACCACTGCGTTTCGAAGGCGTCGGGCTCCATACCGGCGCGCCCGCGGTGATGGAGATTCGGCCGGCCGGCGCGGGCGATGGGATCGCCTTTATGGCGAACGGCGTGCGCATTCCGGCGACGGCCGAATATGCGTCCGAGTCGCCGCTGGCTACCGTGATCGGTCGCAACGGCACCACAATTTCGACGATCGAACACGTGCTCTCGGCACTCCTCGCTTGCGGCGTCAGTGACGCGGAGATCGCGATCGATGGTCCCGAGATCCCGATTCTCGACGGCAGCGCCAAGCCGTACGTGAAGGCGATCGAAACGGTCGGCCTCGTGCACTTCGATGCACCGCGAGCCGTCTTCGCGCCGGCGGAGGCGATGGAATTTCGCGACGGCGACCGCGTGGTGATCGTCCTGCCGGCGGATGCATTTCGCGTGCGCTTCGTCGGCGATTACCCCGCACCCATCGGCACGCACTACTTCGATGCCGCAATCACGCCGCAGATCTATCGCGAGCAAATTGCCGGCGCGCGGACCTTCGCGTTCTTGCGCGACGTGGAAGCGATGCGCGCGCAGGGGCTCGCGCGGGGTGGCAACCTAGACAATGCCCTAGTATATGACGAGGAGGGGCCGATGCAACCGTTGCAATGGCCCAACGAAGTGGTGCGTCACAAGGTGCTCGACCTGATCGGCGATTTCGCGCTGCTTGGCGCGTGGCCGCAGTGCGAGGTAATCGCGATCAAAAGCGGACATGCAATGCATACGCGCGTGATAAACGAATTGAGGAACCGTGGCTGAAATCGATATTCGGCAAATCATGGAGATCTTGCCGCACCGTTATCCGCTGCTCTTGGTCGATCGCATTTTGGAGCTAGAGCCCGGCGTGCGCGCGCTCGGCTTTAAGAACGTCACCGCCAACGAGCCGATGTTCACCGGGCACTTTCCGGGCAATCCGGTGCTTCCGGGCGTGTACATCATCGAAGCGATGGCGCAACTCGGAGGCGCGGTTGTGCTCGAGCCGGGCGAGTTCGCACGGCGCGTGCCGTATCTCGCCGGCATCGACAAGTGCAAATTCCGCCGCCCGGTCGTGCCCGGCGACCGTCTGATGATGGAAGTCACGCTCGAACGGCACAAGCGCAACATCGGTTGGGTGCACTGCGAAGCGAATGTCGAGGGGCAGTTCGTCTGCTCAGCCGAGCTGATGTTCTCGATCGCGACCGATCCGCGCAGCTTTAATCTCGATGCTCCGGTTTTGCACGCGTGATTCATCCGAGCGCGATCGTTCATCCGAGTGCCAATATTGCGCGCGGTGTCGACATCGGGCCGTATTGTCTGGTCGGTGAAAACGTCTCGATCGGCAAGGGCACCGTGCTGCAAGCGCATGTGGTCATCAACGGCTGGACATCACTCGGCCAGGATTGCGAGATCTATCCGTTTGCCACGATTGGCGCGGCTTCGCAGGATCGCAAATACGCCGGCGAGCGCGCTTTCACCAAAATCGGAAGCCGCACGGTGTTGCGCGAGTACGTCTCGGTGCAGCGCGCAACCGGCGAAGATCAAGTCACCGCGGTGGGCGATGACTGCTTGCTGCTAGCCTACGTTCACGTCGCGCACAACTGCATCTTGGGCAACCACGTGACGATGTCGAATCTCGCGCAACTCGCGGGTCACGTGGAGGTCGGGGACTTCGTGACGATCGGCGGGCAAGCGGGCGTGCATCAGTTCACGCGCATCGGCCGGTACGCGATGGTCGGCGGCGCGAGCAAGATCACGAAGGACGTGCCGCCCTTTTTCTTGATCGAAGGCAACCCGGCCGAACCCTACGGCCTCAATTCGGTGGGACTGCGACGCGCCGGGTTTAGCGTTGAGGAGCGCAACGAGATCAAGAAATTCTACAAGATCCTCTATAACCCGAAGCTGAACGTTTCGCAGGCGGTGGAGGAGATGAGGGCCGAAGCTTCGAGCGATCCGGGGCGCGAACTGGTCGCGTTTCTGGAGGCCCCATCGCAACGGGGCATTTTGAAATAAATAGCTCACGCTAGGTGATATGCGTTATTTTTTCTCCACAGGCGAAGCCTCAGCCGAACTAAACGCGGTGCTGCTGGCACGCGCGATCACGCGCTACGATCCGCAGGCGCAGTTCGAAGGCATCGGCGCCGAGCGGATGCGCAGCGCGGGCTTTAGCCTGTGGCGCGATCACACCGGTTGGGCGAGCATGGGGCCGCTGGCGGCAATTCCGCGCATCCCGCGGTTGCTCGCGACGATGTGGCGCACGGCGTTGCATCTCTCCGCGCAGAAACCGGAGCTGATCGTGCTGGTCGATTTCGGCGCATTCAACATGCGCCTCGCTAAAACGCTGCGCACGCGGCTGCAGTATGCCGAACCGATCATGTATCTTTTTCCGCCGGCGACGTGGCTCGACAAAGAGGGCGTGGCGCGCGCCGTGGGCGCATTGACGGTTCCGGTGACGGCCTTCGCGCACCAATACGACTTCTACAAATCGCACCAACTGCCGATCATGTTCTTTGGGCATCCGCTGGCCGGACAATATGCGCTGCGTCCACCGCGGGCCGTCCCGCTGCGGGACGGCGGAACGATCGCGCTGCTGCCCGGCAGCCGCGCCGGCGAATTGAAATATCACGTGCCTGCCTTGCTGGCCGCGCTGAAAATTCTGCGCGTGGCTCGGCCGCACTTGCGCGCGGTGTTCGGCGCGGCCGGTGCGCCGAGCGAACGGATCATCGCACGCGCGCTTAAACGCGCGCGCGTTGAAAACGTGACGATTGCACACGGCGTCGCCGCCGCGATCGAGGATGCCGACGCGGCGTTCGTGGCCTCGGGAACGGCGGTGCTCGAGACAATTCTTGCCGGCGTGCCGTCGGTAGCACTGTATATCGTCAATCCGATGGTGGTTGGCTATGGGCGACGCATGCAAAAGAAGATCTTCCAAGCCCGCTACATCACCCTGCCTAATCTGGTGCTCGGGCGCGAGCTGGTTCCGGAGTTGCTGCAAGATGACGCCTCGCCCGAAGCGTTGGCGGCCACGATGGAGGCGCTGCTGCTCGATCCTTCGCAGCAGTACCAACAGTTCGCCGAAGTGCGCGAACGGCTCGGCCCGTCCAACGCGCTGGATGACTGCGCGAAGTTCGCCGTCGCGCTGGCAAAAGCGGGTGCGCGCTGATGCGGCTCTATCACACCTCGGACTTGCACGATCATCGCGGCTTCGCGCCGCGGCTGCGGGCCTTGCGTGACGAGCGCCCGGGTCTGCTCTTCGACTGCGGCGACTCGCTGCGCGGAAGCCAAACCGTCTATCACCGCAGCGAGCCGATCATCGCCGAGCTCGACGAAGCCGGCTACGACGCGCAGGCGATCGGCAACCGCGAGTTTCACTATCTCTTCCCACTTCTGCGCGCGCGTGCGCGCAAGATGCAGCATCCGCTGGTCTGCAGCAATTTGCTCGACACCAAAGGGCGCGACTTGCCCTTCCTGCAGTCGATGACCCTTCGACAAGCTCAGGGCAAGCCAGGTGAGTTCGTAACGATCCATGTTCTCGGGCTGCTCATCATGCAGTACCCGGTCGGCAGTTTCTACGAGCGGATCTTCGGCTGGCGCTTTCTCGATCCGTGGGATGCGGTGGCGCCGCATGCCGCGCGCGTGCCGGACGGCGACATGTTGCTGGTGCTCTCGCACGTCGGCCTTTCGCTCGACCGCGAACTGGCGCAGCGCGTGCCGCGCATCGATCTGATCTTGGGCGGACACAGCCACGACACGCTCTTTGCACCGCAAATGGTGAACGGCGTGCCGATCGTGCATGCCGGACCGTACGGCCAATACGTCTCGCGCACGGAGCTCGCGTACGATGGCGCACGCCGGCGCTTTGGGATCGACGACTTCACGCTTGTGCCGCTGCTCGGCGCTCCCTAAGTGCACAAGCGACTGCTCTTCATTACAAATGGGCATGGCGAGATTGCGATTGCTGACCGCATCGCGCGAGAAGTGCGCGCGCTCGACGGCGACATCGCGATCGATCATCTTCCGCTAGTGGGTGATAGCCGCTCGGCGATCATGCGCGAAGTCGGTCCGCGCCGCATGATGCCCAGCGGCGGCCTGCTCGCGATGGGGAACCTGCGCAACATCGCGCGCGATGTAAGCAGCGGTCTCCTCGTGCTCACCTACGCGCAGCGGCGCTTCTTGAAACGCGTGCGCGGCGACTACGCGCGGGTCGTGGCCATCGGGGATGTCTTCGCTTTACTCATGGGACTGGCTGTACGGGCGCCTCTCACGTACGTTGGTACCGCCAAGAGCGTGCGGGTTGCACCGTACGGATTCTTTGAACGGCGCGCGCTGCGGCGCGCCGATGAGGTCTTCGTGCGCGACGAGCCGACGGCCGCGCGGTTGCGCGAGCAAGGTGTGGAAGCAAAAGCGCCGGGAAATGTGATCGTCGATCTCTTCGATGGCGACGACGACTCACGTGCCGATGCGGCGGCGCATGGTTTCGTGCCGGTGCTCGCGGTTTTTCCCGGGAGCCGGCAGAGCTCGTATCTCGATGCGCGTTTCTTGCTCGAGGTCGTGCGCCGCGCCGGCGGCGATCGTCCGCATTTGGGCGCGGTGATCTCGATCGCGCCGCTGCTCGATCCGGGGACATTTGTTGCGGGTTTTCGCGAGGACGGTTGGGACGTCGACCAGCTCGCCGATGCGCGTATGCCGTTTGCACTGCGTCGCAACGGTCGCGTCTTTGCGCGCGCGTGGACCGGGTCGATCGGTCCGCTGCTGGCGCGCGCGCAAGTGGTGATGGGGCAAGCCGGCACGGCTAACGAGGCGGCTGCGGCTGCGGGCGTTCCGGTCGTCGCCTTCGAACGCAATCGCGATCGCAAGACGACCTGGTACCGCATGCGCCAACACGGATTGCTTGGCGATGCGCTCGCCGTTTTGCCGGGTGACCCGGCGCAAGCCGCGGCCGGCTTGAACGAGCTGCTCGACGATGCGCCGCGGCGCGCGATGATGGGCGCGCTCGGGCGCGAGCGCATGGGCGCCCCCGGCGGCGCGCACGCAATCGCATGCGAGATCGCCCGGCGGCTGCGCTGATGCGCTTCGAACGGCTCGAGGTTGGTGCCAACGCCGCCGCGTTCGCGTGCATTCCGTTCTTCCCGAGCTTTATCACGCTGACGAACGTGGCGTTTCCCGGAATTTCGATCGTGCCGCTGCCGCTTGCGCTCGCGCTGCTCGGCGCGATGCTGGTGCTGGCCGTGGTTGCGACGGTCGGCGTGCTGCGGCCGCCGCGTTACGAACCGGTGCTGCTGCGCCCACTGCTGATTTGGCTTACGGCGTGTCTGCTCTCGCTCGCGCTTGGATTCAATCCGCGCGATGGCGCGGTGTTCGTCTTGATTTTCGCGCTCACCGTGCTCTGGCACGCGAACATCGATCGCTACTACACGCTGCCCGGCATGGTGCGCGCGATTTGGTGGGCGTACCTGCTCTCGGGCACGCTGGCATGTATCGCGGCGATTGCGATGGTGGTAACGCGCATCCCGGCCGTGCAATACACCATCGCCAACGGTCGTGCGGTCGGAACCTTCGTCCTGCCCGGTGAGTTGGCCGGCTATCTGCTGTTCTTCTTGCCGATTGCATATGCGCTCGCGCGCACCGCGCGCAGCGCCGCGCTGCGCGCGCTTGCGTGGGTCGGATGCAGCGTGGGACTCGTCGCGATGATGTTGACCTATTCGCGCACTGGTTGGGTTGGGCTTGCCGCGGGGATCGCGTTCTTGATCGTCATGCGTTCGCAAGCCGGGCGCGCGCGCATCGTCCAGGGCGCGGCGATCGTCGCTGTCGCGGTGGCGATCGTGCTCGTGACCTTCAACGAGCATCACAATCCGAGCGAGAATTATACCCGGATCTCGATCTGGCAGGCCGCGCTCGGCATGATCGAGCGCTTTCCGCTGACCGGCGTTGGACCATTCGGCTTTTCAAAGATCTATCCGTTCGTACGTTTGCCCGATGGTGATGCGACGGCGTTTCACGCGCACAGCCTCTACTTGACGTTTTTGGCGGAACTGGGCATCGTGGGATTTTTGGC
>Ga0302177_10001780_pt1 | contig 15351 bp, 14 predicted proteins | sample I_Palsa_E1_2_FD_198780 | JGI IMG/M metagenome (GOLD analysis project Ga0302177, IMG submission 198780) | Peat permafrost microbial communities from Stordalen Mire near Abisko, Sweden - I_Palsa_E1_2 | ecosystem: Environmental > Terrestrial > Soil > Palsa > Peat permafrost | place: Sweden... | reverse complement strand
CCGTCAGCAGCGCTGACCTCAGCCCGAAGGCTCTCCCCACCCAAATCCCCGCTTAGGCCCGCGCGCTCGAATGACTGGTCGGGGCCCAGCTGAAAGTCACCTTTCAACTTGACGGGTAGTTGACCAAAATGGACTGAGACGACCACCTGTGACGGCGGAGAGGGGTTCTCCGGCGACTGCCGCACGTTGCCCACGCTCCATGCGGCCCCGAACACCACTTCGCCCCAGATGCCATCGGCCGAGCCCCGGCGCGACCGTCCCAGTCCTCCTAGGTGCACCTCGGCCCCGGCGACCGTGCCCTCGATCACCCCGCTGTTGTGGTAAACGAGCTCTACCCGTGCGCCTTCGAGGACGTCCTCCAAACCGACCGGGCCAAGCAGGTCGCTCGGCAACTTGCCAGAGGGCGCAGCGGCGACCCGGTGCCCTGAACCCGCAGCCGCCCCGCGCCCGGGACCGCCAAGCTGGGCGGTCCTGACAGCGGGTGTCCCGACGACCGCGCCTCCCTCTTGCGCCGGCACTCCGTACCGATGTAGTTGTGGCCCAACTGGAGGGCCTCACGAAGGGAAAACTCCATGACCTTTTTGGCACGCGGCGTAAAAGGCGGCGAACCCGTCGGCGCAGTCGCGGCCGGCCCGATCGCCTCTCGCACCTTGTCTTTTCCTCCTAGGTGCGCGGAGAGGCACGTGCGCTCCTTGGCTAGGGACAAAGTTCTACCAGGCCGCAGAACCTGGCAAACGGAGGCTCATAACTGGGTTTGGCGCTCCTGCGCGAGGTTGCATACGATCCTGTCGTGGACGCGGGTGGCGGGAACCCAGGTCGCTTCAGCGGTTTTGCCGATATCTACGACGCCAACCGGCCATCGCCCCCAGATGAACTAGGACCTCTCCTGGCAAGCTACGCCAACGTTGCGGCGCCGGTCGTCGTCGACATTGGTAGTGGGACCGGCCTTTCTTCTCGTTGGGCGGCGACCTGGGCCGGCTCGGTGGTAGGCGTGGAGCCGAGCGACGACATGAGGACTATGGCTGAGTCCCGTCCCACGAAAGGCGTTACCTACCGTAGGGGCTTCTCCGACAGCACAGGGCTCCCTGGAGGCTCGGCCGACGTGGTCCTAGCGGTTCAGGCAATGCACTGGATGGAACCTGGGCCCACCTTGGCCGAGGTAGCTCGGGTGCTACGACCTGGTGGCGTCTTCGCAGTCCTGGACGCCGACTGGCCACCGGTGGCTGGAGTGGCCAGGGCCGAGGAGGCCTGGGCGGCACTGCACCGCCGCATCCGGGTTTTCGAGGCCCGCGCCGCGGCGGGAGAGCAGGGGGAGGAGCTCCGCCGCCCCATACGTGACGACGACCCGGCCCTGGTCGACGAGGACCTGGCCGACCCGCACCTCAACCGGGCCATGCCAGGGGGCGCGCGGTCCTGGAACAAGGCCGGCCACCTCGAGCGGATCAGCGCCTCGGGCCACTTTGGCTTCACCCGGGAGCTCCTGTTCAACCAGGCTGTGCCCGGTGGCGTCGAACGCTTCGTGGCCCTCATGGTCAGCCAGGGCAGCTATCAGGCACTCAAACGTGCCGGGCTGTCCGATGACGAGATCGGCGAAACGCAGTTCCGCCACGAGGTGGACGTGGCCTTCAGGGAGGCAGCATCCTTCCCGCTGTCGTTCTCCTGGCGGGCACGGCTCGGCGTGAAGCCCTCTGGCTAGCAATTAGGCGCTCGTAGATCGACATGGTCTGAGGGTCGAAGGCGACGAGGATGACCCGGTCCACTTTGGCGTCGAGCCCGTGAAGTGTGTTCGACGCGATCTCGGCTGCGAGTTCCTTCGGGAAACCAAAAATCCCAGTAGATATGGCCGGGAACGCCATGCTCTTGGCTCCCAGTTCGTCGGCGACTTCGACGGCGCGCCGGTAACACGAGGCCAGTAATTCCGGCTCTTGCTGGCCCCCACCGCGCCAGACCGGGCCGACGGTGTGAATGACCCAACGAGCCGGGAGCGCAAACCCAGGCGTAGCCTTCGCGTCTCCGGTGCGACATCCACCTAATTGGGCGCAAGCGGCCATCAGTTCAGCCCTGCCAGCCGCCTCGTGGACGGCAGCGTCGACGCCGCCCCCGACCCGTAGGGCGCTGTTGGCTGCGTTCACGATTGCATCCACCTCAAGCCGGGTGATATCAGCCACCAGCGGCACGATCTCGGGTCTTGCCATCATTACCAGTTTCGCTCGGGGGCCCATGCCACCAACGCCCAAACGCGGTGCGGGACACGCAAGGGGTCGTCCGGGAATTGCCCGGCGAGCATCGCTGCATGCTCGTTGTCGAAACTCTCGAGGGCTTCGGCGGGCAAAGACGCCGCGACGCCAGCGCTTGCTCTTATGCGGCCCCGCCATGCCTCGTGCGAATAGAGGACCTCCACGTCATAACTGAACGTCTCTATCCCGGTAAAACCAGCGCCGGAGACATCGGCCGCCCACAGAGGGTACATGCCGTAGCCACCTGCGCCGCCCCATTCGGGGTTGTGCCGCAAGACAAGTGACTCCGTTGCCTCTGGGACGCTCCCTGGTAACGGCAGCCAGTCGAAGTGACAGATCACAATCGCGGCACCGGGTCGGAGTAGGCGGCGTGCTTCGGCCGCAGCCGACGGCCTGTCGAACCAATGCCAGCACTGACCCGCGCTAAAAACGTCGTAGGCTCGGCCCGCCAACCCGGTCGCTTCCGCGGCGCCGACACGGTAGTCCACCTGCATGCCGGCCTCTGCGTTCAACTGGCGGCCCTGCTCGATCATCTCAATGGACGGGTCAATTCCCACCACTCGGCACCCGCGCAGGGCGAAGTTCCGTGCGACGGTGCCTGTGCCTGTGCCAACGTCGACGACTTCTTGGCCCGCCTGTCCGACGCCGAAAGTTGCGAGGCGCTCGAACAAGGATCTCGGGAAACCCGCCCTGTGGCGTGCATAGTCGTCGGCCGTCTTCCCGAAGTCCACTGCCACAAAAGAAATTATGGCAGGCTGGGCGCCAGGAGCGACGGACCAGGGCTATTTCGCCGGGCTTTCGACCAGTCGATCAGTCCTTGGGCGGTTACCATCAACACCATGGTCGTGCACCTGAGCATCGACTATCACCGGCAAAAATTCGTCGCGAGCTACGTCCTGCCGGCGCGACTAGGGCGGGAGTTGCGCCGACGTTGCCCCGCCGGAGCCTCCTTGGCCCCAGCGAAGAGCTCGCTACGTCAGTGGCTCCGTCTGCACGTGCTTGCTCCCGAAGAGCTCGGGATGCCGTCGTTGGCGGTATCGCTCCTTTGGCGCGAGTTCAATTCGTCCTCGGAGTTCGAACATTTCAGTGCACATGCCTACGGGCACCTCACCAAACGCAAGCCAGACACCCGGGTATTGAAACGGCGCCCTCGCGTTCGGGCTCGACGGTTCCTCGCACCGGCTTTATGGGCCCCTGTACTGAGGGCGGGCCGATGGGCCACCTGCGGCCATATTCGCCAGTTTAACCGGTCCGCGGTAGCGCGGTAGCCCGCCACCCTGCGCCCGGCGAATTACCTGAGAAGAGCGTCAGGCGTCATCGAAACGATGCCACTGGCGCCGACGGCACGGAGCTCGCCGAGATGAGCCCAAAAAGACGACGCTTCGACTACCAGGTGAACGGCAACAAGGTCGTCGCGTCCCGCCAACGGGAGGACGGTCGGAGCGGCTAGGCCAGGGAAGATCGAGACAAGGTTGTCCAGTTCGGCCCGAGGCAGGTGGAGCATCACATATCTTTGCTGGCGGGCCTCCAGCGCCGCGCCGAGCCGCAAGGTCATGTTTTCGAGAGCAGCTTCGTCGCGCTGGACAAACAGAGCCTCGCAGTTGGTGATCGTTGCCAATACCCGCAGCCGGTTCTGGCTGAGGCTGGTGCCAGTTTCTCGGAGGTCGACGATGGCATCGGCCATACCGGCCGCGCACACCCCCTCGAGTGCCCCGCCCATGGTGACGACCGTGGTTGCCACCCGGCGGGCTTCGAACCAGGCACTGGTCACCCTCGGCATATGGGTAGCGATGACAGCACCGGCGAGATCGTCCACCGAGGCCCTCCCGTCGTCGTCCCGGCTGGCGACCACGAGCTCGGACAGCGCCACCCCGAGCGGGATGGTGGCCAGCTCCTCGAGCCGGTCCTCGAGGGCGATATCGGTTGAGATGAAGGCGCCGTCCACCCGGCCGGCGGCGAGCCAAGCAGCAGCGTCGCGGGGCCGCATCTCGATGAACTCGACGTCATCGATAGTCACCCGAGCACTGGCGCCCCGGAACTTGGAGGTGCTGTAGCCGGCCCGGTCGAGCAGGACCATAACGTCGTCACGAAGCCGTCCCCGGGACGGCACGGCAACCCGTGCAGTCATCGTCGCCGGCTCTTCAGTTCGTCGAGCACGGCGTCGAAGGTGACGTCGCAGCTAACAAGGCCCAAAAGTAAATGGAAGAAAAGGTCGGCCGCCTCTGCCACGAGGCGTTCCTGGTCGAGCTGGGCGCGGCCCAGCTCGAGACAGACCTCGAAGGCCTCCTCCATAATCTTTCGCTGGACGAGTTCGGGGTCGTTGAACAGCTCCACCGAGTACGATCCCGCCGGACGCTGAGCCCTACGTTGCCGGAGTACTTCCTCGAGCTCCTGGACCGTGCTTGCCATCCCCCTATCTTCGCCGATCGCCGACCATCGTCAGCCTGATTACGTCGTGACCGCGGGCGGCTGGCAATTTCTCCGCCTCTAAGGCGCCACCCGGTAAACCTCGGCCCGCTCCTTGGCGGCAACGACGATGACCGCCGAGCCATCCGGGGCAGCCGTCGCGTTGATTGCGGGGTAAGAGTTCGGGCCTGAGGCCCACGACATGTTGATGGTGCAGGTACCTGAGCCGCAGAGGGCCGACTTGAAATGTCCCCCCGCCGACAGCTCCCGGACCTTCAGAGTGCGCGGCGCGCCGTAGTCGCCCTCGGGGACCTCGTCGGTAACGACGACCGTGGAGCCGTCAGGGAGCGGTACCGCCCACGTCCCCGAAGAGCCGCTGTATGTGAAACCCGTCCGGCCGGCAGTCCCGAACGAGGGGTCGATGCTCCCATTTTCACGCAACCCTAGGGCAAGACCTTTGCCGACCAGCTTGGGGGCCGGCGACTGGCACCCTGTCGGTATGAGGTCACCCACCAAGGCGAAGCCACCGCCCGGGCGAGAGTAGAGGGCCGGCCCTATCAGAACATAGCGAGCCGTTGCGCTGGCCAGCGAGCGGCGGACGGTGGCGTCGAAGGTCTCGTCCAGGCGCCCACGCCCGTCCAAACGAGCGAGCACGGGCCCGCCACACCCGGTGAACATCACGAACCCCATCACCAAAATCCCGCTAGCCCCTGGGAAGATTTCCGTATCGTACGAACCGTCCAGCGCGGGCAGGATAGCCCAACCAGCGTTCCCGAAAGAGTGGTCCAGCCCGCCACTTGGGCTCAAGGCGCCGACGAAATCCTCCACGCAACAATGCGCCGTCCCGTCGTTGCCGCCCAGGTAGATCATGCCAGACGGGCCTAAAGCGAGCGAGCTTATGGCGTACCCGGAGAACATCCCGGTTGGCGGTCTCGCGGGTGACTGGAGACGTGCCCAGCCAGCAGCGCCGAACCCGGTGTCGAGGCGGCCGTCCGCCAGGAGCCTGCCCACGACCAGGTCAGGGCCGATGCCGCCACCAAGCAGGACCTTCCCGTCCGAAGTCGCCTCGACGACATCGATGACAGCCGTGGCGGAGTGCACTGCCAAGCTGACGGCATCGGTGCCGTGCACGCCGAAGCCCTGGTCGGGTTGGCAATCGGGCAAGACCGCGTGAAGGACCGTGACCAATTTCCCGGCTCTGAGGTTAGAACCGCCGAGCACCAGGGCCCCGTCCGGCAGTTCCGTGTCGAGCAGCAAAGGCACAGGCCCAGTGACCTGTGGGGCTGGCACCTGGCAGGAGGGCAGCACGGTCGCGGCGACAGCAGCGTGCGCGGTAGGAGCGACATCCGCGTGAGCCTGGCCGCTGGCGAGCTCTCCGGTGAGCTGTCCGCAAATTGTCAGCGCCGCCAATGCGCTCAGCAGGCCCATCGAAACTTTGCGCACCCGTTGCTACCTCCTGGAGCTACCAACCACTACGGGCGCCCCCGGGTTCCTCCCCCCAGCGCCTCTAGCTTTGTCGTCTAACGCGCGCGTTGGTCCCGAGATGGCAATTCAAGGGCTCTGGTCGCCCCGCGACAGGCTGTAGAGCACGTGGGGCCGGAGCGGGTGGCCTTCGGCGATGTTTGGATGGTCGAAATTGTCACCCTCGTCATGGGTCATCCCAAGTCGCTCCATGACCCGACGTGAGCGCAGGTTGATCAGTGAGGTGAACGACACGACCTTGTCCATGTCAAGAGTGCCGAAGCCGAACCGGACCGCAGCGGTGGCCGCCTCGGTGGCGTAGCCCCGGCCCCAGTACGGGCGCGCCAGCCTCCAGCCCACCTCGGTCGCCGGCGCGAACGGCAGCTGGGCGGGGACGGCGTGGATGCCCACGAACCCGATGAAGGCGCCGGTCGACTGCTCCTCTACAGCCCACGGGCAATGACCGCTCTCGTCGAGCTCGGCCTGGAACCTGTCCGCGAGGGCGTCGCTTTCCGCTCTCGACAACGGCCTGTAGAAGAACTCCATGACGGTGGGGTCAGCGTTCATCGCAGCAAAGGGCGCCCGGTCCGCTTCATGCCAGTCCCGGAGGGCAAGGCGCGCCGTTTCGAGCCTGAACTCGCCCACTCGGCCAGGCTACCCGCCGCCGATGACGCGGGACAGACATCGCGTGGACACGGGTGAACTCATCTACTTCTGGCCATGTTTTGTTGTTTCTTGAGGTCAATATGCCAGTCTGGCGTTTTCGACACTGCTCTGGGCTAGGACTGCGAGGCAAAAAATAATGCTGAAGAGACCGCCCGACATTGGTCGGCTCCGCGCCGGACCGTTGGAGGCGAGCAAGGGCACATCCCGTGCCCTCAGGCCCGGCCAGAGCCGCCGTTGCGTGGTCTCGGGCCTGCTAGGTGCGCTAATCGCTTCGACTTGTCTGCTGACAACGGCTGGCGTGGCCTCTGCGTCGGCCACGAGCTCAAGCACCCTTTACGGCTGGGGTAGCAATTCTTACGGAGAGCTCGGGGACGGCTCGACCAACAACCGCACAAGTCCGGAGCCGGCAAGCCTGGCCCCTGGCATTGCCCCGACTGCCATCTCCGCCGGCGTCGGGTTCGCTTTGGCGATCGGCTCCGACGGCAACCTCTACACCTGGGGCACCGGCTACCTGGGGGACGGCTCGGACAAAGCTCAGAACAGCCCCAAGAAAATTACCCTCGCCTCGGGCGTGACCCCAACAGCTATCTCAGCGGGTGGAGATGACTTCAGTTTGGCGATCGGTTCCGACGGCAACCTCTACGCGTGGGGAAGCGACATCGTCGGCCAGCTCGGGGATGGGAACACGGGCACAGACGTGGAGAGCCCCGAAAGGGTCAAACTCGCCCCTGGTGTGACGCCGACGGCGATCTCGGCCGGCTATAGCAGCAGCTTGGCGATCGGCTCTGACGGCAACCTTTATGCATGGGGGAGCAATGGCACCGGCCAGCTCGGGAACGGTTCAACCAGCGCCGACGCCAAGCCTGAGGTTGTCACTCTGGCAGCCAGCGTAAAAGCCACGGCGATTGCCGAGGGGGACGGTACGAGCTACGCGATCGGTTCCGACGGCAACCTGTACGCCTGGGGCGACAACCAGTTCGGCCAGCTCGGGGAAAACAATGCGACAGGCCCCGCTACGTGTGGTGACAACATCGAGGCCTGTGCCATGAGCCCCGTTAAGGTCACCGTCAACGTGGGCAATGCCCAAGATCCGGAGTGGGCACCCTTGCAAGCCACCGCGGTCGCCACAAGCCAAGCGAACTGGGGGGCCCTGGCGATGGGCTCCAACGGCAACTTGTACCAATGGGGGTTCAACTTCTCCTGTGGCGCCGGGCAACTACCCGATGCGTACAGCCCCCAGGTGATCACGCTTGCTTCAGGCGTGCTACCGACCGCTATATCGGCGAGCGAGTGCGACGACTATGCGATCGGCACCGACGGCAACCTCTACGGCTGGGGCTGGAACGTCGACGGTGAGCTCGCAGACGGCACGACGAGCCCGGCGACCAATCCCGAAAAAGTCTCGCTGGCCCCGGGAGTTACCCCGACGGCCGTCGCAGCCAACTACAACTACGCCCTCGCGATCGGCACAACGAGCTCTGCGCCGGGCGCTACGCCGGGTGAAATACCCGGCTCGAAGACCCTGCCAGCTGCAGTACCCGAGACGAACGGCCCACCCGCCGGACTACCCGAAGCGCCATTCGCGGTTGGTCTCCCTGTGCTCGCGGCTGCAATCCTCGCCGGGGGCTTGTTCATCGCTCGCCGCCGGAGCCGTCGAACATCCTCAACTCGTTAGCCGCCAATCTCGCTCCGGGCCGGATCTCGAGCGCTACGCTGCTAGCCAACCTCGTAAACGACCTGGAGGAGGTCAGGGGTGACTGACGAAAGCGGTTTGCGAGAAGCGGACACCTTCGCCGCCCACCTGATAAATGTTGTCAACAGCGCGATGCTCGCCTTGATGATCAGTGTGGGTGACCGCACCGGGCTCTTCGACATTATGGAGCAGCTGACACCTTCCAATTCCGCCGATATAGCAAAGGCTGCTGGGCTGGACGAGCGGTACGTCCGGGAATGGTTGGCAGCGATGGCGACGGGGGGCATTGTCAGCCACGACCCCGCCACCTTGACGTTCGCGCTGCCGCCCGAGCACGCTGCTGGGCTGAAACGTGTCGTCGGCGGGCCGGGCGGGGAGGGGCTCAGTGGGCTGACCCAGCACGTTGGTTTCTTGGCCCAGATGGAGGACCAAGTGATCGAGTGCTTCCGACAAGGGGGTGGCTTACCCTACGAGGTTTTCGAGCCGGCATGGGGTAATCGACTGGCGCCGAAGCCTCAGGTGGCCGGCCCTGTCCGAGATGCAGCGCTCATCGATGGTGCGCTTCCTCTAATCCCACAGGTTGTCGAGCAACTACAACTGGGCATCGATGTCGCGGACGTCGGGTGCGCGGGTGGTCGCCAGATCACCACATTGGCTCGAATGTTCCCCGCTAGCAGCTTCGTCGGTTTCGATTTCTATAGTGACAAGGCTCTCGCTGAAGCGACCGCCAACGCTGCACGGAACGGACTTACAAACCTCCGTTTCGAGAAAAAGGACGCCGCCACCCTGGACGGCTCGGAGCAGTTCGACTTCATCACGACCTTCGATTCGGTACACGACCAAGCACGTCCGGACGTTGTGCTACGGGCGATAGCGCAGTCGCTCCGGCCCAATGGCGTCTACCTTTGTGTCGACACCTCCGGGTCGAGCACCTTGGCCGACAACCTGTCCGACCCGCTCGGAGCGTTCAAGTACACCTGGTCTGTCATGCATTGTATGACGGTCTCATTGGCGTACGGGGGCATGGGGCTCGGAACGGTCTGGGGCGAGGAACTGGCCCGCCAGATGATCACCGAGGCCGGCTTCTCCTCAGTCGAGACGGTCCATCTGCCGGGAGACCTCATCAACTGCTACCACATCGCCACGATGGCCTGAGGCGGGCTCCCGTGGCTCAGCTCATTTACTCGGCGATCGCCTCCCTTGACGGTTATGTTGAAGATAAAAGGGGGAACTTCGACTGGGCCGCCCCAGACGAGGAGGTTTTCAACTTCGTCAACGACCTCGAACGAACTGTCGGGACATACCTCTATGGGCGCCGCATGTACGAGACAATGGTCTACTGGGAAAGGGCCCATCTGGCTCCCGGTCAGTCAGAAGTTGCCCGAGATTTCAGCGCGATTTGGCAGTCGGCCGACAAAGTCGTCTACTCCCGCACACTCGAGTCGGTCTCGAGCGCCAGGACGCGGATCGAGCGAGAGTTCGAAGCCGAAGCGGTCCGGGACCTGAAGCTGAGCCCCGAGCACGACATAACCGTGGGTGGGGCGAGCCTGGCGGCCCAAGCACTCAGGGCCGGGCTCGTCGATGAGCTGCAGCTGTTCGCGGTCCCCATCGTCGTGGGCGGAGGCAAGCACTGGCTACCCGACGACCTGCGCGTCGTTCTCGACCTAATCGAGGTACGGCAATTCGCGAATGGTGTGTTCTACCTGCGGTACTCCCCCGCCTCCTGAACCTAGTCTGGGGTCCTCGCTCGGACCGCAGGGCGTGTAAGGAGGAGAGCGTCCCAGTGTTACGAAGTCGCGTTACCGCTTTCAATGCAATCGTCTTGGTAGCCGCCCTCATCGCCGTGCCCGCGGTGCCCGCCGCGGCCAGCACCGCCCAGTCACTCGGAGTGCCGGCGGTAACCAATGCCACTACGGCCGCTTCGTGCACGGTCGCCGACTTCGACCAGGCGGCAGGCAAAACGGCCGCCGCTGGCTTTACCCGGGTCGAGTGTGTGCAGGGTTGGGGCTTGGCAGCCGGGCCTAAGTACCTCGACCTGTTCCGCCAGAAGGCCGGACATTGGGCAGTCGTCAAGACGGGATCGCCCGATGGCCTCGCCGCCTGGGGCCCGGCTGAGTTCGCCAACCTCGGCATTAGCCCCACGCTGCTGGAACAGCTTGCTCGGCCATTTTGGACCTCGGTCAGCCAGTTGGTCGACGCCGGGGCTTTGGCCGACCAGCTGGCCGGGCACGAGGTGGCCCTAAAGGCCAATGGCTCGTACCTGTCGAGCCCTGTCCTGAGAGCCGACGGCCAGGCCTGGTTTGTCCTTTCGGGAGCCGATTCCGCCGGTCCGGACAACCCCAGCGCGGGCGTCAGCCCCTATCCGAACGGGACTGTCACGGTCTACCGGTGGTCATCAACGGGCTGGGCAGAGCAGGGAGCGGCGACCGGATTTATGGGGCCGATCGGGGGCTGCTGCGGGATTGCCGCCGTGTCCCTCACGGGGTCGCACGACCCCGACTTCGCCTTGACCGGAGGCGGCGCGGCGGACACCCTTTGGCTCTCGATCGTGTCCGATGTCAGCGGCCACTGGCAGCTCGTCCCCTTCGATTACGGCTACTCGGAGTCGACGGTAGTGAACGGCAACCCGACCGCCCACGGTGTCTACACCGAGGTTGACGCCAGCAGCAGCGCCGCCGGACCGACGACAAGCATGTTCGAGACTTATCAGGGCGGTGCCTTCCAGCCGGCTCTGCCTCCCGGTCCGTCCGCCCCGTGCAGCCTGCCGGCGTTGCAGACCGCTGCCGACCCCGGGGAGTTGGCCGTACTGGAGTTGAGCAAGTTCGCCTGTGCCGATGGCTGGGCCTTGGCCGTGGGCACAGGGGCCGGCTTTAGCGGCCAGGTGGTCGGGTTGTTCGAGGCAGGCAAGTCGAACTGGGACGTGGTGCAGCTCGACAACGGCAATAGCCTCGGCTCGGACCCGGGCATCTACGACATTCCTCTCTCGCTCCTCAAGCAGTTGGCCGCTGGTTTGGGACCGGGGCTACGCCCTGCTCTCGCGACGGCGTCTCTGATCGCTTCGCCGGCAATGGGCGGGTACCTCAACCTAGATGGCGTCATCACGGCAGACGGCGCCCAGTGGTATGTCGGAGAAAAACCGGTCGGCAGCGCCGCAACGCCGGGTGCCGATGCGACCGTGTACCGGTGGTCAGGCATGGCGTGGGTGGAGCAGGGCCAAGTGGACAGGGTCCCCCAGTCGCTCAACTATTTTCAGGCGCCTTCGGGTGGCTGGTTCGAAGCCGTGACCTTCCCGGGCTCCGCCGGACCCGCGTTCATGATGGCAGGCTCAAGCTCGTCGGCCCCGGAGGTGCTAACCAACGCGGGGGGTACTTGGCACGCGGCACCGTACCCTGCGTCGGCCCGATGAACTAAGTCGATGAACTAAGTCGATGAACTAAACCGAGCCGACCAACTGAATGGGTGTCTCGTGATCGGGCTCCTCTCGCGCCTGGCGTAGCTTGTGCCGACCGGACGACGCCCGAGGTAACGGGTGGGCATCGCCCGGGTAACAGCGAGGCGAACTGCGGAGCTGCCCTTGCATTTTCGGGCGCGGAGGACAAGAGTGACCCTTGGCGAACTAGCGGAGGTAGATCGATGGCCGAAATGACTCGCTACGAACACGGAGTGCCCTCTTGGGTGGACATGGGAGCAGCCGATTACAACGCTGCCCTGAGCTTCTACAGCCAGCTCTTCGGCTGGGAAAGCCAGGACATGGGCGAAGAGGCAGGCCACTACCACATGGTCACCAAGGGCGGGCGGTTGGTGGCCGGGATCGGCCCGGCGCAGGACGCCGGACCGCCCAGGTGGACTATGTACATCAACGTCGATGACGTCGACTCGACCGCTAAGGCAGTCGAGGCAGCCGGAGGGCGCGTCCTGGCAGCCCCGATGGACGTCATGACCGCCGGCCGGATGACCGTATTCGCTGACAGCACAGGGGCGGTCGCGTCGGCCTGGCAGGCCAAGGACCACGCTGGCGCACAGCTCGTGAACGAGGCCGGCTCGTTCACTTGGAGCGAGCTGCACAGTTCTGACGTCGCGAAATCAAAGGAGTTTTATAGCGAGGTCTTCGGATGGGGCTGGGGCGGGGCGCCCGAGTACGCCGAGGTCCAAGTCGGGGGCCGCTCGATTGCAGGCCTGATGGCGCGGCCGCCAGGATTGCCCGCCGAGGTGCCCGACAATTGGCTCATCTATTTCGGCTCGGCTGACCTCGACGCAGACGTCGAAAGGGCCACGGAACTGGGTGCCACTGTCGTCGTCCCGCCGACCGCGATACCCAACATGGGGCGTTTCTCGGTGATCATGGACCCCCAGGGCGGGAGCTTCGCCATTTTCCAGGGCTAGCCGAGCTGCGCGGGGTTTCAAAGGGCGGCGCTTCATAGGACGGCGCTTTACAGGGGTAGAGGACCTGGCTATCGTCGCCGTTCATGAGCGGGCCTGCCAACCCGGTTGCCGGATGGTACTCGGACCCGAGCGACCCTGCTTCAAGCTTGCGGTTCTGGGACGGAACAAGCTGGACCGACCAGACCGCGCCATTCGAACCTGCGCCCGCTTACTCGGACCAAGCTGGCTCCTGGCAAGGAGTCGGCTGGGGCGCCTCTCGTGAACCAGAGCCGGCGTCCTGGCCAACGTCGCCAGGAGCCGCGCCTGGTGCCGCATCGGGGACCGTGCTCGGAGCGGCGTCTGGTGTCGCTCTCGGTCGCGCGCCGGGGTCGGCGCTAGGTAGTGCGCCCGGGCCGGTGCCTGGTGCTCCGGGCTGGCAGAGCGGCCCGGGGGGCATTTACGCGCCGGCTCCCCCACAGCCAGCGAAGAAGTCCCGCATCGGGCTCATCGTTGCCGCCGGCGTGGTGGCCTTAGTCGTAGTAATCGGCGGTTTGGTGGCCCTGGCGGTGCCCACGTACAACAGGATCAGCGGCCACACTTGGTTCAACGGCGGCGTCCCGGGTTGGTCACCTATCAGGGTGTCGAATTTTCCGAGCAAAGGGGCCACACTGCTCCAGGCATGGAGGGTCCCCGGCCCCGCCGTTGGGCCGTCCAAGCCTTTCCTCCAGGTCGCCAGGCTGAAAGTGCGGCCGGCGGCGGGCGAAACGGCCACGCAATACCTCACCGGTACGCTCCAATACCTCGCCACGCACGGGCCCGGCTCAGGCCGGCTCGTCATTATCAACGACGGAGCTCCCGCTCTGGAGTGGAGCAGGCCGACGCCGCTCGCAGACGATCCCAATCTTGCGATCACGTCCTTTTGGTTGTACGCCGAAAACGGCGGCAAAGCCTATTGGATCGCTTTCCAGACCGACACAGAGCATTACGTTTCGGAGCTCCCGGGCGTCGAGGCCGTGATGTTGAACTTCAAGGGAACGGGGCAATGATCGAGCGACGCAGATGCCGAGAAGGACTCTCTTGTCGGTCCATTGGGAGGTTCGTTCCACGTCGCTTTTTGACGTGAGAGAGTCGACTCGAGCACTTCCTATCAAAGCGAGGTCGGTCTCGGGGTGGAACCTGGCGAAGGCGCCGCGAGTATCCCCGGCATGGAGATCCAGGAAGGTGAACTAGGCCGGGAAGGCCCAGCCCAACAGCCCGCCCCAAGGAGGAGATGGTCGGCCCGACCACACGAGCAACTTTTCGGGTTGGTCATCCTGTCCGTGGCGTTGGTTATCGCGTCGCTCTCGGTGGACGACGGGCTACGGAGCCGGAACCAGCCGCCGCGGACCGATCAGGTCACCGTTACGGGTTCCGCCGAACAGGCGGTCACCGCCGACACCTTCCAGTGGGACGCCTCGATAGCGAGCACGCAGCCCACTACCGCGTCGGCGCTTGCGCAGTTAAATCGGTGGACCGCGCAGATCCGGGCCGCGCTGGACAACGCTGGCGCCCACGACAACGAGATCACGTTCGGCTCGGTGACGGTGCAACCCAATACCGACGAAAACGGCGATGTCACAAGTTTCACCGAGAGCCAGACTGTAACGGTGCAATCGAACCGCTTGTCCGCGATGGCGCACGTCCTAGGCGTCAGCAACCAGCTTCTGGCCACAAACGTGCCGTTTATCGCGCAAGGCCCGGAGTACATTTTCAGCGGCCTGAAACGGCTCCGCCCGGTGCTTACGGCCGAGGCGACCGCAGACGCCCGAGTGCGCGCCCGAGCGGCAATAGGCCGCAGTGGCCATCTGGGTAGGTTGATTTCTATCTCCGTGGGCCAGTTCTCTGTGGATGCTCCGGGTTCGGTCAACATCGGTAGCGGGGACTACGACACCGGCACAATCCAGCAGGTCGTTTCGGTCCCCGTCTCAGCCACGTACTCGATATCGTCGTAGCTGTGTGATGCCGGTGGCCGAGGCGCCACGCCTTTTCTCTTACTGGCCGACTGGCCTCCGGTTGGCCCGAGGCGACCAAAAGCGCCGGCACTTTTAGCGCCGCGCCTAGAGCCAAGACGTCGACATCGCGGAGAACGAGCATCGACTCTGCCGCCCGCTCGGGGGTACTAGCTTCACGGATCTCGCCGTCCACCTCGACCATTACCTCATGCACGAAGGCCTCAAAGGCAGGGTTGAGCCCGGCGGGGAACAGCTTTGCGAGCTCACGGACCGCCGTACCCCAGTCCGGGTACCTGAGCTCGTTCGCCTCCATAAAGGCCACCATCTCTGCGCGGCCAGAAAGGACCGGCAGCCCGACTGTCACCAAGTCGCGAGCCGCCAGGTAGCCACCGTCGATGAGGACAATCGTCCGCAGCCCCTCGGGTGGGTCACAGCCGACGCCTAACGCGACCCAGCCCCCCAGCGAGTGGCCGACCATAGCGGTGCACCCCCTGTCGCTAACGGTCGTCCGCGCCACTTCGACGAGATGCTCGAA
>Ga0302177_10001773_pt1 | contig 15397 bp, 13 predicted proteins | sample I_Palsa_E1_2_FD_198780 | JGI IMG/M metagenome (GOLD analysis project Ga0302177, IMG submission 198780) | Peat permafrost microbial communities from Stordalen Mire near Abisko, Sweden - I_Palsa_E1_2 | ecosystem: Environmental > Terrestrial > Soil > Palsa > Peat permafrost | place: Sweden... | reverse complement strand
GGAAGCTGCGGACACCGAACAGTATTTCATGCGCTCGCGAGTAACAGTCGGCGACGTGGGGGAGCCCTATCGCCTTGAGCGAGATGACGGCTGGAAGGTGGATGGCACCGTGTTGGCGAAGGAACCGCCATATAGACTGCGGGTTACTTGGCGGATGAAGACGCCGCCAGATTTGGTGATGCCAAACTGCGAAGTGGAATACTTGATTGAGCCCACCCTCATTCCAGACGCAAAATCGACAACCAAACTGACCGTCAAATCGTATGTCGACGGGCCTGTGCCTCCGCCGTTCTTGAATGCAAGCCACACGGGGTGGGCGATGATCACGCGAAACCTAAAAGAATATCTCGGTTAACTGTCATCGCATCCGCTACCGCCATCTCAATCAAATGCCTGATGTGGCGCAGCGGTGCCGTCTGACCAATAGAAAACGGGCACCATGAAAATAATTTCCGGCTCCGGAACGTCGCGATATTGGTCGTTGTACAGTACCGGTGAGCCCGCCAAATCTGCCCCCCAACTCGCGGCCTCTGTCTTGGGCGCATGAAACATGAGATGCGGGCGCCAGTGTCCGACGGAATCACCAAGGTTTCCTCCCTTCGACATCATGTAAGACATAGCGCCGGCTTCAGGCATCGGAAGTTCATTCTTCGCGATCGCGGCTGTGATGTTCTCGCGGAGCTGCGCTTTGGATAATCCGGTCAATGCCAGCTTCGTCCGATTCACTGTATACGGAAGAATTGTCCGCACCGCTGCTGGGTTATAACAGATCGGCCCACGCATCTTAGGGTTCCAGAACTCCGGACTATCAAATGGAGACATCCACGAGCGTTCAACCAGGCACGTGAACCCATTCTTTCCTTCGACTGCGGTCTGGTAGCCACTTTTCTCAAACACGAGAACCGTTGCATCGCGTGATATGGGTGCGGGCGCCGCGCTAAGCGCAAGGGCTATCTCGGCATTTCGATCTGCCATCAAATATTGGTCAAGCGGCGCCATACTGGGATATTGAGTCTTGGCATCCAGCGACCACGCCTGTCGCGAGACTCCAGAGAAACAACTGAGGACAAAGATTAGCGAAGCAACTGCAGCGAATCCATTTCGGCTCATCGGGTACTCCGGGAAAGCATGTGACGTTGCACTCGTTCCATTCACCTTGAGCCCGCTTTCAAAATTGTTAGAAGCTTACACGCTGCCTCTATGGGGGTGACGTGCAGGGTGGGGTCATTTCGACAGGAAAAATAAAAAAAGTCAGCCCCGCCTTTGGAGTAGGAACTGTCTTACTGCCGGGTCCTCGGCCAGACCAATCGCCCGCTCGAAAGCATCTGCGGCCTCAGATGTCTTGCCTAGCCGTTGCAACAGATGGGCGCGAACTGCCCAATAGGGCTGATATCCGGAGGCAGCGTTCCGGTCGATCCCATCCAGTGCCGCTAATCCCGCTTGGAGTCCATTCGCTTCCCCAACCGCCGCAGCGTATCCGATTCGAGCGCCAAGCGTGGGCGAGATTCGGATCAACTGTTCGTAGAACAGCACGGCCGCGGTCCACTCGGTCCGGCCGCTGCGCAACCGCTCAGCGTGTACCGACTGAATCGCGGCCTCGAGTTGGAAGCGTCCGGCGAAATTGCGGCTCGACGCTGCGGCGAGATGCCGCTCTGCCTCATCGATCAATGGCAGAGACCACTGCTGTGTGTCCTGTTCTGAGAGAGGAATATAGCGGCCGTCCGCCCCTCGCCGCGCCGGGCGGCGCGCTTCGCAATGAAGCATGAGAGCGAGCAGACCCCGAACCTCTGCTTCCCTGGGCATTAGTTGCAGAAGGACGCGTGCGAGCCAGATTGCTTCCTCCGCCAGATCGCGGCCGCGCTGGTCAACGCCTGCCATGTCATCCCAGCCGATCCCGAACGCGGCATAGATCGCTTCAAGTACCGCGTCAAGCCGCTGCGGCAGTTCACGCTCTTGCGGAACTTCAAATCGAATGCCGCCGTCACGGATCTTCGTCTTGGCACGCACCAGCCGCTGCCCCATCGTTGTGGGTGACACCAGGAAGGCATGGGCAATACGGACTGCGTCCAGACCCAGAACGGTCTGGAGCATGAGTGGCGTGTGCATCGCCGGATCGATTGCCGGGTGGGCGCACACGAACAGCAGTTTCAACCTTTCATCAGGAAACTTGGCCGACAACATCGCCTCCTGGGATTCCTCTCTAAGGAGTAGAAGAGTGGATTCGTTCGCTTCAGCTACTTGCCGATGACGCACAAGATCGATCAAAGAATGGCGTGCCGCCGTCAGCAGCCAGGCCTCTGGATTTTGTGGCACGCCGTCTCGAGGCCAGGTGGTAAGTGCTGCTATCAATGCGTTGCTGAGCGCGTCCTCCGCACTAGCAACGTCGCGCGTGTGCGAGGAAAGGTAGGCCACCAGGCGACCGTATGACTCGCGCGCCACGCGCTCGATCGTCCGTTGTGTGTACTGGCTTTCGTTCATCCCGTGATCCGGCGCCGGGATTCCGGCGCCAGGGGCCGCACCTCCACGGCGCCGGTCGAAGCTGCTGGGCATCGCGCTGCCCAATCGAGTGCTGCGTCAAGGGAAGGGAGTTCCAGGATCATGAATCCCGCCAGTTGCTCCTTCGTATCAGCGAAGGGGCCATCCTGTACGCGCCGTTTTCCTTCCATCACCCGCACCGTGGTCGCAGTTTCCGGCACTTCAAGTGGGTCGCCGCCGACATAGATGCCGGCCTCGACGATCGTTTTGTAGTACGCCCGCCAGGCACCGAGGTAGGGATTGCTTTCGGGGGCTTTTCGTGTCGCAAAAGCTTCTGGTGATTCGAAGATGAGCAGGGCGAATTGCATCAGCCTTTCTCCTTTGGGAGCAGCACTCAGCGCCTTTGCGCGCTTGCTCGTATGACGGATGAAACGCGGCCTATTCGACGGATGTCAAGCGGTGATATGCAAAAGTCGCGACACGGGGCGTACGCTGCAGAATGTGAAGCGCGTGGTGATCCTAGGTCGTGGTGCGTCAGGCAAATCAACTCTCGCGAGACGCCTTGGCGAGATCACCGGCCTTCCCGTGGTGGAGTTGGACAAAGTTTTCTGGCGACCTGGCCTCCTGGCTACGCCTCGGGATGAGTGGGCAGCCGCTCAGGCTCTACTTGTTGCGATGGACGGATGGATCCTCGATGGTGACTTGGGACAATTTGACGTTGTTGAGACTCGCCTTCGCGCGGCGGACACAGTCATCTTCCTGGACTTCTCCTTTTGGTGCTGCGCTCATCGCGCAATTCGACGGTCGCGCGAGCGCATCGACTTCTGGTGGTGGGTCTTGGCCTACCGCTGGAAAAGCCGTCCGGTCCTCCTGAAAGCGATTGCAGACTACGCACCGAGCGCCGAACTTCAGGTATTTCGTACCCCTGATTCACTGCAAAGGTTCGTCGACCGGCTAGTCCTCAGAGCCTGAGTGGGCCCGGTGTAGGTGAAGGCGATCAGAGTCTGTAGTCAACCGATCGATCCAGCGGGCTCCGAAGGCGCCAGCCTGACTATTGTAGCTTCGTGTATTCCGCCCGTGCTTCCTTCAGGACAGGTAGGTCAGGATCAGCACCCTTCCATAAAGCGAGAAAATCGCCATAACCCGCACGTGCCCTTTCCTTGTCTCCGGTGAGTGCGTAGGCGCGTCCGAGCTGCAGGTACGCCAGTGCGCCGATTGGATCATTCTGCACAACTCCGCGATGATCAAGGATTTTTTGAAACTCTCCTGCTGCCTGCTTGCCTTGGTGTAGGTCCAGGTACGCATTGCCCCGCATATAGACGGGATAGAGAGCGCCAAAAAGTCCGAGAAAACTGCTGGGGGGCGAACCCAACTCATGGGAAGCGGCAACTTGCAGTGCTTCGACGGCCCTGGAAGCGTCACCCCGATTCACCGCGAGCGCGGCACGAAGCGTGGGCACATAACTGAACCGGACCGCCGTATCTTCCGGAAGCCGCCTTTCCAAATCGTTCGCCATCGCTGTGGCCCGGCTGTTGTCGTCTGCGAGTGCAAATGCAAGTGCAGCCCCGTACTGGACGTCGCGGCCGTTCGATATTGACAGTGCAGCTTTGGCGCTCTGCCGAGCGGCGTCTCGTTCCCCAAAGAATGCCTCCCGCACGGCCACGCTCACTTGAAACTGAGCCGCCCGTTCTCGCTGATCCGCCTCCTTGGCCAAATCCATCGCCCGCTGCGACATCTTCCGCGTCTCACCCAAGCGTCCGGCGTATGCGAGGGATGAGGCCTGCCGCGCAAAGATCCAGTCACCCGCGTTGGCTCTTTTTTCACCAAGAGCCGCCTGCCGCTGCATTTCCGCGTGATCTCCTCTGAGAAACGCCAGGTCGTATCGCAGCACGACAAACTCGGGACTATCCACACCCCCAGCGGATGCTGACTGCAAGGTCTTCTCAGCGCCCTTCAAATCACCGAGAAAGATATAGTTGGCGGCTAGCACGATGGCAAGATTGTCGATCACTATGGCGTGCGCGACGACTTGGGAATGATGGAGCAATTGGGACTTCTGGCTGCGCCAAAACATTAAAGCCGCCCTAACGGAAGGCTGGGCGAACAAGGAAAAGAACAGCTCAGAGGGAGATGAAAAATGAGACATAGAACGCTGGTTTTAGTTGGTCTATTGCTCCTATCGTTTCAGGAGGCGTGTTGGTGTGGATGGGCGCAGCAGATGACGACGCCAGCTCCAGTTGCTGACCCGGCTGGAGTTCAATCCTTTCTGACCGCCTGGGTTGCGGCATGGAACGCTCACGACGCCAAAGCCATTCTGCGATTGCATGCGGGCGACTGCACCACCGTAAACCGTACCGGCACAGTCTATCTCGACAAGGCGGCGTTGAAGCCGCAAATGGAGATGCTGCAGAATGTTCATTTCAAGGACGTGCAATGGCCTGCTTTCCGCCTCCTGAATGAGCGCTCGCTCGCCCCCGGCCTGGTGGTGGTTCAGGTCTTATGGCCCCAATTGACGACCATGATGCCCCCGCCATGGCCAAAGGTCGGCGATATGATCATTACCTTACTTCTGAAAAAGAGCGGAGACGGCTGGGTTGCCGAGCAAGTGGACACGCACGACGTCTTTCCAAGATCCGCCGATGTCAAGCCATAGGTTGTAGAGGTCGAAGACAAAGCTGCAGAGCCGGGGTCGATGCCCCGACGGAGCAGTCCCGGAGGGACGGCACAGCCTGTAGCCCGGCACGGGAGTGCCGGGTAGCATACGGTTTAGAGGCGAGTCCCGGAGGGACGGCACATCCCGGCTGATGCCGTGCCCTTCCAGGACCGAGTTCTCACGCAGACCCTTTAGGCTGTGCGTAATTAATTGAAAGCAAGTCCGACCCTGGCCGCTGAGGGCCGCCGTCTACTCGCAAAAGCGCCTTTTTCCCCGACGCGCTTTCTTCCGCAGATCTGCGGACACTCAGGGACCGGGACAGTAGCAAGCCTTGTAGGTTGCGGGATCGAGGGCGGCGATCGCGCACTCCAGGGTGCGCACTCCGTTGGCGGGCACGGGGTGGTACGTACTGGAAACATTCAAGAGCGTCAGCCATTGTTGGCCGGCGCCAGGATTGCTGCGGATCTGATCGTAGATGGAGTTGAGGCTGGCTGCGTCCAGACGCGGGCTATGCCATTCGGCGCCGAAGGTATACTCCGGCATCCAGGTTCCTGGAACTGTAGTCTGGGCTGCCTCCAGGTTGGTCAGGTACCACGTGGTTTGATCGGTCAGAGCGCCGCCGGCGGCGAAGGTGACGACACGAAATGCAGGGTTTTGCCCGTAGATGGGAGAAACCGGCGGATCAATGAGGACAAATTGCTGGCCCTCCTGGCCGGCATGGATGACGCGGAAATCGTCGGTGTGATCATGACCGGCGAAGATGGCGGTGATCGTCGTTGGGTATTGGGTTATCAGGCGATCAAAGAGATCTGTCCAGAACGGTTTCCACATCGGAACGATTGCCTGGCTGCACAGATCCGCGGAGGAAGCGGCCTGGGACAACGACCGATAGCTGACCATGGTGGAGTAGCCGTCGATTCCCGGAGGGATGTGCAACATGATCCAGACTTTTTCGCGATTCTGCGCGGCGCGGCTCAGGGTGGACTCGAGCCAGCTGTAGGTGCGCGCCGGACCATCCGACTGGACTGCTGCGCAGCCATCGGCAAAATTTACTGACTGATATTTGTTGGAGAAAAAAACAGAGTTCACTGAGACGATACGCAGCCCATGAATACCCCGCGGCTGGAGCGTATAACTGCCAAGCGATTTCCATTCCCCCATGAATCGGCCACCGGCCCGGGCAAGTCCCCGAATCGTCCAGGTGGTATCGCTCAGGAAGGGTCCTCCGGCCTCAATGTTGTAGTCGCCACAGTCATCGTCGTTGTTGCCCGGGGTGAGAAGAATTTGCGACTTGCTGTAGCGTTTGCGCAGCTCGAGGGATATAAATGACACCGTCTTCGATACAAAAACACGGTAGTGATCGCGGTTGGTGTCGGGGATGGCTAGTGCGTACTTCTGAGGGAATCCATGGGCCAGCAAGTCGCCCGTGATCATCACCAGGGTGGGATCGGGCTCAGCCTTGCGCATGGCATCCAGAGCAGATTGCAGCAGCCACCAGTTTGTGTCCTGTCCGTAGGGGCTGTAAGCAGTGGAGGAAGGCCGGCTGAGAATCGCCTCCCATTTATGGACCGGTGCCTTGGCCAGGTCGGCGGCCAGGGTGGGGTCGGCAAAAGGGTTGAAGTGGATGTCCGAGGCGATCAACACTTGCTGGCTGGTTGGACGGGGCTTAGAAGGACGAGACCTGGGCAGGTGGGGCAGCGATTGTGCTGTCCCGGCGAGAAAAATCAGGACAGTTAGAAGCGCGAGCGAAGGACGTTTGTGCGAGCTCAGTTCCGTCTTCCTCCTAACTTTTTACCGCCTCAGCCCATCTTGATGCCGTGTTCGCCGATGATCGCGAAGACTGACAAAAGATTCGTCATCCCAAGCAGCTGGCGAACCTGCTTACCAAGATTGACGAGTTCTAAACTGCAGCCAGCGGAACGGGCAGAAACCGAAAGACGAACCAGCGTGCCCAGACCCATGCTGTCTACCCGGGTAAGATGCGTAAGGTCGAGCACAATTCGCTTCGTGTCCGGCATCAGCGCTTTGACCCGGGTGTAAAGAATATCGTTGACACCCGACACCAGCCTGCCGTTCAGCTTCACCACCACAGTGCTGCCGGCATGGGTAAAGTCAAGGGTAAGGGGACAAGCGTTTTCAGACATTAGGCTTACCTTGTAGAAACTGGGGGTTTGAATCGGAGCCCGATTCTCGCATACCACGCCACAGATTGAAACCGCGAATCTTCTTCCACTGGACTCTCAACGCAAAGCGCCGACCCGCTGGCTCACTTCCGCTCTTACTTTCGAAATGTCCTGTTTGGTGTGCGCCCCATTCTGCACCAGCAAATCTCCACCCACGTAAACGCGTTCCAGGTCTCGCTCTCCAGCAACGAACACCAGCGAAGCATAAGGATCGAAGACCGTCCGGAAGCGCGTCGGATCGACCACCAGGAAGTCGGCAAATTTTCCCGGCTCCAGGCTGCCCAGCCGGTCCGCTACGCCGAGCACATCCGCGCTGCCCATGGTGTGCAGGCGCAGCACGTCGTAGGGACTCATGATCTTCGCATCCTCATACTTATCGCGGATCGCATAGAGCCCGGTACGCATGTTTTCAAAGGGGTCCGCCACATCCGCGCTGGCTTCGCCATCCACGCCCATGCCCACCCGGATGCCGGCCTTCAGGCATGCGGGGATATCGGCCACTCCGGAAGCCAGCCGTCCATTCGACAGCGGATTCCAGCTCATGGCCGCACCTGCTTTCCCGCTCTCCGCCAGGATGAAGCTGTTGGTATGAATGAAATGTCCGAAGATCAACTGCTTGGAAAGCAGCCCGCTATCCATGAACCAGCGGAATTTGCTCTGCTGCTCATATTGCGTCTCCGGCGGTTCCAGGTAGTGACTCTCATTGCCCAGATGGAACTCATCGCCCAGCTGCTTTTCCATCAATGTCTGTTGGTAGGTATTGTTGAATGCAGTGCCGCCGCTGATCATCACTGCAAGAAAGTTGGGCGACTTCGGCTGCGTGGCCGTCCAATCTAAAAAGGCCTTCAGAGGCACACGCGCCTGCTCCGCGCCATAGCTCGGTTGCACCCCCAGGGCTGTAGCCTTGCCCACTGACATGCTGTGCACGAAGCGGATGCCGGAGTCCATCTCCGCGCGAAAGCCCTCTTGGTCATACTCGTCGGCAGTCGCCGCATTGCGGGCCCGGGTCCGCGCCTCGAAGTTGAAGTTATACGCCGCCGTGATGCCATGCTGCAGATGGTCGAGCGCGCCATCCAGCGTGAACCAGTACATATCTTCCGGACTTGCTTTGACCGCCGGCTTGTAGAGCGCGTCGAGCCATCCCAACAGCGTCTGGTCCGAGCCCAGGCCACGAAACGCGCTTTGCCAAAGGTGGCTATGGGCCGAGATAAAGCCAGGGATAACCCAGTGCCCACCTGCATCGAGGCTTTCCTTCGACCGCAGGCCTGCCGGCGGATCGCCCGCCGCCACGGCGGACAATCGTCCATCATCGCCCACCACCAGATAGCCTTTTACCGGCTCGCGCTGGCCCTGCGCCATCGTCAGAATGTATGCATTCCTCACCACCAGCTTGGCCGGGGTCTGGGCGAATGCCAACCACGGGCTCAGCAACAAGCCCAAAAGGCAAAATCCTCTGAAAGTCATTGGCAATTACTAAACGAGACGGGAAGGAAGAACAACAACAAATCCGCTAAGTGATCTAACGATTGGGATGTCGAAAAGGATGACCACGCTATGATGTAACCTCCAATGACCACCTCTGCTGATGTCAACCCCACTCTGGGTCCCGTCGCACCGGGGTCGTTGGTATCGCACGATGAAATAGAAAGTCTTCCCCGGTTGCTTTGTTTTGGGTTGCAGCACGTGCTGGTGATGTATGCCGGCACCGTCGCCGTGCCGCTTATCCTGGGCGCTGCGCTCAACTTCACGCCACGCCAGGTAATTGCCCTCATCAGCGCCGACCTGTTCACCTCGGGATTAGCGACCCTGCTGCAAACCCTTGGCTGGTGGAAGTTCGGTGCGCGCCTCCCGCTCATTCAGGGCTGCTCGTTCATTTGCGTGGCGCCCATGATCCTCATTGGCACCCACTACGGAATTCCGGCACTCTACGGGGCGGTCATCAGCTGCGGGTTATTCACCATCCTGGTCGGACCCTTTTTCAGCCGCATGCTGCGCTTCTTTCCTCCGGTCGTGATCGGCTCCGTGATCACGGTGATTGGCCTGTCTCTGTTGCCGGTAGCAGGTGCCTGGCTAGGTGGCGGAGACGCTTCGGCTCCTGATTTCGGCAGCCTGACGCACCTCGGATTAGGCTTTGCGACCATAGCGCTGGTCGTCGTCATCCAGCGTTTTGGCCGGGGCATGATCGCCCATCTCAGCGTGTTGCTGGGGCTTGTGGGCGGCACCGCTCTGGCAGCACTGGCGGGTCAGGCAGGCTTCCGCCAGGTGCCGGCGACGCCGTGGTTTGCCATGGCGCATCCCCTGCTCTTCGGGCCCCCGCGTTTCGTCTTGCTGCCCGCCCTGGTGATGAGTCTCTCCATGCTGGTGGTGATGACCGAGACCACCGGCAACTGCCTCGCCATCGGCGAAATCACCGGTCTCCCCATCGGTCCCGCGACCTTAACCGCAGCCTTCCGCGCCGATGGCCTCTCGACCATGTTGGGTGGCCTATTCAACAGCTTTCCTTACAACGTTTATTCCCAGAACACCGGCCTGCTGGCCCTGTCGAAGATCAAAAGCCGGTATGCGGTGGCGGCCGGAGGCGGGTTATTGGTGCTATTGGGATTTCTGCCTAAGCTGGCTGCGGTGATTGCCGCAATTCCCCGCCCGGTTCTCGGTGGGGCGTCGTTGGTGATGTTCGGCATGACTACCATGGCCGGCATCGAGGAACTAACCCGGGTCCGCTATCACGGCACCAGCAACGCGATCATTGTGGCCGTTTCGGTGAGTATGGGCGTGCTGCCCATAGCCTCGCCACAACTGTTTGCCCACGCTCCGGATGCGGCCCGGCTCTTCTTGAACAGCGGCATCTTCCTGACCGCGGCCACTGCGGTCTTTCTCAACCTTTTCTTCTCCTCAAGAACGGGGGGCCAACCGTGAGCGAGGTATCGGAACAGGATCTGTTTTTTTTGCGGCAAGCCATTGACCTGGCACGATCCGCGCGTCAGGATGGCCGGCATCCCTTTGGCGCCCTGATCGTGAACGACCGGGGAGAGACCGTTGTCGCTGCACGCAACAATGCGGTCCGCCCGGCCGGCGATCCCACCCAGCATGCTGAGATGGTCGCCTGCAGTCAGGCGGCCCGGCTTTTAGGTGAAGAGGAGCTCACCCGCTGCACTCTGTACACCAGCACCGAACCTTGCGCCATGTGTGCCGGCGCGATCTATTGGACCGGGATCGGCCGCGTGGTCTTTGCCTTGGCCGAAACTGGCCTGCTCCGCTATACCGGCAGCCACGACCAAAATCCCACCCTTGATCTGCCCTGCCGCGAAGTGTTCGCTCGTGGCCAGAAAAAGATTGTTGTCGACGGACCTCTGTTGCAAGACGAAGCAGGCCAGGTGCACGAAGGGTTTTGGACAAAGGGGACTTAGTTCGCTTAGTTCGCATAGTTCGCACATTTCTGCACGAACCGCCGCCGGGGCGTCCGGAAGGCTACACTGGCATGATGACGAAATCGTCCAGAGTTGATCTTGTGGGTGTGGGGCTGAACGCGACAGACACACTCATCGCGCTTACGAATTATCCGGCACGCGGTTCCAAGGTCGAATACGCCTCCGCGCGGATATTGCCTGGCGGCCAGGTCGCAACCGCCGTTGTGGCGTGCCAACGCTGGGGGATGTCCACTCGCTACGTGGGTATTCTGGGCGACGACAGTCCCGCGGTCTTGCATCGCGATGCATTTGCCGCGGCTGGTGTGGAAGCGCAGCTCATCACTGTTTCTGGAGGTACCAGTCCACAGTCGCTCATCCTGGTCGACGGTGGCGGGGAGCGAACCGTGCTCTGCCGGCGTGATCCCCGGGTGGCCCTCAAGCCTGGCGATCTGGACCCGGAATGGATCGTGAACGCCCGTGCCCTCCACGTCGACGGCTATGACACCGCCGCAGCGACCACGGCGGCCGGCTGGGCCCGTGCCGCCGGCATCCCCATCATCGCCGATCTGGATGAGCTCTATCCCGGGGTAGAGAAGCTGCTCGAGAGTGTTGACTACCTCATCGTGAGTAGAGACATCCCAGGCCGGCTCATGGCGGAGCCGGATTTAGAAATGGCCCTGCGTCAAATGCAACGCAGGTATGGATGTCGTCTCGCCGCCGCAACCCTGGGGGAACATGGGGTGCTGGCCTGGAACGGAAAGCAGCTACACCACGCCTGTGCTTATTCAGTGCCCGTGGTCGATACCACGGGCGCGGGAGACATCTTCCACGCCGGCTTTATCTATGGCCTGTTGCAGGACTGGCCTCTCGAGCGGCAACTCGATTTCGGGTGCGCCGCGGCTGCCTTGAATTGTGCCGCAGTTGGCGCCCGGGGTGGCATTCAGTCCGTCCGGGACATAGAACATCTCATGGCGACGGGCGCTCGCCATGAAACCGCAGAATGCACGCCAGCTCCGACTAGCATTGGGTCATGATTTCCTTGCGATACCGCGCGCCTGTCAGCATTCCCATCCTTGCGCTCTTCTCCATTGCGCTCGGGTGCCAGTCCCAAAGCACGACTTCTCCTGTCCCCGCTGGGAATGCTCTGAGCACAGAGGCAGTCGCGGGGCAACTGCGGACCATCGCTACCGCTGGAACCCTCCCTGAGCTCACATGGCCCAGCTTTCCGGACTACCGTCAACAAGTGCAAGGCCTCTATGAAGCAACCCAATACACACCGGTATGGGTGCGCGATGGTCAACCCACACCCCAGGCGCAGACCGTGATCACCGCTCTTGAAAACAGCCGTCAAAAAGGGCTAAGCCCGGAAGAATACGATGCTTCCCGCTGGCCTGCTCGTCTCGATACCCTCAAGCGTGCTCCCAACGACGCCGACACCATTGCGCATTTCGACGCCGCGCTCACCGTCAGCGCCATGCGTTACATCTCTGACCTGCACATCGGACGGGTAAATCCCACGCACTTCAAGTTCGGCATCGATGTCGCGCAGAAAACCTACGACATGCCACAGTTTCTGCTACAGAAGCTGCTAAGCGCGAGCAATCCGGCCGAGGTCCTGAGCGAGGTCGAGCCGCCCTATTACTTCTACCAGCGCACTGAAGCGGCCCTCCAAACCTACCTGAAGCTGGCGGATCAGGACCACGACGCACCCTTGCCCGAAGTGCAGAAGACACTCGCTCCTGGAGATGCCTATCCAGGAGTCGCAGCGTTGGAGCGACGCCTGCAATTGCTGGGGGATCTACCCGCACCCACCGCGGTAAGCGCAACGTCCGCGAACTACGATGGTCCTCTCGTGGATGGGGTCAAGCATTTTCAAAGGCGCCATGGGCTACCGCCAGACGGCCGGCTGGGCAAAGACACCATCCGTCAACTGAACACACCTTTGACCTTCCGCATCCAGCAACTGGACGACGCATTGGAACGCTGGCGATGGCTGCCGGTTGACTTTTCGCCGCTGCCCGTCGCGGTCAATATCCCTGAGTTCGTCCTGCGCGTATTCTCACCCGATCACCGCGTCGCCATGCGCATGAATGTTGTCGTGGGCAAGGCCGTCCGCCATGAGACCCCGGTCTTTGGCAAAGACATGAAGTACATCGTGTTTCGACCTTACTGGAATGTCCCTTACAGCATCACTCGCAGCGAGATCATTCCTGCGCTCCAGAAAGACAGCGGCTACCTGGCGCGCAAAAATTTTGAAATCACCGACCAGAGCGGCCGAGTCGTGACCAGCGGAGCCGTAAGTGCCGACGTGCTGGCGCAGGTCCGCTCCGGCAAGCTTATGGTCCGCCAGAAACCTGGACCAACCAACTCACTTGGGCTCATCAAGTTCATGTTTCCCAACGAGCACAATGTCTATTTGCACAGCACCCCGGCCCAGCAGCTGTTCTCTGAATCGCGGCGCGATTTCAGCCATGGGTGCATACGTTTGGAAAAGCCGGCTGATCTTGCCGCCTGGCTGCTGCAGGACCAACCCAAATGGACATTGACCACCGTTACTGCGGCCATGCAGTCCGGACCGGATAACCAGCAGGTGAATCTCACCCGTCCGGTTCCGGTGGTGATCATTTATCTAACAGCCGTTGTTGAGGAGGATGGAGAGGTCTATTTCTTTGAGGACATCTACGGCCACGACCGCTCCCTCAACGCCGTGCTCGCCAAGGGGCCGCCTTATCCCTGAGGGCTGCCAGCGACATATCCGGCCCCGCCAAAGAAAAAGAACACCGCGCTCAACACCTACCGTTATCATGCAGGAATCATGATCAGGCGTATCTTGCCGGGTAAGTGGTTGCCGGCCTTTGTGTTTCTGGTGATGGCATCCGCCCTGGCCGCTCACGCCGCTACTCCAGCGCCTCTCACTGTCGAGGGCTTAGGCAAGGCTACCGTCGCACTAGACGGGGATTGGCAATTCCATTTAGGAGACGATCCGTCCTGGGCCTCACCGGCGTTCGATGACTCGGGCTGGGAACACATCGGAGTCGATAAAACCTGGGGCCAACAAACTCACTTCGGCTACACCGGTTATGCCTGGTACCGCCGCCATCTGAACTTCGGCTCCGGGACTGCCGTCGATTCCGATCTCGCGCTCTTGCTCCCACGGATCGATGGTGCCTACGAGCTCTATTGGAATGGAACTCTGATTGGGCACCTGGGCAAGTTGCCGCCACACCCGGTTTGGTACTCGAGTCTCCCGCGCCAGATATTCGGATTGGGGAAGCCGACGGACGGTGTGCTCGCCTTCCGGGTGTGGAAGGCTCCCTATCTGTCCTCCGATGACGGGAAAGCCGGCGGCCTGAGGGGGCCACCCTTCGTAGGGACCTCCGAGGCCATCGCCGCCTATAAAGGATCTCTCGACTATGCCTGGTTGCACAGCCAATTATTTTTCTTCGGCCTCTATCTGTTCTATTGCCTGATTCTGGTGCTTGGCCTGGTGGCCTGGCTGCGCAACCGCGATCAGAAGGTACTGCTTTGGCTCTCTCTTTGGGCCTGCGCCTTTTTGCTATCGGTACTGCTCAACGGACTTCGCCTGCCCTGGTCCTTCGGCGTCTCTACCGGCATCGCCCAGTCCGTGCTGGCTCTCGCCGACGTGGCGATCTGGTACCTCCTGTTGAATCTTCTGGAATTGAACCGCCATCCTTTTCTCCCCCGATGGACCCGCATTCTGGCCTGCATTGCGGTTGCATGCGGGATACTCGATGGCTTGGTCATCGCTGCAGACTGGGGCGGCCCTCACGTCAAGGCTTTGCAAATCGCAGACGGCTTGATCTCCGTGCCCGTGACGCTGGTCGAGGTCTATCCGCTGGTGTTGGTCTTCTTTGCCATTGGGAAGCGATTGGATGCAGCACGCTGGATTATGGCCATTGTGGCGGCACTCACCCAGCTGACCATTGGGTTCAGAAACCTTGCCGCACAAGGCGTGCGCTTCACTCACTGGACACTTGCCACCAGGCTCGACACCGTTCCCGTGCTCCCACTGCTTACGATCTGTCTGCTGCTGGCTGTGGTCTTCGCCGTCTACCGCCACACGGTGGCGCAAAGCGAGCGTCAGAGCGCTCTCGAACAAGAGTTCAGAAGCGCGCAGGAACTGCAACAGGTGCTCATCCCGGAGACGCTTCCGTCCCTCGACGGCTATGCGGTGACGAGCGCTTACCGGCCCGCGCAGCAGGTTGGCGGAGATTTCTTTCAACTGATCACCCGGTCAGACGGCTCCGCATTACTCGTCCTGGGCGATGTGAGCGGCAAGGGTCTGAAAGCAGCAATGACAGTGTCGCTGATCGTGGGAACTATCCGGACAGTGGCGGATACAGTGGACGATCCGGCAGCGGTCCTTTCCACACTCAACCGCCGGCTGCATGGCCGGTTAAAAGATGGGTTCGTGACCTGCGTGGCGCTGCATCTGGATGGGGAAGGAGAATGCACCCTGGCGAATGCGGGGCATCCCGCTCCCTTCCTGAACAAGGAAGAGTTGAGCTTGCCCGGAGCCCTGCCACTGGGCCTCGATCTCAATGTTCAGTACGAGAACGTGCGCCTTCGACTCGCCGTGGGAGACAGGCTTACCCTCTACACCGACGGTCTGCTGGAAGCACGCAATCCTGCCGGCGATCTCTTCAGTTTCGAACGCC
>Ga0302177_10001767_pt1 | contig 15454 bp, 19 predicted proteins | sample I_Palsa_E1_2_FD_198780 | JGI IMG/M metagenome (GOLD analysis project Ga0302177, IMG submission 198780) | Peat permafrost microbial communities from Stordalen Mire near Abisko, Sweden - I_Palsa_E1_2 | ecosystem: Environmental > Terrestrial > Soil > Palsa > Peat permafrost | place: Sweden... | reverse complement strand
GGGGAAGAAGAGCGTACCCCGATGCGGGAGATTGGTGATATCTGCTATTCTTCGCTCTCAGAACACTTCCTGGAGGATCATCAAGTATGTCATTCGTTCGTGCCTTTGCGCGTTGGGGCTGTTGTACGGCCGCAATTGCAAGCCTAGCCGTCCCTTCCGTCGCCGCCGACAAAAAAAACAAAGATGCCGCTGTTGAAACCCCCTCCTACTACGGGCCGCAGCCGGCGACCGAGAACATCGATCTGACGATGTACGCTCGCATCCGCGAAGAGGGCTTCAAACACTCTCACGTGATGGAGTTCGGTGGAGCGTTGGCCGATGGAATCGGGCCGCGTCTCACCGGCTCGCCCAACATGGCGAAGGCCAATGCATGGACACGCGACACATTGACGAAGATCGGTCTCGAAAACGCTCACCTCGAAGACTGGGGTGAGTTCGGCATGGGCTGGCAGCAGATCAACACCTGGGTCCGAATGGTATCTCCCGATCCAGAGCCCCTATGGGCACAAGCCGCTCCCTGGTCCCCCCCAACGAACGGACCCGTAACTGGCGAAGTCGTCTACATGAACGTGCAGGAGATGAGCGACCTCGAAAAATACAAGGGTACCCTCAAGGGTAAAATCGTTCTCCTCGGTGCTATGCGCCCCACACCAGACATCACCGAGCCTCTCTTCCGCCGCTACACCGACGCAGAGCTCAAAGAGATGGAAACCTACGAATCGGGTGGCGGACGCTACACTCCAGGTTCGCCGGAGTTTGCAAAGTACGTCGCCGAGCGCTTGAAGATGGCCGATCTTCGTAAAGCCGCCCTCAAGATGATGGCAGAGGAAGGTTCCGTGGCTGTAATCACCCCAAGCCGCGACGGCGGTAGCGGTGGTGGAACAGGAATCATCTTCGACGACAACGGAGCGAACCTCGCTCGCGATGCTCAGAAGAAGGAAAACGCGGTCACCATCCCCAACGCCGTCATGATGATCGAGCACTACAACCGCCTCGGCCGCATGGTCGAAAACCATGTCCCTGTCACGCTCGAGCTCAACATCGAGACGAAGTTCACCGGCGATCACGAGCATGGCTTCGACACGGTAGCTGAAATTCCCGGCACCGATCCCAAGTTGAAAGATCAGGTCGTCATGGTCGGCGGCCACTTAGATAGCTGGATCTCCGGCACCGGTGCGACCGATAACGGCGCAGGCTCGATCGTGGCGATGGAAGCCGTCCGAATCCTGAAGTCTCTCGGCATCAAACCCAAGCGCACTATCCGTATCGCCCTCTGGTCAGGCGAGGAGCAAGGCCTCTTCGGCTCACAGGGATACGTCAAGCAGCACTTTGGCACGTTTGCCGAGCCAAAGATTCCCGAGCCAGCGTACATGCCTTCCTTCTTACGCCAACACGGTCCTCTGACCACAACCAAGGAGTGGGAGACGCTCGACGCCTACTACAACCTCGACAACGGAACCGGTAAGGTACGCGGTGTCTACACGCAGGAGAACTGGGCAATCGCTCCCATCTTCAAACAGTGGATCGCCCCCCTCGCCGATCTCGGCGTAACCACCATCTCCTACCGCAACACCGGTGGCACCGATCACCTGTCCTTCGATGCAGTAGGCCTTCCTGGCTTCCAGTACATTCAGGATCCGATGGACTACGAGACGCGAACTCACCACTCCGACATGGACACCTACGACCGTCTACACGCTCTCGACCTTGAGCAGGCAGCGGTCGTCGAGGCCATCTTCCTCTACAATACCAGCGAGCGCGAGGCCATGATGCCGCGCAAGCCCTTTCCTCATCCCGAGTTACAGAAGCAAATGAGTGCGCCAATTCCCGGCATCTACCCCAACTCTGTTCCTCCTGCTGACGGACCAAAATAAAGACACAAGAACTCCCTCACCAAACCACAGATACCCCCTTCCAAGGGGGTATCTTCATTTAAAGAGTGATAATGAAACCGCGAGGGACTAACTCCATGACAGACCAGAAGACGCATGAAGGCATCAAAACATGCACCAGCCCTTACTCCGTCGACGAGACGGTCTCTCGGCTGGAAGCGCTCCTCAAAGAGAAGGGCGTCAAGCTCTTTGCGCTCGTGGACCACTCAGGGGAAGCAGCCGCAGTAGGTCTGGAGATGCACCCAACGAAGCTGTTAATCTTTGGCAGCCCAAAAGCAGGAACTCCTGTCATGGTCGCAACGCCCAGCGCTGCACTCGATCTTCCTCTAAAGATCCTCGTCGCAGAAGGAGCCGACGGTAAGGTCCTGCTCTCATGGAACGATCCTGCATGGCTCGAACAGCGACACGGCTTCCCCGCGGAGCTAACGGCAAATCTCGCCGCAGCAGGGATGCTTGCTACGAAAGCTGCACAATAGGTCGGGCGCAGGAAGCGTCTCCCAGACCACCCGTCAATACACGCACTCAAACCTTCTTACGGCGAAAGCAATCCGGGCTATGGTCGTTGGCGATGCCGACAGCCTGCATCCACGCATACACAATGACAGGCCCGACAAACTTGAATCCGCGTTTCTTCAACGCCGCGGAGATCTCCTCAGACAGCGGAGTCTTCGCCGGAACAGGACCGTGATTTTGAATCGGCTTGTTGCCAGCCATCTTCCAGATGTAGGTCGAGAAGTCCTCACCTGCATCAGCCATCGCCATATAAATCCGAGCACCGTTGATAGTCGCTTCAATCTTCGCGCGCGAACGAATGATCCCTTCGTTCTGTAGAAGGCGTTCAATATCAGCTTCCCCCATCCGCGCTACCTTCTTCGGGTCAAAGTTGCGGAAGGCCTTGCGAAACGCCTCTCGCTTGCGCAGAATGGTCAGCCACGAAAGGCCAGCCTGAAAGCCGTCGAGCATCAGCGCCTCCCAAAGCGCTCGGCTGTCGCGCTCCGGCACACCCCACTCTTCGTCGTGATAAGTACGCATCAATGGGTCATTGTCAGCCCAGCTACAGCGATGAATGGCTTTCTTCTCCGTCATGCCGCCCTCGCGAAGTCACTCAAAAAATCGATTCGATTCATAAGACATAATCGCCGACCCTATCTCGTTTTACAAATACCCAATCGAAACCATTGGACTTTCAAAGCCACGCGCTCACTAGCCGAGGCCCGTGACCGAGCGCCCGCAACTTATCTGTGCGCCCGGCGAAGTACCGCGAGTTGATCTCATCCGAGCCCATGTCCTCGAGGTTGTAAAAAGCATCGAGCTCCTTCGCGATCTTAGGCGGCGTGAAGAAGAGTTGAAACGGCTCGCCCACCAGTTGAACCCGCGAAGCCAGCGAGTCATAGGCCAGCTGTTCACGAAACGGAAGTGCAGACCGAGGCTGTGCATAGTCGAGAACAACTCCCGAACCTCGCGGCTGCGACGCAATGAAATCGATAGTCGATCGGAAAGCGTCGTGGGTAAGGTAAGGTGTAACTCCCAACCAAGCGAAGAAAGTGGACGCTTGAGTGTCGAAGCCAGCTGCCCGAAGTTCAACCGGCAGAGACTGCGTTTCGAAATCAACAGGAGCATAAACAAGAGTTGTCGGCAAAGGCAGCTTGCTCTCACCCAGCAGCTTTCGCTTCCAGCTCTGTGTCGCAGGATGATCAACTTCAAAGACCCGCAGACCGGGATAGGGATTTCGATGCGCGAACGTATCAAGCCCCGCTCCCAAAAGAACATACTGCGTAACTCGCTGCGCTACCGCCTCTTTGAGCATGTCTTCCGCGTACCGACTGCGTGCCACAAGAAACGCGCGCAGCGCCACCGAGAAAGGCCGATCAGGACGAACCGGCGTACGGCGCAACTCCTCCGCGTATCTCTCCCCAAGGATAGAAACAGCAATCGGATCGTCGAAGACGAGAGGTTTCGCATCGTAAAGCTGATGCGCAGCACGACGCAGAGCTACTCTAAGAGCCGTACGCGATGGAACCACAGATTGCATCCGCATCAAGTGTAGCGAACCACGGAAAGAGAGTGCCGTCGTCTAAGACGATCAAACGAACGCGATCAGCAGCAAGGTCTAAGCGCCCATCCAGCTCAGTGTCTGCGCGATGTACTGCTTCATCTCTTTGCGCGGAACGATCGCATCAAGGAATCCATGCTCAAGCAGAAACTCCGATCGCTGGAAACCCTCAGGCAGCTTCTGGCGAATCGTCTGCTCAATCACTCGTGGCCCGGCAAACCCAATCAACGCTCCCGGCTCTGCAATATTCAAATCACCAAGCATTGCGAAGCTCGCAGTGACGCCGCCGGTTGTGGGGTCTGTCATCACAGAGATATAGGGAATCTTCGCGTCATCCAAACGCGCCAGCCCGGCAGAGATCTTCGCAAGCTGCATCAGCGATGCAATCCCCTCCATCATGCGCGCACCGCCCGATGCCGCAACAATAATCAGCGGATGCCGTGTAGCAAGCGATCGGTCAACCGCGCGGGCAATCGTCTCCCCTACAACCGAGCCCATACTCCCGCCGATAAACGCATACTCCATCACGCTCAGGACAACGTTATGCGGTCCAAGCTGCCCAATCGCGTTGATGATCGCGTCATTCAAGCCGGTCTTCTTCTGTGCTTCTGCCAGCCGCCGCTTGTAAGGCTTCAGATCGGTAAAGTTCAGCGGATCGGTAGAGCGAAGTTCCAGGTCAACCAGCTCATATCCAGGCTCCAGCAGATTCTCAATTCGCGTACGCGCATCAATGCGAAAGTGATGGCCGCAGTGCCAGCAAACCTGCTGGTTAGCCTCAAGCTCTGCCTTGAATAGAATCTTGCCGCAGTCAGGGCAACGAATCCACAACCCCTCGGTCCTTACCGTCTTCTCCGAGTCGTTGACGATCTCGTTATCTTCGCGTTTGAACCAACTCATCCTTACATACCCTTTCGACCGCTGCCCTGTTCATTGTAACGACTGAACCGGATGCGCGGTGTGTTGGAAGTTGAGTTGGAGTCAGAGAGCTTCAGCGAGACGAGGATAGAGACCAGCGTGGTTGGTCTCATACAAAACCAACAGTCTCTGCCTCATCAGGTAGTACGAGGAAGCCACTTCATGCAGATAGAAGGGAACACGCATCTGTTGGCGTCCAAGAAACGTTGCCAGCATAATCCGGGTCACTGCGCGGCGAAGTTGCAATCCATCCATACGCATCCGCTCAGCAATGATGATGCCCTCATCAAAGTTCCAGCGTTCGACGTAGGAGGCCAACGCGACCAGAATCCGCCCGTTCTCACGCATCCGCTGAATCCCCTCAAGGCCGCCCAGCAGATTCCACATCTCTTCAGGTTCTAGATTGAGAGAGTTCTTCTGGGGCACCAGGTGATTGAGCGCCACCGTCATGACGCCATTCGATTCGACCCGATGAAGCTTCGCTACCAGCTCATCCCAGGTACAACGAGACAACCGTCGCGCCGACAAATACGAATACAAAAGGGCGCAACCTAACAAGATAGTAACCAGAGCGGTAATGACTAGAGGTGCCATAAGGGTTACGCTTGATCTCGGCTGCGAGTGACCTGCTGAAGATCGTACTGCACTCGGCTGTGAAGAGCAACCAGATAATCCTTCATTTCGTTCGAAAGGGGAGCCCGTACTCGCTCCGGCCTCCAGAAGACTACGACCCAGTACAACTGGACAGCCACATACAGAAAAGATGGGAAAACCTGTACGATCCGATATTGCTGAGTCCATCCCAGGAAGATGCTGGCGAGATCGCTGACTGCCGAACCGAACGCCCAAAGTGTCAACCCCTGGGCCAAGGCCATCACATGGTTACGCCACTCCAACCCTAACCTATTGGAAGCAAAAAGCATTGCCAGGAAGAGCTCACAGTCGAGCAAAGCTGTGAATAGGTCTCCTCGTATCTCCCAGATGCCTGCGGTCGAACCGGGCGGAGTCTTGATCGCGAGACATAGCCCAACCGCAACGGCCGTTCCACTCACTCCAGCGAGCACAAATGAAGAGCGTGCGTCGCGAACCCATGTGCCGGTCGGGCGCAAGACATTTCGGGCAATCTCGAAGATAAGCCCCAACTGAAAGAGAACATCTCCTCCGCCGGCGACCCAGTAGGCATTGCGGTACACCCTCTGCGTGCTGTACTTCGCAATAAAAAACATTCCGGCCGAGACCAGTGTTGAATAGGAGACGAAGCAGGTGAAGATTGGGAATTGTCGCCACTTCTGGCGGTAGAGCAACACCACGAGCAGGGCGGCAAGGCCTATAAGGCCAACCGCCCAGAGGATGTTTTCCAACGTCGTAAAGTTCATTCCTGCCTCGTCGCCCTATTGGGAACGATATTACAGCCCAAGGACAGAGATGACGATGGTCGCGTAATCGCCAAGGGCGAGCGACACAGAAGCAATTTGGGGATGGGGAACCGATCCTGTGATGTTCGCGAACATCGGAACTGCGGAGGAGAAGAGGACGGCGGCGGTGAGCGCGAGATTGCGGATCGACTTATTCATGGGGAAGGCTCCTAGAGCGCAAATGTGCGCTTGCATCAGCCTAGGCCATGGATGCGTGCGCGATAAAGAAAAACACGCGTCAAACCTACACAAAAGGACTATCTATTGTGGGATGGACGTCGAACCTGTCCTCGGTTAGAACCATTTCCGACCCGTGACCAAGGCCCTCCTGCACACGACGGAAGACCATCCATGGGAAGGCTGGCTCTGGCTGCTTCACCGCCGCCGATTCTACGAATCTACACCCAAGCGACGCACAGTCAACAGATAGCCGAAACCCGGGACTCGCAGACAGCCTCGACTCCTCACCCATGTATCGTGGGTCACAGGGCCATGGAGGGTCAGTTGCCGTACATCTATATCGACAAGATCTTCCACGAACTCAGATCCGAGCTCTTATCGGCCATGCACTCCGCCCTTGAAGCGCAGGGACGCAAGGGGCAGGTCGATGTGGATCGTCTCTACCGTGCGTTCACACGAACGGCAGCCGGCAAATGCTCGAATCCCCAACGCGTCTCCGAAAAATGCGTCGCTGAGACAACAAACGTCAAACCTCGCAAAGCCAAAGACGCACGCATTGACGATTAGGAGCGCGCTCGCATCAAGTCGGCAACTCGCTAAAACGCAGCGAACATCAGTGACCTGAGTGATAGGGGTGGCCAGCCAGAATAGTAAACGCGCGATAGACCTGTTCCGCCAGAACCACTCGCGCCAGTTGATGCGGCAGTGTCATGCGGCCTAAGGAGAGAACGAGGTTCGCTCGCTGTCGCGCTGCAGCCGACCAACCGTCTGCCGGACCAATGGCCAGCATAACCCTCTGAGCTCCTTCATCGCGAAGCCGCCCCATCTGGCTGGCGAACTCCTCAGAGCTGTACTGTTGCCCGCGACTATCCAGCAGAATCGCATACGCGCTGGTTCGACCCTTTTGCCGATTGAGCCACTCAAGCAACGCTTTTTCCGATTCAAACGTCTGCGAGTCGCACGGTGTATATCGAGCGATCCGGCCGACGTAGTCCTCGAACCACCGTCCTCCGGCATCGGAGGGAGATCGCGTAGACAGAACCGCCCCGAGGGTAATCTTCATATTCAGTCAGACAACTATTTCTTCGTGGCCTTCTTCGAAGCAGCCTTCTTTGCCGAAGCTTTGGTTACGGCTTTCTTTAGGGAGCTTTTCTTCGCCACAGCCTTTTTCGCAGAGTGCGCCACGGGTTTTTTTGCAGGGGCCTTTTTCGCCGCTGCTTTTGCAGGCGCTTTCTTTACGGTAGCTTTCTTCGCGCGAGTCTCATTGATCCGAGCGCTCACCTCGGCATCAAGATCCGCCACACTGATCGTAGTCGCAGACTTTCTCAGCCGTTCCAGTCCGTAAAACGCGCGCTTCTCCGCCGAAAAAACATGGACGATGAAGTCCACGTAGTCCATCAAAATCCACTCCCCCTGGCGGCGGCCCTCGACAGAGTTGGGATAGGTCCCAAACTCGCGCTTCAACCGAATCTCAATCTCATCGGTGATGGCGACGTTCTGCCGTTCATTGGTTCCGTTGCAGATCAGAAAGTAATCGGTCAGACCGCTCTCGGCCGGATCCAACGCGAGGATGCGGATATCTTCAGCTTTCTTGTCTTCGGCAGCGGCAGCCGCGGCGAGCAGTAGCTGGTTGCTTTCAATTGAGGGCATGAGACTCCTTGGAGTTTCCATGGTAGCGGGTTGCGGCTCCGGAAGCCAGCACCCTCAACGCGAATAGCGCTCCTGTAGTGGTGTTCGGATAGAGGCGTTCCACTCCCGCAGCGGTCCGCCTCACCGCACCGCTCTTAGTCCCGTCTCTTCTGCAGATGAAACAGGATGCGCTCGTTCGCCAGCGTCAGCTCTTGGGAGACGCTGAAGTACTCCCCAAAGGCATCGCGAAATGCTGCTTCGGTGATGTGCTCGTAGATCGCCGCGCGTCCATGCAGCAGCTCCTGAAACTTCGGATCCGCCGGCGGTACCCACTCTATGATCAGGTGTTGCGTGGTCAGCTCGCTGCAGAGCGCCGCAATCCGGTTCATGGGGATCTGGTTACGCAGCAGCAGATGATGGATTACGGCCAGCATCATCACCGTATCGAAATTGCCGGCGCAACGGCTCAGGAAGGACGCGCTCTCGCGATTCTCCCATCCAGCCGCCGGGGTAGGATGAGCAAGGTCGACACAAAGCGGCAGAATCTTCTTCCCGTTCGCCTTCAAGTTTGTGTACAGGCGATCGACCGCCTGTAGATCCGTGTCGACCGAAACCACCTCGGCTCCTGCATCGGCTGCCAGATTCGAGTACACCCCAGTATTGCAACCTACATCGAGTACCTTCACTGGGCGTAAGCTCACCAGCACATCGCTCACAAACTTCCTCTTGTCGGCGTGGTCCTCGTCACTATAGTGGTTCGCGGTCTCCGCATAATCCGACCAGGTAGAAGAGCGATGCCCAGGCGTCACCTTCCGCATCTGGTTCAAAAGCGTCTTCATGGTTCTCAGCAGAATATGCTTCGCAAGCTCGGGATCTTTCACAGATCTCTGGGACGAGTCACCGGCCTTACCCTTCTTCGTCTTTGCCAGTAGCGACGGCAGCGTAACCGCCGACAGCGCTGGTCCTCGAAACCGGGAAGCCAGCGAAAGCGCAGGGTACACCTCTTCCGGTTCATATCCATCGCGGCGAGTCAGCGAGAGTTGTAGCGGCCATCCCAGCCGGGAGTGAGCCAGCATCGGCAACAGAAAAGTACGGACAAACTGTCCGTAAGCCAGCCATATTGGTCGATGCGGATCGGTGCGTTCAATCGAAAGCACATCGACAAAGACTGGCCGCGCCCCTTGAAACAGCACGTTCAGCGGTGTTGCATCCTTCAGTTGCCAACCCTGCTCCACCAGGTCGCTGCACAAAGTCAGGGTAAGCTCCGCAGCTGCAAGCCACATCCCCGGGCTCCACTCCCAGGGATAGGACTGAAACCAGATTCGTGGATGGCGCAAAACCAGCGTCTCCGCCGCAGCAAGTGGTGTTGCCAGAAACGCAAGAATCTCCGCATCAAAGGGAGCGTGGATGCTCCGGTAAGCTCCGTCAGGACGAACCTCGACGCTGCCCGCAGGGTCGCGAAAGGTAGGAAGTGCGGGAAGTGTCAAAATCTCTGTCATAGAATTCACGATTCTGCTACAAGACGCGCAAAAGCCTCCTGGTACAACAAACAGGAGTAACCCTTATTGGCACGATACCGATACAGACACCCTTTGATTCAGGAAAGTTTCGAGGAAAACAAAGTTTCGGCGCAGCGAAAAACAAAAACCGCAAGCCATCTGCGCTATCGGTAAAGATGATGGCTGTGTATGTAGTTCAGAACACGTGGCGCAATCAGATCCATACAAGGATCACCCATCTCTAGTCGCTCACGAAGCCCGGTTGCCGCCGTATCTTCATGAACATTTTTTAGCAGATGGACGCGGCTCTGTTGATGCGCGTTGAGCCCCAGCGAAGAGAGACTCCCAATCGGAAACCCTGGCCGGCTCACAACAATCCATTCGGCGAGCTCCAGCAGCCGCTCAGGCTCACGCCACTTAGGCAGATCAAGAAAACTATCCGCGCCCGCTAGATTGAAGAGAGTAGTCTCAGGCATCTTCAGCGCCAGCTCACTCAAAGTCTCGACGGTGTAGTTCGGCATCCCATCAGCGCGAGGCTCGTCAATCTGCGACGCCGTAAAACGTGGATCATCCACGCACGCAAGCTTCACCATGGCGAGCCGGTCCTCAAAAGAAGTTACTGTGTCATCAAGCTTCATGGGCTGACGGCCCGCAGGCGCAAACAGAACAGTATCCAGTCGAAACGCATCTGCCGCCGCTGTCGCAATGGCGAGATGGCCGTGATGCGGCGGGTCGAAGCTGCCACCGAACAGAGCTACGCGCATGCACTCTTCTCTCGGGAGCCACCGCTCCTAGAATGGCAGATGGAAGACGAAGCCCATGCTGACCTGTTTAATCGGATAGTTGTGGCTATTCGTCCCGAAGGGATCCAACCCTCCATAGCCGAACTCCGCAACGCGCCAATCCATGATTGGCAACAGCTTAATATCCAACCCGGCCAGCCCCTCATACTCGAAGTTGTTGCGCAGGATCGGGCTATTTCCCACGATTCCGTTGTCGGTCACTCCGGCTTCCGAATACAGCAGCCCATAATCAGAGCGGCCAAGTCCCACTGAACCTTGAACATAAGGTTTTAGCCAATTCTTGGGAGTGTGAATGGCAGCGCGAACCCCGCCGAGCACGGAGTAGATGCGTGCTCCCCCGCCGTTGAAGTCCTCATAAGCCCCACGCTTCGTCGTCAGGATGCTCCCCCTCAGATCCGCACCCAGCGTCACCGGTCCAAGCTTTTTGAAATCGTAGTAAACGCCGCCCGTTCCGCCTAGCGGATCGACCGTATTTGCGCGTGCGCTGGTTACATTCGGATTCTGCTCCGGCGAAGAGGCAATATTACTCAGCCGGTCGACGGTGAACATCCCATAAACGCCGAATTGCGCGTGAGCAGAGGCGGTACTGACTAGGGCAACGGAGGCAAGAAGGAGAACTGCTTTGCGGAAACTCATGTGCCGTTAGTTTACTAGTTCATGCGGCCTCGGTGCACCAGCGGCCGCGAATTGTGGCTGCCAAAGACATCTAATCCACAAAGCAGGACATCCCGCAGACGCACCCATTCTCACCTCGCAGCATCGCCCCGCAGCTTCAACACCTCATCCAGAATCCGCTCTGCCATCTCCGTCTTGCTCATCACAGGGAACTCCACTGCACCGTCTTTCGTTAGAAAACTTCCCGCATTCATCTCCGAATCGAACCCAATCCCGTTCTTCGAGACATCATTGACCACCACCGCATCCACGCCCTTGCGCTCCAGCTTGGCCCGGCCATTCGACACAACGTTCTCGGTCTCCGCCGCAAATCCCACCACCAGGGTCCCATCCCGCCGCCGCCCCACCACCTCGTGCAAAATGTCCACAGTTCCCGCAAGCTCCAGCGAAACCACCTGTGCGCCCTCTCGCTTCATCTTTTGTCCTGCGACGTTCTTCGCCCTGTAATCGCTCACCGCCGCCGCCATAATCACCACAGTTGTCTCATTCAACCTGGCCATCACGGCCGCCCGCATATCCTCTACACTCACCACCTGCTCCACCTCAACCCCCGCCGGACAAGGCAACGTCGTTGGAGCAGTAATCAGAGCCACCTTCGCTCCCCGCCGTCTTGCCGCTTCGGCCACCGCGTAGCCCATCCGCCCGCTAGACCGGTTGCCGATAAACCGCACCGGATCGATCGCCTCCCGCGTCCCGCCCGCCGTTACCAGCACTGTCTCCCCGGTAAAATCGCGTTCCTGCGCGACCCCGCCCTCCGCCCCGTCAGCCAAAGTCTCCGCAATCGCGGCCACAATCTCTGCCGGCTCAGCCAGCCTCCCGCCCCCCACCATCCCACACGCCAGATACCCACTCCCCGGCTCAATCACCTTCACCCCACGCGCCCTCAGAGTAGCCACATTCGCCTGCACCGCCGGATGTTCCCACATATTCACATTCATCGCTGGAGCCACAATCACCGGAGCCGTCGTCGCCAGATACATCGTCGAAAGAAAATCATCCGCCAGCCCATGCGCAAACTTCGCCAGAGTATTCGCCGTCGCCGGAGCCACAACCAGCAACCGCGTCGACTGCGCAGCCTGAATATGCTCGATGCTGCTCACCCCATCGTCGCCCTCAGCATCCTTCTCAGCCGACCCGGTCCCCGCCTCTTCCCCCCACAGCGAAGTAATCACCTTATGCCCGGAGATCGCCGCAAACGTCAGCGGCCTCACAAACTCCTCTGCCGCCTCCGTCATCACCACATGCGGGTCATATCCTGCATCCTGCAGCAGCCGCACCAGCTCCACCGACTTATAAGCCGCAATCCCCCCGCAAACCCCAACCGTCACCTTCGTCCCTGCCGTACTCATACCAAAACCTGCCTTTATCCAACAGCAAATACTCTCACAAGCGCCAAGCCACACGGAACAAACCGCCTCTTCAACCACACCCCAACGCCGCTCCTACAGAGGTATCAACTAAGTAATTCACTACATCGAAAAGTGTATTGTAAAAATTTGCCCAACGTGGTTGCGCTTCTTCAGCCAGAGGCATAGGCTGAACTCGAATTGGAACACCGGGTCCCTTGCTTTCATCCATAGAGGAGGCAACACATCGTGCAAGATTCTTACCTGACATCCCTAGCCACAGCCCTCCCCGCACCAGCAATTCAAAGCATCGCCAGTCATCTTGGAGCCTCGGAGCGAACTGTCCTCGATGGCATCCAATCTTCCGTCGCCACCGTTGTCAGCGGACTTTCGCAGAAAGCAGGCGACAAGAGCTTTCTCAGCCAGGTCCTGCAAATGGCCTCGGCTACTCCGGAGAACGCTGTCACCTCCGCACTATCCAGCGGTGCCCTTACCAATCCCGCCTCTCCCCTTCACACAGGAAGCTCGCAGCTCCTCTCCACCCTCTTCGGCGGCCGGCTCAGCTCCATCACCGAAACTCTAGGCAGCCAGACAGGGCTCCGCTCCGCCGGCGCCACCACCTTGCTGGCACTTGGCGTCCAGACTGTTCTCAGTTTTCTTGGCAGCAAAGTACGCGACGGCAGTGTCAACGCGTCCACCCTTCCAGGTTTTCTCGCCAAAGAAAGCGAAGCCCTCCAGGGAATGCTCCCTGCCGGCCTCCATAAGCCTGTCCTCACCTCCACCCATAAAGTTGATAACAACCCTGTCGTCGCGCAGACCGTCCAGGTAGAAAAGCAGCGGTCATTCCATGGCTCCTCGGCCTGCTGTTGGCTGCGATTCTGCTTGGCTTCTGGTGGTATCACTCGCATCAGCAGCCTGCCGCGGTTACCCAGCCGGAGACGACCGCCGCTCCTCCTCCACCCGTCGCCGCCTCGGTCACCTCTTCTACTGGAGCTGACCTTGGTTCCATGGGCGACGTCACCCTACCCGACGGGACGACCATTCACATCCCGGAGCGTGGCGTTGAGAGCAGGTTGCTCGCCTTCATCAAAGATCCAGCCCATACCCCGGACAAGACCTCCTGGTTCGACTTCGACCGTCTGCTCTTCGACACGGGCTCTGCCTCCCTGCAGCCTCAATCGACTGAGCAGCTCTCCAACATCGCCGCCATTCTCAAGGCCTACCCAGCGGTGCATCTCACCATCGGCGGCTATACCGACAACACCGGCAACGCCGCGCAAAACCTCAAGCTCTCTCAAAACCGCGCCGACAGCGTCGTCGATCAGCTTGAAAAATCGGGCATCGCCCGAGGCCGTCTCGTAGCCAAAGGCTACGGCGATGAGCATCCTGTAGCCGACAACTCCACTGAGGACGGCCGAGCTCTCAATCGTCGCATCTCCATGCTCGTCACCGCAAAGTAGCTATCACTCCGCAACCGTCGCTTTAGCCTCGAGGTCCTCCCTATGAATCCGTCCCTTGATCGCGCGGACGCGCTCGATGCCGCGGCCGCAACTGTAGACCGTGAAACTGTCATCCCGGTCTTTGAAGAAGAGCTCTCTGTTGCCAAACGCGTTGTTGAAACAGCGCGTGTGCGCGTCTCGCGAGTAACCCATCACCATCAGCAACTGGTCGATGAGCTCCTGCAACACGAGAAGGTCGAAGTCGAGCATATCCCCATCGACCGTCCCATTGAGGCCATGCCCTCCATCCGTCAGGAGGGCGATGTCACCATCATCCCCGTCGTTGAAGAAGTCCTCAAAGTGGAACGGCACCTCGTACTCAAAGAAGAGGTGCACATTCGGCGGATCAAACAAACACAGCGGTATCAAGAATCGGTCACGTTGCGGAGGCAGGAAGCCCAGGTCTCTCGCCTCCCCATAGAACAACCTGCGGTCCCTGAAGCGGGGGCTCAACACAATGCACCTGAACCCGGAAAGGATTAAAGATGAGCAGCTACGAGAAGATCGTTACCTTATTCGATACCGCGGAACATGCCCAGGCGGCCGAGACCAACCTCCAGCACGCTGGCTTTTCAGATGATGAGATCAGCATCGTCAGCGGTAAGGATCTCCCCAAGAGCGACAACGCCCTTCGCGAACCTGGCCTGTGGCACCGCATGTTCGGCGGCGACATTGAGCAGCACGAAGCCACTGTCTACGCCAAAGCAGTCGAGTCCGGTGGAGTCGTCCTCACTCTGCGCGCAGCCCAGGAAGACGTCCCCAAGGCAATGGGCATCCTTAACCAGCACAATCTGGTCGATGTCAAAGATCGTGCCGTCGATACCGGCGTCATCTCCAAGGCGACAGCGGCAGCTATCGCGGTACCCGCTGCTGCAGCCGCCATTGCTGCGCCGCCCGTCAGACCCGTCACCTCCGACCTTGGGAAAGACGAGGTCATTCGCCTCGCCGAAGAACACCTCGAAGTTGGCAAGCGTCTGGTAGAGCAGGGCACCACGCGCATCCGCCGCTTCGTCACCGAAAAGCCCGTCGAAGAGAACGTCACTCTGCACGAAGAGCATGCTGAGGTCGTTCGCCGTGCCGTTTCGAATCCTGACTCCCTCAAGGATATCGACTGGGCCGACACCACGGTCGAGGTTCGCGAGACTGCCGAAGAGGCCGTCGTCTCGAAGTCCGCTCGTGTTGTCGAAGAGGTAGCCATCGGCAAGACCGGCTCCGATCACGTCGAGACCGTACACGACACCGTCCGTCGCCAACAGGTCGAAGTCGAGCACGTCCCCGCCGGCAACAAGAAGTAACAAAGCGTGCGCCGGGGCGGGAGTCTCTCTGCCGCCTCGGCCGTTCGTCGCATAGAGCCTTACATTCAGTGCCGTCATCCTCAGCAATACCATCGGCATGGAATATCGTCAGCTTCGGCAATACATCAGCCTGAGCAAAACCAAAGACCCCGCAATTAAGCCGTCATCCTGACCCTGAGCGTAGCCGAAGAGGAAGGATCCCTGTATTTGTCCTTGAACTTGTTCCAAGCGCTATTCAGCAATGCACCCGGAA
>Ga0302177_10001766_pt1 | contig 15470 bp, 14 predicted proteins | sample I_Palsa_E1_2_FD_198780 | JGI IMG/M metagenome (GOLD analysis project Ga0302177, IMG submission 198780) | Peat permafrost microbial communities from Stordalen Mire near Abisko, Sweden - I_Palsa_E1_2 | ecosystem: Environmental > Terrestrial > Soil > Palsa > Peat permafrost | place: Sweden... | reverse complement strand
CAGGGAAGTTGCCAAGGCAGGCACGCGGGGCACCGAGGATCAGACTGATTCCTGTCGAGTTGTCAACTGTTCTGAAAGTATCCAGAAAACGGGGATCTGGTAAGTTACTGTCCCGCAGCCAATACGCCGATTCGGGACGAGGTCGGCTATCCGGAAGCAATTGCCAACCAGCTGCAAGTGTTCTGCTTACGATACGTACCGAGTCAATTCTGCGCTGAATGGTATGACTAGCAAACCATTCTTCCGCAATAGGTTCCCAGTGCCCTGCAACGCATCCGAATTTGTATGCCGAAGCGGAGATTCGAGAAAGGGCCGATTTCCCCCGCTGCAATCGGCCCGAGCACAGTCGAATTTGTTGCCGCTCCCCGGCCGTTCATGCGACCCGAATTTTTTGCGACCGGCCGCACCACGCTCTATCCCACCTCACCCCAAGGGTGCGGGAAAATATTATGAGCACATACGGCTGTAACTTCAGGGAAGTCCGGCGTGAGGCACCTCGACTTTCGTCATTAGAATAGAGGCTCGATGGTTCAAAGATGCTTCTGCTTCGTTGAACGTAGGCGCTGCACATGCGAAGAGTGTGCGGCCATCTTTGCCTCCTAGCATGCAAGCGAACACGCTCACTCCATCGGTCTTGCGTTCCTCTACGATAGTGCCGCCCTCGAAAACACGGATCAGCCGGTTGTTGAATACGTCGGCTACCCATACCGCACCTTCAACGTCAAGACAGATTCCATCCGGCACGACTGCCGCCTGTTCAAGAATCTCGGGAACGGAGGTCGATCTTGGGACTTCGCCGAAGGCGGCCCAGGTGCTGCGCTCGCTCAAACAGTCGCCCGTGACGCTGAATGCGCTTAGACGGTTCATCATGGTTTCGGCCACAATCAGTGTGCGGCGGTCAGGCGTGAGCACCATGCCGTTGGGGAAGCCGAGTTGGTCGGCCACGACTCTGGCCGTTCCGTCCGGCGCAACGCAGATGAGGGAGGTTGTACAGGCTGGTGCGCCACCCATCAGGTCGAACCCGAATTGGCCCACCCACGCCCGGCCCTCATGATCAACCAGCATATCGTTCAGCTGCCACGGTGCTAATTCCGATAAGTCCGCGTGTTCCACCAAAGAACCATCCGGTTCGCGCCGCAGGATCTTGCGGTCGAGCATGGACGTGATCAACAACCGCCCGTCTGGAAGGAATCCGAGCCCGCAGGGTAATCCGGAGGTTCGAGCGAATGTTTCTGCCGTACCGTCCACCGCCAAGGCAAGCACGCGGTGCGTATAGCGGTCCGATACATAGAGCCTCTCGCCACGCCATCGCGGACACTCGGTAAACGACAAGCCGCTGATGAGTGTTGAGAACTCCGCCATAATCGCTCCATTGATTCGTGCATTCGTCAGATCTGACACGAAGGTTAGTATGGACCCGATCTGTCTGCAGTTACATTGCTGCCCGGCGGGGCGAATCACCGCGATCCGCTACTTTTCGCGTAAGATCGCCGCTTATTCTCGTCTGGAACAGACAGGCAGATGACAACGAGCCGGATTACATCGCGCCGTCGGCGGAAGTACCTCCAAAGCTATGCAGCACCTTTTCCGCGTAGCTTCCTGAAGAGCTGACGAGCTCGAATGCTGTACCGAGCCCGTAAGCACCTCCATTACTGGTTGTGCCATCAGTCCGAGATCAAGCTCGCGAGAGGGTTCGCACCGTCGCTGCCCGTGAACGCGTAGAGCACCTTCTCCGTATAACCCGAGGGGGAATCGACCAGTTCGAATACAGTCCCGCAGGCCCGAAGGGCACAGTTGAAGGGACCGCCGTCTTCGCTGGTTGTGCCGAAAAGGTTGCCATTAGCGTCCATAATAAGACTTGCGACTGGGTATTCCCCATCGGCAGAACTCGCCCCAAAGCTGTACAGCACCTTCTTGGTGTAGCTGCCTGAGGAGTTGACTAGCTCGAATACTGTTCCGTAGCCGTGACCACCGCCCCCGTTCGGAGTGCCATGGAGGTTCCCTGATGAATCCATTATCAAACCAGATAGAGCGAATCCACCGTCGAAACCGGTGAACATATGAAGCAGTTTTTTCGATATAGCCGTTGGAGGATTTCACCAGCTCGAAGGCGGTCCCGCACGTGATGTCCCCACATAGACCCGAACCGGCATAGCCGGTGGTACCGTAAAGATTGCCGGATGAGTCCGTAATCAGACCAGCCACTGGATCATCGCCATCGCTGGGTGGACCGGTGAAGTTATTCAGCACCTTCTCCGTATAACTTCCCGAAGAATTAACCAGCTCGAAAACATTGCAGCGTGCATTGAATCCCGTAGGATCAGGGCATAACCCCGCTGTCCTCCCTCCCGAGGTCGTTCCGAAAAGATTACCGGAGCCGTCTATGAGCAAGGAAGCCGGAGAATCCGAAAAAGCCCAGACGAGATAGAAACGTGATAGTTCTACGTTCAAATCGGCGCAAAACGAGTACAAACTCCTAAGCTTTGTCGTCGCACGTCGAGGAAGATCAATGGCCTCCATCGCTGCTTCAGAGCTTCTCGGTGAGGTCTCTTGCGGTGTCGATCGACGAAAGAAGCCCCCCAGCTCCCTCTTTCATCGCGTTGAGCAAGTCAGGAACGAGATCCATGGCCCTAATGCGAATGTTCCTGGGTGACTCCGTGAGTGACCGTGGAGAGGTCCACCGCCGTAATCTCGCCTGCGGTCGTCTGGCTTGTTGCCTTGATCCAGTCTGGGCGCTTTTTCGATTGTTGGAGAAGTTTTCTGCACGACTCTCACATTCTCGTGGTCTTGAGTCAGCAGAGTGGTGTAGGTGTGACAGAACGTGTGAAACCAAACTCGCTTTAGGGAACCATTATTCTGCCCTTGACAGCTCAACGGCTCAGTCGTATGAGTCTAACGGTCGTACAGCGTACGTCGGACAAACGCGATGTACTGGTCGATCGGAATTCTGAATCAGTTCATCGCCCAGTGCAGTTCCGCAAAGAGGGGGAGTCCATGAATCGATGGATCACGCTCGCAGCGCTGAGTGTTGTCGTAGCAAACATGGCCGTGGCACAAACGCAGACGAAAAAAGAGCCTGCATCGAAGGCGGGGTCCGCGCAGCCAAAATTCAAAGCTATCTTCGAGCCGGTGAATTATCCGCAGGATTCCGAACTCCGCGACGTGTTTTTCGTGAGCGCCGATGTCGGATGGGTTGTGGGACTCACACGCTCCGATGCCGGGGAAGGCGGCATACTTCTCCACACCGCCGATGGCGGCCAGCACTGGGATGTTCAAGAGGGCGATCCTCACTCCGGCACGCGTGCCTTTGAGCAGTTGTATTTTCTGGATGCCAAACATGGATGGGCCACGCAGGATGGTGGCGGTACCCTCCTCCGGACGACAGATGGGGAGAACTGGGAAAGCCTCTCCACCTTTTCGGCGGGGAAGGCTTTCGTTTTCAGCACTCCGGACGTCGGCGTCTATTTGGACGGGGACAAGATTTTTCGCAGCAAGGATGGCGGACGCTCCTGGACGCAGGTTTACGCTTGCCGTACCCGAGTCGAGGTGGACGGGCTGGCGCGCGAAGTGCAGTGCAATTTCCAAAGCGTCTATTTCCCGACGCCACAAATCGGCTACGCCACGACTGTCAATCTTCCGGATAAATCCTCCGGCATCGCCAAGACGGAGGACGGCGGATTGACTTGGAATGTCACCCGCTTCCTGCCGAATGCTTCCGCCGGGGATCGGGGCGGCGTCTTCTTCACAGACGCCAATACCGGCTTTATAAGGACTTACGACCAGATCTTCGCGACCTCCGATGGCGCGCAGACCTGGCACGGCGCGACCGCAAAGACGCTTAATGGTCCCATTCGTTTTGCGAACCATGAGGTGGGGTGGGTCGCGCGCGGCACCCGGATCGCATACACGTCCGATGGCGGAAAGCGATGGAACACGGCCGAGATCCGATTCCCCGCGGAGGTGTTTTCCTCGAGCTTGCCCGCACGCGATCGCGGCTATGTGGTGGGCGAACATGGGATGATCTATCGTTATCGAATCGTGCCCATCGACTACAGCGTGAAGGGCATGATTTCTGCACCCGCGATTGCGGCGCCTTGACTCGTCCGAATCTATGGGCGGTTTCCTGGCGCCTACCGTGAAGTCTGGCTGATGAATCGCCGCCACCGGACCACCTGACGGATGGAAACGGATTACTTCCGGTTTGCGGGCAACTCGCCCAGAACGTCAGCCCTCGCTTCTCAGAACCTCTTTTCCAGGCCTTTAGCTTGGTGAGCCAAATGTCCGAGATCCGGATATTCCCGGGAAGCGGTGCCAGTCAGCAGCGCGTGTCTCGTAAAAAAATAGCTGAACGCCTCGATGCGGAGTCGCTGCTGGGGAGCTGCATGTGGTCAATCCTCGAGGGCGAGATTGCCGAAAACGGCTCGGCCGGCCAGGGCAGCGCGAAAACCATACACAGCGAGGCCAATCAGCAGTAGCAGGAAAAACAAAGAGCGGCCGATGTACCAGCGGGAGAAGTTGAGCGTTACGGGCAGATTTAAGAGCAGGAGATAATACAAATCAAAGACGGACAGCGCTAGGAGTCCGAAGCGAATCAAGCCGATCAGCATTAGCGCCACAATAACGGCCGTGAAGGGCAACGCCACCCAAAAGTTCTCACCCGTTATTGCGAGTTGCAAGACTGTCAGGACCAGACCGGTGACCGTGACCGCCAACCACTGTTTGTGCAGAAAAACGCGCGCCAGAAAAAGCAGGGATAGGGTGATAAGTGCAAAGAACACCGCACCCAAGAGGTCGTTAAGGCCAACCGACAGGAAGCGGTTTGGCCCGCCCAGCGAATAGGGCGCCGTGGGAATGGGAGTCAAACCCGGGACATTTAACCAGTACGGCAAGACATCCAACGCGTAGCCGGAAAGTGCGGCGATTGTTCCCAGCAGTGCTCCTGCCAGGACGTCGCGGCCGACCAGAGGATCCCAGACTTTGCCAGATAGGAGTCGCGTCCAGGAGATCAGCTCGTCCGGCCAGCGTCGGCGGACATAAGGCTCGAGCGCCATGTAGTTCACCCAGACAAACACTGCCGCACCCACAGCCACGCAGAAGGATATGGTGAACTTTGCGAACTCGCCGCCCACATCCCAGACGTGATGCCCTCCCAGAATCCAATTGAGCATGATGGCAGAGAAGACGAATGCAGATACCTGAAAGGATCCCTTGCGGTCACCGCGTCCCATGCGGATGTTTCTGCGCGCAAAGATGGCACCGGCCACAAGCAAGGAAACAATCATGATGGCGAAGGTCATGCCGCCGATGACGGTGGCAAGGGCAAACGTGGATTGTTCAGCTGGCCCAGGGAGATTCCAGGGCCCTAGCACATCGAAATAGACTGGCTTGCCGCGGTAGGCTGCCGCCGTTACGTACAGCGGTGTTGCTGGATCCTGCGCCGAGCTGCCGTCCCATTCGGCGCGCGCGTCGAAGGGCACCAGCGGAAGCAGTTTCGGCCCCGAAATCTTGAAGCGATGCATATCCAGGCCCGCTGCGGTAAACAACGCTCCCCAGTCCGGCTCGGGCGATGGGCCTTTCGAATCTTCCACCTGCGGTGGGAGAGCGTGGAACTTGATCAGTCTCCCCGACGAGCTGAGTTCCACCGAGGCCATACCCGGAACATCTATCGGCGGATCATTCTGCGTGACGTTGGGTGGCCCAACGGGAACCATCGGACGCGGGCTCTGCCGATACCAGAAATTCATGGGTCCCAGTTCGGCTGTAGCAAGGTCCCGGACGCGCGGCGGAGAAGTCTCGTGCAAAGCTCGGTAACGGAGGAAATCGTAGGTCCGGAAGAACGAGGAGTCGATGTCGGTCGGCTCGTCGGTGTAGCCGAATTGCCTGACGAGCTCGCGCGCCCGCTCGGTCAGAGCATCTGGAGTCTTCGAAATAGACTTTAAGCCCAAGTCTGAGGCCTTGGGTGCGATAGCCACGACGAGGGCTAGCGCGAGGAACGTTCCCGCCAGAAAGATCCACGCTGTGGGCGAGGAGAGAGCGCCTTCGTCTCCCGCGGCTGCGACCATCTCCGGCGAGGGCGTTTCGCCGGCCGCCAAAGCCGCCGCCAGCGGATCCCCGCCAGGAAGCGCCGCGGCCAGTTGCAGCGCAGAGGCAGGACGCTTTGCGGGATCTTTTTCCAGGCAGCGCAGAATGACACGCTCAACGAGTGGATCAATGTCTTTGACGATTTGCGAAGGATGGGTCGGCGCGCTCTGTTCACGGCGGTGCATCATATCGGCGTAAGTCGTGCCCTCGAAGGCTCGCTTGCCGGTGAAAATTTCATAGAGCATCAGCCCGAGTGAGTAGATGTCGCTCTTCGGAGTAACTTCCCCTCCGGAAAGCTGCTCCGGTGCCATAAAAGCCGGAGTGCCCGCGCGGTCTCCGTCTTCACCAGAAAAACCGGCCAAGCCGAAATCGGTGATGCGCACGCGTCCTCGGCCGTCGAGCATTGCGTTGGCGGGCTTCAGGTCGCGGTGCACCACGCCGTGTTCGTGGGCGGCCGCGAGACCCGCGCACAATTGCCGGGCAATCTCCAGCCCTTTATCGGCGGGCAGGCGGCCGATGCGCCGCAGCAACGATGCGAGATCCTCGCCATCGACATATTCCATGGTGAGGAAAGTGCGCCCGTCGGCCTCGCCGATGTCGAACACCCGGCACACGTTCGGATGCGAAACTTGACGCGCCAGGCGAACTTCACGCGTGAACCGATCCAACGCCTGTTCTGTCTGCGCCAGCGACCGTGTCAGAAATTTCAATGCCACCGATTGCCCGAGTTTTAAGTCTTCCGCGCGATAGACTTCGCCCATTCCACCTTTGCCAAGCGGAGAAACAATTCGGTATCGATCGGCGAGAGTGGTTCCGGGAACGTAGCGTGCTTCGTAACCGGAGGAGGAGGGGGAGGAGGAAATATTGCCACTGGGAGATGCGATTCGTTTGCGCGGGATCGCCTCAGCCTCGACCGTAGGCCCGGAGTCGAGCTCCACGGCGCTGCCGCAGGTTGGGCAAAATCGCGCTGCGCCAGATATTTCACTTCCGCAGGCAGGGCAACTCATAGGTCGTCGGGCGAGTGTACCACTGCCTGCTTCCAAGCGCGGACTCTGTAGTGCGATCACTCCCGGGACAAACCATCCACGAACCGGCCGGTCCAAATACGTAATGACTGACAGCAACGAGAGTAGGCCCACAACACGGTGCCCATATTTCATAAGAGCGGCGGTAAGTGTCGCATCAGCTCACCTGTGGTGCATTGACTTTTATCCTTGCCGGGCGAAACGGAAGCGGGCTCTGCGGACGCAACCATGCTGAGGGATAGCCTGGTGGTCGTATCGTATCGATGCCTTGAAAATCCCCGCCTGAAGGGTGGAATACTCACTAACGGAAAGCGCCCTCTTTCCATTTCAGGCTGAACCAACACAGTTGGGCGATCAACGTTCTGTGCACTCGTTACCGCAACTCGTCGCAGCTGTGTTTATTCGTCAGCGCCGTACAATCGTTCGGCTGGATCAGCGGTAGCCATCCGGTCCTCCGTCACGTCGACATCCCTAAGAGCTGTTCTTTCGTCCCGGGCTGTTTATTTGTCCCCTGACAAGAAGGTTGTAGCTGATGGTGTGTATTCGTTCTTCAGCGGGGCAGGGATGTGCATTCGTGTCCACTGGGATCGTGATCCGTAACGCCGGAAATCGAGCTGCTGATTTGATTCGTGCAATACATTCGGGGATTGTTGAAACAGGCACCCAAGCGCCCGTTGGCGCTATTGGCGCGCATCAAGCTCGTTAGCTGGTCTGATTATGGGGTCAGGGAGGAGGTTATTCTCAGAACCTCTTATTTCCAGTTTGTGCCGTTTTTCCTCTTCAGCTCTCTATCCTTTATATCTGCTATATCTGCCCTTCAATTCAGTCTGTGTATTGGTATTGCTGAAGTTACGCACGAAGGTGTTGCCGCGTCAGCTCCAACGCTCGCGCGAATTGATGGTCCAGAATAAAGGGAATGGAGTTCCTGGTGACCGTGCCGCTGCTCATCATCGATGACTTGGGAATGCGTAGGCTGCATCTCACCGCCGCCGAAGAACTGCTGGAGATCATGCGGCCCTCGAAGTTGGAGAACCAAATTTGATGCGCCGGGGCAATAGCCAACTTCACGACTGTCGCGGAACTATGCAGCCGATCGTCGCGTATAAACTAAAGATGGTTATGGTGCCTCTTCGCCTGTTACGCCTCTTCTTGGCTCTCCTCGCTTGTAACGCCTGGGGCCAAGCGACTCCCGACTCCCAGGACCACTTCCGCGCGGTCGAGACCGGCCTCGGACCTCCCGTTGCAGTCGTCGGGCAGCCACCAGACCGCAGAGACCTACGGGCGGAGATGAACAGGCTCCACGTGCCGGCGGTCAGTATCGCAATCGTTCATGGCGGCAAGATCGAGTGGGCTAAGGGCTACGGCATCATGCGGGAGGGCGGCGCGCCCGTCACCCCGCCGCGTCGATCACCAAATCGGTCACCGCGATGGCCGCTCTTCACCTCGAACTCATTGGGGCCTAGGTCTGAATCGAAGATGTACTTTCATCCTGTTCGACGGTCTCGCGCATAACCAGCAGTGACAATACAGCGCGTAAGGGGAAGCGTTTAGCAGGCACTACGTTTCATTGAGCCGCGTAGAGCTTCACTAGCCGGTACAGAAACGTCCGCCCCTCATAAACTGAAACCACCCGGATCCTCTCGTTCAAGCCGTGGATATTCCCCCCATCAGCGTCAGTAAAAAGGCCGGTGACTCCGTAGGTCGGAATGCCCGCGGGGTTCAAGAACTGAGCGTCCGAAGCGCCCGGCTCAAGTGCAGGAACAACCGGGACTCCTGGCCACATCTCGTGCGCTACTTCCTCGATGGGCTTCAGGATATGCGGCGTGAGCGGGGCGGGATTCGAGATAGGCCCCCGCACCTCAGGGACGGTCACAACAACTGCGGGATCGTCGGCGATTTTTACAAGTTCAGCCAAGATTGCATCGCGCGAGACCCCGGGAAAGATCCGGCAGTTTATGTTCGCTCGCGCTCGTTGCGGTAGAGCGTTGGTAGCATGGCCAGCCGAAAGCATCGTCGCCACGCAGGTAGTGCGAAGCATTGCGTGCCAATTCGGGTTTTTGTCCAGAACGGCAACTGATGAAGCGTCGCCCGGATTTTTGACGACGGCCGCCATAGCCAAACCAACCTCGCCCCCAATGATCTTGGACATACCCGCGAAGTAGGCGCGGTTTGCATCATCAAGTTGAACGGGAAACTCGTACTGGCTCACGTGATCAACAGCACGCACCAAGTGATAGATGGCGTTGTCCGGCACCGGGCGTGAGCTGTGACCGCCGGAATTTGTAACTTCAAACGTAAAGTTTTGCGATGTCTTTTCGGCAGCCAGAATTCCGAGCGCGATTTTGCGACCCCGCGCGTCTAGGTCACCATCAACACCCTCGGTCAGCGCGAGCTCTGCGTCTATATCCTCGCGTGCGTTTTTGGCCAGCCAGCCGGCGCCATTCAACGCACTGTTGGTTTCTTCCCCGCAAGTCAGCGCCAGTTTAATTGACCGCCTGGGCTTGTAGCCTTCTTCGCGGTAGCGGATCAGATTATCGACCCAAATCGCAGCTTGGGCCTTCATGTCGCTTGTTCCGCGGCCATAAAAGTACCCGTTTTCTTCAATCAGGGTGAAGGGATCGCGCGTCCAATCCTCTCGTTTTGCCTCGACCACGTCGACATGAGCAAGCATTAGAATGGCCTTGGCTCCGGGATCTGAACCGTGCAAAACCGCCAGCAGCCCACCTTCCTTTGGATGTCCCTCCGGGACAAACACATGCGCGTCCTCTTCTGAATAACCAGCGGCCTTGAGCCGTGCGGCCATGCGCTTCGCAGCCAAGGTACAGTCGCCTGCAGAAAGCGTCGTGTTGGTCTCAACAAGTTCCTTGTAAATTTCTCGGAACCGCGCGGTTCCCTCGTCACCTGGACCGACGCTAGCCGTTCCCACGCCGATCAACATTGCGAGCGTCGCAGCCATCAATCCTATGATCTGTTTCATCATTGACCTCAGAATCGTGGCGAGAACGTAGCACAGGTTGATTTCCATGCAGTACTGAATGTGAATTTCATTCCCGTGCCTGGTTAGCCGGATTGCGGGCACGTGCTCTATCGGGAAGTCAAGCGCCTGGTGCTATTTCGATTCCAAGCGATCCAGCGCCTCGCGTGCCTGTTTCCTCGGTTTGCGTGGTCAGGGGCCTCGGTCACCCATGAAACCGGACATTTCTACTTTGCTCAAACCGGACGTTCTCACTTTGCGGCGACATCGACCTAGAGAATGTAGATTCCCTGGCCATAAGCTATTAAGCTGTGTAACCAGCTAAATTGTTTCATCCGGACGTGAGTACTGCGATGGTAGTATTTATGTCGAGCGAATCGTTCTGTGGCAAATTCGTCCTTTCGACAACCGCCTCCATTTACAAGGCATTAGATCCGACCCCGCGACTCGCTGCGAGAGATAGTGCTTACGATAGCCTTCGTTTTCGACCGACCCATGCCGCTAGTAGCCCCAGAATCATCATGATCGAGCCCCAGATGAGGTTGAGGTTGACTCCCATCGATTTTGCGTAGAGGTCCGAACCCATGGTTGAGAAACCGTAAAACGCCAATAGCGTCCCGATAGCGAGGAACAGCAAACCGAGCGGCAGCCGAACGTCTAATCCCATTCTTGGTTCCCCTTTTTACGTCTACTTCTCACCTGTGGCGGACTTTGGGCGAGATTCTTATCTAAACAAGAAGTTGAGCACGACCGCCATCCCGGCGACACCGGAGGCGATCCAAATCGGTCTTCTATACCACGGTAAGTGGCTATCTATACGCCTCGGCGTCAGTGAGTAAACCAACCCAATGAGTTCATCCTCTGGCCTGGGCTTGGTGAGCAAGCTGACGACGGTTGTTACTGCCATGTTCACCGTGAAGCTGACTATGGCCGTCCAAAAATTTTGGGCCATTTCGCTTGGGTAGATGTGCAGTATAGCGATCCAACCTCCATGTAAGCCGGGCAACGCTCCTTGAGGAATGGTGAGTCCATGATGAAGAAGAGCAGCGGTGGAACCGCTTAACAGGCCCGCGAAGGCAGCATGTCCCGTAGTGCGTTTCCAGAACATGCCGAGAAGAAACGTTGCAAAGAGCGGAGCATTCACCAGGGAAAAAACGAGCTGCAGCGCGTCGTAGATGTTGTTGAAACTGGTAACCGCGTAGGCGGCTCCAATCGATAGCAATATGCCTCCGACAGTGGCGGCCCGTCCCATCCACAGATAGTGCGAGTCATTGGCGTTTTTTCGGATGTAGCTCTGATAGATATCGTAAGTCCAAACCGTGTTGAATGCAGTCACGTTGCCGGCCATGCCAGACATAAAACTCGCAAGGAGCGCGGTGATGCCAAGTCCCAACATGCCTGCGGGGAAGAAATGAAGAAGGAGGAGCGGAGTTGCTAGGTCATAGTTGTAAACGGGGGCGCCGGTGGAGTCGACGATCGGCATGCCGGTGATTGGATCTGCCTTCTGGGGAATTATTCCATGAGGGTGAGATTCCTTCACCTGTGGATCCGCAGCGATTCTGTGCGCGGATGCTGCAGAAACCCCGGCCACGATCCCTGAGGGCACGGAGACAGCTGTGGGCCCCAGCGTGTGTGAAGTCACACACACGGCAATGAGCCCCGGCAGAATAACGACGAACGGGAAAAACATTTTCGGAATCGCAGCTATAACCGGAACGAGGCGCGCCGAGTCCTGCGAGTCAGCAGCCATGGCCCGCTGAATCACCAGAAAATCGGTGCACCAATAACCGAAGCTGAGTACGAACCCGAGCCCCATCACCAGGCCGATGATTCCCACGCCAAGTGAATTGGTGGAGGCGTGTTCCATACCCAGCCAGGAGTGGGTCATGGTCGCCGGGAGGCGGTGTTGAATGCCCGCCCATCCCCCAACGTTGCGGAGACCGATCCACACCAGGGGGAGAAAACCGGCGACAATCAGGAAGAATTGCAGAACTTCGTTGTAAATCGCGCTGGAGAGACCGCCCAGAAAAATGTAGCCGAGGACGATGGCGGCACTCAGGAAAATGCTGAAGTGAAATACCCAAGCGCCAGGCAACAGCCCATCCAGCAGACCGAGGGTTTGAATCAGAAGCGCCATGGCATACAAGCTGATGCCAGAGCTGAATACCGTCATGATTGCGAAGGAAAAGGCGTTGACAGCGCGAGTCTTCTCGTCGTAACGCATGCGCAGATATTCGGGAACCGAGCGCGCTTTAGAGCCGTAATAGAACGGCATCATGAAGTAGCCGACAAACAGCATGGCCGGGATGGCGCCGATCCAGTAGAAGTGGCTCATCACGATGCCGTACTTCGCACCAGACGCGCCCATGCCGAGGACTTCCTGAGCTCCCACGTTGGCGGAAATAAATGCCAGGCCGCAGACCCAGGCCGGAATCGAACGTCCCGCGAGAAAGAAATCGTTGGAGCTGCGTATGTATCGCTTCAGCGCGAAGCCGATCCCGAGCACAAAAGCGAAATAGACGAGCATCACCAGCCAATCGATCCAAGCCAGGTGCACGTTAGCTCCCTTTGGTCTGCGAGTGGACGCGATGCCGAGATAGAGAAATAATTGGAAAAGAAGACGACATCGGCACCGGTGCCGTCTTCCCGATTTCAGTTAGCGTGCCGCAGATACGGAAGCCCCGCTGGCGATGGCAACTTTGGCTTCCGACTGGTCGATTCCAAGTTGAGTACGTCCCAACGGCGTAAGGTCGTCCACCGTGGCGCGACCTTTGAAGTCGATTTCGAAGTTGTCCGGTGCGAAGTCGGGCGGAGTCTGTCCGGACAAAAACGAAGGAGCCTGCTTTTGGGTGTACGCTGCGTTCTTCGGGCATCCTGGTATGGAAGCAATGTACATCACATTGCTATAGCCCTTTCCACGGTGTTCGTTTTCGACGGCATGAACGACATCCGAGTGCCAAAAGACCGTATCTCCTGGCTGCATCGTTGGAATCGAGGATAGTGCGTTCAGAAGGATGCCATGATATTGCGGATTGACGGACAGGGTTCGGCCGGGCTTCGCGCCGCAGAGATCGTCTTCGGGCACATCGTCTTGTAAAGCCCGCAACAGCATATACACCATGGATTTGGCAATGGGGATCAGCTGCAGCGTACCGTCGCCCCTCCCCTGGCGCGTGAGTGCCGTCCATCCTTGGAAGGTCCGAAACATGGAGCAGACTGCGGGTGAGGAAACTTCTCTCACGTCAGGTCTCCAGGCGGCATCAAAAGCATCGTATTGACGCCACTTGCCGGAAAAGACGTGGCGATAAACATTGCGAAAATTTACGTCCAGCCAGCGCTCCACCGAGCCACCGTCCACGTGCGGAGACAGTCCCAATGATGCCGAGCCTGGCGGACGGCGTCGAATACGATCTGCATATGCCGGAGTTTGATCAGGGTCGAAATGTTGCTTCCCTTCGCTCTCCGATTTCCAGAGCTTATTCAAAAAGATGCGCACGCGGGTCAGCGACTCAGACTGCCGCGCTTGCACCTGAGGCCGCGACCAATAGATGCCATAAATCTGCGGCTTGGCGGAGGCAAGGTCGCCGAAATAATTATCGACGGCTGCGTTCGCAAGTTTTGCGGTGAGGCCATTTTCGTCAACGTAAGTCCCAATTTCATCGTCCCAAGCGGTGGCTTGCGCGACTGGAAATGTCTGCCGAACGACACAAGCCCCACGGTCCTTGATCTTGGCGATCATCTCGGGTGAAACTGTGCCGGCTTCCACGTCGGCATACTGCACCGTAGGGATAACATCTCCTCCGGCCTCGCGCTCTTTGACAATCACGTCGACATGGCGACGCATTTCCGCTTCCACGTCCTGAAATATTTCCGCGTAGTTGGGAAGTGCTTCGCGAAGCGACTTTTTTACGCTACGAATCGATCCCGATAGATCGGTAATTTCGAATGCCATGGTGTCTTCTCCAATTCAGAGCTTTGAACAACAAAACATCTGGAATTTCTGACTGGTTCGCAAGACCGGGTGCGATTTGTCGGGGCACGATCGCCAGCAAATCAGTCGCGCAATTCTAGGCAAATCCGGCAGCGGGCGGTGATGCGGACAGGCCAACCTTTGATACAATTCGGACACCGGGCCGGTGTTACGTGACCGAAAGGTGCCCCGTGAAACCCCAATTCGAGCGCGTTACGTTTCCAAGAGGCTGTTCTCTGCGGGTGTACCATCGCCAAGTGGGGGAAATTCCCTTCGAATGGCACCATCATCCCGAGTACGAGCTAACGCTGACTTTAAACAGTGAGGGCTGGCGATTCATCGGGGACCACGTTGGTCAATATCAAGCACCCGATCTTGTGCTCGTCCCGCCCGATATGCCGCATACCTGGGCATCGACAGCAAACCTGCGACGCGGGGAGCCGCACACCGCCATCGTAGTGTGGTTCTCGGGTCCCTGGTTAACTCAATTCGTCGAGCTATGTCCCGAATATTCAGGTATCCGCGCGCTTTTGCGGCGGTCGTTCACGGGTCTGGCATTCGATCGAACAGCAGCGGAGCGTATCGCGAAACGTGCGAGAGGGCTGCTCGCAAAGCAACCACGCTCACGTCTCCACATGACGCTTGACCTTCTGTTAGAACTCGCAGATGCGCCTGCCGCCGCTCTTTCTACGAACATTGGCAGTGTCCGGCCGACGGTCGAAGGAGAGCCAGCGCAACTGACACGCGTACTGGATCATCTGCATAAGCGGTTCCACGAACCTATTCGTATCGCCGCGCTCTGTGAAGTTGGCAATTTGTCTGCGCGGTCTTTGCATCGGCTCTTCGTGAAGCATGTGGGCGAGAGCGTCAGCGATTATCTTTCCAGGCTAAGGATTGGGCGAGCTTGCATGCGGCTGGTGGAGAGCGATTCTTCCGTAAGCATGATCGCTTATGAAGTGGGACTCGCAAATCTCGCCAACTTCAACCGTCATTTTCGGCGTATTCGACACATGACGCCGACAGCTTACCGAGAATCTGTAAAGCAACGCGGAAGAGTCGCGGACCGTCCCGGCGGTGCTGATCTGCAGAATCTTTCTGAAAGGCCAAAGTCGCTCGACGGGCGACGCCGGCTCCGCCCCTTTAAAGCCCCTAGCGATAGGAGATTCTTATCAAGTGATCCTGCTTAGCGCGCTTCCGGAGCCGCTCGCCATACGATTTCGTCAACCCCCGCGCGGCATTCACCAGCGCCGTGCGCGTGCTGACCAGGGCTGCTCGGGCGCGGATCACCGTCAGATCGATTTGCGCTTTAGCACTGCGACGGCGCACCGGACCTAACAGGCCCAGGGTCGATTCTCGCCAGTCGCGCCAGCGTCCGTGCGTCAAGCTGATCATTTTTTCGGCTACTCTCGCCGATCGGCCG
>Ga0302177_10001764_pt1 | contig 15479 bp, 13 predicted proteins | sample I_Palsa_E1_2_FD_198780 | JGI IMG/M metagenome (GOLD analysis project Ga0302177, IMG submission 198780) | Peat permafrost microbial communities from Stordalen Mire near Abisko, Sweden - I_Palsa_E1_2 | ecosystem: Environmental > Terrestrial > Soil > Palsa > Peat permafrost | place: Sweden... | reverse complement strand
AGCCCGGCTCGGGCTCCGGCCTCGATGCTCATGTTGCACAGCGTCATGCGCGCTTCCATCGACAAGCCCCGCACGGTTTCACCGGCATACTCGATGACGTATCCCGTAGCGCCATCGGTGCCGATCCGTCCAATGATTCCGAGCGCAAGGTCTTTGGAGGTTACGCCTTCCGGGAGTTTCCCCTCGACAAGGATCTGCATCGTCTTCGGCTTTTTCTGCGGCAGGCATTGCGTCGCCAGCACGTGTTCCACTTCCGAAGTGCCGATGCCAAATGCCAGCGACCCAAAGGCACCATGGGTCGAAGTGTGACTGTCGCCGCAGACGATTGTCATCCCCGGCAATGTGATGCCGAGTTCTGGTCCGATGACGTGCACTATGCCTTGCTCGGCCGAGTCCATGTCGAACAATGGAACCCCGAATTCGCGGCAATTGTTTTGCAGGGCTTCGATCTGTTTCGCGGCAACCGGGTCGGTGATGGGCAATCCACGCGGGGTGGTAGGGATGTTGTGATCGACGGTCGCGACGGTTCGCAGAGGTTGCCGCAAGCGGCGTCCATTGGCGCGAAGACCGTCGAACGCTTGCGGCGAGGTCACTTCATGCACAAGGTGCAAATCGATATAGAGCAACGCTGACTGCCCCTCGGGATCGGCGACCACATGCGCATCCCAGATTTTCTCAAACAGGGTAGGGCGTGACATATCCTTAGTTTCTCCGATCATTCGCAATCTCTTCAAGGCCGTTAGATTCGCCCCGGTGTGTGCAGGATCCCTGTGACCTGGGATAGTTGATCCTGGCGTTAGTTTATCAACCCGGTTTGATGCCAAACCTCGGCGCCGCGTGCAGCCTGCAGAAGACTTGGTTTCCGGTTATGATCTAACCATCCCCGAGGAACTGGGCATGATCAACGGCAAACGCATTGCCGTCGTATTACCCGCGTACAACGCGGAAAAGACGCTGGAAGCCACGGTGCGGGAGTTGCCCGAACTGGTCGACATCCGCATCCTCGTCGACGATCACAGTTCCGATCGCACCGTCGAAATCGCACACCGGCTGGGCTTGCAGTCGTTCGTTCACAATCGCAACTATGGCTATGGACGCAATCAGCAGACTTGCTATCGCGAAGCTCTGGCGGCCGGCGCCGACGTGGTTATTATGGTGCATCCCGATTATCAGTACACGCCTTTGCTCGTGACTGCCATGGCGAGCATGATCGCTTACGGGGTTTACGACGTCGTTCTCGGCTCCCGCATTATTGGCGGCAGGGCGTTGCGCGGAGGCATGCCGCTCTATAAATACATTGCCAACCGCTTGCTCACCGCTTTTGAGAATGTGTTTTTGCGCGTCAAGCTGTCGGAATATCACACTGGTTTTCGCGCCTTCAGCCGTGAGGTGCTCAATCGTCTGCCGCTGCGGGAAAACAGCGACGACTTCGTTTTCGACAACCAGATGCTCGCCCAGTGCGTTTATTTCGGTTTTCGCATCGGCGAGGTGTCTTGTCCCACAAAATACTTCGAGCAAGCTTCTTCAATCAATTTTCGGCGCAGCGTCCGATATGGCTTCGAAGTTTTGCAAACCACGGTTCAATTCGCGTTGCAGCGGGCCGGGATCATTCACATTCCAATCTTCAGCGAAAAGGGAAAGACTCTGGGGTCCGGTTTGGAGCCTTACTACGATGAAGGAATCCGAACCGCGTCCGAGCGTCACTGACGGGCTCACCAGGCGGAACGCCGCAACACCACTTCAGCGCTTCCGAGACAGGAATCCGAGAATCTTGCTGGCAAGCTCATCCGAGAAGCCGAACCGCGCCTTCGCCCGCGAATAGAAATCCACGGCCTCTTTATCCAACCAGATCATGGCGGATTTTAGAGGTCCATCGATCGGACGCGAACGATAGTTTGTGGAACGCGTTTTGACCTCTTCGCCAGTCTCAACGGTGTAGTAATACAATGCGAGACTTTTGCGCGATTCGCCTTCCGGACAATGCAAAGGGTCGGGGAAGCCATGGTAGGAAATCTCATCGGTGCGAAAGATCAGCGCTTCGTTGAAGAGTGGCGGTATTTTCACGACGCAGCGGCGCATGTCACGGTCCCAAAGTTCGAGAGCGCCGCCCCATTGCTCGTGCCAGTCGGGACTAAGATAGAGAATGAGATTGACCTGGCGCCGCCAGTGCTTGTGGTAGTGATGATTGCTGAAGTCGGTGTGAATATTCAAAAACCCGCCCACCCCCGACTGGTGCAGGCCGCCGCCTTCGAGCATGTCATCTGAAACCAACTCGGGAATGCCCGTTAGTTCGGAAAGCCAGTTCACGAACGGCGCAGAATTCAGTTCGTCCACGACCTCGCCGAGGAGCGGCGGGAAGAGCGACCGCTTCGCGAGCCCTAGCTTGTTTTCGTTGGGATGCTTGTAACGCGTCCAGGCATCGGTCGCGAGGCCCGGAAACTCGCTGGCAATTTCAGCGGCCACGGTCGCGTCAAGAAATTCCCTCAGGTGCACATGCGGATAGGGTTGATTTTCTCGAAACTGCCGCCGCAAGCCGGGCAGTTGTGGGAACCATTTCTCGTAGGGAAATAGCCGGGTTACCAGGTTTACGATCGGATCCGCCATGCCTGAGTGTGTAGGCTAACATACGATAAGGTGCGTTCGCGGCTGGTTTGGTTATCCCTTCAATTTATGCGACAGACGAGGACGCTCGAATTCTCGTAGGGGCATTGCACGCCCGGAGGATCGGAGTCGGGTGGTTTGGCCTGCTCCACCACCACCCAGGTGACACCGTATTTTTGCCGCAGCCGTTCGAAGTCGTCCTTGCCGAATTGCTTCCAGTTCTTCTGGTCCGCTATTTGTTCCGCCCACTTCACGGAGAGTGGCGGAAACATGGAGGCTGCTCCCTTGTCCTTTTCAAGATCCGCCAGCATGCTGCGCTCGGAGCGCGCGCGAAAGCCATTTTCATCCTCGCCCGCCAACCGCATGTGCTGCGGATCCAGGGCAAAAAGCGCGTCCTCGGGGGTGTTCTGGCGAATCCACTCAAACGCCTGCGCCCACTGATTGCGCGGCTCGACCCCCGGCAATTCGATGTGCTGGCTGGCCGGAAACACTTGCCGCTGCGCAAAGTACATGCCAAAACCAAGCGGAATGAACAACGTCAGCCATCGCCACACGTGACCCTGCAGTATGTATTCGCCGAGTAAACCGCCGCCTGCCACGACGAGGACCATGTAGCAGAGAGCCATGCAACGCAGCGGCTGCAGCCGGGCAAGGGCTTCGAGGCGCGGCGACGAACCTAGCCCGATTGCCGCTGCTGACGCCACCAGCACAAACGGGACCATCGCCCTCGATACCATTGCCAGGTTCTTCCGGTCGCGCGGTCGCGCCCAATTGGCCAGCCACCAGAACAGCAGCACTGGCCCGATCACTCCCAACCACTCATACCACTCCCAGCGCAAGACGAAGTGCGAACGTTGCCGCAGCGCAACTTCGTGATACGGGACTGGCGGGGGATCGAGCGTAATGCCAAAGGGAAGCGCGACGGCGAATCCCAGAAACCGTGGACGAAATCGCTCGAGCAACCAGAGCCATGCACAAAACAAAATCGCAAAGCTGGCCATGAGCGGATGCACGGCCGCCGCCAACGCCAGCCACAATACCGTGCGACCGTACCTGCGATGCAGCATCTCCGCCAACGCAAACAACGCTGCAAACGCTGCCAGGTTCCGCGGATTTAGGTACTGGTCCATGATGTAAAGTGCTGTCCCGGCGATGGGGAGGGTCAGCATCGTGGTCATCAGTACAACGGCTCCCCAGCACGCCCGCTCATCTCCGGTCGATTGTGATTGAAAAAAAGCGGTCGCCAGCCTCCAGCTCGCCGCGAGCAACAGGAAAATAGAGACGAGATGCCACAGGAGATCCGCCCAGGGCAGGGGCAGATGTGTGATCCGAACCGACGAGGCGATCAAATGCGGGTAAAAAGAGTGTTCGGCATGCCGGTCAAAGAATTCGGAGTTTACCGGAAACAAATTTGGATTCAAGATCTTCTGGACGGTGGGCAGGTAAATCTCGGCGTCTTCGGCGTAGGGATGATAGCCGTGGATCAGAAGAGCTATGGCGGTTAGCAAGAAGAAAGCGGATATACGAGCCACGATAGGTTTAGAGTTCAGAGTGAGATGATCCCTTCTCAACGCATTCGAAGAATTCAACAGAGATCGGTTCGAGAAAACGGGCTCGGCTCTTGCGGGTCACCCGGACTCTTCGTAGCATCTAAAGTAGCGGATGAAAGCCACAACCCAGAACGGCGGCGCCCACCTGGCGCTCGGCGAAATCTTCAGCTTAGCCTGCGAGACGTTCATGAGCAACAAGATCCGCTTCGCTCTTACCGCGCTCGGGATGGTGATCGGAACCGCTTCCTTGATCCTTGTAACCACCATCGGGCTCACCGGCAAGCAATACCTTTTGAACCAGATTCAAGCCATAGGATCGAACTGGATTTATGCCGAGTACGAAAGCGGCGGTGGCCGTATTACGACTTCGGGCAACGACTCGCTGACTCTCGAAGACATGGAAGCTGTCGAGCACGAGGTCGACGGTATTGTTGCTGCTTCGCCGGTGCTTCCGCTCAACGACCGCGTATCCGTAGGCGGCGGCAAAGAGCGCGATCTGCAGATTATAGGGGTTTATCCCGAATATGAGCATATTCGTAACCTGGTCATATTAGATGGCCGTTTCTTCGACAACGAAGATTCTCAGGCGCATAACAAAGTCGGTCTCATCGGCCCGAAACTGGCGATCCAGCTTTACGGATCCGAGCAGGCCGCCCTCGGAAAGACGGTCAAGCTGAGCGCTTTGCCCTTTACCATCATTGGCATTTTCCGTGAACGTGTGGATACCTTCGAGCAATCGGAGGTGACCGAAAACACCATGCTGATCCCTTTTACTGTGATGCGTTATTTCCAGGAAACTCCCATGGTGAAGCAAATTTTCTTTTCCGCCGCGGACGCATCCCTGGTGAACCCGATCACAGCCCAGGTGAAACGCGTCATCCAGTCGCGGCACCGGCCGGAATCGGTTTACAGCGTCAGAAATCTCACTGAACTCGTGGCGGTTGCCGACAAAACGGCGACCGCCATGACCATGGTCCTGCTGGCAGTGTCGCTCATTGTTCTGCTGGTTAGCGGTATTGGCATCATGAACATCATGCTTGCTACGGTAAGCGCGCGCATTCGCGAGATCGGAATTCGCAAGGCAGTAGGCGCAACCAACCGCGAGATCCGTTTCCAGTTTCTCTCCGAAGCCATCCTGATCTCGCTGATTGGCGGCATCCTTGGCATTATCATCGGGCTGGCTATCCCATTCTCTGTCCGGTTCTTCACTGCTTTCAGGATCCCCATCTCCGGACTTTCCGCCATCATCGCTATCGTGGTTTCATCGCTGGTCGGTATTTTGTTCGGAACCGTCCCCGCTATCCGCGCGGCCCAACTCGATCCGGTCGAAAGCCTGCGCTATGAGTAGGAGTGGTTCTTGCCCTGATCCGACCCTACGTGATCAAGAATCAAGCTAATAACAAGTGGGAAAAAGGGGGCATTTTTGAGGTGGTACGGCAAATGAAAACGGGTTCGAGTGGCATAAAATCGGGGAGAGGGGATGGCAGTGGTCCCCGAACACGTCATGGCGTCGGTGTCGAATAAGAGCCCCCGCGCCGTCGTTCTGCTCAGCGGCGGGATGGATTCCTGTGTCTGTGCGGCGCTCGCAGCGCGCGAAACCGGCGTCGCAGCCGTGCAAATAAGCTACGGCCAGCGAACCGAACGGCGCGAGCGGCAGTCGTTTGAGAGTATCTGTGAGCGCCTTGAAATTCGCGACCGGCTGGTAGTGCGGAATGAAGCTCTGCGCGCCATCGGGGGATCGGCTCTGACCGATTCGACGATCGCCGTTCCCGAAGCCCACAGCGTCGGCAAAACGGTTCCCGTCACTTATGTTCCTTTCCGTAACGCGCATTTTCTCGCCGTGGCCGTCAGTTGGGCCGAGGTACTCGGCGCGGAAAAAGTTTATATCGGAGCGGTCGAGCCCGACAGTTCAGGTTATCCCGATTGCCGGCCGGAGTATTATCGAGCGTTCAACGAGGTGATCAGGGCTGGCACCAAAGAGGGGGCAATTCGGGTGGTGACGCCTTTAATCGCCATGCGTAAGGCCGAGATTGTGCGGCTTGGTCTTGAACTGAACGCCCCCTTCGATTTAACGTGGTCATGCTATCAGCGCGAAGATCGCGCCTGCGGCGTTTGTGACAGTTGTGTGCTCCGCCTGCGCGCGTTTCACGAGGTTGGTGCGGAGGATCCCATTCCTTATGCCGATGCCGCTGCGCAAACGCGCTAATTGCCGCGTTGCTTCGAGGACGATTTTTCTGAAGGTGATCTGCCAAGCGATGGCGCTGGAGTTCACCGAAAGTGGATGCTCTCAATAGGGCTGACGTTGGAGTTGGTCAAATTCAGGTTCCATGCCGGGAGGCAAATCATGAGGAAACATTTAATCCTTCCCCTGCTGCTCGTTCTGGTGGCGGGAATGTGGACTTCGTTTGCGGTTGCGCAAACCACCGGGAGCGTGAAGGGAGTTTGCAAAGATGTGGAGGGCAAACCGATCGCGCAGGCCCAGGTGGAGTGGGTTGGAGTCGAGACCGGTCACAAGTACACTCTCAAAACCAACAACAAGGGCGAATATTTCTCGCTTGGAGTCACCCCCGGCAAGTACAACGTCACACTGAGCAAGGACGGCAAAGAAATCTATACCTTGAAAAACATCCCTGTGGCCATGGACGAAACGGTGCAGGACTTCGACATGAAGAAAGAACAGGCGATCGCCGCCCAGGCCCAGGGTATGACGCCCGAAGAAGCCAAAGCGAGGGCGGACGCCGCCGCCAAAGCAGCGGCTGAAAATAAAACCGTCGGATCGTTGAACGACAAGCTCAAAGCGGCGGCGGCCGCTTCCGAGGCCGGCGACTATGAGACCGCCATTGTGACGTTGAATCAAGCCAACGAAATCGACCCCACCCGCGACCTGATCTGGTTCAAACTCGGCGACGCCTACCGTCTGTCGGCTCCAAAGCAGGCTGATCCCGACGAAAAAAAGAAGCGTTATGAGATGGCCGCAACCGACTACCAGAAGGCGATTGACATGCGCAGCGCGTCCCAGACTGCACCAAAAGATTCCGATAACAATGTGAAAATGGCCGCTTACTACAACAATCTTGCCGAAGTTGATTCGAAGTCGGGCAAAATTGATGATGCCGTGTCCAACTACACCAAGGCGTCCCAACTCGATCCGACGCACGCGGTCATGTATCTGTTCAACGAAGGCGCCGTCCTTACCAATGCGGGCAAGGTCGATGAAGCGATTGTGGCCTTCGACAAGGTGATTGCCGCTGATCCGACCAAAGCCGATGCCTACTATTGGAAGGGTGTGAACTTGATCGGCAAGGCGACGCTCAAGGGCGACAAAATGGTTGCGCCCGAAGGTACCGCGGACGCCTTCCGGAAATATCTCGAACTCCAGCCCGACGGAAAGCTCGCGCAGCCAGCCAAGGACATGCTGGCCAGCATTGGCGCCACGGTTGAAACCGGCTACGGAAAGAAAAAACCAGCGAAATAAGTCCTTTACACTCGAATCGGCCAGAAAGAGCGGGTTGTATATCCGCTCTTTTTCTTTGGGAGTTCGTCAGTTACCGAGGTCTATGGCCTAGTCGTCCTTCGCTCTTCCGCGCATCCACGTTACATTCATTGGAGGCTCGTTGGCTTCGCAACGTTTTCCGCGGCGGAATGCTGATGACCTGGAGCGTGTGGAATGGCAGCCCCGGGCAATTCATCGGTCGCAATCGCCTTTGACGGCGCCGGCGGACTTGGTTCAATCTCGACATCCGTGCTGCTCTCGGGCATGTTGCGGAGCTCGGAAAAGGTCAGCGATCTCATTTTCTCCCCGGGACGATCTCCCCAGGTCGAGATTCATGGACAACTCACCGCCGTAGAGATGGCCGGAAGTGGCGTGCTTTCGGCGGATGACACACGCCGCCTCGCAGCCGATTTAATCGGGAGCAACAAACAGGCGATCACCACGCTGCGAGAACAAGGCTCCTGTGATATTTCCTACGGATTGCAGGGGATGGCGCGTTTTCGCGTGAATATCTTTATCCAACGGGGAAGTTGCGCGATCGTGATGCGCGTGATTCCAACCGTCATTCCGAGTTTCAGTTCGCTGCATCTGCCCGCGCAGCTCGAAGAAGCGGCGAAGGTTCGCAACGGAATCATCCTGGTGACGGGCGGAACCGGCTTTGGCAAGTCTTCAACGCTGGCGGCCTTGATCGATCGGATCAACAGCGAGCATTGCTATCACATTCTCACCGTCGAAGATCCGATTGAGTTCTTGCACAAGCACAAAAAATCAACCGTTCACCAGCGCGAATTGCACAGCGATGCGCCGAATTTTACGATGGCTCTGCGGGCGGCGCTACGGCAGGCGCCTCGCATAATCATGGTCAGCGAAATCCGCGACCGCGTGACGCTCGAAATTCTTCTTGAGGCCGCCGAAAACGGCCATCTCATTCTTTCCAGCATGCACACGGTCGATGCATCGAAAACCGTGGAGCGCATCGTCAGCACATTCGCCGCCGCCGAGCAGCAATCGGTGCGAGAACGTCTGGCGAAGACGTTCCGTTACATTATTGCCCAAAGGCTGATCCCGGAAGCGAACGGCGGTGATCGCATTCCTGTGGTCGAGATCTTGAAGTCGAATTCCCGCAGTCGGGATTGCGTCGAACAAGGCGAGCGTCCCGGCCGTACCTTGCTCGACGTAATCAAGGCCAGCGAAAGCGAAGGCATGCAGCACTTCGACGGAGAGATCGCAAAACTTGTTCGCGCTGGACTCGTAGATCTGGACACCGGACTCTGCTTCGCCAGCAACGCGACCGTCCTCGAACAGGAACTGGCGCGGTAGAGCATTTCTCATTTTCGTTCGATTTTCAAAGAGCGGACTTCCCTTCCTTCGTTTTTCTGTAGACGATTCTTTCCCGGTCATCGCTCGGTACCCCTCGGACACCATCGGGCGAAGCGATGAACGTCGTGTGCTTTTCAGACCCATGAGCAAACGCCGGGGTATGATTCTTTTATGTCTACGGCATTCCCAGGAGCAACGTCGCAGGTGGTGAGCTTTGAAGAAGCGCGACATCTTGTGGAAAAGCATGCGTCCGGCGTGTGCCCGGAAGAGGTCGAAACCGTCGAATTGCTGGCTGGGTTGCACCGCGTGTTAGCCGAGAGGTTGTTGGCCGACCGGGACACTCCCGCTTTTGCGCGAGCCACTCGCGATGGATACGCCGTGCGCTCGGCAGATGTAGCCGAGGTCCCGGTGGGGCTTGAAGTCACAGGCGAGGTGAAGGCGGGCGACTGGCCCGAGCCGGAATCATGCTCGGTCGGCCGCGGTCAGGCTCTGCGAATCATGACCGGAGCGCCTCTGCCAGCGGGCGCTGACGCAGTCGTGATGGTTGAGCACGCCTCAATTGCGGACCTGCGGAAGAATGTGGTGGAAGTCCGGCGCAGCGTGTTCTCAGGGGATAACTTTGTTCCACGCGGAGCGGAGGCGCGCGCAGGTGACCTGCTGCTCGATCGAGGACGACGGCTGGATCATGCGGGGATTGCGATGGCTGCGGCCGTCGGCAAAAACCGGCTGCAGGTCTTTCGCAAGCCTCGCGTCGCCGTGCTTGCAACCGGTGACGAACTGGTGGAGATTGACAGAACGCCGGGGCCGGCCGAGATTCGCAATTCAAACTCTTACTCTCTCGCGGCGCAGGTTCAGCAGGCTGGCGGCGACGCGGTGCGGCTGCCGATCGTTGCCGATGAGCTCCGACAACTACACGCATCGATCGAAGAGGGGTTGGCTTGCGACCTGCTGTTGCTGACGGGCGGCGTCTCCATGGGAAAGTACGATCTGGTGGAGCAGGTTCTGTCAGAGTTGAAAGCTGAATTCTATTTTACGGGGGCAGAGATTCAGCCGGGGCGGCCGGTGGTGTTTGGCTCATGTGGAGTCGATATTCCGGTTCGCGAAGACAGTCGATCAGCGGCAGACGCGCAGACAGTAGTGTCCGGCGCCCACAGGAAATACTTTTTCGGGCTGCCGGGGAATCCGGTTTCCACCATGGTGACGTTTGAGCTCTTTGTGCGGCCGATGATCGAAGCCCTTTCCGGGATGATGCCACAGCCGTTGATCTTTCTCGGCGCGAAGCTGAAGTCATCGATCCGGACGAAGACAGGCTTGAAGAGATTCCTTCCGGCATTGCTCGCGGGCGAATTTGAGAACGCGGAAGTGGGGCTGGCCCGGTGGCAAGGGTCAGGCGACATCATCGCGCTCTCGCGGTCAAACTGTTACGTAGTGATTCCTCCTGACCGCGAACGAATTGAGGCTGGGGAATGGGTATCGTTGCTGATGCGGTCGAGTTGATGCGTTGAATATGCGATGCCGAACGCAAGTACGATAACCTGTTGGGAATGCCGAAAAAGCTCTCCCACTACGATGCTCGGGGCCAAGCGCGCATGGTCGATGTCTCCGAAAAGTCTCGAACCACACGAGAAGCAGAGGCGAGCGCCTTCGTTGCCATGACCTCCGATGTGGTTCGCGCACTGCCACAGAATCCTAAAGGCGATCCTTTGGAAGTAGCTCGGACAGCCGGGATCATGGCGGCTAAGCGGACGGCGGAGTTGATTCCGATGTGCCATCCCGTGCCTCTGTCGCACATTGCTGTGACCCTACGCCTGCGCAAGAATGGCGTGGCTATTGCCACAAAAGTAAAGACCACGGCGGAGACCGGCGTGGAGATGGAGGCGCTCGTCGCGGCCAGCGTGGCGGCGCTCACGGTCTATGACATGTGCAAGGCGCTCGATAAAGGCATCGAAATAAGAGAGATAGTGCTGGAGCGCAAGTCGGGCGGCAAAAGCGGAGATTTTCATAGAGTCCGCAAGCGGAAATAGACTATGTTGACCCACCGCGACAAAGGTAGCCAGCCGCGCCCAACTCAGGTTGCACAAGATCGACTGCAAAACAAGCCGTTTTATCTTCTCATCGTGCGCGCCCAGAACGGAATCGTTTGCCGAAGCCATCCTTAGGCCTTCGAGCCCGTCGTAAAATGGAACCTACTGGATGGTGATCTCTATGACCGACCTCGCATCTCACTACGTCGAAGAGATGAAACGCCAATTCCGCGGCCACAAGCATATGGGCGAAACCGCCATGGCTCAACTCGAAGACCGAGATTTTTTCGTGACGCTCGATCCAGAGTCAAATTCCATTGCGACGCTGGTCAAGCACATCGCCGGCAACGCACGCTCGCGCTTCACCGACTTTCTGACCAGCGACGGCGAGAAACCAGACCGCTTTCGCGATCAGGAGTTTGAAGTCTCAGCGGAAACCACGAGCGAAGAAGTGATGCGCTGGTGGGATGAGGGTTGGTCGCACGTATTCGCGACACTTGACTCGCTCCATCCTGAAGACGTGCAACGAACCGTAACCATTCGCAACGAGCCGCACACCGTTCTGCAGGCGCTTAACCGCGCGCTCGCCCATTATGCGCAACACATCGGACAAATCGTCTTCCTCGCTAAACACGTTCGTTCGTCACATTGGAAAACTCTCAGCATACCGCGAGGAAAATCGGAAACCTACAAGGTTGCGGGTCCAACAACACACGCCCGCGGGACCTATAAACCATAGACCTCTCCCTGATTCCTTTGGACAAAACGACCTCTGCGAAAAACGCCAACGCGTTGCGCCGATGTAGAATAAACCGTTTGCGCTCATAGATTCCGCGCACATAGGGAGGCTTCCATGCCCAGCAAGATCTCCGGCAATATGCTTGCAGTGGTTAAGCCGGAAGCCGCGCCGGGCGCTGAAATCCGCGAAGTTAAAATTCCCGGCTACGGCAACACCGATGTGCTGGTCAAAGTAAAGGTCGCCTCCATCTGTGGCACCGATCTCCACATTTACGAATGGGACCGCTGGGCCCAGGGGCGTATTCATCCTCCATTGATCCCCGGCCACGAATTCTGCGGCGAGGTAGTCGCTTTCGGCGATGAGGTCACCAGCGTCAAGGAAGGCGACTTCGTGTCCGCGGAAATGCATGTGGCCTGCGGCAAGTGCTTGCAGTGCCGCACCGGCGAAGCCCACATCTGCCAGAATGTGAAAATCATTGGCGTCGATACCAACGGAGCCTTCGCCGAGTACGTCGTCATCCCCGAGTCAAACATCTGGAAGCTCGATCCCGCCATCCCGCTGGAATACGCTTCGATCCTTGATCCGCTCGGAAATGCCGTGCACAGTGTTCTGGCCGGAGAAATCGCCGCGAAAACGGTAGCCATCACCGGTTGTGGCCCCATAGGCTTGTTCTCAATCGCAGTCGCACGAGCCGTAGGTGCGACCACCATCTTCGCCATCGAAGTCAATGAGCACCGCCGCAAACTCGCGACCGAGATGAATGCCGATTACGCGCTCGATCCGTCAAAAGAAAATGTACGTGCGATCATCGCCGAAAAAACGGGAGGCTTGGGCGTCGACGTGGTCCTCGAAATGGCCGGTCACCCCGACGCCATCCGCACAGCTTTCGATATCGTCCGCCGAGGCGGACGAATCTCCCTCCTGGGTTTGACCTCGAAACCCATCCCGCTCAACTTCTCCGAGGACATCATTTTCAAAGGCATCACGATTCAAGGCATCAATGGCCGCCGTATGTACCAGACCTGGTACCAGATGACCGCGCTCCTGAAAAGCGGACGCCTCAATCTTCATCCCGTAATCACCGACCGAATCCCGATGAAGGATTTTTCCAAAGCCATGGCACGCCTGAAAACCGGCGAGGCGAGCAAGATTCTCGTCTATCCGAACGGAACCAGATAATCCAAAAACATTCCCCTTGTCACGGCCTCACCGCGATCATCCGAAGCGAGTCTGGCCACAGTTGCGTAAAGCTTCTGCTTGCGCAATCCCAGATTCTTCGCCTGCTACAGGTCGCAGACCTGGGCACTCGTGTGTGCGCCGGGTATCCAGGTTCTTCCCATGAAACGCCGATTTCCCCGCGTACGCGATTCCCCCGATCGAGCAAAACGACTGTCCGGCTTATATTCTGCATCGTCGTCTTCGCCGACACTTCATGGTCGCCATTTTTTGCGTACGCGGCGGCCTTCGAGCCCATCGCGAAATCGGCTCTTCCTGGGCGACAGCCAGTCGAAGAAGCTAACCCGCACCAAAAAGACTCGAGGCTGTAGTAAAACTGTATTGTCGGAGAGGTGGCCGAGTGGTTGATGGCACCGGTCTTGAAAACCGGCGTACCCGAAAGGGTACCGGGGGTTCGAATCCCTCCCTCTCCGCCAAGTTTCTAAAACCCCGCTGTTTATGCACCCCTGACGCTGGGCCAAGTCGATCGCCACTTTCGGAGCTGCTCGAGATCGAACTCCTTTACGAATCGCAAGCCGGCGGCTTCCGCGAAACGCTGCATGCCCGTCCGAAGATACTTGTATTTTCTGAATGACTCAGCACGGAGGTTCCTTGCCTCTGCGTCGGCGATGAAGTCGCCCCAAGCACGCGCAATAGTGACTGGCCCGTCTGCTGGCAAGCCACCATCAGCAAGCCGCCTTTTCTAGATTTTCCTCCCGATGCGGGCGTTACCATCCGGTTCGGTGCTGCGAAATTCTGCGAGCGGTGTTCCACAATCATTTGTTTTACGAACGGCGAGAGCCGCCCTCACGCGATCCCCTAAAACCAAAGACCTAGCCGCGCGCCAACCCGGGGGATTTTGGAACAAACAGGCTCGACGTCAGCTCTCGATTCACCCGCGCGCTTCGCCACATCGGACAACCCTCGAGGAACTGCCGGCGCCGGGCGAGCTGCGGGTGTTGGTCAAGTGCGGCGCTTTCTTCCCTAGCGTTAGCCATTTTCGCGCCCCGCCAATGATGTTCAGAGATTCTCACGTATAAAGAAGGACGCGTCGAGCAGTTTTTCGTTCATTTCACTTCTCCGACTCGGTACCCTTTGGCCGTCCCACCCAGTACCTGAGCGTGCGGCCTATGGCCTCTTTCCATTCATCCTCTGAAACCCGGCTGGAGAGCACACCGATCAGCATGGAGTTGAAGTGGTGGCGCTCGGCGAGGCTCATCTCCTTGTGGGCTTCGGCAATCACTTGGAGGTTGCTCGTTTTCCGTTTGGCTTCATCACTCATAGCCGTTCTCCGTCGTCGCTCGACGTCGACGAGCTGCAGGTGTTGATCAAAGGCTTTTGCGCCTTCGAGGGTCTTATTGGCCGCGATGGCGTTCCCTGAGTTGTCGATCAGGATGGAGCGCTTCGCCGCGTAGCGCTTCATGGATTCGCGGATCAGCTTGCGCCCTCGGCCCGTGCCTTTGTTGGTGTTGCCGGGTGGCAGAAGTGAGCTGGGTGAGCTCAAAATGGTCGTACTAAATCAAACAAAGCTCGCCCCAGCGCTTTCTTGTTCAGTTTTCGCCGTTCTCTGTGATTTTCCCCGCGCATAAATGCGCTAAAGTCCTTGCTGGATACGGCTTTTAAGCTCCTGTTCATAGTTAACATTTCTCGCGAGCCATGGGAAGCTTAAATCGCCTGCAAGTCGTTGAAGTTCCACATCGGACGGGGCCACATGAGCACTTCTCGCGTTTGCTTTTCTTGCTTGTTTCCCTTTGACTTTTTGATTATTTGAAGTTCATTAAGACATTATCATCCCTAGAATCAGCAGTTTGACTTGGTACGAAATCGGCGTATCAAATCAAAAATGGAAGAAAAAGGCGCTCAGGAAACATGCACCTCAACTCTGGCTGACGCAAGACCCTCGTTGGGATTCCTTTTCCAGTCTTTTTTGGCCGATCAGCGACAAGCCCATATCCTGGCCCCCACCCCAGCATTTGGGCGACGATATCACCGATGAGTTTGTCAATCGATTTGCCAGCCTGGGAGATGCAACGCTTTCACGCGGCGAGCTCTGTTCCTGCGAGCGAGGCTTCACTGTTTCAGGTCAGCGAGCCAGTTGGTGATTAAAGTGAGCGGTTCGCTCACGATTTGCGGGAGAACGGTATTCATCACGAATTTCTTGCCGTCAGGGGAAGCTTTATAGACTCCCGTCGGACCGCTCACCGCGCTGGCCTTGAACAGGGCATAGGGCGTGCCCAGTCGCAGACTGGAGCCGTCCTGCTGGATATCTACGGCCATCAACTGCTGGTCAATCGAGAAGAGGTAGAGTTCTTTGCCGTCATTCCGCCATGCGGATGCGCAGAGGTAATATTCTCCGTCTTCAATAAACGAAAGCAGAAGTATGTAAGCTAGAAAAATCGGGCTCTGCGATCCCATTCTTTGCGAATGCGGATGGGAATGGTAAGCGCGAGCTGGCAACACGTTCGCTCTGCGTTTCAAATCTCTGACTGGGGATGGCGAAGTGGAACCTTCTGTAGTCAATCCGTACGAGCAGCGCT
>Ga0302177_10001761_pt1 | contig 15491 bp, 10 predicted proteins | sample I_Palsa_E1_2_FD_198780 | JGI IMG/M metagenome (GOLD analysis project Ga0302177, IMG submission 198780) | Peat permafrost microbial communities from Stordalen Mire near Abisko, Sweden - I_Palsa_E1_2 | ecosystem: Environmental > Terrestrial > Soil > Palsa > Peat permafrost | place: Sweden... | reverse complement strand
CATAGACGCGCAGCGTGGGCAGGTCGCGCCCGGTCATGCCGTCTTCGCGAATCTGCAGGCCGAGTGACTCGCGTGCCGCTGCGAGCGCGGTGAACCCGGCGACCGAGGCCGTGTCGTAAATGACTCCGGTCCACGTTTCGGGGACGCCGATCAGGCGGCCGAGCCAGCGCATCACAACCGATTCGAGTTCCGCTGCCGACGGCGAGGTGCGCCAGAGCATGACCTTGACGTCGAGCGTCGCCGCGAGCGCTTCGGCTGCGATGGCCGCCGGTGCCGCGCTCGTTGCGAAGTAGGCAAAGAAGCGCGGATGATTCCAGTGCGTGATTCCTGGAACAATGATCCGTTCGAAATCCGCCATGATGCGCTCGAACGGCTCGCCGTCTTCGGGAGCGTGATCGGGCAGGGCTGCGGCGATCTCGCCGGGCGCGATTTGGGGGAGCACCGGATAGCGGCTGGGCTCGCTCAGATACTCCTCGATCCAGCGTCCTACCCGCGCAAAGTCTTCTTCAAAAGTGCGCTCTCCTACCACAATGGTGAGGGTTGGCGCCAGGCCCCAGAGAAGCCCGCTTACCCGCCGGTTTTCATCCAGGGCGAAGGAGTGGCAAACGCATGAAATACCGCACGTACCCGAACTCGGACGTCACCGTGAGTGAGGTCGGCTTCGGCATGTGGACCACCTCGACCGGCTGGTGGGGTGAGAAGACCGACGACGAAGCCGTGCACATGCTGCATGAAGCGCGTGATTTAGGCGTGACGCTTTTCGACGCGGCGGATACCTACGGCAATGGCCGTAGCGAAGAGCAACTCGCGAAAGCGTTTTCCGGACGCCGCAGCGACGTGGTGATCGCGACCAAATTCGGCTACGACATTTCGGCGCAGTCCGAGCGGCGCGGTCAGATGGAGCTACCGCAGGACGTTTCGCCATCCTTTATCCGCAAAGCGCTCGATGCATCGTTGCAGCGCCTGCAAACCGATTATGTCGACATCTATCAGTTGCACAACGCCAAAATGGAACACATCGACAACGCGGAAATGTGGGCGGCGCTCGACGAGCTCAAAGCCGCCGGCAAGATTCGGATGTATGGTATCGCGCTCGGTCCCGCGATCGGCTTTCTCTATGAAGGCGTGGACGCAGTCGAGAAGCACAACGTAGCGACGCTGCAAATCATCTGGAACGTGCTCGAACAATATCCGGGAAATCCGCAGATCAAGGCCGCGTACGAGCGCGGAGCCGACTCCGGTTTCATGATTCGCGTGCCCCATGCGAGCGGCATGTTGGAGGGGCACTACACTGAAAACACGGTCTTTCCCGAGAACGATCACCGCCGGCACCGCCCGCGCTCATGGTTGATCAACGGCATCAAGAAAGTCGATCAACTGCGCTTTCTCGAACAGCCCGGCCGTACGCTCGGACAAGCGGCGATCCAGTGGCTGCTGCACGAGCCACGCGTGATGACGGTGCTTCCGAACATCTACGACACCGAGCAGTTGCGCGAATTTGCGGAGGCGACCGAGTCGCCCGCGCTCAGCGCCGCCGAGCTTGCGAAAATCGACGAGCTCTACCGCAGCAACTTCGGGCTCGAGGAAGAGGCGATGAAATTCAAGGGCACGATGACGCGCGACGCGGTCTCCGCCTGATGGCGACGAAAAGCATTCATAGCGCCGGCGCGCCCGCACCGATCGGGCCCTACAGCCAAGCCGTTCGTATCGGCAAGACGCTTTATTGTTCCGGGCAGATCGGGCTCGATCCCGCGAGCGGTAATCTCGTTGAGGGCGACGTCTGCGCGCAGGCCGAGCAAGTGATGAAGAATCTTGGCGCCGTGCTTTGCGCGGCGGACTATACCTATGGCGATGTCGTCAAGACGACGATCTTTCTGGTCGATATGAATGATTTCGCCGCGGTCAACGCCGTATACAGCCGCTATTTCGATGCCACGAAGCCCGCGCGCTCCACCGTCGCCGTCGCCGGTCTGCCTCGCGGCGCCCACGTCGAAATCGACTGCATCGCCAGAAAATAGATCCCGCTCCTTGTCATCCCGAGCGTAGCGAAGCGAAGTCGAGGGACCGGCGTAACCTTGTCATCCCGAGCGTAGCGAAGCGAAGTCGAGGGAGCGACTACGTCGTACGATTGCGACCGCGTCCGTACCGCTTGATCGCTTTCCAATCACTTTCGACGAAGGCGCGCTTCTTTCGATGCGACCAGGCTTTCAGTTTTTTCTCGAAGGCGATCGCCTGATCGACCCAAGCAAACTCCGAGACGTGAACGAGTTTTAGCGGTCGACGAGCGTACGTGTAGCAGTCGGAATCGATCCCGAAGCAATGCTCGTTAACGCGGCGCTCGATATCATTCGTCACCCCAACATAGAAGGTACCGTCAAAGCAACGCAGGACGTAGACGTAGTAGGTCTCCACTCGGTTTATTCTGCTTCGCCGCCCGGGATTGGCTAGAGTCGGTCCCTCGACTTCGGCGCTGCGCGCCTACGCTCGGGATGACAAGAGCTAATACAGTTTCAAGTACGCCTTGTGTTCCCACGGGTGGACGGCCCGGCGGTAGCTCTCGTACTCGGCCAGTTTGGCGTCCCGAAAGGCGTGGTAGATGTGATCGCCGAGCGCAGCGCGCACGACTGCATCTTTGTCGAGTTCGGTGATCGCTTGGCGTAGCGATTTCGGGAGTGTACCGATGCCGCGCTCGTGCCGCTCGCGTTCGCCCAAATTGTACGTTGAACCGGCGAGAGCGCTGCCGGGAAGCACGCTGCGCGAGATGCCGTCGCTCGCGGCGCCGAGCAGCACGGCGAGCGCAAGGTACGGATTGCAGGCGGGATCGGGACTGCGCATCTCGATGTGCCGCGGACGGCTCGCGGGAGGCACGCGGACGAGCGCATTGATGCTGCGCTCCGACCATACCGTGTAGATTGGCGCATCCCACGCCGCTACCAGGCGCTTATACGAGTTCACGGTTGAGTTGCAGATAGCGGTTGTCGCGGCTGCATGTTCCAAGAGTCCGCCGACGACGTAGAGCATCGTCTCTTCGTCGGCTCCCTCACCGAGCATCAGCTCGACGTGCAGGCCGCTGCCGGCGCGATCCTCGAGCGGTTTTGGCATGAACGTCGCGTCGAGACCGAAACCCGCCGCCACGTGCTTGGCGACCGTGCGTAGCGTGAGCACGTTGTCGGCCGCAGCCAGCGGGTCGACGAAGGCGAGGTCGATCTCGTGCTGGCCCGCGCCGATCTCGTGATGAGCCGACGCAACCGCAATTCCCATGTTCTGGAGTGCAGCGACGATGGCGTTTCGAGCATCTTCGCCACGGTCGTTGGCGGAGAAATCGAAGTAGCTCCCCACATCAGACGTGTTGGTTCCGCCTTCGAAGAGATAGAATTCCACTTCGAGCCCGATCTCCAGGCCGGGTAACACGACCCGCGCGCTTTCGACCGCGCGTGCCAGCGTCGTGCGCGGATCTCCTTCGAACGGCGCCCCGTCGTGCATCGCGATATCGCAGAGCAGGCGTGCTTCGGCGCCGTCGGGATTCGACCATGGGTAGATGGCGAACGACGTGGGGTCGGGGCGCAGCACCATGTCGAGTTCTTCGCCGCGCACGAATCCGTCAATCGATCCGCCGTCGAAGGTCACGCGGCCGTCGAGCGCTGCTTCGAGCTCGCTCGCCGGAATCGAGACGTTCTTACTGACGCCGAAAATATCGGCAAAGACCAGCCGCACGAAGCGCACGTTGCGCTCCTTGGCGAGTTTGATGACGTCGCGCTTAGTGTTGGTTGTGGAGTGCATCGATCGCAATCGCTAGACGAAGAGTGAGTTGATCGTGCGCGCTCTCGAGCGAGCGGCCCGAAATATCGTTGATCTGACGCAGACGATAGAACACCGTGTGACGGTGGACGTTCAGCGCCGCTGCGGTCGTCTTCACATTTTGTCCCGTCGAAAAGTAGAGCGCGAGCGTGCGCTCGAGTTCCGTTTGATGTTTCTCGTCGTAGGCACGCAGCGGCGCGAGGACGCTTTCCGCCAGGCGTTGCAGATGGTCGACGCCGGCGCCGGTGTAGAGCAGCGGGTATGCGCCGAGCTCGTCGAAGGCGGCGACGCGTCCGATGCCGTAGATGCGGCGCGTTATTGCGAGCGCGGCTTCGGCGCCGGCAACGCCGCGCTTCGCTTCGAGCGCACCGACGGTCGGCGCAACGCCGCCGGCAATGCGCAATCCCGGTTTACGTTTCGCCGCACTCTTCGGCAAGAGCAGCGCGGCGGTCTTCGCGTTCTCGGCGTCGACTTCGCGCGCCGCGGGCATCAGCACGAGAAGGGTGACGCCGCGTTCGATGATGCCGACGTCCGCTTCGCCCGAGCGGAAGATATCGGCCGCGAGCGCCCGCAGCTCGGCAAGCGCCGGCGCGTGATCTTCGTCGGCGCCGGCTTCGGCTTCGAGCGCAACGCAGACGTAGTGGGAGGCCAGCGCGATACCGCGTGCGCTTGCATCTTCGCGCGCGGAACTGTGTTCGTGGTAAGCGCCGCCGATCAGACGCTCCCAAAACGTGCGACGGCGGCTCCGGCCGCCGTCAGCTTCGCGCGAGAGTTCGAGGGCTATTGCCGCCGCAGCCAGCCGTACGATGCGGGTGAGGTCGTCGTCGATGCCTTCGGGGCCCGGAAAGACCGAGAGAAATCCAAGTTGGTTGGCCCCGGCAGCGATCGGAACCGTGTGCGCCCGGCCGTTTTTTTGACCGCGGGCGGTGGCCGGGAGGCTGCCTTTGCCCGCGGTCGCCACGTGGCGCCACTCGGCATCCTCGACCAGTACCCCGACCCCGATCGCGTCCGAAAGGTGGGTGGCAAGCGCCTTCGCACCCCCACCTGCGGCGGCCACGCGGGTTAATTCTTCCGCAAACTCCACTATCCGGTCGGGGGTCATGCGCAGTTCCTTCGGCGAATATGACGATAGTTCTTGGAGATGGATCCGAAGGTTTTGCGCGAGGCAGTCGCCTCGATGTACGAGGATACACCGGACGCGGTCGTCCTTTACGACACGTCCGGGCATACCATTGCCGCGAACGAGGCGGCGCAGACGCTGACCGGATACAGTCCGCAGGAGTTCGTCGGATCGCCCTATCGCGTGCACGTTGCCGAGGATGCGGATCTCTCGCGTATCGACCTCGCGATGAAGACCGCGCTCGCCGGCGGCACCGACCATTTCGACACCAACGCCAAGCACCGGGATGGTTCCGTCATCCCGGTCGAGTGCTACACCTTCCCCGCTCGATTTGGTAGTGAGATCGTCGGCGTCTTTGCGCAAGCGCGCGACATCGTCGCACTGCGCTCGGCCGAATCGTCGCTCACAATCAACCAAGAGAAGTTTCGTTCGCTCTTCGAGTATCACCCGGACGGGATCATGGAACTCAAGAGCACGGGCGCGATTTCGCGCGTCAACGTGGCGCTCGAGGGCGAAACCGGGTTCTTCGGCGAGCGGATCGTCGGCAAGCCGTGGATCGAATTGATCGCGCCGGAACGGCGCGAACCCGCACAAGAACTTCTTCGCAGCGCGATGCGTGGTGAAGCGGTCGAAGCCGACTCGCTGCTGCTCGACCGGCTCGGCAATCGCCTCGACGTCCAGCTCAAACTCGTGCCGCTTCACGCTTCCGGTGCCATCACCGGCGCGTACGCCATCTTCAAGAACGTTGCCGCACAGCGCGCCGCCGAGCGCGCGATCGAGGCGCAAAGCGAGCGCTTACGGCGCCTCGTGATGGTGGCCGCTTCGGGACACGAGTCACTCGAAGATCAAATCGATGAGGCGCTGAGCCTCGGTGTCGAGCTCTTCGGTTGGGATATCGGCTACGTCGCGCAGTATCAAGGGCGCGACCGCGTGCTGGTGCGCAACGCCTCCGGCGAAGCGCTCATTACCAAGGGTACGATTTATCCGGCGCGCGCATCGTTTGCGTACCACGTCATGGAGCGAAGTGGACCGTGTTTCGTCGCGGACATGGACGCGCCCGATCACCGCGAAGATCCGATCCGCGTGACGACGCCGTGGCGCTCCTATTTCGGCGTGCCGCTCACCGTCTTCAATGAATTTTACGGGGCGTTGGTCTTTGCCGGCCGTGCGCCACGCGAAAGCATCGATCCGAGCGAGCGCGATATGGTGCAGCTCATCGGGCTCCTCGTGTCGGCGGCGCTCGAGCGCGCCGCGCAAAACGAGCGAATCGAACAGCTTGCCTTCAACGACGCGCTGACCGGGCTACCGAACCGCGTGCTGTTCAACGACCGCATCGAACAAACCATCGCGACCGCTCGGCGTTACGGACGCGGTTTCGCGGTCATGTATCTCGACGTCGACCACTTCAAAGCCATTAACGACAAGCACGGGCATGCGGTCGGCGATGCGGCCCTTCAAGAGGTGGCGCACCGCTTGCGTCTGGCGACGCGCGAGAGCGATACGCTTTCGCGCTTCGGCGGCGACGAGTTCGTGATCTTGCAGCCGATTGTCGACGGTCCGAGCGATGCTGCCGACCTCGCGCGTAAGCTCAACGTCGCCATGCAGGAGCCGGTGGTCATCGATGGGGTGCCGCACAAGGTGCGCTTGAGCATCGGCATCGCGCTGTACCCGAGCGATGGGGCGCGGATCGAAGAGTTGATGGAGGCCGCGGATCGCGCACTCTACCGCGCAAAGAAAGAAGGGCGTAATCGCTGGTGTTTCGCCGACGCCGAGTCCGCGCGCCGCACCCTGACAAAGCCGCGTGTTATGCGCCAAGAAGCTGCGGAATAAACTGCCCCACAACGTAGACTAGCGAAAGCAATCCGATCACGATCGCAGTCGTCCAGGCGATCGTATTTGCGAGCGGGCTGTTGGTGTGCCCGCCCATAACTGACTTGCGGTTGATGATGATCAGCATCAAGACTAGCTCGGCGGGCAGTAAGATGCCTTGCAACACCTGCGCGAAGAGAATCATCTGCAGCAGCGGGAGGTGCGGCGTGAGCACGAAGGCTGCGCCCACAATCAGGCCGGCTGCAAAGAGCACGAAGAAGACCGGCGCCTCGGAGAATTTCCGATCGACCGCGGCTTCGAAGCCCAGCGCCTCGCATACGATGTAACTGGTTGAAAGGGGCAGCACCGTTGCCGTAAACAAACCGGCATTGAGGATCCCGAAGGCAAAGATCAGTTCGGCAAACTGGCCCGCGATTGGGCGCAGCGTCACCGCAAAGTCCGCGGCTTGCTGCGGGTTCAAATGGCCGCCATGCTGATTGGTAACCCAAATTGTCGCCGCGCTTGCGATGATCATGAACCCGGCGAGCGCAATCGCGAGGATCGAGCCATTGATCACGTCGGCGCGCGCCAGCGGCAAGTCTTCCGGCTTCGATCCTTTCTCGACGACCGCCGACTGTAGGAAAAACTGCATGTACGGCGAGATCGTCGTGCCGATGATGCCGACTACCATGGCAAGCCAGCCGGCCGTATGCCATTCGAACGTAGGAACGAACGTCCCGTGCAAGACCTGATGCCAATCGGGCTTGGCCAAAATCGCGGAGACGATGTAGGTTACATAAATCAGCGAAGCGGTAACAAAGACGCGCTCGACGATCTTGTTGTTGAAGCGCAGGACGAAGAAGAAGACCACGACGAGCGCGACCGGCACGGCGATGTAGCGCGAGATTCCGAAAATCTCGGATGCCGCAGCGATGCCGGCAAACTCGGTCGACGTGATCAGCGTATTGATCAGGAAGAGCACGAACATCGAGAGCACCGAGATGCGTACGCCGAAGTTCTCGCGCACGAGCGCAGCGAGGCCCTTTCCCGTGACCGCACCCATACGCATCGACATCTCTTGCACCACGATCAGCGCCACCGCGAGCGGCACGAGCACCCAGATGATGCTGTAGCCGAACTGCGCGCCCGCTTGTGAGTACGTGGCGATGCCGCCGACGTCGTTGCCCGCCGAGGCCGTGACGAACCCCGGGCCGAGCACGGCCGCGACCAAGAGCAGCGAGCGCCAGGGCGACCTGCGGCGCGGCAGCTCCGGGGGAGCCGCGTCGCTAATTGGCGATGCCGGCATTCACACGATGCGAACGATGACGAGCGGTGAATTTTGGCAGTTTGCGCGCCATGTCTTCGGGCATGATCGCGTCGATCGCGTCGTCGACGGTCACGATGCCCAGCATCTTGCCGGCTTGATCGACCACCGGCACGGCCAGCAGATCGTAGCGCGCGATCGTTGCCGCGACGTCCTCCGACGACATGTCGGGATGAATCGCGACGAGATCCGTCTCCATGATCGTGTCGATTGATTCGGCGGGATCGGCCAGCAGCAGCGCGCGCAGAGAGAGCGCGCCGAGCAGCGTATCCTCCTTGTCGACCACGTAGAGGTAGTAGATGAACTCGGACGTCGGTGCGATCTCACGAATCTTGCGGATGGTCGCTTCGGCGGTGCGATGCGGATAGATCCAGGTGTAGTCGGTCGTCATCAGGCCGCCCGCGCTGTCCTCAGCATATTTGACCAGCGCGCGCAATTCGCTTGCCGTATATTCGTTCATCTCCGAGAGCAACTCGTGTTGCTGCTCTTCGTCGAGTTCGGCGAGGAGGTCGGCCGCGTCGTCGGCGTCCATTTCTTCGATGATGTCGGCGGCGCGCTCGGTGCCGATATCCTCGATCAGTGAACGCTGCTTTTCAGGCTCGAGATGTTCGAACGCATCGGCGGCTGTCTCGTCGTCAAGCTGACTGACGACCGCTGCCGCTTCTCGTGCCGAAAGATCGCTAATGATCTCGGCCAGCTCCGAGGGATGCATTCGCGAAAGCTTGCTCTCGGTGACCGAAAGATTGACTTGCGTCGGATTGGCATCGCGAATCGGCGCGACCGAATCCCACGCGATCATCGAACGCGGAATCGAGCGATAGATTCCCGGCACGAAGCGCTTTCCGAACGACTTGAGCCCGAGACGGCGGAGCAGGCCGGCGACGCCGACGTCGGCGGCGACGACCCTCAATCCATCGCCGGCGCGCGCGATCTCGAGGTCGTTGATGCGCACGACCTTGCGGCCATCCACGTCGACGATCTGCTTGTCGAGGAGGTCGGCAATCAAGAAGAGCGCGCTCTCTTCCGGCGGGGCGGGTTCCTTGGGGGTCATCGTGAGCGCGACGGTCTTGCCGTCGGGGTCGATGGTCGCGACCGTGTCGATCGGCGCAAAGCGCAGGCCCTGTGAAGTCTTGATCACCAGGCCGTCGATGCGGGGAAAGACGTCGTCCGGCTTATTGACCAGGAAGTCGCTGACCCTCCCGATCGGAATTTCGTTGACGGTCGCCTTGCGACCGACGAGCTCGGAGATGAACCCCTCCGTAAACGCCATAACCCACCTCAATCGCGACTGGAGCTTTGGCACCACGGATCGTAGATCGCTCGCTTCGCGCTCCCGGCGGCTCACGTCGTTGACTCCGGCCTCGCGTACAGTCCGCACGCATCGGCCATCGTCGCCTCGTGATCCATCCGGGACCACTCGCGATCGACACGGCTGGGGCCGTGCCTGATCAGCCGCGTTAGACACCGCCTTAGGTCGGCGCAGTCTGTTCTACCTCACTTGGCGTCTCTCGACGTTTCGGGGCAGCGGCATGTGTATCACGTGGACGCCTCACCTAGCGAGGTATCCTCATCCTTAAGTATAGGTTGTGGGGTCAACCCTGAGGAGGGCGACCCTCCGCTACGCGATCAGCGCTTGGATGAGCAGGGCGGTCATGATCTTGCCGTTGCTCTGGATCTGCGAAAGCACCTGGGTGCCGACGCTGGTCAAGATTTGTTCGCGCGTGTAGTCGGTGGTCGCTTGTCCGACGTTGAGGTCGGCGATGTCGCTGACCGATTGCTGGTAGTTGACGATGGCCGTATTGTCATCGCTGGTGTCGTCGTTCATCGCGACGATCTGCGCGCCGATCTGCGCTTCATTGCTGGTGATCGCCGTCAGCGCGCTCTTCACGAGGAGTTGCGAATTCGATGCGACCACGTTGTTGCTTGCAGCAGTCGAAATGACTTGCGTAGCGCCGGATCCGGGAGCGATGGTTATCTGCTGCGGTAACGTGCACGAGATGGCCGAGAGGCCGAGTGCGTTGGTATTCACGGTGGGCAGGCTGATGCCGAGTGTTTCACCCTCGCTGCCGCCGTCGTTGATCGTTAGTTGGGTGCCGGTCGAGGCTCCGACTTGCCCGGTTATCAGGAAGGCCTGCGACGCGCCCACGTCTTGTTGGGTGATGTTTCCAAACGTGTAGTTTAGAATATTCGTCGCGCCTTGCGGAGCGAAGAGTGCGAGCGTGCCAAACGGGGCGTTCCCGGCGCCCGCTGGATATGCCGAAATGTCCTGATAAAGTGGCGCGTTCCCGAATGATGCACCGGCCAAACTGTATACGTCGGTTTGTATCAGGACGCCGGGGCCCGGAAATGGCACGGTGCCGGTGTCCGGATCGACGACGTTATTGCCTTCGGCGGCGACGGTAAAGACGACCAATGCCGGAATGTTGAAGCCGCCGACCGTCGGTATTGCGGCGCTGGTGATAAGCGGGCCGGGATTACCCGGACTATTCGTGACACCGTTAGAGTTGACGACGGTCGAAGATCCGCCGAACGGCGACGCAACCTGGGTGATCGATGGGTTCGATCCCGTTGACGTGTCGAACTGACCGTTGAGCATGTTCAACCCGTTGAAGTTGGTTTTTTCGCCGATCGTGTTGATCTCGGTCAACAGCTGACCGATCTCGGATTGGATATTCTCGAGGTCCGTAGTCGAGTTGATGTCGCTGTTGGCTTCGACGAGAAGATTGTTGATGCGCACGAGAATGTTCTGAACCGTTTGGAGCGCACCATTGGCAACATTGAGCGCATTGATGCCGTTCTGCACGTTGTTGACGGATTGCTGGAGTCCGCCAACCTTACTCGTGAGATTGGTCGCGATCGCGTTGCCGCTGGGATCATCGGCTGCGCTGTTGATGCGCAGCCCCGATGAGAGTTGCTGAACCGTTTTCTCGAACGCGAGTTGATTGCGGTCGAGGTTCAGCAGGACGTTATCCGCTCCGATTTGTACGTTCATCCGCGCGCTCCCATCCTATGGAGTGCGCCTTGAACCGCAAATCGGCAACGGCCGCGCGGACGTGCAAAACCGATCGAGCGGATGTGCTGTATACGCTCGATGCGGTGCAACGTGCAGGCGGCCGTGACGGAAGCGGATTGAGAGTCGGTGCTGGGCACACAAACCGAAAGTGCACGAGAGACTTCGTCTTTCGCGCGCATCAACAGTCCGTGTTTCATTTGGGCTTGCGAGCCGTTCCGAAGAACGAAATCGCTGCCCCCCAGCACATCCATGAACGGAGTCGTTTCCTCCCTGAAACTTCCCTGTAGTATCTCTATCGGCAGGGGGGCCGGAAAAGTTTGGGCCAAGCGCCCCAGGGTTGATTAAGAGCCGGGGCTCGGTTTTCCGAAACTCAAGGAGAACCATGGGCCGCCTTCTTCAGATACTCGGTTGTGTGCTGATGCTTGCCGCAGCCGGCGCCGCCGCGGGCGGGAGCCGTGCGGATGCCGAAATTTTGGCACCCATCGCGCGGGCGATTCAGGCCGCGATGGCCGCGCCGGGCACCGCCAGCCCGGCCCCCAGCCCCACCCCGACGCCCAAGCCGGCGCTGGTCCAGGGCCGCGGCGGCCCGCTCATGTTCAACGTCTCGGGCAGCCTCTCGCTCGGTGAGTCCTCGACCGCTTCCAGCTTTGGGCAGACCGGGTTTTTTACCCCGACCCCCGGCCCGAACGGCACCCCCTCGCCCGGACCCTTTCCGTTTCAGCAGGCGTCGACGAGCTCACAGAACACGGCCAACATCGGCGCCGGGTTTACGGCCGACATCTCTCGCCGTACCGCGACCACGAGCGCCGATCTCAAGTTTCCGTTTGGGTTTTCAGAGAGCGGCGCCTCAGTCGCCGGCATACCGCAGTTCTTGTATTCAACCCCGAAGTATTCGCTCGGATACGGCACCCAGCAACTGCTCGCGCTCGGCCAGCTCCAACTGGGATCCACGCTGCGCGGATTCTCCTTTGTATTGCCGCAGCGCTACGGGCAGGCCACCTTCTACGAAGGACCTGCGCTCGGCCCCAATCAGGAAACCGATAAGCTCGAGGGCGTGCTCGTGCAGCAAGCGCGTGGCGCCGCACTGTACGAGGGCGGATTTACCTACGCCACCGGGCCCGCCACCGGGAAGCTGAAAATGTTCGAATTCGGCGGCGCGACGGCTCTGCATAATCTGAGCCTCATCGCCGAGGGTGCGTGGCAGTCGCGCTCGGACGGAGACGGATCGCCGCACGGAATTGCCGTGCAACTGCGTTTGGATGATCTGGGGAAGTACGGCGACTGCTCGACGAGCCTGCGCGGCGTCCCGGATCAGTTTGTCAGCTTTAGCTCGGGCGAGATCTATAGCGATCGTTATATCGACCTCAACTGTCACTCATCGCGCGTGCCGATCTTCGTCGACACGAACTACGAGAAGACCGGCGATGCCATCTTCGGTGTGACGACCCAGCGTGTCTCAACGATTAGCTATTCGCCGACGCCCAAATTCGGCGGCCTGGCATTTTCATTTACGCGCCAAGACGCAAACAGCGAGGGCGAGGTCCTTTGGTCGAACACCGGCGCCGTCTCGCTGGCAACGCAGTTTTTTCACACCAGCGCGCTCGTCGGTGGGCAGTTTCAGCATTCGGTGGATGATGGTGCGGTCAACCAAACGCAATCGATCTTGGCGAGTCTGCGGCGCACGCTCGGCGGCCATCTCAGCGTCGGTATTAGTGGACAGATTCAAAAGTCGACCCAGATCGCCGCCCCGCCTTCGCCCGACGCAACGGCGACCCCATTCGGCAGCCTGGCACCCGCGGCCGGTCTGCAAAAAGGCATCGCCTTCGACGTTGCGCAGCAGTGGAAAAAAACGACCGTGCAGATCGGCGAAACGATCACGCGCACGATCTCAGATTCAAGCGACGCGCTTCAGCGAACGCCGCTGATCAACGTGACAGAACGCATCTCGCCGGTGATCTCGTTTACGACCTCGCTCGGGTATCAGACGCTACGCGACCGGCTCAATCCCGCCGCCAACGGGCATAGTCGCGTGTTCTCCATCGCGCTGAGTGCGCCGTTTACCTACGGCAATACCAGCGTAAGCGGGCGGGTCGACCCGCGCCTTCCGGCAACGATCACCGGAAAGGTGCTGCTTGCCGGCTCCAATGCCACCGGGGCCGGTGCAAATTCAAACTTCGCGACGTTTGGGAACTCCGGCGGAGGCGTCGGCAATGTGCTCGTCACACTCGACAACCGATACGTCCAGCGCACCGACGTGAGCGGCAGTTTCCAGTTCGCGTTCGTTCCGCCCGGCCAACACCAGATCACGATCGACAATTCGTCGATTCCGCGCGGGTTCACCGCAAGCAATCCGGTGCAAAGCATTACCGTGCAAGGCGGTCAGGCCGCAACGGCATCGTTCTACATCGGCACGTACGGGGGCATTCTCGGCCACGTCTATGGAACCGATCCGCTCGGCAACCCAATGCCGCTTTCAAACGTGCAATTGCGTGTCGACGGCGGTACCTATGCGCAAACCGATAACAGTGGAGCGTACGGCTTTGGCGGCTTGAGCGCAGGAGATCATCAGGTCACCGTCATTCCGCAAAGCATTCCGGCGAGCGCGGACTTTGCGCCGTCCGATCTGGTGCAGAAGGTTTCCGTCAGCGACGGACGCTACGCGACGCTGGACTTCCACGCGCAGTTGCTCGGCTCGATTGCGGGCAACATTCTGTATGCCAAGGATATGGAGCAACAAGCGGGACTCGGTGTGCTCAACGCCTATGTCGTAGCCGAGCCCGGCGAGCACGCGGCGATCGACGAGGACGACGGCGATTTCATTATCGACAATCTTCCAGCGGGTGATTATACGGTCTCGGTCGACCCCGAAACGATCAAAGCGGGCCTTGGCGCTTCGCCGGAAAACGTGACGGTGCACTTAGCGCCCGGGGAGCACTATAGCGGAATTCAATTCCTCGTCGGCCGTTTTGAAAAGAAGGTCGTCTTCTCGATTCTCTCCGGCGGCGGGGCAGCGCCACCTTCGTCTGCACCGGCGATACGGCTGAGCGAGAGCCGCCTGCCGCCGCGCGGGACGACGACGGTTACGATTAGCGCGCCGGCCGATGCGCAGGACGTTTCCGCCACCGCGTTCGGCAAGCGCGTCGCACTTGCATACGACAAGGAGGTCGAGAAGTGGCTGGGCGAGATCGAGGTTCCGCTTCACGCGACCGCGGGTCCATATCCGGTGGACGGCAGCGTCCATGGGACGGCGATTTCACCGAACACAATCCTTACCGTGGATCCGAAGTTGCCGCTGGTCATCGTGCAGTTTTTGTCGCACACCAACGCTCTGGGCCAGACCGCCACCGTCCGGGCGCGCTTCCTCGTCGACGTGCATGCCGGCGATAAAATCACGTGGGAGGACGGGACGCAAACCGTGCTTGGAAAGCCCGTCAGCGGACGCGTCTTTACATTCCAAAAACAGTTAACTTTACTCCCCCTACACGGACTGTTATTAACTCCCAGAGGCCCGATACCGATAGAACTGTTGTAAACTTGCTCAGCACTCTAGCAACGGATGGCACCCTCGCGCATGGCGACAAGGTCTACGCAACGTGAAAACCCCTCTCGCGTGAGTTTGCGTCCGCGGCGGATGCACAGTTGGGCCGCTGCAGCATTTTCGGCATTCGCTTCGATCGTTGTCGCAACGGCAGCATTTGCCGGCGGCAACATCGCTCCGCCCCGCCTTCCCTCGAACCCCGTCACGGCCGTTTCGTCACGACCGCTGGCTACCGCGCTTCCGGTTCCGACGAGCGGTGCGCGTCGCTTCGTACCCGCCCAGTGCCAAGGTATCAACCTGAAGGCGCTCAAGTCGGGGGAGAAGGTGCCCCTTTCGTGCTTGCCCGCGCTGCCGCTGAAGTCGACCAGAAACACGGCAACACCGAAGGTGACGGCAAAGGGTGCTCGCTATCATCCGCTGGCCGCGACCGGCGCGACCGTCGACCTCACCGCCGCCGCGAATTGCGGTTCGACCGGGGCGCTCTACGCCATCGGCTGTTCGCTGACGTGGCAGGCCACGAACAACGGCGACTGGAGCACGACCGATTCCTACGCGGACTACCAGGTGCTGCCCAACTCGACCACGGCGACATTAGTCGGCACCAACGGCTATGCGTACAACGCCGCGACCGCGCACGTGACGACGCTGAGCACGCAGGGAACCTACGCGTTCTTTGTCTACGATGTGACGGCGCAAGTCATCGTCTCGATCGTGTACGTCAATGCGGGCCAATCGTTCTCGATCGGCGTCTATCAGGATCCGTATCACACGCAGGCGTCGTATCAATTCAACGTCAACACGAGCTCCGCAGCGTATATTTATCTTCCTGACGTCTCGACCAACGACACCTACGTCGTGTATATCATGTCGACGTCGGTCAACACCTATT
>Ga0302177_10001746_pt1 | contig 15542 bp, 19 predicted proteins | sample I_Palsa_E1_2_FD_198780 | JGI IMG/M metagenome (GOLD analysis project Ga0302177, IMG submission 198780) | Peat permafrost microbial communities from Stordalen Mire near Abisko, Sweden - I_Palsa_E1_2 | ecosystem: Environmental > Terrestrial > Soil > Palsa > Peat permafrost | place: Sweden... | reverse complement strand
TCCGCGATGCAGCGCGACGTCTCTCCTGAAGTGATGGAACGGATCGTCGACGACGCGCTTGTCGCATCGTTTGAGCACTGGATCGGCTGGTACGATAGCGGCCGGGTTAGCGAGTTCACCAAGCGCCTTGCTTCGATCGCCGTGCCGGTGCTTGCGATCGCGGGGAGTAACGATCCGCTCGTGTCAGCCTCGCGAGTAAAGCGCGATGTGACCGGCGCAATCGACGGCGCGCTTTTCGCACAGCTGCGCGATGCCGGGCATAACCTTCCGATCGAAGCACCCGACGATATCGCGGAAGCGGTGCGGCAATTCAGCGCTTAGTGATCCCACGCGGGAGCGGCTGACGCGGGACTCTCGATGACCGGTTGCCATACGTTACCTGCGGTGCCCGATCCACCGCCGCCGGCATCGTATTCGACCGAGATCAACGTATTCGGGGCACCCGCGTCGTCGCCCGCACCGCCGTTGATCAACGCATCGAGCGTAGCGTCCGTTCCTCCGACGATCGATGCGTAAGGCGGCGTCGCGAACGTGCGAAAGGCAATCATCCCGCTGCGCGAAGCGAGCGTTGCGCCGCTCGCGGCGCTCACGACGCTCGAGATCACAAACGCGGCTCGCGCTTCGCTAACAGCGCTGTTGCTTTGCAGCTCGATCGTACACGCGTTGGAAGGACACGACGAAGGGGACGGTGCGGGCGCGGCGCTCGGCGCCGCGAACGTTGTCTGCACTTCGATCTCGCACCCGCTCGTGCCGGCGTAGGCACAGGTCGCAATCGGCGCCGGCGCCTCGAAGTTGGAGGTTTGCGGATTCGCGGCGAGCGTCTGCGCGATCGAGGTTTGCGCCGTGCGCACGCCGCTCACGAAGGCTACACGCGCGGCATCGAGCGCGCGCTGCGCAAGGGCGGCTTGGGCGAGCGAGGCGGCGCCGTGAACGATGGTCTCGCCGAGCACGGCCAGCAGCGTCAGCAGAAAGATCGTGCGCAGCAGCATTACTGCGGGGCTGCGCCGTTGCTCGTTGCCGGGAGGCGCGCCCCGGGCAGCGGAGCCGGCGCGGCAATCGTCTGACTCACGATCGCGCTCTTCGTGCCGTCGCTATCGTCCGTGGCCGAGAGTACGATCGTTACCGAGCCGTTCGCCGCGGTTGTCGTGGAGAGCGAAAGGTGTGCGGACAATGGCGAGCCGCTCGGCAGTGGAATCGCGGTCGCGACCGTCGTCGTCGGCAGGCTTGCGCCCTGATATTTCATCACGTCGACTGCGATTCGCATCTCGCGCGTGACGGTCGCTTCGAGCGCACTTTGGAGCGGGTCGGGACCGAAGCGGTGGAACGCGGCAATGCTCGCGGCGCCGAGCGCGCCGACGGCAATCGCGATAATTGCGACGGCTACGACGACTTCGACGAGGCTGTCACCGCGTTCGGTCTGGCGCACATCACGGAGAGTGCCCACGCGCGGCTGAAAGAGGACGTGGCGGCCGCAAGCGCAGGAGCGGCCGCTCGACCAGATAGGTGACGAGCGCCGCCTGTACGATCGTCACGATGAACGCGAGGATCGTGTAGCGCAGTCGCCACACGGGGTCGTAATGTGGATCGCCCATATAGCCGGGAATGTGATTGTTCACCATCTCGCGCGCGACGAGTTGGTGATAGAGGTAGAGATTGTACGAGATGATCGCAAGAAAGCGCAACGGCGCGTTTGCGAGCAGTAATTGCCAGGTGCGCGGGGCGGCCAGCGACCCGAGCGCGATCGCCCCGAAGCACAGGCCGTAGAGGGGGCGCGTGTAGATCTGCAAGGCCGTTTGCCACTGCGCATCGGTGCGATGGTTGTACATGCCGATCAAGAGCGAGCTCAGCAACCACACGCCGGCGATGGCGAGCAGCGGCATCACTAGTGAGACGCGCGGCGTGCGCAGTCGATGGCCAAACCGTGCGAAGACCCATGCGCAAAGCATGCCGCAGGCAAAGATGTCGAGGTAGCCGGGAAGATTTTCGACCAGCAGCGGCATCTGCGTCTTGAAGCAGCACTGCGCTGCGTGCATGCGCCATAGCTCGGCGATCGCGATCATGGCGCCGGCTGTTACAAGCGGTCGGCGCGAAAAGCACCACCAAACCAGCGGAAAGATCAGATAGAACTCGACTTCGACCGCGAGCGTCCAGAGCACGCCGTTGATCGAACCGTAGGTCGACTGCCACCAGGTGTGGATGAAGAGCAGATGGGTGACGATCTCTTGCCACGGCGAAGCGCCCGCGCGACACAGCACGTCGTACCCGATGGCGTAGGCGACGACGATCGAGAGAATGTAGGAAGGGACGATCTTGATGAAGCGCCGCCACGCGAAGTGGCCCCACGTCGGCTGCGGCTCGCCCGTGAGCTGGGCGCGCACGAACGGGAACGTGATCACGAAGCCGCTTAGAAAGAAGAAGAGATGGACGCCGATGAAGCCTGTCTCGGGAATCCACTGCAGCCACGGCGCCGGCGCCGGCTGCCACGAGATCTCCCAAATGTGGTACCACAGCACAAGCAGCACGGCGACACCGCGCATCCCATCAAGAACGCCTAGTCTATCTTTCAACGTTTAATTCCGTGGGCGGATGGGCCGAAGGCCGAACGCTAAGGGTAACGCGCAACGTTGGCCCATTGTTCTAAGGGGTTGACACAAAACCTGTGTTTGTATTAGGATATAGTTACAATGATGATTTGGAATATGCCGTTCGAGCGCTGGTATCTTGGGCTCTTCCTCCTCGGATTCGGGGTGTACTTGGTCGTGCGGGCCCGCGCGCGGAACGATCTGCGCCGCTATTTCCGCGGCGACGATTGCTCCCCCGGACTCGACGAAGCGGTCGAGCGCCGTCAGGAACTCGAAGCGCTTCCGCTCGCCGCGTGGTACGTCCCGGGAATCATCAACGTGCTGCTCGGCGCCGCGGTACTCGGAGGCGCACTTAGCGGAATCATCGGCTACGGATTCGGCATCTGCGCCTTCGTGACAAGTTTGGGAACGTCGTATCTGCGCCTTCGCAATCGCGGGGCAACGCGCGCGGCAGCACTCGCGCCGCGCTCGCTGACATCGGTCGTTCCACTGCCATGGTACCCCGCAGCAGCGATCGTATCCATCGCGCCGCTAGTCTTTCTCGATGTGCCGCAAGCCGCGATTGCCGCGATCTGCGTCACGCTTGCTGCGATTGCGACGTTCGGATTCGCAATTGCCTCGAACTCGATGGCATCGATTATGTCGGGCCGCGATCCGGAAACCGAACTCTACGTCGATAACCGCATTCGCCGCTGTCGCGTGCTCGAGTTGTTTGCCGTAGGTATGGGCGTGCCGCTTGTATTCGTTGCGATGGTTTCGCCGCAGTGGACCAACACCCCACTACACACAATAGCCGGCGTCTTGGTCTTTGCAGCCTGGTGCGGGTTCGTGATTCCGCTGCTCGTGCGTCGTGTGCGGATGCCGAGATTCCTCTAGTTTCTCTCGGGAGGACGAAGCATGAGCGCCGAACACTTTGCCTACTGGTATATCTCGGTTGTGTTGATCGCACTTGGGCTAACGGGCGTCGTCGCCAATCGTTACCTGAGCGATCTCAAGCCGAATTTTTGGTTCGAGTTGCGTGACCCGATCGTTCGGGATCGACTCAGTGCTGTGCTCGAGCGGCGGCGGGAACTTGAAGGACTGGGCCGACGCCCGATACTCGTGGCGTCGATCAGCTATCTCATCTGCGGTCTGCTCTGCGCGCTGCATTTCCTGAACCCCGCAATCGCTTACGGACTTGCATGCGCCGACTCCGCGCTTGTCCTTGCGTTCGTCTTTGCGCGCGTGCGCAATCGCAGCCAGCGGCGTGCCGCTTCACTCGCGCCGCGGCGAGCGATCAGCATTGTGCCGCTGCCGGCGTACGCCGGTGCGTTGATCACCTCGTTCGTGCCGCTCTTGCTGACGGCAAACCCTGACGTGCGCGTGGCCGCGATCTTGACCACGCTTTCGAGCCTGGTGATTTTGGCAGCGGCTTGGTTTACGGCAGGCATGGCCGCAATTTTGGCAGGCGACGACATCGAGATAGAGCTTTACGTCGACGACCGAGTCCGTCGTGCTCGCGTTTGCTCCATGCTGAGCTTTTCGTATGCGGTCGTACCGGTCTTTGTCGCGATCGCGACTCCCGCTGCGATCACGCTTCCGACGTTTTCCTACGCGCTCGTACTCTCTCTCGTGTTGATGGCCTTGTTTCTAACCTGGTACGGGATCGATTTCTTGAGCGGACGCATGACTGGAACCAATGGCGCCTGAGAGCGAGCCGCTTATTGCGGTCGACCCGCAGATCGAGACGCCGCCGTATCAACAGATCTTCGAGCAGATTCGCGCCGCAATCGAGCGCGCTACGCTTGCGCCCGATGCACCGCTTCCCACCGTGCGCCAGCTGGCGGGAGATCTCGGCGTCGCACCCAACACGGTTGCCCGCGCCTATGCGGATCTCCAGGATGCCGGGTGGCTGATCAGCGAGGGCCGCCGCGGGACGCGCGTCGCGAGCAAGACGCCTGCAGCCGACCGTCGCGCGCGATCGAATGCCCTGGCCGATGCAGCGATGCGCTTCGTGGATTCCCTGCGCCACCGCGGCTATAGCCAGACCGAGATCGCTGCCGAGCTGCGCAAGGCCCTCGATTCCTAGCCCTTGCGCTTGACAGGTCCCGCCGGGATGTGATTGCATAGCCGCAACGTGACTGTAACCAGCTTTAGCTTTGCGTATTGGTATTACTACTTTGGCCTCCAAGGCCCAAGGGGATTCGCGCACGCATAAGGCTGGCCGGCAAGAAGCCGCAGAACAGGCGTAAAATGCACGAACGAGTCCCCGCCGAAGTGGGGACTCGTTCTTTTTCTATCAGGGGCATGAGGCAATGACAGCGGTCTACCAAGGAGTCGATGGAGCCTACTCGCAGCTGGTGCTCGGGCACTTTCTGCGCGAACACGGCATTGAGATGCCGACCGTGGGTCTACCCAGCTTTCGCGAGATGGCGACGGCGGTGGCCGGGGCGCGCGCCGCGATCGGCGTCATCCCCATCGAAAACGCGATCGTCGGCACGGTGCGTGAAGGCTACGACCTGCTTGCCGAGTTCGATCTGGCGCCGGTGGCCGAGATCCAGTGGCGCACCGATCACCGTCTGCTCGGCGTGCGCGGCGCGGAATTGCGCGACGTGCGCGAGGTGCTCGCGCACCCGCTGGTCCTCGCCGAATGCGGCGCCTTTCTCGCCGGGCTCGATCATGCGCGGGCGATTCCGTGTGAAGACACCGGCGTCGCGGCTCGCGAAGTCGCGCGCGGCGGCAATCCCGCGATCGCTGCCCTCGCCTCGCCCGCAGCCGCCTCGATCTACGACCTCATTGAGCTCGCGACCCATTGCAGCGATGACCCGCGCACGTACTCGCGCTTCCTGATCGTTCGGCCACGCCACGGCACGACGTCCAATCCGGTGCTCGCGCTGGCGAAGAGTTCGCGGCGCAAGACCTCGCTGATTTTCTCCGTCGAAGAGCGCACCGGGTCACTCGCCGGCGCACTTTCCATCCTCGCGAACCACAGTATCAATGGCGACAAACTCGAGTCGAAGCCGCATCTGGGCCACGGCACGGAGCGGGTCTTTTACGTGGACTTCGACGGCGACATCGAGGACGCAAATGTTGCGGACGCACTTGCGGCGCTAAAGAAGGCGTGCAGAACGCTCACGGTGCTGGGAAGCTATGACGCGCACGTCGGCGAGCCGATCGGACGCAACGACGATCCGCCCAAGGCACTGGTGGAACTGGTGCGCGAGATCGTTACGCCGCCTGCGCCGATCAGCGATTCGCCGTTCCCGCGCGTTTCACGCGCAGCCAATCCGCCCGGGACGACGCTGCAAATCGGCGGCGTACGTGTCGGCGATGGCGAGTTCACCATCGTCGCAGGTCCGTGCTCAGTCGAATCGCGCGAGCAGATTCTCGATACGGCGCGCGCGGTTGCGGCACACGGTGCGGTCATGCTGCGCGGCGGCGCGTTCAAGCCGCGCACCAGCCCGTACGCGTTTCAGGGCCTCGGCTGGGAAGGCGTCTCGCTGCTGGCTGAAGCCGGCCGCGCCAGCGGTCTGCCGACGGTTAGCGAAGTGATGACGATCGATCAAGTCGAGCGTATGGCGGCGCAGATCGACGTGTTGCAAATCGGTGCGCGCAACATGCAAAACTTCGATTTGCTCAAAGCGGTTGGCCGCTGCGGACGTCCAGTTCTGCTCAAGCGCGGACTCGCCGCCACCGTCGACGAGCTCCTTGCCGCGGCGGAGTACATTCTTTCCGAAGGCAATCCGAACGTGATCCTGTGCGAACGCGGCATCCGTACCTACGAGACGGCGACGCGCAACACGCTGGATCTTTCGGCCGTGCCGGTGCTGCGTGAGCGTTCGCACCTGCCGGTCTGGGTCGATCCAAGTCACGGCGTTGGTGTGCGGCGCTGGGTGCGCCCGCTTTGCCGCGCGGCCAAAGCAGTCGGCGCGCACGGACTCCTGATCGAGGTGCATCCCAATCCCCCCGAAGCCAAGAGCGATAAGGAGCAGGCGCTCACGTTCGATGATTTCGGAGCGATCGTCGACGATCTGAACAAAATCGATATCTGGTCGGGGGCCCCAGCTACGCTGGGGGGCGCGCAGGCGGAAGCCGGAGCGCCGGTTACACCTCGATGAGCGAAGCTCATTCGAGCGACCCCGAGTGGCGCGGCAAGGTTCGCGGTATTCGCGGCGCGATCACGGTCGAACGCGATGAAGGCGCGGCGATCGTCGAAGCGACCAAACGGCTCTTGACCGCGATGATCGATCGCAACGAGGTCGAGATCGACGATATTGCCTCGGTGCTTTTTAGCTTGACGCCGGATCTGCGCGCGGTCTTCCCCGCACTCGGCGCGCGTGAGATGGGCTGGACCAACGTGCCGATGCTGCACTTCTGCGAGATTGACGTACCCGGTTCGCTGGAGCGCGTTATCCGCGTGCTGATGCACGTGAACACGACGCGGGCGATCGATGCGATCGAACACGTTTATCTCGATGGGGCGGTGGTCTTGCGCCCCGACCTCGCGCGCACGACGCCGACGTAAGCGCGGTGCCACGTCTTGGCGTCATCGGAACGGGGCTGATCGGTGCGTCGATCGGTCTTGCGGCGCGTGCGCGTGGGTGGGAAGTGCTCGGGTGCGATCGCGATCCGGCGGCGGCAAGCGGTGCGCTGCGCGTCGGAGCGATAGGGCGCATTGCCGAGCGTGACGAGATCTACGCTTCCAGCGACGTCGTCGCGATTGCCGCACACGTGAGCGGGACACTCGAGGAAGTTGCCTCACTGCGGCGCCGCGCGCTGCGTGACGATCAACTGATCATCGACGTTGCTTCGGTGAAAGTGCCGATCGCGAGGGCAGCCGATGGAATTGCCACGTTCGTGCCGACCCACCCGATGGCCGGCGGCGAACGGCGCGGACCTGATGCGGCACGCAAGGACCTTTTCGAGGGTCGGGTCTGGTGCTACGTGCCGACCTCGGATGAACTACGCAGCGCGCAGGCCGCGGCGTTCGCGGGGGCGCTCGGCGCAAACCCGATCGCGGTGGATGCGCAAGAGCACGATGCCATCGTGGCACTAACCTCGCATCTGCCGCAGCTTGTCGCCTTCGCGTTCGCGCAGCTGGTGAGCGAACGCGCGCAAACCGATCCCGCGCTGGTGGATGCGCTGTGCGGACCGGCGGGGCGCGAATTGCTTCGCCTGGGCAACTCATCCCCGCAGATGTGGGATGAAATCTTCAGTGCGAACCGCGAGGCCCTGCAACAAGAACTGACCCGGCTTCGAAAGGCCTTGGATGATCGTCGGCTTTCAGGGTGAGCCGGGTGCCTTCAGCGAGGAGGCAGCTGGGGCGCTCTTCGGCGCGATCGACGCGCGCGGATACCCAACCTTCGATGCGCTGGTCGAGGCTGTCGACGCGGGCGAGATTCCGTACGGCCTCTTGCCTTGCGAGAACAGTATCCACGGTCCGGTCACGCGCGCGTACGATCTGCTCTACCTTCATCCGCGCGTTCGCATCGTCGATGAAGCGGTGCACCGCATCGTCCAGGCGCTGATCGGAATCGAAGGCGCACGTTTAGCGGATATCCGGCGCGTTGAGTCGCACCCGGTCGCCCTAGAACAGTGCCGGCGCTTTCTTGCCTCGCTTCCCGGCATCGAGGTTGTCGCGGTCGCCGACACTGCGGGAGCCGTGCGCGACATCGCTGCTCGTAGCGACCGTTCGCGAGCCGCAATCGGTCCGGCGGCAAGTGCGCAGCGTTACGGAGCCTGCGTGCTGGCCGACGCGATTCAAGACGAGCCCGAGAATTACACTCGCTTCTTTGCCATCGCGCCGGGCGGCGTCGCTCGGAGGAAACTTGGGCGCGCGGTGCTTGCCTTCGTCCTGCCGCACCAGCCGGGCAGCCTGCATACCGCTCTCGGCGTCTTCGCTGAGCGCGGCTTGAACCTGCGAGCGCTGGTCGCTCGCCCGTTGCCTGGCCGGCCTTTCGAGTACATCTTTTATGCCGAAGTCGAATGCGCCAGCGTCGACCTAGCAGACGGGGCCGCCGCTGCGGTCAGCGGGGAAGTCCGCTTGCTCGGTTGGTATTAGGGAGCGAGCAGCTAAACCCAACATTGACGGCCTCTGCCGCCCCTGATATACTGCCGTAGTTCAGGCCCACCGGCAGGTGCGGCCCACTTTGTGTGTGTTGCTAGGGAGACGCTGTTGCCCACGATTAACCAGCTCGTCCGTAAGGGCCGGGTGAAGACGGAAAAGAAGGTCAAGACCCGCGCGTTCCGCGTGATTCTCACCGGACCCAAGCCGGGGCATCCGGATCTTCCGACGCGCCAGTTCGAAGTCACGGGTAATCCTCAGCGCCGCGGCGTCTGCACTCAAGTGAAGACCGTGACTCCCAAGAAGCCGAACTCGGCGCTGCGCAAAGTTGCGCGTGTGCGCCTGACCAACGGCGAGGAAGTCACGGCGTACATCCCCGGTATCGGCCACAATCTGCAGGAGCACTCCGTAGTGCTCGTGCGCGGCGGCCGTGTGAAAGATCTTCCGGGCGTGCGCTACCACATCATTCGCGGCACGCTCGACACGGCCGGCACCGCCAACCGTAAGCAAGGCCGCTCGAAATACGGCGCTAAGCGCAGCGTGAAGAAGTAAGGATATCGATGCCACGTAAAGGACCGGCTCCCAAGCGGCAGATTCTGCCCGACCCGAAGTTCAACTCGAAGATTCTCGCGCGCTTCATCAACAAGGTGATGCTCAGCGGGAAGAAGTCGACCGCCGAACAGGTCACCTACGGCGCGCTCAACATCATTGCCGAGAAGACGGGTCGCGATCCGTACGAGATCTTCCAGCAGGCGCTCTCGAATGCGATGCCGCTGGTCGAAGTGCGTCCGCGCCGCGTTGGCGGTGCAACCTACCAGGTGCCGATGGAGGTTAGACCTGATCGGCGCCAGGCGATGGCCATGCGCTGGCTGATCGGCTTTGCGCGCGCACGCGGCGGCCGCTCGTTTGAGGAAAAACTCGCGGGCGAACTGCTCGACGCTTCGAACAACACCGGCGCGACGATCAAGAAGCGCGAAGACACGCACAAGATGGCCGAGGCCAACAAAGCCTTCGCCCACTATCGTTGGTAATTTACCAGAACATTTAGAGAAGTGGCAACCAAAGAATCTCCGCTTAAAGAGACAACCAGAGAGTATCTGCTCGAGCGGACTCGCAACATTGGTATCGCAGCACACATCGATGCGGGCAAGACGACCTGCACCGAGCGTATTCTGTTTTACACGGGACGGGTGCACAAGATCGGTGAGGTGCATGACGGCGCTGCAACCATGGACTGGATGGTCCAGGAGCAAGAGCGCGGCATCACGATCACGTCGGCGGCGACCGCCTGCACCTGGCGCGAGAACCGGATCAACATCATCGATACGCCTGGGCACGTGGACTTCACGGTCGAGGTCGAACGCTCGCTGCGCGTGCTCGACGGCCTCGTCGCGCTCTTCGACTCGGTTGCGGCCGTTCAGCCCCAGTCCGAGACGGTCTGGCGCCAGGCCAACAAGTACAAAGTGCCGCGGATCATCTTCGTTAACAAGATGGACCGCATGGGTGCCGACTTCTTCAATGTAGTCGCGAAGATTCGCGAGCGCTTGGGTGCGCGCGCGGTGCCGGTCCAAGTGCCGATCGGCGCGGAAGACCACTTCCTCGGCGTCGTCGACCTCTTCACCATGCACAAGGTCATCTACACCGACGATCTCGGCAACACGATGGGCGACGAGCCGCTGACCGATGCCGACGTCGAGCTGAAGGCGACCGCCCAGAAGTGGCGTCAAGAACTGGTCGAGGCGATTGCCGAGCAAGACGACCAGCTGCTCGAGATGTTCTTCGAGGGTAAAGAGCTGCCGGTCGACCGCATGAAGACGGCGTTGCGCAAAGCGACGATCGCCGGCTCGGTGCTGCCGATGCTCTGCGGCTCGGCATTCAAGAACAAGGGCGTGCAGCCGCTGCTCGATGCGGTCGTGGACTACTTGCCCTCGCCGCTGGAAGCGAAAGCCATCGTCGGCAAGGATAAGAACGGCGACGAAATCACGCGCAAGCCCGACGACAACGAGCCGTTTGCGGCGCTCGCGTTCAAGATCGCGACCGATCCGTACGGCAACTTGACGTACTTCCGCGTCTACTCGGGCACCCTTGAGAAGGGCTCGTACGTCTACAACGCGCGTTCGGGCCGCAAAGAGCGTATCGGCCGCATTCTGCGGATGCACGCGAATCATCGCGAGGACATCGATGCAATCGGCGCGGGCGACATCGCGGCTGCGGTCGGACTTTCCGACACGCGCACCGGCGACACGCTCTGCGATGAGAAGCATCCAATCTTGCTTGAGTCGATCACGTTCCCAGAACCCGTGATCTCGCAGGCGATTGAACCGAAGTCGAAGGCCGATCAGGATCAGCTTGGCAAAGGCCTCACCCGCCTTGCTCAAGAGGACCCGACGTTCCGCATGTGGACCGACGAAGAAACGCAGCAAACGATCATCGCCGGCATGGGCGAATTGCACCTCGAGATCATTCTCGATCGCTTGCGCCGCGAGTTCAAAGTCGAAGCAAACGTCGGCAAACCGCAGGTCGCGTACAAAGAAGCGATCACCAAGACCATTGAGAAGCAGGGCAAATTCGTCCGGCAGTCCGGTGGTAAGGGTCAATACGGCGACGTCTGGCTCCGGGTCGAACCGCTCGAGCCCGGAACGGGATTCCAGTTCGAGTGGAAGATCGTCGGCGGTGCGGTTCCCAAAGAATACGCGAAGGCCGTGCAGCAGGGCATCCAAGAATCGTCGCAGAGCGGCGTGCTCGCGGGATTCCCGGTGCTCGATTTCAAGGTGACGGCGTTCGACGGTTCGTACCATGACGTCGACTCCTCGGAAATGGCCTTCAAGATTGCCGCATCGATGGGCTGGAAAGAAGCCAATCGCGCGGCAGGGCCAATTCTGCTCGAACCGATCATGAAAGTCGAAGTGACGACGCCCAAAGACTACATGGGCGCGATCACCGGCGACCTCAACCGCCGGCGGGGCATGATCCAGGCGACGGAAGAAGCTCCGGGCGGTGCGCAGATCATCACTGCCAACGTCCCACTCTCGGAAATGTTCGGGTACGCCACCGACATGCGTTCAGCGACGCAGGGCCGCGCGACGTACACGATGGAGTTCTCTCACTACGAGAAGGCTCCGAAATCGGTCGAAGAGGAAATCATCGCCAAATCCGGCCGGAAGAAAGACCAATAAAACAACTCATCGACGGTATGAATAAGGAAGAATAATAGAATCATGGCTAAAGCGAAATTTGAGCGCAACAAGCCGCACGTGAACATCGGTACCACCGGTCACGTCGACCACGGTAAGACCACGTTGACGGCGGCGATCACGAATTGCCTCTCGACCGAGGGTCTTGCGGCTAAGCGCGGCGTCGATGAGATTGACAACGCGCCCGAAGAGAAAGAACGCGGTATTACGATCGCGATCTCGCACCAAGAGTACGAGACCAAGAAGCGTCATTACGCGCACGTTGACTGTCCCGGACACGCCGACTACATCAAGAACATGATCACCGGCGCGGCACAGATGGACGGCGCGATTCTGGTCGTCGCTGCGACCGACGGTCCGATGCCGCAAACGCGCGAGCACATTCTGCTCATGCGCCAAGTCGGCGTTCCGCGGATCGTCGTGTTCTTGAACAAGGTCGACCTGGTGGAAGACGAGGAACTGCTCGAGCTGGTCGAGATGGAAATTCGCGAACTGCTAAGCAAGTACGACTTTCCGGGCGACGACACACCGATCATCCGCGGTTCGGCTCTCAAGGCGCTCAACTCGAGCGGCAAGAAGGGCGACCCGGATGCGGATCCGATCTTCAAGCTGATGGATACGGTCGATGAGTACATCCCCGATCCGGTGCGCGAGATCGACAAGCCGTTCCTGATGCCGATCGAAGACGTGTTCACCATCACCGGCCGTGGCACGGTCGGCACGGGACGTGTCGAGCGTGGCCAAGTCAAGGTCGGTGAAGAAATCGAAATCGTCGGCTTGCAAGAGGACACGCGCAAGTCGGTCGTGACCGGCATCGAAATGTTCCGCAAGCTGCTCGACATCGGCATCGCGGGCGATAACATCGGCGTGCTGCTGCGCGGTATCGACCGCAACGATATCGAGCGCGGTCAGGTTCTTTCGAAGCCCGGCTCGATCAAGCCGCACAAGAAGTTCGAAGCCGAAGTCTACGTCCTCTCGAAGGAAGAGGGCGGACGTCATACGCCGTTCTTTGCGAACTACCGTCCGCAGTTCTACTTCCGCACGACCGACGTGACCGGGACCATCAAGCTGCCCGAGGGCGTCGAGATGGTCATGCCCGGCGACAACATCAAAATGGACGTCGAGCTGATCACCCCGATCGCGTGCGAACCCGGCCTGCGGTTTGCCATCCGCGAGGGTGGCCGGACAGTCGGCGCCGGCGTCGTCACCGCGGTATCGGAGTAGCTTTTCGCTCAGAGTGTCGTTGAGGGAGGGTTCGTGGTCGCTTTAGACCACCGCACCCTCCCTCGCCTAACTCCGAACGAAAATCGTCCTCCGATTAGAGTCTCGATTAGACAAATCCACGGCGGTCGTGGTAAAGTAGCCCCTGGTCCCCGGCCCCTTGAAAACTTGAGTTTAGGATAGAAATGTCAAAGCAGAAGATTCGTATTCGTCTCAAAGCGTACGATCACAAAGTTCTCGACCAGTCGGCCGAGCGTATCGTCGATACCGCCAAGCGCACCGGTGCGTTTGTGAGCGGTCCGGTACCGTTGCCGACCGAGATCAATCGCTTTTGCGTGCAGCGCTCGACGAACAACGACAAGAAGTCGCGCGAGCACTTCGAGATGCGCACCCACAAGCGCCTGATCGACATCCTCCAGGCATCGCCCAAGACGATGGATGCGCTCATGCATCTCGATCTCCCGGCCGGCGTGGACATCGAACTCAAAGCATAGCTTCATCTTTTCGCCCATCTTGGCGTCGTCTCGGCCCTCATGGTCGGTTAGACCACTTCGGGCCTCGGCTCCCAGAGATGGACGAAAATCCAAAGCTATGGCGAACTAGGCTCGAATGATGCTTCGAGCTTTTTTCTTTTTTGTCGTGATCGTCTTCACATCGTTGCCCGCCTCCGCCGGCAATTGGACCGTCGACGTCGCGAACGAAAGCGACGGATGGGTCTGGGTAACGGTGCGCGCTTCGGTGCCGAAGATCATCGGCACTCGAATTGAAAATATCGCGTGGTATTGCGTCGGGCCGCACAGCAACAGTCACCGCGCCGACTTCTCCGACCAACCCGAAGAGGCGCTCTTCGAGATGACCGCGCAGAAGAATTGCGCGCATCCGCTCGTCAACACCGAGGGTAAGAACGCGGATTCGAACGGCAATATCCGCGCTACCGTCATCAACAACCCGTGCGCGGTCGGTTACCCATGCGTGCGGTTCCGCCTAAAAGGGCCGCGCGGATAGCCGTACGCGAAAACGCTAAGGAGGCTCTATGGAACTCAAACCCACTTATTTCGGTACGATGCTCTCGCTCGCAACGGTGGCATTTGGCCTCATCGCGGCCGGCGCGTGGAACAAGTTCATCTCGGATTTCATCGCCTTGTTCCTCAAGCCAGGCAGCGGCGTGATCGCTGAGCTTATCTACGCGGTGATCGTCACAATCATTGCGATCTTAGTGGTGCAGCATCTCGGCAAGCTCGCGGAGAGAGGGAGCGAACCGAAGCCTTAGTGGACTCAACAAGGCGCTTCGGCAACCGCGCCGGCGACTACGCGCGCTACCGCCCAACCTATCCCGCGGAGGCAATCGATGCCGTGCTCGACGGATTCGCCGCACCGTGCGTCGCCGATCTGGGAGCGGGTACGGGAATTTCGTCAGTGCTGCTCGCCGATGCCGGTGCACAGGTCCTTGCAATCGAACCGAACAGCGCGATGCGTTCGTCGATTCCAGCGCGCCCGGAGATTGTCGCGATCGACGGAACGGCCGAGGCGACGACGCTTCCGGATAGCAGCGTGGACGTCGTCACCGCGTTTCAAGCGTACCACTGGTTCGATCCGGATCGCGTCCTGGGCGAAGCCGAACGCATAGGACGGCCGCGCGTGCGCTTTGCGGCGGTGTGGAACGAGCGTGACGAGTCCGATCCATTTGTGCTCGCCTACGGCGAAATCATCCGGCGCTACATGCTGGATGATACCGAGAGCCGGCGCCGCAAGACCCGCGTCGACAGCGATCTTCGCGCGCACGGATGGGCGCAGGTACGCGTGCTCGATTTCCGGCACGGCAAGCCGGTCGATTGGGAAGAACTCATCGGCCGTACGCGGTCGGCCTCATACCTTCCCCGCGAGGGCCCGGCATACGAGTCGATGGCTGCGGAATTGCGCGCGCTCTACGACCGAGCCGGCGAATTCGGCGGCGCGCGATTCGTTTTGCTGACGAGCGTTCACCTCGCCGAACGGACAATGAGCTAGCCCGCGACGCCTCGAACCAGGCGCCATGCCAATCGAGCTTCGAGAATCGCGCGCCCGGACGTTCCACGGTACCAAACGCCGGATCTTCCACCTTCTCGAAGAGATGGGGACCTCGGGCGACCAAATTTGGCCGTTCGCATCCCAACCGTTCATGCGCTCCCCGGGTCCGCTCGTTCCGCAGCGCACGGAGGAGTGGCATCTAGGCATCCATGCGATGCTCGCCGAGGTTGTGCCGGAGGAGCGGATCGTGTGGCGGATCCTCAACGACGGCGTCGACGGGACGCACGGATTTTATCTTGGTGCCGATGGCAAGCAGACGGTCGTGGAATACCGCATCGAAGGCACGTTGACCGATACCGATGGACGGTTGCTGTGGCGTCGCCTCGAGGATTCGTTCGAACGTTCGATCGAAGCGCTTTTCGACAAAATCGCGCGTGTTTTGAAACGATAGAGGGTAATGGAACAGCGTCAGGTTGGTAAGAACGGCCCAAACGT
>Ga0302177_10001744_pt1 | contig 15552 bp, 19 predicted proteins | sample I_Palsa_E1_2_FD_198780 | JGI IMG/M metagenome (GOLD analysis project Ga0302177, IMG submission 198780) | Peat permafrost microbial communities from Stordalen Mire near Abisko, Sweden - I_Palsa_E1_2 | ecosystem: Environmental > Terrestrial > Soil > Palsa > Peat permafrost | place: Sweden... | reverse complement strand
TGCTTGTCCGTCCTGCTCGCCGATGTCGTGAATGGTGCAAATATTCGGATGATTCAGTGCGGATGCGGCTTGCGCTTCGCGTTGGAAGCGGGCGAGCGCCTGCGGGTCCCGGGCAAGTTCCTGCGGCAGGAATTTGAGGGCGACGAAGCGATGGAGTCGCGTGTCTTCGGCCTTATAAACGACACCCATTCCGCCGCCGCCGAGTTTTTCGACGATGCGGTAGTGTGAAATCGTTCGGCCAGCGAGCGGAGAAGAATCGGGCATCGGCGCGAATTCTATTCCGCGCCCAACGGCAAGTCAACGCGAGCTATTGCGAGCGGAAAAGATGTCCGGCTGAAAGCCGGGCGCTACAAGTGCCGCATGTGCGACACGAATATCGCCGCGCATGGGGTTCCGGGAGGCGGGGGGCCTCCCGGCTCTAAAAGGAAATGGTTAAGTGCCGCAGGGGCGAGCTTCTATATTCTTGTGCATTTCGTTTCTCGTTGAATTCCCTGTTGTGCTTCAATATTATTCCGCACTCATCTTGCCGCGGTCTGCGGCATTCGCGATGACCACACCTACACGGGCTGGCGAGCGGCAGGCATCGGCTGCCTCGGCCGCTATTCGCCAAATCGGATTTCTTCCGCTGCTTGCGCTTTTTTATGGCTACACGGCTGGCGGGCCGTTTGGATACGAAGTTATTTTTCAGCGATCCGGGCCAGGTATGGCGATTATTTTTCTTGCGTTCGTGCCGCTATTCTGGAGCATTCCGATTTCGTTTGCTGCGGCGGAATTGAATAGCGTGCTTCCGGTGCAGGGCGGATTTTATCGCTGGACGCGCGCGGTGTTCGGAGATTTTTGGGGATTTCAATGCGGTTGGCTGAATTGGACGGGCACGTTTTTGCTGAATGCGTCGTACGGCGTGTTGGCGATGGATTATCTCGGCGATTATATTCCGTGGCTCACGGGGAATACGAAGTGGGCTGGCGCTTGCCTCGTGCTTTGCTTGCTTTCTTATTTGAATGCACGGGGAATTCAGGTGGCGGGGGCGATTTCGATTGTGTTGCTCGTCGCTGTGTTCATTCCGGTCGCGTGGCTCTGCGCCGTCTCGCTTTTTCATTGGCATTTCAATCCGCTCATGCCGCTTGTGCCGCCGGGGAAACCGTTCGGCAGCGTTTTCGGAAACGGCTTGGCGCTGGCGATGTGGAATTATGCGGGCTACGAACAGCTTTCGAGCGTTACTGGCGAGATGAAGGACCCGCAGAAAACGTTTGTGCGCATCCTCGCGTGGAACACGCCGATGAATATTCTCACTTACATCGTGCCGACCGCGCTGGCGCTCGCCGTGCTCGGCAATTGGCAGCAATGGGAGACCGGTTACATCGTGACGGCGTCGCGGCTGATCGGCGGCGCGTGGCTTGGCATCGCGATGCTCGTCGCTTCGATCATCGGCACGCTTTCGCTTTCGAATAGCACGATTCTTTACACTACGCGCATTCCCGCGACGATGGCCGAGGATGGCTACCTGCCGAAGTGGCTTGGCGGAATTCATCCGCGATTTCGGACGCCGGCGCGCGCGATTGCTGTTTCGACCGTCATTTATTGTTTGCTGGCGAGATTCAGCGTGGAGATTTTGATCGCGGTTTATATTTGGACGCGCATTGCTACGTCTCTTTTTACGCTTTTCGCTGCGTGGCAGATTCGCCGCACGATGCCCGATGCGCCGCGACAATTTCGGATTCCCGGCGGGCGTGCGGGTATGGCTTACATTTTAATTTTTCCTGTGATTCTTTGCGCCACGCAATTTTTTTATAGCGATCCGATTGTGCTGCGCTGGGCGCCGTGGCTGTTGGTGGGTGCGCCGGTGGCTTATGTTGTGTTGCGATGGGGATTTGGATTGAAGCCGACGGTGCCGGTGAGCGCCGCACGATGAATGGCACGGACTCGCGCGCATTGGCGGCCGGTGAAAAGCAGGAGGGATTCCTCGCTGCGCTCGGAATGACGGACGTGGGACGACGAGAGGGGAACCGCAGATTCCTCTGCCGACCCTGTTCTCCGCCGCGGCGGACTCGGCCCCGATAGATCGGGGTGCAAAAATCGCAAGTGACACCCACTATCTTAGCTGCGCGTGGGTGCTACGAAACTTTTTCGGAGATCGTTTTCGCTTGCACGAAGAGCAGCAAGTAATCCTGGCCGCCGGATTTCGAATCTGTGCCTGACATATTGAACCCGCCGAAGGGATGCGCGCCTACCATTGCGCCGGTGCATTTGCGATTGAAGTAGAGATTGCCGACGTGAAAATCTTCGGCTGCGCGCTCGATTTTCTTGGGATTCTTCGAATAAATTGCGCCGGTGAGGCCGAATTCAGTGTCGTTCGCCATTGCGAGGGCGTGGTCGAAGTCTTTCGCTTTCGTCACGGAGAGGACCGGCCCGAAAATCTCCTCTTGGAAAATTCGCGCTTTCGGCGGAACGTCGGCGATCACGGTCGGCTCGATGAAATAGCCTTCGGTTCCCGATTGTTTTCCACCGGTGACGAGGCGGCCTTCTTTTTTGCCCGTCTCGATGTAGTCGAGGATTGATTTCATTGACGCTTGATTGATCACCGGACCCATATAGTTCTCCGGATTTTCCGGCGCGCCGACTTTCATTTGCTTCACACGCGGAATGAGCTTCTCGAGAAATTTGTCGTAGATTTTTTCGGAAACGATTGCGCGCGAGCACGCCGAGCACTTCTGGCCCTGATAACCGAATGCCGAAAGCGCGACGCCTTCGACTGCGGCATCGAGATCGGCTTCTTCGTCCACGATGATCGCGTCCTTGCCGCCCATTTCGAGAATGGTGCGCTTGATCCAGATTTGTCCCGGCTGCGCTTTTGCGGCCTGTTCGCTGATTCGGAGCCCCGCTTCTTTCGAACCTGTGAAGGCGATGAAACGCGTCTTCGGATGCGTGACGAGAGCTTCGCCTGCGGTTGCGCCCGGGCCGGTGAAGAAGCTCACAACATCGCGCGGGACGCCGGCCTCATACAAAATGTCCACGAAAATCGCGGCAATCGTCGGCGAATCGCTCGATGGTTTCACGACCACCGTATTTCCCGTGACGATGGCCGCGAGCGTCATTCCGCCCATGATGGCCCCCGCAAAATTCCACGGCGGAATCACAACGCCGACGCCAAGCGGAATATAGCGCAGATAATTTTTCTCGCCGCGCATGGGCGTGAGCGGCTGCGGCGCTGCGAGTCTTTCAGCTTCGCGGCCGTAGTATTCGCAGAAATCAATTAGCTCGGCGATATCGGCATCGGCCTCAGGCCAGGTCTTGCCGATTTCGTAGACGAGCCAGGCATCGAGTTCATAGCGCCGCTTGCGCAAAATTTCCGCCGCGCGATAGACGCAAGCCACGCGCTCTTCCGCCGGCACGCGTTTCCAACGCTCGAATGCGCGAGCGGCCGCTTCCACCGCTTGATTGGCCATTTCGACTGTGGCCTTCTGAAAAATTCCAATTACTTCGCTGGGACGCGATGGATTTGTGGATTGAATTTTGTCTTTCGTGGTGACTTTTTGGCCGCCGATGACGAGCGGATATTCCTTGCCGAATTGGCTCTTCACAGACGCGAGCGCGTCTTCCATTTTCTTGCGGTTCCCGGCATTGGTGAAATCAACGAATGGCTCGTTCGTGAATTCCCCGCGCGGTGCGGCCGTTGTCGCTGATGCAGTCATGGGCGGAATGCCTCCTCGGATGGCGTGGCTATGATGTCGAAACTTAATTGTATCGCGCCCTTCCAATGCCTCACAAGCCGCGCGCCTCGAGAAACGGATGTAAGGCGAGCGGGAGAACTGGAGGGCGTGCGTCACCGCACATAGCAATAGTGTGCGCACACCAATAACGAACGGCGTGTTGAATTGACTCGGAAGAGACTATTTGCCGGCGAGTTGATCGGCGAATTCCGCGGCGATCGGGACGCGGAACTTTTCGTGCTGCGCCGCTTTGATCATCAGCAAAATCCAAAGGATGAACGAAACGAGATTGATCAGCTCGTAAAGCAAAACGATCAAGCCCCAGCTGCCGCCGTTCCAGCCCCAACCACCCAGGAACCCGAATCCAATGAAGTGGCCGATGAGGATCGAAATGATGTGCAAGCCACCGAAAACGACGATGGATTGGGCCGCGTGGAACCGCACGAACGGCCGTTTATCGATCAAGAAGAAGATGATGCCAGTGACCCATCCGAGCACATAGCAAAGCAGTCCAGCGATATTCTCAGCCAATCCCGTACCTCCGCCAACCAACGGTTCGGATGTTACTACAGGCGTGACCGCTGGAGCGGGCGCAGGCCCCGCTGCCGATGCTTGTGGCGCGCCGCACTTCGGGCAGAACGCCGTGCCTGCACCTACTTCCGCGCCACACTTAGGACAAAACGCCATGGACTCACCTCCGGGCCGCGAATTCCTCGATTGGGCGCGTAATCTATCAGAAGCGTGGTGGCGCGGCAAGCCGAATTGGAACCGCATTGGCACCCCGATAGAATGCGTCGAAATTCTTCAGAGTTCCGTTCAGGAGTCGAGTTTATCTGCAAGTCGGGGGTTCCCTGCCGTTGATGTACCTTCGCTAGTCCCTGCCCCAAACCGAAGGGGTTGCCACAAAGCAATCCACGGCGTTACATATTACCTATTCACAATACCTAGTTACAATGTATAATTGTTCCGCTCGTTTAAACTAATTTCAGCGCGACGGGGGATTCTCATGCCTGTAAATGTCCGCGCATCGATCAAGGTTGCAGACGAGGTGTGGATCGTCACGGCCCTGCTCCACCGCGAGCGGCCAGATCGGCCAGATTTCTCGATTGATGAAATCGTTGATCGCGCGGCCAGAGAGCACCTGACCGCCGATCTCCGCCCAGGTGTCTACGTCCATGTCGTACAACATTGCGTGGCGAATCGACCTCCGAACCCAGGGCGTTATCGCATGCTTTTTGAAACTGCTCCGGACCGACGCCGGCTGTTTCGCGTTGGCGATCCGTACAACGCCGCTCGGGAAGGGAGCAAGATCGTCCCCGAGGTCGACGATTTGCCGCATGGCTATAACGGACTCTTGACGTGGTATCACGATTGGGAAGCGGCTCGAACCGCAGGCGCAGAGGCCGACGATTCCCTTCTTGCACTTCGCGGCACGGGGAAAGGTCTGTGGGCCGACGAGCACGCGGACGAGTATGTGCGGCGGCTGCGCGAAGGTTGGGAATGAGCCGCATCTTCTGGGATACTAACCTCTTCATATATTTGTTCGAAGACTTCGGAGTGCTTTCCGAGCGCACGGCGCAACTGCGAAGGGCGATGCGAGCGCGCGGCGATCAGCTTTTGACGTCAACGCTGACGCTGGGCGAGGTGCTTGTAAAGCCGCGCGAGAAACACCACGACGATCTCTACCGGAAGTACGAAACCGGAATCAGCTCGAATGCGCTGCTGATTCCCTTCGATGAGAAGGCGGCGAAGATTTACGCGACGCTGAGATGCGATCGATCGCTGCGCGCGCCCGATGCGATTCAGTTCGCCTGCGCCGCCAGCGTTCGCGTAGATTTATTTCTCACGAACGATGCCCGGCTTGCGGGGAAAATGGTGGAGGGCATTCAGTTTATTAGCTCGCTCGAGCGCTCGCCAATTTGATTGTGCGGATGTCTGACTGCCGGAGGATCGCGGATGCCGAGTGTCGCGCATGAGCGCAGCTTTTTGCATCGCCATTCACTCAGCATTGCTGCGATTGCAATTTTGACGCTTTGGTTTTGCCTTTACTTGAAATCGGACCCGAGCACTCATCTAGGCTCGTTCTTTGGGAACGCGATCGCGGACTGGTCGGGCGTTGTTGTCACTGTTTTTGCGACGAAGTATTTATATGAGGTGCATTCGAAGGAAAGCCGGCGCCCCGCCAAGGAAGAGCTGCCGCCGGTGCTCGCGTTTCTTCGCAATCACGGGCTCACGATTTTTTTGCTGGTCACGGGTGCGGGATGGGTTGCGCTTTATCTTCGAGTTGACCCCAACGCGAAATGGGGGCAGGTGGTGGGCAATATCGTTTCCGAGTGGACGCAGGTGTTCGGCACGATTGTGATGACCAAGCATTTCATGGAGCCGCGCGCCAAGCTGTAAAACCGCATCGCTTTAATTGCATGAGCAAACTTAAGATTTTCGCGTCCGTGTCCGCCGTAGTTCTGCTGTTGCTTGCCGGCGCGGCCGCATTTCTTTTTTATCACCCGACGCCCCCTGCTCTTCCGCCGAACGAGATCAACGATGCCAGCGGATTGAATCACACGGTGATCGGCGAAGTCGTCAGCCCGATGACCGAAGATGAAATTCGCGCGGCCGTGAAATCGGCGAAGGAGGAAGGATTCAAGATCGCGATTGCCGGCGCGCGGCACAGCATGGGCGGGCAATCGATGCATCCCGACGCGCTCGTGCTGGACATGCTTCATTACGATCGCGTGCTCTCGCTCGATGTGGAGAAGAAACTGGCCACGGTACAGAGCGGCGTAACCTGGCGCGAGCTGCAAGAATATTTGAATCCGGAGGGGCTCGCTGTCATGGTGATGCAAGGGCCGAATCTTCTCACCGTAGGCGGATCGATGAGCGTGAACGCTCACGGATGGGATTTACGAAACGGCCCACTGGCCAGCACGGTCGAGTCGTTTCGGATCTTGACCGCCGACGGCATGGTGCGCAATTGCAGCCGGACGGAGAATCCTGAGTTGTTTCGCGTGGTTCTCGGAGGCTATGGACTATTTGGCGTAATCCTCGACGCCACGCTGCACGTGACAACGAACAACGCGTACAAAGCGTCCGTTTTCCAGATCGACTACCACCAATTGGCCGATTATTTTCTGAATACGATCCTGCCGAATCCCGATATTGATCTCGGCGAAGCGGATCTCTCGATTGACCCGAAAACGCTGCTGCGCGACGTGGTGGGCGTGGCGTATACGAGGGCGAGCGACACGGGCCGCACCGACGCGCTGCAGAATGAAATCAACGTGTTCCGCGACCGGTTCTATTTCGACTTGTCGCGCCGCTTCGATTGGGGCAAGACGCTGCGCTGGCGCCTGCAAATACGCCACGAGTATCCCCAGCCCGGCGCTACTCGCACGCGGAATAATATTTTCCGCACGCCGGTCGAACGGATTCGATACTACTCGCCGAGCGATTCGGACATTTTGCAGGAATATTTTGTTCCGCCGGATAAATTCGTGCCGTTCATCGACGAGTTGCGCGCGGTCATCGAGCGGCGGCACGTAAACCTGCTCAACGCGACCGTCAGATACATCGCGCCGAATGGCGACGCGTTTCTGAATTATGCCCGGCGCGACTACTTTGCTGTCGTTCTGTATATCAATGTTAAAAGTTCGCTCGCGGGCCAGTCGGCAGCGCGCGAGATGACGCGCGAATTGATTGATCTCGCGGTCGAGGACGGTGGCACGTTTTATCTCCCATACGTCCTTTATTACGACAAGTCAGAGCTCGCCGCCGGGTATCCGAACATTGACGAATTTTTCGATATGAAGCGGCAGTACGATCCGAGCGAGCTTTTCATGAACGGCTTCTACGCCAAGTACGGAAAATAGCCCGGCATCGCGCTAGCGGCTGCAATGCGAAAACATGCGAAACCATTCACGGGATGACATAAAATAGGCTTATTGCGCTCCGTGCGGAAGTGGCGGAATTGGCAGACGCGCCAGCCTTAGGAGCTGGTGGCCGAAAGGCCGTAGGGGTTCGAGTCCCTTCTTCCGCACCAAAATTTTGACGAAGTGCGTGAAAAGCCCAATAAATAGGGCTATTTTCATCGTTTTCATAGGCTTATAGAGAAGACGGCGAAAACAGCTCTAGTAACAGAAGAGAGCTTTCGGGAGCGTTCGGGAGTAAGAAATAGGGGTTATTGTCAACAGACTGTCAACAAAATCAGGTCTTCTTTTCTGCTCGAATTTTGGCCCATCGCGCCCGCTGAGCCGCCGCGATCTTCTTTCGACCAGCCGCCGACATCTTGCGGCGCTTCTTTGGACCCGCCGACGCTCCGCCGAGGGCGCGAAGGATCTTCCCGAAGTTCTTGAGCTTTTTCTCGATGTCCTTACGAACGTCGGTTAATTTCGCTTCTTCTTTTCGAATCCTGCGGATTGTTGAATTTAGATTGAAGGCCATGCCGCGCAGCCTATAAGTAAGGCCGAGGGGCTAGTCAAGAGACCTGCTCGCCGCACTCCGTTTAAGATGAAGAAAACGACTCGCTATACTCGTTTCGGCAAGGCGGGGTTACAATGCGTCGTGGGAAATTCAATTTGAAGGAGGTCAACCGATGTCCCCGCTTAACGAGCCGCACTCTCGCCACAGTCGCAGAGATATCCTGAAATCGAGCACACTGGCCCTACTGCCTCTCGCGATCCCTTCGGCGAATTCTTCCTGGCAATCCCAACAGCCGATGACCGCGAACGGCGGTACCGACCCTTACCCAATTCCGTGGCTGGACAAGTTTGGCAGCCACAATCAAGCCGCAGGCCTAAACAACGAACCGATTCACATCTTTCATTTCAAAGGCCGTGTCGTCCGCTGCAACGCGTTCACAGGCATGGGAACCGACAACCACGGAAACCGCATCGCGTTTGGTGCTCCGTCCACGGACTACTCGATTATGCACGGAGTGTATTGGGCTGCGCGCACTGAACAGCACGGCAGCTTCGTTCACATATGACACACGATGTTTCGGGGACAGGTTGTCCCCGCGAACGAAGTTCACGATTTTCATCCGCCGATCTCGCCTTCGGGGCTTTTCTGGACTGTGCCCATACCGGACGGCGATCTCACAATCAGTGACGACGGAAATTCCATGACGGTCGAAATGCGAAATATCGACTTGATCGATCAGCCGAAATTTCCTGCGCTGGATTCCATCGGCACTCCTGCGAGAATGAGCTTTAAGCTTGTGTGCAAATCAACCGGCGAGCCCGTGAAGTATGAGGACGCATCGAAACATTTTCGCTTCACAGGGTATAAGGCCGCCTGCCAGCTCGAGGCGCAAGTCGAAGTGCCTTCGATCGACTTCTCGTGGAAGTCTGATCCGCTGAGCACGTCGAAGTGCGACTTCGGAATAATTGGGGAAGAGGTCAATGGGCGCTACTACGACAGTTGAAGCATCTTTAGGTTAGAAAGGTGGGAAGCGACGTTTCCGCTTCGAGTATGCGCCGCTTCCGTTTTGACGTGAGTACTTACAAATTAGATATGAGCTGTCGAAAAGGTTTCAATTAGGGAGCGCGGGCCCCCTACGGCACCACGAACGATACGTTGCTCGAAAGCGTGCCGCTGGGCGTTACCACTTTGAGTTCGCCGGTGGTAGCGCCCGCGGGGACGGTAGTGGTGATTTCGGAGCTGGACACGACGGTGAATTTGGATGCCGTGCCGTTGAACGTCACGCTGGTGGCTCCGGTCAGATCGGTGCCGAGAATTTTGACCGCCGATCCTACCGCGCCCGAGGCAGGCTGTGTTTCCACAAATGGGCTCAGGCCTACAGACAGGCTGTAAATCGAACCGTAGTCGCCGCCACCCACCAATGAATTCGTTTCTCCGTAGAAAACTCCATTGGTACCCTGGACCAGTCCCGGGGTGGGCCCCCCAAGGAAGCTGTAAACCACGGTCAACGTGCCGCTCGGCGTTATTTTGTAAAGCGTGCCGCAACCTGCTGTACCGCACCCGCTGCCCCCGTTGACGGTGAGGCCATAGAAATTGCCGTCCGTGCCGGTGCCTTCGACCAGCGCGCCGACGACGGGGCCTCCAGGGTTCTCGTTGTTGAGATTGTCGAAGTTGAAAATCGTGGTGAATGTGCCGCCGGGGGTTATTTCGAATACCGTGCCGCTGGGCGGGTTACTGCCGGTCCCACCAAGGATTGTCGTCCCGTAGAAGTTTCCGTTGGTGCCTTGTACTATCGCGTTGATATCAGCGCCGTCTGTGTAGTCGAAGCTGTGGAGCGTCGTCAGCGCGCCGCCGGGAGTGATTCTGAAGACTGTCCCATAGCCATAGGCCCCGCCACTGCCCGTAGTCCCGTAGAAATTCCCATCGGTGCCCAGTACCAGCCCGACGTATGGACCGGCGCCGTCTATGTAGTCGAAGCTATGGATGGTGGTTAATGTGCCGCTGAGGGTGATTTTGAAGATCGTGCCATCGCCGTTGGCACCGCCAGCTCCTGTTGCGCCGTAGAAATTTCCATCGTTGCCCTGTGCCAGCTTGCGCGCGGGAAAGGCGCCGTCGGTTAGTTGAAAGCTGTGCAGCGAAGTGAATGTGCCAGTAGGGGTGATTTTGAAGATCGTGCCACAGCCAGGAATCTCGCCGGTACAGGAGGTGCCGGTCCCTCCGGATTGCGTTGTCCCGTAGAAATTTCCATCAATGCCCTGGATAACCCCGGACTCAGGGTATTCGCCGTCGGTGCCGTCGAAGGTGTGCAGCGAAGTAAGGGCGCCACTTGGGGTGATTTTGAAGATCGTCCCGCAGCCTTCATTTTTGCCGTTCGGATCAGAATGGGTACGGTCCACCTTGCAGGCGTTGAGCCCGCCAGTGACCGTTGTCCCGTAAAAGTTTCCGTCGGTGGCTTGTACCAGCCCTCCAGTGGGTATATCACCGTCCGAAAAGTTAAAATTGGTAAGCGTGGTGTAAGTCTGCGCGGGCAAAGATGCTGGCGCGCACAGCCAGAGCGCGGTTAGCACCAAGGGAATTCCAAATTTTCTCACTGTGACGGATAGCTTTGTCATGGCAACCTCCTAGAAGGTCAGAGCGCGACGAGAATCGCTGTCGTAAAAGTGGTTTCCGGTCGAGTCATCGACCGATTCCTGAGCGTCCACAAACTCGCCCTGGGATTTGCGGGGTGAGGCCAATTAACCAGAGGCGATCGTTGTTCGTGTCAAGATTCTGTAAACAGTTTGTCAATTAGTTGCGCTTCTAGCGGAGTGACCGGCCCGATTTGTTAGTCCAGGAGAAGTGAGAGTTTTTATATCACAGCCATGGGCTGTGAAGATGAATTTGCTCCCCAGGGGCTACAGGCCGCCGGCGCCGGCGGCCTGTAGCCAAGTGCCGAGTGCGGCCGCTTCGTGTTGTATTCCACCCGCCACTTCTCGATCACTACCTGCGCCTCCTTCAACGAGTAGAAAATCTCTCCGTTCAAGCATTCATCCCGCAATTTCCCGTTGAAGCTCTCACAGTAACCGTTCTCCCAAGGGCTTCCCGGCTCGATGTACAGCGTCCCGGTGCCCACTTTGGCCAGCCATTCCCTCAGCTCTTTCGCTACGAACTCCGGACCATTGTCCGAGCGCATGTTTTCCGGTATTCCCCGGAACAGCATCACGTCCGCGAGTGCTTCGATCACTTCATACCTCCCAAGCCTTCTGGCCACACGAATCGCCAGACACTCCCGGGTGTATTCGTCGATCAGCGTCAGCATCCGCAGCATTCTGCCGTCGTGGGTCATCGAGCTCACGAAGTCGTAACTCCACACATGGTTCGCCCGCTCTGGTCGCAGCCGCACGCACGATCCATCGTTCAGCCACAATCTTCGGCGGGGCCGCTGTTTCTGCGGTACTTTCAGCCCCTCACGACGCCAGATACGCTGCACCCGATCCTTGCCTACCTGCCAGCCAGCACTTTGCAACAGCGCCGTAATTCGCCGATAGCCGTAACGCCCGTATTCACTGGCCAGTGCTACGATCGCTTCGGTCAGCGCATCTTCGTCGATCCGCGGGATCGCGGCATAGCGTTGTGTCCTTCGCCACTGCCCTAGCAGCCGGCAGGCATGGCGCTCGCTCACTTCGTATTCTTCGCGCGCATGTTCCACCGCACAACGCCGCCGCTCAGGGCTCAGAAGTTTCCCGAGGCCACGTCCTTCAGGATCTGCTTCTCCAAAGACAGCTCCGCGACTAAACGCTTCAGCTTCGCGTTCTCTCGCTCTAGCTCCTTCATGCGTTTCGCTTGATCTAGCTTCAGGCCGCCGAACTCTTTTCTCCAGCGGTAGTACGTCTGAATCGTGATCTCTGCTTCCTTGCAGGCTTGTGGGGTGCTCTTCCCGTTCGCTATTTCTACTTCAATCTGCCGCAGCAGGGCCACGATTTGCTCCGGCCTGTGTTTCTTCATCGGCATGTCCAGCTCTCCTTTAGAGTGATTTTCTCTCACTCCCGCTGGACTAAATCAAGCCGGTCAGGTCAAGGACGCGAAAGGAACAAGCAGAGCATTTCTATACACCGCTTGGAATTGCGTTTCGGATCATAGGTGCCAGTCACAGCGAAGCAGTCGGGAAATGTTTTATCGTGGAAGGGATTCCACACGAACGCACATTTCGCGCAGACCAATTCGAATTCGAGACCGTTATAGAGCGAGACAATTTGTGGGAGCTGCTCCGAGTGAAAGAGTTGAAGAGGGTAAAAAATAAGCGTGTTAAGGAAAACGCCCGCGCGCGGAAGGAACGAGACCGAGTGAGAAAGCAACAGGACGATTACGATTCCAAAATGGATGAGAGTTTAGAAAAAGCGTCGAGATGGACATACGAGCCGACGCAGCCACTCGAAGAAATCCCGGACGACGAGCCGGCCGAAAGCGAGACCATTTCTCGAGCCGATTCAGAAGGGCACTCTTCGAACGATGAGCGACTCGAAGTCGCTCTCGCGATGGAATCAGCGTCCGAAGACGAAGAAGATTATTAGAGTTTTGCATAGCGAAAGGTTCGATCGAATCGCAGCAAATGAAAGAGGTAATAGAAGTGAGCGAAACAAAAAGCAAAATGCAGGGAGTCGTAAAATTCTTTTCCGCGTCAAAGGGTTATGGTTTTTTAACGGGTCAAGATGGACAAGATTATTTTGTTCATTTCAGTTCGATCCTAATAGACGGTTTCAAAAGTTTGGCCGACGGAGAAGCGGTTGAATTTGAAGTGGTCCAAAGTCCGAAGGGACTAGCCGCGGCCAACGTCACGGTTCTGTAAAAGATTCTGCCAACCCTAACAGGCTGTCAGATAGCTCGCGCATCCGTAAGGAATTCGCGGAGCCGTAACGGAGGCTTTACGACCATGAATGGCTGGCGGCCTCAGGTGCCTCATACCCACCCTTTCCGGCCAGCCTCTATTTTCTAAGTTCGCAGCCGATAGCGACATTGTATCGGCGTGGGCGGCTCTCCTGAGTTTCCGTGGAACTCGGATTCAAGGGCCGCCTTTTCATTTCTAGGAGTTTATGAAATCCGTTCGTCAATTCGATCCCGAAGTCCGAGCGAAAGCTGGCCGCATTGCAGCGGCAACAGTCTTTGAGAAATTCGGATATTACTTCACGCGAGACACGCTTTCTAAAGCAGGCCGCATTTCCACGCATCTGAAGTGGCATGTCAATCGCGGAATTGTGAATCCCAACTGTGAGCTTTGCATAGAAGGCGTCGAATAGGGCCACCGACTATGTCCCTCGTAATTAACACATCAAGCGAGACGTTCACGATAGGCACGCCGTTGCCAACTGTGGAACAGGCCGCTCTCGCCGGAGCCCGAATTTGTCGGTACAGCGGACGCACTCGGTGCTTCTGGTCTGATCTTGTGCATTCATTCTGTGTGATGGATCTTCTTGAATCGCCTGTCGATAAATTTTATGCCGCGATTCACGATATCGCCAGCGAGAGTGTAGTAGGCGATATTTTGCACGGGCTCAAGGCTGACTCGCTGAAGGAACTTGAGTCACAGGTTTACGCGAGAGTTTTGAAGAAATGGGGAATTCCCCTGCCGAGCGATGAGATTAAATCTCGCGTCCATATCGCAGATAGGCTCGCGTATACCGGCGAATACCGTTTGGTCGCCCCCGTGGGACACACGACTCGGTGTAAAAATATCTCGCGTAAGGCGGTACGACTTACACGCCGGTACATGAAGATGGCTTGCAGACCTTCTCGCGAGTCTTTGGAAGTGAAAGAGTTCTTGAAACGATATTACGCCTTAAAGGAGCTTTTGTGAGTGTCTCACACGCTGTCGCGGGCATTGGCAAATACGGCGCCACACGAGTTGACATCTTCTTAGATGAAACGCGCGTCGGCGTCGCTGATTTCTCACCCATGAAAAGTGAATATATTTACGAGCCTTTGCAGATTCCAAACGAAGGCGAAATCACCGCTCTTGCGCAGAAGAAAAACGCATCCGAGAAAGAAATGACTAGGATGTGCGATGAACGTGACGCTGTAGAGTTAAAATTGAAAACTTCTCTGGAGCCTGAAAATCGCGCCGCCATCAAGATTTACGTGAAGTCGATTCCGATTCCAATCGGCTATGCGAAAGAATTGTTGGCTCCGAATTCCACTCCCGCGGCACAGGCACCTGTTTTTAATCCATCTCCTGAGCCGCCAGAGATGCCCGTTTTTATAGCTGGCTCAGATCCCGCTCCTGCTCTCTTATTTGACGATCGTGAATCTGCCGTTGATCGCAACAAGATAATTATGCTGGAGAACAGGGCCGATAGGATCGATATGGTGCTAACGCGCATCGAAAAGCACCTTATGGAACTTGATGATAAGCAACTCGATATCAGAAGCGTCCACGATGAATTGAAATCGCTTGATACTAAGATAACGAATCTCAAGGGCGAGTACAACGTGACAGCCTCAAATTTCCGCATCCATCAACAGCGGTGCTATTGCAACCATCATTTCCCCGGCGGCTTCACTAAACGAGACGAGACTCCAGAAGACACGAACAGCGCTCATGCATCTTATAAGCCATAAGGTCGATCGCTTAGACGAATCCACGAGACTGTTTAAAGCCAATCGCTGTTATCGAATCGGGATCGCGGCTATTGCTGGCCGAGGGACATCTGCATCGGCGGCTGTTTGGCCAGATGATGCGGCGGATATGGGCGCTGCCGACGCCATCGGGTTAGCACTCCGATTGCGGTTACAAAATCTGGAGCCGAAGGAGGAACGTCGGCGCAGTGTCTGAGAAATCGATTACGCAGCAGCAAGCGGGGCTCGTCAGACGGGGAAAAACGAGCCGTCGGACCCCAGCAGTCTCGATGGGGACTGCTCTAGTCACAAATTTATTGCGTCGAGGGTAGAAGGAGCATTAGGATGCGCGAGCTAGGAGTCCAAATCGGAAATTTCGGCTTAATGCCGAATCCCCAGGCGATTTTTGATTCGGGCCAGTTTGTCCCCTGATTTAAGTGAACTCGGCACTATCGGTGACAGACTGAGGATTTTTTCGCAGAGAGGCTAAGGGCGTTATTGATGGCTGATTGGAATTCCCCGATAAAGTCGCCGTACTATTTCTTGATTGTTGGGGTCATCTCATTATGTGTGGCTGTGATTTCGACGTTCACTGGGAAAATATATGGACGGTATGGTGGTTGGGCGTCGCGCGCCAAGGAACCGACGGAGTTTTGGTGGACAGTCACAATAGCTTACTTCGGTGGCGTTTGCTTCATCGGATATTTCTTGTATAAGATCTACGGACACACAAACTGATCTTCGGCGTTTAGATCGTTCCAGTGCTGTTCTCGTAACAGGCTTTAGTAGGTTCTCAGCCTCTATTTCTGAATCCGTTAATAATTACTGTCGGATATTA
>Ga0302177_10001743_pt1 | contig 15559 bp, 17 predicted proteins | sample I_Palsa_E1_2_FD_198780 | JGI IMG/M metagenome (GOLD analysis project Ga0302177, IMG submission 198780) | Peat permafrost microbial communities from Stordalen Mire near Abisko, Sweden - I_Palsa_E1_2 | ecosystem: Environmental > Terrestrial > Soil > Palsa > Peat permafrost | place: Sweden... | reverse complement strand
AGCCGGATATGCGATCCAGCGGGTATCCGGCACATCGGCCGGCTCGGTGGTCGGCGCGATCCTGGCCGCCGGCGCCGACGAACTGACCCCCGAGCAGGTGGAGCAACTCACCATGACGTTGCCCTATAAAAAATTCCTCGACCCGACGCACATCACCGCCATCCCGCTACTCGGCCCGGCGTGGGGGGTATTGAGCGAAACCGGGATCTACAAGGGCGATTTCGCCCACGACTGGATTCGTACCGAGCTGGCGAACCTCGGTGTGCGCACCTTCGGCGACCTGGCCATCGACGCCCCGAACCTGCCGCCGGAGCAGCGCTACCGCTTGGTCGTCACCGCGACCGACGTAACGACCGGCCAAATGGTCCGGTTGCCGTGGGATTACCACCGGCTCTACGGACTGGACCCCGACGAGCAGGAGGTCGCCGACGCAGTTCGCACGTCGATGTCGATCCCGTTCTTCTTCCGAACCACCAAGTTGACCAGCGCGAGCGGCTTGACGTCCACGTTGGTCGACGGCGGCATGCTGTCGAACTTCCCGATCGACTCCTTCGACCGACGTGACGGCAAACCCCCACGCTGGCCGACATTCGGAGTCACGCTGTTGCCCAACCTTCCTCAAGGCAACGACAAAGTGATTCCGGTTCTGGGGCCGGTGAATTGGATTTTCGGCGGCCCACCGCTGATCGAAGCGCTGATCACCACGATGATCGTTGGCCGCGACCAGACTTACCTGAATCAACCATGGGTCGACTCGCGGGCGATCCGCGTCGACTCCTCAAAAGTAGGATTTCTCGACTTCAACATCGGCACCAAGCAGATGCAAGAGCTCTACCAGAACGGCCACGATGCGGCCGAAGCGTTCCTGAAGTCGTGGAACTGGGACGACTACCTCGAACGTTTCCGGCGGCCGGGTACTTGAGTTAGACCTCGAATTCGGCTGCCATGTTGTCGATTCCGGCACGAATACCCGCGAGCGCGTCGGCCCGAGTGCGCAACTTCGTCCCGACGTGGGCGTGCTGCTTGAGCGTCGCGAATTCGCGTGCGGCTTCCTCGGCGCGGCTGAGCACCATGTCGGGCATCGCGATCTCGTCTATCCAGCCGGCGGCCACCGCGGTCTCACCGAAGAACGTCTTCGCCAGTCCGGCTGCCTGCTGGTAGGCCGACTGCGTCAGTCGCAGCTTCATCACTTCCAGGGCCGAGTAGGGGATCGTCATGCCGATCGCAACCTCGTTAGCCTGAATGGTGTACGCGGGAGCCGCAATTCGGTGATCGCCGCTGGCCAGCAGGAACGCGCCCATCGCAATGGCGTGGCCGGTGCAGGCCATCACCACCGGCTTGGGGTAGGACAGCAATCGATGCGAAAGCTCAAAGCCGCCCTTGAGCATGTCGATTGCGGGCTGGATCTCACCCGACGTCAGGATCTTCAGGTCGAAACCGCCGCTGAAAACCCGGTGGTTTCCGGCGATCACGACGGCGCCGGCGTCGTCGCGGTCGGCGTGGTCGAGCGCCTCGTTGAGGGCTTGCTGCATCGTCGGGCCGAGAACGTTGACTTTGCCGTCGTCCATCGTGATGAACGCGATGGAATCATCGAGGCGATAACTGACCGGACCGTCGCTCATGGAGTCGATTGAATCAGACCGGAAATAAGTCCGGGCGACTAGACCCGCTCGCCGCGATGCTTGCCGAGTTCCTCTTCGGCGTTACCCCAGCGCAGGCTGACGTCAGTTGGCGGCGCCTCGATCTGCCGGGTGCGCCAGCGGTCCTTGGTTTCGTCGACCGCGCGGTTGATGCGCTCGATCTCGGCGCGGAACACGTCGGTGCGAGTTTCCTTGGTGGCGTAGTGGAAATAGGTCAGCAGGCTGCGCAACAGTTCCAGCTTCTGCTTCTCCCGCTTGGCCAGGTCGTGGTTGGTCATCAACTCGATGCGCTGGACCGGCGGCAACGACGCCCAGTCGAGCACCACCTTGGTCTCCAGGGAACGCCGACGGCTCAACCAGAACTTCCAGCCGCGGGGAATCTCGACGCGGTCGTAGTAGGTCACCGTGCCCGGGAAACGCGATTCGATGCCCTCGCCTAGTTCGTTGCGGTCGAGCGCCGAATCCCACACCGTGCGCCATTCCTGGCCGGGTGCCAGCGTCGGCAATTGGCGGGGGAGTTGCAGTTCGACGACATCGGCATAGCCATCGGTGGCGTTCTCGTATTCGGCGACGGTCGGTGGGTGCGGAAACGTGAATGAGATGTCGTAGGCCGGGGTCTTTCCGAAATTCCGGACGACTAGTTCGATCACATGCCAGTCCGCGGCGTGCGGTTCCATGAACATCCCGACGTGCGGGCGGCTTTCTTCAAATACCAGTCGACGATTGCGACGGATTTGCACATTCGCGTAAATGAGCGCGAGGACACCGAGGCCGAGCAGGGCCCACACGGCCCACGCCAACCAGGTACCGGATCCTGCGCCCGCCACGTCGTGCCACCGATCGTGGATCCACCCCATCGAAGAACCCATCCCCCGCTTATATCACAGCACTTAAAGGCATTAAAATTCGCTGGAGGACTCGTCGGAGCACAACTATCCACCCATCAGTGTTCGCCACTGCTCGAGATTAGCGACACGGTAAACGTAATTAGAGCGCTTGACCTCTGACAGTGAGGCACTCGGTTCGAGTGAATACCAGTGTCCGGGAAATACCGTCGGATCGCCAGGTAGTTGAGCAATCTTTTGCAGGCTGCGAAAGATCTCGTCGGAATCCCCGCCGGGAAAGTCGGTGCGCCCGCATCCCTCCAAGAACAACGTGTCGCCGGCGACCAGGCGACCGTCGAGCAGAAAGCATTGGCTGCCCGGCGTGTGACCGGGAGTGTGTAGCAGTTCGATGTCGATGGCGCCGACGCTGACCTTGTCGCCGTGCTCATGCGAGGTGAGATCGCTCATCGGAATTCCGGTGATCCGCGAAACGAACTGCGCCTCTTGGGAATTGACGTGAACCGGAACGCTAACCCGCTCGAGCAGCTCAGCCAGCCCCTTCAGCTCGAAACCCATCATCGAGCCACCGACGTGGTCGGGGTGGTGGTGAGTGACCAGCACGCCGGAAAGATGCAGGCCATCGGCCTCGAGCGCGTCGACCAGTTCGCCGGCCGCGTAAGCGGGATCGACGACCACGCAGTCACCGGTTTGCCGGTCACCGATCAGGTAGGCGAAGTTGCGCATCTGCGCCGCGATCTCGTCGCCCTGGGCGAAGTCGCGGCCGGAGAGCAGTTGGCGGAAGTACAGTTGGTCTTGCTGGTCACTGTCAGACACCCGCTCAGCCTAGGCGGGCCCGCGACGCGGGGTAAACCTCACCGTTTGGTGCCCTCGCGGACCAGGCTGTACCCTCTTTTAGGCCCCAGGCGTGACCCAAATGGGCGCTACGGGTGCGGCCCCCTTAGCTCAGTCGGTAGAGCGTTTCCATGGTAAGGAAAAGGTCAACGGTTCGATTCCGTTAGGGGGCTCGGTGGACGCCGAGCAGACAGGCGGCCCGGAACGAAGACAAAGCAGTCCCGAGGCGGTGTAGCTCAGTCGGTTAGAGCGAACGACTCATAATCGTTAGGTCGCCGGTTCGAGTCCGGCCATCGCTACAAGACAACAACGAACGAAACCGGAAAAGAGAACCGACGTGGCCTCCAGTACCGATGTACGGCCCAAGATCACCTTGGCGTGCGAGGTGTGCAAACACCGCAACTACATCACCAAAAAGAACCGCCGCAACGACCCCGACCGGTTGGAGCTGAAGAAGTTCTGCCCCAACTGCGGCAAGCACCAGGCCCACCGCGAGACACGTTGACGGCTCTCGTCAGCGATCTACTCAGACTGACTAGGTAGATTCAAGAGTCATGTCGCTGGGCCAAGACGCCATCGGGAAGCGCTTCCGCTACCCCGACCACTACATCGTGGAGCGGGAAAAAATTCGCGAGTACGCGATCGCGGTCAAAGACGATTTCCCGCCCTTTCACGAGGACAAGGCCGCCGAAGAGCTGGGCTACGACGGACTGCTCGCGCCGCTGACCTTCATCTCGGTGTTTGGTTACAAGGCTGTGTCGGCGTTCTTCGAATGGGCCAACATCGCCACCAATGACGCCCAGGTCGTTCAGGTCGACCAGTCGCTGAAGTTTTTCGCGCCGATCAAGGCGGGAGATCGTCTGCACTGCGACGTGGAGATCGAGTCGGTCCGGCGCGCACACGGTACCGACATCATCATGACCAAGCAGACCATCACCAATGATGCGGGCGAGGTCATGCAGGAGACTTACACGACCCTGGCAGGTCGTGCTGACGAGGGAGACGAGGGTTTCAAAGATGTCACTGCGTGAGTTTGATTCGGTGAAGGTGGGCGACCAACTGCCCGAGAAGATCTACCCGCTGACCCGTCAGGATTTGGTGAACTATGCCGGCGTCTCCGGTGACCTGAACCCAATCCACTGGGACGACGAGATCGCCAAGGTCGTCGGGCTGGACACCGCGATCGCTCACGGCATGCTGACGATGGGCCTGGGCGGCGGCTTCGTCACGTCATGGATTGGCGATCCCGGGGCGGTCACCGAGTACAACGTGCGGTTCACCGCGGTGGTCCCAGTGCCCAATGACGGCAAGGGTGCCGAGATCGTGTTCAGCGGCAGGGTGAAGTCGGTCGATCCGGACAGCAAGTCGGTGACGATCGCGATCGCGGCGACCACCGGTGGCAAGAAGATCTTCGGCCGTGCCATCGCCACGGCGAAGCTGGCGTAGCGATGGCGATCAATACCAATATCGACGGGATGTCGTGGGAGTACTCGGACAGCTACGAGGTGGGCCGGGAAAAGGTGCGCGAATTCGCCAATGCGGTCAAGGCCGACGACCCGGCCTCGCTGGATGAAGACGCGGCCGCCGAACTCGGGTATGACGCAATCGTCGCGCCGCCGACGTTCGTCACGATTCTCGGGAAGCTGGTCCAGGCGGACTTCATGCGGAACGTCGACACCGGCTACGACACCATGCAGATCGTCCAGGTCGACCAGCGGTTCGTCTACCACAAGCCGATCCTTGCCGGCGACGTGCTGCATGCCCGGATGGAGGTTCACTCCGTCGTCGAACGGTTCGGCGCCGACATCGTGGTCACCAGGAACACCGTCACCAACGACGCCGGCGAGGTCGTTATCGAGGCCTACACCACGGTGATGGGTCACGAGGGCGACGACTCCGTCAACCTCAAGTGGGACATAGAGAGCGGGCAGGTCGTCAGGACGGCGTGATTAGTACCTGACACCTGCTGCGATGTACACTCGGACCTCGGGGTTTTCCCAGTACCAGCGTGTTTTTCCGTCAGTTGGCGAGCGCGCGCGTCGGGTAAGGCCCCGGCACGCGCAGGTTGGCCTGCCAACCAGCGAAGGGGCGTAGCTCAACTGGCAGAGCAGCGGTCTCCAAAACCGCAGGTTGCAGGTTCAAGTCCTGTCGCCCCTGCAATGGTGGACACTGGAAGGTGACCACCACGCACACGATTGAACGAAGGAGTATGCGGTGAGCGACGAACACGTCGATGCCGACGCCGCAGCCGACGGCGGCGGGACCGACGACTCGCAAGGCGGTCGTACGGCCGTGGCGACGCCGCAGCGACCCAGCGGCAAGCGGTCCCGTCAGCGGGCCGATGCCGCAGACGGCAGTCACGCATCCGGCGCGGTCGAACTCACCGAGAGCGACGCCGACGACGACACGGGCAAGAGGGCGAAGAAAGCCAAGAAGGCCCGCAAGTCAGACGAGCCGTCGAGCAACCCGTTCATCTTCGTCTTCAACTACCTCAAGCAGGTCGTCGCCGAGCTGCGCAAGGTCATCTGGCCCAACCGCAAGCAGATGGGCTCGTACACCTCGGTGGTGTTGGCGTTCCTGGTGTTCATGGTGACGTTTATCGGCCTGGTGGATCTGGGCTTGGCCAAGCTGGTGCTGTGGGTGTTCGGCTGACGCCGCCACGAGCTGACATATAAGGGAAGGATCCATAAACCGTGACTACCTCCAACGGCGATCTGCCGGTGGGTGAGACGGTCGACATCGAAGCTGCGCTGCAAGAAGTGACCGCTGACGATGCACCGGAGACGGCCAGCGCCGAGCCGGTGGCCGATGAGGCCGTTGAGGCGCCCGCCGCAACCGAGGAACCGGCTGAGCCCGAAGAGGTCGACCCGGCCGCCGCGCTGAAGGCCGACCTGCGTTCCAAGCCAGGCGACTGGTACGTCATCCACTCCTACGCCGGTTACGAGAACAAGGTGAAAGCCAACCTCGAGACGCGTGTGCAGAACCTGGACGTCGGCGACTACATCTTCCAGGTGGAAGTCCCCACCGAAGAGGTCACCGAGATCAAGAATGGCCAGCGCAAGCAGGTCAATCGCAAGGTGCTGCCGGGCTACATCCTGGTGCGGATGGACCTGACCGATGACTCGTGGTCCGCGGTGCGTAATACCCCGGGCGTCACCGGATTCGTCGGCGCGACGTCTCGCCCCTCGGCGCTCAGGCTCGACGACGTGGTGAAGTTCCTGCTTCCGCAGGGTGCGGCCAAGAAGGCCGTCAAGGGCGCTGCGAGCACCGCGTCAACCGGCGTTGAGCTGGAGCGTCCGGTGATCGAGGTCGACTACGCCGTCGGCGAGTCGGTCACCGTCATGGACGGACCGTTCGCCACGCTGCCGGCGACGATCAACGAGGTCAACGCCGAACAACAGAAACTCAAGGTGCTGGTGTCCATCTTCGGCCGCGAAACACCTGTCGAACTGGGCTTCACCCAGGTCTCGAAGATTTAGTTAGGGCCGGACGACGATGCGGGCGAGGAGCCCGCTGAGGAGTCCGGCAATCAGGAAGGAACACGAACACTCATGGCCCCGAAAAAGAAGGTCGTCGGGCTGATCAAGCTGCAGATCAAGGCCGGCGAAGCCAATCCCGCCCCGCCGGTCGGTCCGGCACTCGGGCAGCACGGCGTCAACATCATGGAGTTCTGCAAGGCGTACAACGCCGCGACGGACTCCCAGCGCGGCAACGTCGTCCCGGTGGAGATCACCGTGTACGAGGACCGCAGCTTCACGTTCGCGCTGAAAACGCCGCCGGCCGCCAGGCTGCTGCTCAAGGCCGCGAAGGTGGCCAAGGGCTCGGCCGAACCGCATGTCACCAAGGTCGCCAAGGTCACCTGGGATCAGGTCCGCGAGATCGCCGAGACCAAGAAGGCCGACCTGAACGCCAACGACATCGACGCAGCCGCCAAGATCATCGCCGGGACCGCCCGGTCGATGGGGATCACCGTCGAATAGACGACTTCCCGTGGGAGGGCCAGCTCCGGTCCGCCATCAACCACGACCCAACATCAGATTGGATGAACGAATGAGCAAGAACAGCAAGGCATATCGCGCCGCGGCCGAGAAGATCGACCACGACAACCTTTACACCCCGTTGCAGGCCGCCAAGCTGGCCAAGGAGACGTCGTCGACCAAGCAGGACTCGACCGTCGAGGTGGCCATCCGGCTCGGGGTTGACCCGCGCAAGGCCGACCAGATGGTCCGTGGCACGGTCAATCTCCCGCACGGCACCGGTAAGACCGCCCGGGTCGCGGTGTTCGCGGTCGGTGAAAAGGCCGACGAGGCAACGGCTGCCGGCGCCGACGTGGTGGGTAGCGACGACCTGATCGAGAAGATCCAGGGCGGCTTCCTCGACTTCGACGCGGCGATCGCTACGCCCGACCAGATGGCCAAGGTCGGCCGGATCGCGCGGATCCTCGGGCCGCGTGGGCTGATGCCCAACCCCAAGACCGGCACCGTCACCCCGGACATCGCCAAGGCGGTGTCCGACATCAAGGGCGGCAAGATCAACTTCCGGATCGACAAGCAGGCCAACCTGCACTTCGTGATCGGCAAAGCGTCCTTTGACGAGAAGCAACTCGCGGAGAACTACGCCGCGGCGCTCGACGAGGTGCTGCGGCACAAGCCGTCGTCGTCCAAAGGCCGCTACCTGAAGAAGATCACGGTCTCGACGACCACCGGACCGGGCATCCCGGTCGACCCGGCGGTCACCCGAAAGTCCGCCGAAGCGTAGGCAAAGATGCTGTACACCGCCGAGTGCTGACGGCGAACAGCACCCTTATCTCTTAGACTCCCCGTCATGCTAGGTGCCTGGGATAACGACGGCAGTCGGTTGAACCGGCCAGAGTTGACCGACTACCTCGACGCGGATGGCGGCATTCTCCTGCCAGAAGGCACCGACGTGGTGACGTTTCTGGACCGCCACATCGCAGACATCGGCGATGCCGTCGCGTACCGCTACCTCGACTACAGCCAGCATGCCGAGGGCAAGATGATCGAGTTGACCTGGGCTGAGCTGGGCACCCGGCTACGGGCCATCGGTGCTCGCCTGCAGCAGATCACCTCCAAGGGTGATCGGGTGGCGATCTTGGCACCGCAGGGCATCGACTACATCATCGGCTTCTTCGCCGCGATCAAGGCCGGCGACATCGCAGTGCCGCTGTTCGCACCGGAATTTCCGGGGCACGCCGAGCGCCTCGACGCGGTGCTGGGCGACGCCAGGCCGTCGGTGGTGTTGACGACGGCTGCTGCGGCCGCGGCGGTTCAGGAGTTTGTCCGCTCGCTGCCGCGCGCCAGCAGACCGCGGGTCATCGCGATCGACGAAGTTCCCGACTCGGTGGGTATTACGTACGCCCCGGTACGGCTGGACACCGACGACATTGCCTACCTTCAATACACCTCGGGGTCCACGCGATCCCCGGTTGGTGTGGAGATCACCCATCGCGCGATCGGCACTAACGTGCTGCAGATGGTGATCTCGACCGGTATCGACTGGGACATCCGCAGTGTCAGCTGGTTGCCGCTCTACCACGACATGGGCCTGCTGATGATCGTCTGTGTGGCGGTATTCGGCACGCAGGTCACGCTGATGTCGCCGGTCGCGTTCGTCCGGCGGCCGCAACGGTGGATCCGCCAACTGGCAGCGGAGTCCAAGCACGGCCCCACCTTCGCCGCGGCGCCGAACTTCGCGTTCGAGCTGGCCGCCGAGCGCGGGCTGCCCGATGACGGGGAGGACCTCGACCTGACGAATGTGGTGTCGCTGATCAACGGCTCCGAACCGGTGAGGATCGGCTCGATCGAGAAGTTCAACGCGGCGTTCGCCCCGTATGGGCTGCCGAGCACGGCGGTCAAGCCGTCTTACGGTATGGCCGAGGCGACCCTTTTCGTCTCGACGATCGAGCTCTCCGCCGGGCCGTCCGTTGTCTACCTGGACCGAGAGCAGTTGGGCGCGGGGCACGCGGTTCGGGTCCCGCGCGATGCCCCCAACGCCATCTCGCAGGTTTCTTGCGGCCGGGTCGCTCGCAGCCAATGGGGCGTCATCGTCGACACCGAGAACGAAGCGGAAGTAGCCGACGGGGAGGTCGGCGAAATCTGGTTGCACGGCAACAACATTGGCCGTGGCTACTGGGCACGCCCCAAAGAAACCGAGCAGGTGTTCGGCAACAAGCTGCAGCGCCGACTGCAGGCAGGCAGCCATGCTGATGGGGCGCCGAGCGAAGCCACCTGGCTGCGCACCGGGGATCTCGGCGTCTATCTGGACGGTGAGCTCTACATCACCGGGCGCATCAAGGATCTGATCATCGTCGATGGCCGCAACCATTATCCGCAAGATATCGAGGCCACCACAGCAGAGGCGTCGCCCAAAGTGCGATCGGGTTTTGTCGCAGCGTTTTCGGTGCCGGCGAACGAGGTACCGGGAGCGCCCGCAGATGAGGTCGGCGAGCGGGTAGTCATCGTCGCCGAACGAGCGCCGGGGGCCGGCCGCGCCGACCTGCAACCGGTCATCGATGCCATCCGGGCGGCGGTATCCCGCCGGCACAGCCTGCCATTGGCCGATGTGCTGCTGGTGGCGGCCGGAGTCATCCCGCGAACCACCAGTGGCAAGCTGGCTCGTCAGGCCTGCCGCGGTCATTATCTCCGCGGCGAATTGGGCCTACGCGGCCATTCCTGATCGATCGCTCATCCGATTATCCGCCGCACTCGGCGATCCGACGGCGCAGATAGTCGCGGCCCGGATCAGAACCGTTGGACGCCAACGCCTCTCGGTACCAGCCGAGGGCGTCGTCTCGTCGTCCTGCGCGCCGTAGCAGGTCCGCGCGTACCGACGCGACCAGGTTGGACCGGGCCAGACGAGGGTCGTAGGCGACCTTCTCCAGCGCGGTCAGTCCGGCGTCCGGGCCGTCGCGGAAACCCACCGCCAGGGCCCGGTTGGCGCGCACCACCGGCGAATCGGTCATCGCCGACAACTTGTCGTAGGCCACGCAAATCGTGCGCCAGTCGGTCTGCGCCCACGACGTTGCCGTCGCATGCAGTGCGGCGATCACCGCCTGCGGCAGGTAGGGGCCGGTCGAACCCTGCGCCAGCCGAAGCCGGTCCAGGCCGCGGTCGATCCGCCCGCGGTCCCAGCGGCCACGGTCCTGCTCCTCGAGCGGCACCAGCGCGCCGTCGGCGTCCACCCTGGTCGCGCGTCGCGAATCATGCAGCAGCACAAGGGCCGCCAGCGCGTGAGCTTCCAACTCGCTCGGCATCAGGGTGCACAGCTCGGAGGCCAGCCGGACTCCTTCGTCGCACAACTCGTCGCGGATCGCCGACGGGCCCGCCGTCGACCAGTAGCCCTCGGTGAACACCGAATAGATGCAGCTGAGCACATGCGGTGTGCGCTCGGCCAACAGCTCGGCCGGCGGCACCCGCAACGGGATGTTCGCGTGCCGCACCTTGGCCTTCGCCCGGGTGATACGTTGTCCGACAGCCGTTTCCGTCTGCAGCAGCGCGCGGGCGATCTCGGCGACGGTAAGCCCGGACACCAGCCGCAGCGTCAGCGCCAGCTGTGACAATCGATCCAGAGCCGGATGCGCGCAGGTGAACATCATCCGCAGCTCGTCGTCGCGGACCGGGTGAACATCCACCTCGGTGCGCGCCCGGATGTTGTCGACCACCGCCGCCAATTCCTTTCCCGGGCGCACCGACTCGCGACGCAATCGGTCGCGGGCGCGGTTGCGCGCCACGGTCAGCACCCATCCGCCGGGGTTGTCCGGCACACCGTCGCGCGGCCATGCCCGCAGCGCTTCGGCGAATGCTTCCTGGACGGCGTCCTCGGCGACGGTGAGATCACCCGACCATCGGGCCAGCGCGGCCACGGCCGGGCCCCACTCCCGCCGAAAGACGCCGTCCAGGTTGACCATGCTCTACAGGCCGGAGAGTCCCGCCAGTTGGCGTACTTCGACGGTCGACGCGGGGATCATCCCGGCCAGCTTGACCGCTTCGTCACGGTCATTAGCCGCCAGCAGATAGACGCCGGTGGCGATCTCGGCGCTCTCCGCGAACGGCCCGTCGGTGAGCAGCACCTGGCCGTCGCGAACCCGCACCGTCGTCGCCGTCGCCGGCTCGTGTAGTGCCGCACCCGCGACGATGTGATCGCCCGCGGCAGCAGCGAATTCGCCGTGCCGCGCCGCTTCGGCCTCCCACTCCGGTGTGCCGGGGGTGTTGACCGCGGCCGGTGGCTCCAGTAGCAGCGCCAGCCAGGTGGCGTCGGAACGTGACCACTCGGAGTCCATGGTGTGGAAGATGGGCCGGACTTCCACCGCGCCGCGTTTGGCAGCAGGGACGTCGCGCGCGAGTGCCAGGGCGTCGTCGAGGTTCTCGGCCTCGAATACGTAGTAACCACCGGCGACCTCTGCCGATTCGGCGAACGGGCCGTCGGTGACGATTGGTGCGTCGGGGCCGCCGCTGATCCGCACAGCACCGGCGGCGGACATCAACGCGTCGCCGGAGCGAATCGCCGGCCCGGCCTTCGCGTGAAAGCTCTGGTAGGCCGCCATCTCGGTGGCACGCTCGTCAGGCGTGAGTTCTGGCTCCTGGCCGATCAACAAAGCGAGGTACTGCATCGTCGTCACCTCCGGTAGTGAGCAGAACCTTGTATTCCACTCTCTACCCGTCCGACGAACGGCGCGACCGGTATCCGACAGCAGGCGGAGAAAAAATTACGCCGCGGCCCCGGGCTTCAGGTAGGTGACCAGGCTGACGTCAATGACTTCCTCGGTGAAGTAGCGCTCGCAGCCGCGCAGGTACCTCATGTAGCGCTCGTAGACCTCTTCGGACTGGATCGCAATGGCCTTGTCTTTGTTGGCCTCCAGCGCGTCACCCCAGAGATGCAGGGTCTTGATGTAGCTCTCCCGCAGCGAAAGCGGTTCGGGCACAACAAAGCCCGCCTTCTCACCGTGCTCGACCATCATGCCGGTGGACGGCAAGCGACCGCCGGGGAAGATCTCGGTGAGGATGAACTTGATGAACCGCGCCGTTTCGAAAGTGATTTTCTTGCCGCGGGCGTTCAGGTCGTAGGGGTGATAGGCCACACTGCTCTGTACTGTCATCCGCCCGTCTTCGGGCATGATGTTGAACGCGTTTTTGAAGTAGCGGTCGTAGTTCTCGAAGCCGAAGTGCTCGAAGGCCTCGATGGACACGATCCGGTCGACGGGATCGCTGAAGTCCTCCCAGCCGCGCAGCAGCACCTGGCGCGTACGGCTGGTGTCGAGACCGTCCAATACCTGCTGGGCGCGGGCGTGCTGGTTCTTGGACAACGTCAGACCGATCACGTTGACGTCGTATTTTTCGACCGCGCGGCGCATCGTGGTTCCCCACCCGCAGCCGATGTCGAGCAGTGTCATGCCGGGCTTCAGGTCCAACTGGTCGAGGTTGAGGTCGACCTTGGCGATCTGTGCTTCCTCCAACGACTGGTCGTCACGCGTGAAGTAGGCGCTGCTGTAGGTCCGCGTCGGGTCCTGAAACAGTCCGAAGAAGTCATCGGACAGGTCGTAGTGCGCCTGGATGTCTTCCGGACGCGTCCGTGTCTCCGTTGAACTTTGCTTCTCAGGCATCAGCGTGTGTTAACCCTTCCTAGTGCCCGGGGTGTTACCCACCCCATGGTGCGAACGCACCATACCCGGCGTGATCAGACGCCGGAGTAACAACGTCGTTGTTTATTGTGCGGCTGGCGATCACTTTTCCAGGGTGAATTGGTTGACGTCGATGTATCCGACTCGGAATCCCTTGGCGCAACCGGTCAAATAATGCATGTAGCGGTCGTACATTTCTTGAGACTGGATCTTGATGGCCTCGTCCTTGTGTGCCTCCAGCGCCGCGGACCAGTGATCGAGGGTCTTGGCGTAGTGCGGCTGCAGTGACTGCTGGCGGGTCAGCTTGAAGCCCCCCTTCGAGGAGCGTTCTTCCACCATCTCGATCGACGGCAACCGGCCACCGGGGAAGATCTCGGTGATGATGAATTTCATGAACCGGGCCAGCTCAAACGTCAACGGCATGCCACGCTCGGTCATCTGCGCCGGCGTCAGGCCGGTAATCGTGTGCAGCAACATCACGCCGTCGTCGGGCAAGGCATCGTTGGCCATCTGGAAGAAGTCGTCGTAGCGGTCGTGGCCGAAGTGCTCGAACGCGCCGATCGACACGATCCGGTCCACCGGCTGGTCGAACTCTTCCCAGCCGGCCAGCCGGATTTCCTTGGTGCGCGGGCTGTCCATCTCGTCCAGCGTCTTCTGCACGTATCCGGCCTGGTTCTTGGAGAGCGTCAGGCCGATCACGTTCACGTCGTACTTCTCGACCGCGCGGCGCATCGTGCTGCCCCAGCCGCAGCCGACGTCGAGCAGCGTCATCCCGGGTTCCAGGCCGAGCTTGCCCAGCGCCAGGTCGACCTTGGCCTGCTGGGCTTCCTCCAGCGTCATGTCGTCGCGTTCGAAGTAAGCGCAGCTGTAGGTCTGGCTCGGGTCAAGGAACAGCTGGAAGAACTCGTCAGACAGGTCGTAGTGTGCCTGGACGTCCTCGAAATGCGGCCTGAGCTTTTCGGCCATCGCGCAACGCGCCTTCCTGGATTCTTCTGACTGCCCGCCCGTACTGGGTGTGGCTGTACCCGCCCCCCGGTAATCCACCGGCCATGCTAGTCGATCGGCCTGGTCAGGCCGAATCGGAAAATCGCTCAACCGCCGGTCAGCCTTGCGCGAAAGTTGCCGTGAGCTCGCCGGTTATCTGGTCCCACAGTTCCTCGGGCAGGTCGTGGCCCATGCCGTCGAACAACACCAGGCGGGCGCCCGGGATCGCCCGGGCGACCATCCTGCCGCCGAACGGCGGCTGCAACTTGTCGGCCTTGCCGTGCAGGACCACGGTCGGCGCGGTGATCTGCCGGTCGTATCGGGCCAGGCTGCCGCTGGCCATGATCGCGCTGAAATGGCGGGCCGTTCCCCACGGGTAGTAGCAGCGCCCGTAGGCCTGAATCGCGTCGTCGCGCAGCCGCTGTTCGGGGGCGGGGTAGCGCGGGCTGCCGATGATCCGCCACACCTTCACCGAGTAGTCGGCGATCACGTCGATCGGTGAATTGGGCGACGGGCCTCTGAGCACCGCGAACAGGGCCTGCGGGTGCGGCGGCGGCAACAACGGTTGGTTGTTGCTGGAGAAGATCACCGCCAGCGAGCGGGTCCGGTGAGCGAACCGGGCCGCGAAGATCTGCGCGATCATGCCGCCCATCGACGCGCCGACGATGTGGGCGCGGCCGATGCCAAGGTGGTCGAGCAGCGCGGCGGCGTCGTCGGCCATGTCCTCCAGCCGGTAGTCGGCCTGGCCGGGAATGCCCAGCCAGAACTTGACCATGCCGGGGATCGTCGCGCCGCCTTTGCCGCGTCGCTCGGTCTTGCTGGACAGGCCGACGTCGCGATTGTCGTAACGGATCACCCGCAGCCCCTGTGCGACGAGCTTTTCGCAGAACCCGTCGCGCCACAGCAGCAGCTGCGAGCCCAAGCCCATGATCAGCAGGACGGCCGGGTCGGTCGGCTCGCCCATGTCCTCGTAGTAGATGTCCAAATCGCCCGAACGTGCTGTGCCGGTGCGGATTTGCATAGCGGATAGACCTCTTAAACTTCGATGTCGGAGTTATTGTGCTCGCGAGCGACTTCGACCATGAAGTTGGCGAAGTAGCCGGTGAGTTGCGGGTCGGACATCATCTGCCATGACGGCGCCAACAGCTTCATGTATCGCTCCACGTAGAGGAACTGCTTGCCGATCAGCACCAGCTCGCGCGGCAGCTTGACGTCGTAGGCGTCGGCCAGAGTGGACAGCTGCTTGCCGATGTCGGCGTAGGACAGCTCGCCCAGCGTCTGCATGGTCAGCGGGGTGGCGAACTTCTCCAGGTCCTTGGCGGCCTCAGCCTCCGGCCGCATGGTGCCGACGGCGCCCATCAGCACGACGATCTTGCCGGCGGCCGCGTGGTCCTTCTTCACCAGCAGCGCGTGCACCAGTTCGCGCAAGAGCCAGCGGGTTCGCGGATCGATGCGGCCCATGATGCCGAAGTCGAAGAACACGATGCGGCCCTGATCGTCGACATACAGATTGCCGGCGTGCAGGTCGCCGTGGAACAGGCCGTGCCGCAGGCCGCCCTCGAAGAGGCTGAACAGCAGGGCCTTGACCAGCTCGGTGCCGTCGAATCCAGCCTCGCGGATGG
>Ga0302177_10001737_pt1 | contig 15582 bp, 12 predicted proteins | sample I_Palsa_E1_2_FD_198780 | JGI IMG/M metagenome (GOLD analysis project Ga0302177, IMG submission 198780) | Peat permafrost microbial communities from Stordalen Mire near Abisko, Sweden - I_Palsa_E1_2 | ecosystem: Environmental > Terrestrial > Soil > Palsa > Peat permafrost | place: Sweden... | reverse complement strand
AGATAGAACCGGCGCAGCGAGATGGCGCCGGTTTCCTGCCGTTCCCGCAGCAGGATGGAGGTGATGAGGAAAGCGCTCAGGGCAAAGAAGAGATCGACTCCAGCCGCGCCTGACTTGGCGATCGCCCCCCACAGCCAGGGTACGGGCAAATGGAAGCGCGCATAAAATGCCGGCTCGAACGGGAGCGAGTGACAGACGAAGACGCCCAGAAATGCGTAGAACCTTAATCCGTCGAGCTCCGGCTGATAGAAGCGCCGCCCGGTATGCGCCGTCACCATGGGGACGGCGTTTGCGACTGTCGTCAATTGCCCCATATCGTACTCACTCTCTCGAAAATAAAGCTGCGCCCTCCAGACATCGAGTGGGTGGCCCAGGTCTCGCTTTTGAGCAAACTCGCTTGCTGCCGGCAAGTGAAGTGGTGGAAGGAACGCGCTTTGGGCTCCATCCCCTCCACCAACTGACGGGTGCCCCATCCTTCGCGTTCTTTGCGAAGGGTGGGATAGTCAGGTCTCACCCCCTGACCTCCCACGGAAAGCAGACTTGTTCCTTAGGAGACCTGGGTTTCTCCTCGCAAAAGGGTCCAGGCCGGAACACCCAGGTCTCAAAAGCGAGACCTGGGCCACCCACTCAATGTTCGTCCGCGCCATTTTCATCTTCTTAGAGTGGACCGCAGGCCCATCGATACTCCTGTTTGGTACCGTTCGGCGAGCAGCCGCTCGAAGACCTTTTCGAGCCGCCCAGTCTGCTGCGCCAGGTTGAAGTGATTTTCGACATTCCTCCGGCCGGCGAGCGAAAAACGCTGCCACAGTTCGCCGCCCTGAAGCAGACGGAGAATTGCCTGGGCCAAGCCGCGGGGGTCGCGCTCTTTTACCAGCAGACCCGTCTCCTTATGCCTGACCGCCTCGGGAATGCCTCCACTGAAGGTGCTCACCACGGGCAGACCCATGGCCTGGGCCTCGATAAACACCATGCCGAAGCCTTCCGCATCGCCCGAGGCGGCAACCACGCTGGGCACACAAAAGACTGCCGCTAGTGCCATCCAGTCCTTGACCACTCTGCCTGGCTGCGTACCTAAGAAGCGACAGCGAACGCCCAGCGCTGCGGCTTGCGCCTCGTAGCGCGAGCGCAATGGGCCACCGCCTATGACGACCAACTCGGCTTCCGGGATGTGACGCTGGACCTCCGCCATGGCGTCGATCAGGCTGCCACAGTCCTTCTTCTCCACCAGGCGGGCAACGAAGAGAACGATTTTCTGCCGCTGCCCGGTTGCCGGCGGCTGGAACATTTCTATATCCGTGCCTATCGAATGCGCGATGGTGCGCTCCGGCGGGTATCCGAGATCGAGTGCGCGCCCGCGAACAAAGGCGGAGCAGGCTAGGAAGAGTGCGCCCGTTTTCTGCAATGCCGATCGTCCGCGGAGGTACTCGCGGCCCAACCGTGTGGCCCCAATTGCCTCATCGGTCATGGTCACGTCGAATCCGTGCAATGCGGTCACCAGAGGCACGCCGAGCCGGTCCGCAAGCTGCATCGCCGCGTAGCCGTCGGGTGCGAAGTGGGCATAGACCAGCCGCGGAGCCCGCGCTTGCAGGCGCGCGAGCTGTTCGCTGCTGGGCCCGGCGTAGCGAAAGCGCAGTTCGCGTAATTTCCCGCGCCATCCGCCTCCATCGACCGTCCAACTGGCTTCTGCAGGCAGTTCGATCCCAGCCATCCTGCGCCAGCCGACAAAGTAGGGCGAAAACTGTTGCATCGCGGCGGCCTGGGTCACGATGAACGTTTCTGACGGGGGCAACAGCTGGATGCGAAAGATGACCACCGTCCCCAGGGCCGCTTGCTGGGTGGCTGGGTGGAGCGATGGCTTTCTGAGGGCAGCTGTGCTCACGCTCCGGCCACCTCGCGATAGATTTGCTCGTACTGAGGCACGATCCGGCTCCAGGAAAAACGTTTGCTGGCAGCGCGCGCCGCTTCCCCGATCTGTTCGAGTTGCTCGGCGGGCATGGACAGCACTCGTTCCATGTGCGCAGCAAGCCCGCTAGCCTGCTGGTCCATCAGCAGGCCGCTGACGCCGTCTTCAATTACGTCGGGGTGCGCGCCCACTCGGGTGACCAGGACCACTGTCGCCGCACTCATGGCCTCGATGGTCGACAGCCCGAAGCCTTCGTAACTGGAAGCGGACACGAACAGGTGCGCTCGCTCCAGCAGGCCATAGACCTGCTCGCTGCCGGCAGCGCCATGAAAGTGCACGCGGTCCGTGAGGCCAAGCTCCATCACCCGTCGTTCGAGCCCGGCGCGCAGCGAGGAAAAATCCGCTCCCACCCACTCCAACCGCAGATGCGGATAGCGATGCTTTAACAAGGCCATCGCCTCCAGCACTTTGTGCACACACTTGTTTTCGGCCAGCCGGGAGATACCCAGCACCAATCCGGGCTGCACCTTTTTTTTGAGGCTGCAGAAGCCATCGATGTTGGCCCCGTTCTCGATCACGCGGATACGCTGGGAGGGCACTATCCTGGAGAAGACTTCGCGATCGTGCTGGCTTACGCACACCACTGCCTGCACCCCGCCCAGAGACTGCCGGGTGACAGTCTGGAAGTACACCTGCTTAAGAGCCCGTGCGCGCTGGGTATGAAAGAAGCCGCCATGCGTGCTGACTACCAGCGGGATGCGATGCAACAGGCGCAGCAGGCTCAAATAGTCGACAAAGAAATCGATGGCGTGGATGTGCACCACGTCATAACCGCGGACGGCGCTTAAAGCCGCGGGCGCCACGGGATAGCGCTGTGGGCCCCAATGGCGCATGCGGTGCACGTTCAGCCCGGCTTCGATGGACTCACTGGGGGCGACGGCGCCGGAAGAGAAAAGCAGGCGCAGGGTCGCCACCTGGACCGTGTGCCCATTGCGCTTGAGGGCAACGCTAAGACCTTCCACCACGCTCTCCATGCCGCCTACGGCAGGAAGGAACTGGCGTGTGAGCTGAAGGATTTTCATCGCACCTGCACCAGGGAACGAAAGACCGGGCGTCGGGCCATCCAGTTACGCAAGCGGCGGCGGCGGCGGCGCGGGAGCAGCCAGATGGCCAGGAAGATGACATAGTCGATGGGCATATTGCTGCCATGGCGCAAGGCTTCGAACAGCAGCCCGAAAAAGGCGCGCCATTCTCCCTGGTCTGAGGCTTCAGCAGCGATCTGGTACAAGACAAAGCCAGACAAGGCGCGAGGGGTGAACAGGTGCCGGTCGCGCCGCACCCAGTCGAGGGAGTAGCGCCAGTCGGATTTGTTGCTGACCGTGGCCCGTTCCTCTTCGATGTAGTGAACGGCCAGCACCTGCTCGGCAAACAACACCTCGATTCCGGGCAGAGAGGCCATACGCAACACCCACTCCGTATCCTGGTGCTTGCGCTGACCGCTTTTGAAAGGCTGCATCTGCATCAGCGAGCGGCGTAGGAAGAGGGTTGAGGTCTGGATGTACCCCTCGCCCCGGGTCAGGCTGCGGCGAGCCGTGATGTATTCGCCGATTTGTTCGTTGCGGGCGGGTAAACGGCGCGGCCAAACATAATCCCGATCCGGTGTTCGGGCGATCATCCTGCAGGTCCCGATGAGCAACGGCGCGGTTGAGTTCCCCACGGCGTCGAGCTGGGCCTGGAGCTTACCTGGCATCCACTCATCGTCGTCATCCAGAAACGCGATCCATTCTCCTGACGCCGCATCGACGCCGCGGTTGCGGGCATCCGATCCGCCGACCTGGACGGGGAGGGCCAGCAGGCGCAGCCGCCCATCCTCGCGGGCCCACTGGTTGACGGCACTGGCGGTGACGGGATCTTCGCCATCAATGACCACGATGACTTCGATTTCGCGCAGCGTTTGCTTGAGCGCACTTCTCACCGCACGTTGCAGCAACTCAGTTCTTCCCCGGGTGGGGATTACGGCAGAGACAATCACCAAGGTTCAATCTCCTTTCCGGGCCGGGTGCAACAGAGGTCCATCAAAATTATGCGTATCACCGGTTGTTCGCGTTGCTTCTACGCGCGACGGGGCGCTGCCTGAAGCGCTTCGACCATCGTGTAATAGGCGGCTTTCGGCTGGCAGTTGGCATCGAAGGGCAACGGACGCACGGGCAACCCGTCCTTCCGTGGGCGATATCCGGCGATCCAGGTAAAGCAATCCGCCAGTCCCCAGGTGACGATCCCCTTCACTGCGGGCTGACGCAGAGTGGCGCTGAGAAATTTTCCATATAAGTCCCCGACCGCCTTATCGCGCGCTGCCGCATCCGCGGGTAAGGCCACGTCCTGAACGTCCAGCTCGGTGATGAAGATCTTCATTCCGCGGCTGGCCAGATCGGCCAGGAAAGCCTCATAGCTCTGGTCGCCCAAAATGGCCGCCTGTTCACCCCGCAGGTGGGCCTCAATGCCGATGGCGTGGATGGGAACACCGCGCGCCAGCATTTTGTCGAGCAGGTCGAGCATTGCCGTACGCTTGGGCCGGCCAAAGCCGTTCGACACCTCGAGATAGTTTTCGTTCCACACCAGCATGGCCTTCGGATCGGCGGCAGAGGCGGCCCGGAAGGCCGTCTCGATGTAATCGACCCCGCAGTTCTCGAGCCAGGGAGTGTCGCGCAGGCCATCTGCCCGATGACTTCCCGGATCAAGCACTTCATTGACCACATCCCAGGAGTACAACTTGCCGGCGAAGTGGCCGGCAACTTTTTGGATGTGGCCGGTCATGATCGCTTGCCCGGTAGCGGGCGTGAGCTGAGAGACGACCCAGCCGGGCAGAGCATCATGCCAGACCAGGGTGTGGCCTCGTACCTTGATGTGGTTGCCGGCACAGAAGGCAACAAAGTTGTCAGCGGTCTCAAAGTCGTACACCCCTGGCTGGCTGCTGAGCGAACTCCACTTCATATGCAATTCCGGGGTGGCAATATCGCATTGCTCCACGAATAGCTGCTGGTAGGCAGGGGATTGAACGAAATATTTCAACGCCAGGCAGGAGCCGAACAGCAGACCCTTGTCTGCGGCCAGCCGCTGCAGGGGAGCGGAAGCAGCCTTAACGGCGCCATGAGGCCGGAACCAACTGGCCAGCCCCAGGGCGCCAAGCTGTGCAGTGAAATTTCTGCGGTCTATCTTCATCGATCCTCACCTTCTTTAACTGCCGAGTGGGGCGCGGGCTCGCAGCTTCACCACGTGACGGCTGCGGGGGTAATCGAGCAACAGCAGCAGCAGAATGTACCAGGGCTCGATCAGATAGCGGGAAAACAGACGGCGGGGTTCGTTGGCCAGTCGAAAGGCCCATTCCAGACCGTAACGCCCTGACCAGCGAGGAGGAGTTGGAATGGCGCCGGCAAAGTAATCGAGAGCCGCCCCACTGGAGGCCAATATGACATGTGCGTCCAGGCGGGCATAGTTTTCCTGAGTCCACAACTCCTGACGCGGCATGCCCATGCCCACCATCAAAAGATCGGGATGGTAGGCGTTGATGCGCTGCAGCAGAGCTTCGTTCTCAGCGCTGCCCAGGCTGGCGTCGAAGTACCCATCCTGCACCTCGAATTGCAGGTCCGGATAGAGCCTGCGCAACTCTGCGGCCCCCTTATCGGCTACGTGTTTGGGGGAACCCAGAAGGAAGACCCGCCACCCTTTGCCTTCGGCTAACTTGATCAACGGACCGAACCAGTCCGCGTTGGTGACCCTTTGGTCACGCTGCAATGGGTATCCGTAAAGCCTGCCTAAAGCGACTAAAGGCATACCATCCACATAGGTCCAGTGTGCGCGGGCATAGAATTCGCGCACCTTGGCAAATTTATGAAGCAGGTAGACACTGTGCAGGTTGTGATTGGCGATGATCCATTTCTGGTGTTCGCGGATGCCTTGTTCTACCAGATCATTCAATTGAGGCAGCGACCGAGGTTGCAGCGTCAAACCCAGGAAAGCAACCGTGTCGGTGCTATTTGTGTACTCTTGCCTTAGGGCCGTCATGCGGGGGATCTCCCGGTTAAGGTGCGGAGGTAACACTATTTTGCGTATAACAAGGCCTTCGGAGCCATGCAGAATAGGGTCAGGCAGCAATCATGCGTGTGGGTTATTACACTCGTGACACTTGATAACGCAAAGGTGACAGAATGGTTGACGTAAATCAACACCAGTCTTAGGCCAAATGCCCTACTAACAAATGGCTCCAGTTCAACTTGGAACTTAGTTGTCCTGTTGTGGGACAAACTCATGACCGCTGGACAAGTTGCTAAAGACTTAGCATTGCGATCCGATATATTTCCTTAGCACGATATCTCCCGTGAATTTCAAGAGCCCAGCTTCTCCCCGGAAAACCGGGGGCTTGGGTCGCCCAATCATCGTGCGGTCAGGACGGGTTTAACGCCGCGCGCATTCGGAGTTTGCATGCCCAGCACCACTTATCACCTGCTTACCGAGTCAGAGCCATTTTCGGAATTCATTGGAGGGGCGATCTCGCGCTGGGCGGGCAACGTATTGCGCAACAATCCCCAGTCCGTCGTCGTGTGTCCTTCCGCGGATGACACCTGGAACTTCCCCCCGGAGGCTGTCAGCGTGCTGCCTGCGCTAAGGCTTTATAAGAGCTGGCGAAACAAACTCTGCCGCTTGCCCTGGTTCTTTCATCGCTGGGTAATACAGGCCATCTTTCGCCCTCTGCTCAAGCGCATGCGGCCCGGAGACATTATGTGGATTCATAACCGGCCCGAGTTCGCCGTCGCACTCACAGCGCATATTCATCACGCCGGCGGCCGCGTTGTTCTTCATTTGCACAACTCCCATTTGGTCGAAGGGCCGGCGCGGCTCATGAGCCAGGTTCGGGTAGACAGACTGGTCTTCGTAAGTGAGTTTCTGCTGCAACAGGCGCGGGATAAGTTCCCTCAGGCCGGGGCTTCGTCGGTTCTCTATAACGGCGCCGATGAGTCGATCTTCTATCCGGCCGGGGATGAGCATAAGAAATCTGCACCCGTCACGGTGCTCTTTGCCGGACGGCTGGTGGAAGACAAAGGCGTGCACGTTCTGCTCGAGGCCATGAAGCTGCTCGAAGAAGAGGCAGTGCCGCTGCAGGCGGTCATTGTCGGCTCTTCCAACTTCGGTATGGGGGAGGAGACCGACTACATCCGGCGTCTAAAGGCCACCTCGCCGGCAACGGTTGAGTTTCTTCCTTATCGCAGCGGGAAAGCCCTGGGTGAACTGTTTCGCGCCGCGGATATGTTCTGCTGCCCCTCTATCTGGAACGATCCATTTCCCCTGGCTCCGCTGGAAGCAATGGCCGCGGGGTTGCCGGTGGTGGCTTCAAGGACAGGCGGAATTCCGGAGGCGCTTGCCTTTGGGGGCGGCATCCTGGTGGAGCGTAGATCGGCGGTCGAGTTGGCATCGGCGTTGCGCCGGCTGGCGGAGAGCCCGGAGCTTCGCACCCGCCTTGGCCAGCAGGGCTATGCGGCATTTCTGGAACGCTTTACCTGGTCTAACACGCGCACCCAGGTGCAGCAGATCCAGAACGCGTTCTCGGTTTGATTGCGTAGGTTAAAGCGGAATTGCCGGCGAGAGTAGAACGCGAATGAGCCCAGTCGATAATTCGAGCCTCATGTTAAGCCGGCGCCGGCTCCTCCATGGAGCGGCGTCTTTGGCCGCGTTCTCTTTACTTCCGGGCTGCGGCTACACTTCGAACCTGCCTTCCGGGGACAGACTTCCTTTGCCTCCTTCCCCGTTCGTCCAGGGCTCGCTTACCGTGATGGCGACCTCCGTAGGGGTGATTCCGCCGCGGTTTATGGGTTTGAGCTACGAAAAGCTAACCATGAGCTATGGTTACTTTCACCCCTCGAACCAGCACCTCATTGCGCTGTTTCGCCGCCTCGGCGCCGGCGTTCTGCGCCTTGGCGGCGGGACGGTCGACGAGCTTCTGTGGACCAACAATAAAACCGGCAGCAAAGCGCAGATCACAGCCGCCGACATCAAGGCGCTCGCCGGTTTCCTGGAGGCGACTGGCTGGCTGTGTCTCTACGGTGTCAACCTCGCTACCTCTACCCCTGCTTTGGCGGCCGAAGAAGTCGCCGTTGCAGTCTCAGCCCTGGGCGCGAATCTACTCGGTATCGAACTCGGTAACGAACCCGACGAATACGGCATACCGGGTAAATTTTTTGCCGGCAACTGGACCTATCCGGACTTTCTCGACCTCTGGAATTCGTTTCGCTCGGCAATCCTGCAGGTGGCGCCCAATGTCCCCTTCACCGGACCGGCTACGGGGGGTGGCAACCACATCACCACCTGGACCTTGCCCTTCGGCCAGGCAGTTACTTCGAGTGAGCTGGTGCTGCTTACCCAGCACTACTATCGCGCCCCGGGCGAATACGTCACATCCACTGCCTCTTTCCTCATCAGCCCCGACCTTCAGCTTACCGGCGACCTGGCAACCTTGAACGCCGGCGCACAGCAGCTCGGCATTCCGTACCGCATGAGTGAATGCGGTTCCTTCTCCAACGGCGGCGCCGGCGGGGTCAGCAACAGTTACGCTTCCTCTTTATGGGTCATCGACTTTCTTTTTGACACTGCTCTTGGCGGGGCTAGCGGGGTAAACATGCATGGGGGCGGTAACTCGGCGGACTACACCCCGATCTCCGATGACTCGGGCGCGGTGATTGAAGCCCGGCCCGAGTACTACGGCATGCTGCTCTTTACCCTGGCCGGCCCTGGGTCCCTGCTCCAAACCCAGCTCTCGGCCGGGGGAGTCGAAGCAACTGCCTACGCCATCAGGGCCGCGAACGGCGGACTCAATATGATTGTGGTCAATAAAGACGCGCTGCAGAGTATGACCCTGACGATTGAGACTAACCAGAGCATCCGGACGGCGACCCAGCTAACCATGACGGGTCCCAGCCTGGCTGCTATCGCTGGAGTTACGATTCAAGGCGCCACAGTCAACAGCGACGGCAGCTTTGCTCCGGCAATCGCCGAGACGCTGACTGCGGCAGGGACGCAGACGACCTGCAACATCCCGCCGCTCAGCGCCGTGCTTATCAGCATCACTTGATTCGTGGAGCCAGGGCGTCCGCGTGAGAACGGGACAGGGAAACGCTAGAGCCCCTTCATGGCAAAGAACAGGGTGTGGAGGAGAATTGCGAAATCGAGAAACATGCCGCGGTTTTCGATGTAGTACAAGTCATACTCGATGGCTTCGTGGATGATGAACTTGCGATCGCCGCTCAGTTGCCAGAGTCCGGTCAAACCCTGAGGCACGGACAGCCGGCGACGCTCAAGCGGGGTGTAGGTTTCGGTGATATAGGGCATCTCTGGACGAGGCCCGACGAGGGACATATCGCCGGTGAGGACGTTGAGCAATTGGGGGAGCTCATCGAGACTGGTTTTTCTGAGGAACCTTCCTACCGGAGTGATGCGGCGATCTTGTGTGCTTTCGGGAGAGCGTCCATATTTTGGAGTGTCCACGTACATGCTGCGAAATTTAAGCATGACGAACGGTTTGCCGGACTGCCCGGAGCGCTGGTGGCGAAAGAAGACGGGACCCCGGGAAGTTGTTTTTACCATGACAGCCACGATCAACCACATGGGGAGGGACAGCAGCAGGAGGAGAGAAGACAGCAGCAAGTCAGTGCAGCGCTTGAAAGCGATGTAAGGGAGCGGGTGCTCCTCGTCGGCATCAAGAGTGGTCACCATGAGGCCGTCAATCATCCGCACCGAAGTGCTGTGCTCAGCGAAATAAGGATGGCCTGCACCCACCAGCGAGACCCTGACCCCGGCTGCGGTGGCCAGAGCGAGTAGTTCATTCATACGTGGTTGCGAAACTGTGGGGGGAACGAAGATGTCCTCAACGTCGAGCGAGCGCAAGAGAGATTCCGAGAGGGGCTGGTTAATGACCGGCGCGTGGTGTTTGAGGTTGTAATCATGACTATAGATGACACGGCGATTGTCAAAGCCGCTTTCATCGAGAAAGCCGACCGGGACCTGGCCCAGGTGTGGAGAATGCAGCAGGTAAGAGAACAGGCGCCGCATTTCGCGAGTGGTACCGCACATGAGTACCCTGCGCTGACGGGCTATCAACGAACTCCAATCACGTATCAGTCTGCTGGTTGAGTATTTTTGTATGACCAGGAGCATGGTGGCCAATGCCCAAAAGTAGATAAGCAGTAAGCGCGGCATTTCCGCCTTGGTGAAGTAATTACCGACGGAGAGGAGAGTTAGGCAGTAGAGGGATACTCTCAGGATGCGCGCGGTGTCTGCTACCTGCAGCAGGGTTGCGCGTTGGGTGTATAGATGATGGGCTTGAGCGAGAATCACGAAGACCGCGCCGTACTTTAGGGAGATTCCCGCCCAGAGCAGCCATGCGTCGCGACCGTCGAGGGGTCGATGCAGTTCATAGAGCAGGATGCCGGCGATACAGGCCAGGCCGATGCAACCGAAATCGAGCAACGCGGGAATTGTCACCCCCATCGCGCTCCTTAGAATGACGTAGGGCCGGGCAAGAGCTGAGGATGATGGAAACGCAATCTGCTCAGAACCTGGTAACGAAAAATCGGACGCCATGGGTACCGCCTTTGGTTTCAGTGAGAGGTTCGATCGACTGCCTGCCTGGGCGTAAGTTCGCTCCCTCAGCTACTCACTAGCATGGAGCAGCCGAGGCTATCCTCGTAAGTTTGCTAACTCTACTTGTAGTTACAAATGCAAGCCATAGTTATGCTGATCATCTGCACGGGGTCGAGGTCTTCATTTACATGGTGCAGAGAAGATCGCTTTCGGTGACAGAAACAAACGGTGACAGAAGATATTGTGGAAATCAACCTTAGTTTGACAGCGGCTGCAATTAGCAATGAACACTGTGCTGATTTAGAACCAGGTTGGTGTCTTATTCTGCAACGTTTTGATTACCTCTCCACCTCGCTTCGCTCCGGTCGAAAATCAAACTGCAACCTTCTCCAGACTTTGAGTGGGTGGCCCAGGTCTCGCTCTTGAGACCTGGGTTTGTTCTCATAAATGGGTCCTAGCCGGAACACCCAGGTCTCAAAAGCGAGACCCACTCAATATTCGACCGCGCCATTTTCATCTTTTTAGGTTTGCAGAAGGGCCCGTCGACAGGTGGTCGGAATCAGCAGCGCGAAGGATGGAGCACTGGTGTAGCGGTTATGGGAGTTTGATTTCTGGGCGAACATGGGGCAGTGTTTTGCGGGTTCCGGGGGAGAGACAGATATGATATGGGCATGCTCTTGATGAAGGGTTCCAAATGAGGCGCAGCTCCCTGATCACAGCGGCAATTCTGCTCTTGGCTGCCGGTGCGAACGGGCAGAGCGTGCAGCAGAAGGCGGCGGGGAAGACCTTGGCGCGGAAAGCGCAGGCCGATTGCGATGCACAGACTGCCAGGATCGGTAGAACATTTACCGCGGTAATTAAGGAAACGCGGGTGTATTCCGTTTTTTATTCGCCCCGATACTCCAAGTGCCTGGCAGCGGTCTACCTTCCTATTAATAAGGAACTCATCGCGGCCAGCGTGATTAATCTGGACACCACGGGCGGCACACAGCATATCGTTTGGGAAAACCTGTTTGCGAAGCCGTTCGATGCCATTTCTGAGCTCGATCGCCAGATCGATAAGCTAAGCAAATGAAAAAAGCCGTCCTTCTGGCGGCGCTGCTGGTGGGTATCGTCTGGAACCTGCGCCTGGCAATTGCCGACCTCGCGGCCCGCCGGAATAGTCCGGATGGGACCCGTTTGGCCATGCGATGGATGCCCGGGAACGGAGCCTACGCCGCGCAACTGGCCGATGAGCTCTATGCCAGCGATCCGGTGGGGGCGAAGTCTCTGCTGCAGAAGGCGGTGCGACTGAACCGCTTTGACGCGGCTAGCTGGATCCAGCTGGGGCTCTTATGTGAGTCCAGAAACGATCTTCCCCAAGCTGAAGAATCGTTGTTGCAGGCAGCCCGCGTGGATTCCACCTTTCTCCCCAGCTGGTCATTGGCAAACTTCTATTTTCGGCACGAGCAAGCCGATCGCTTCTGGAATTGGGCGCAAAAGGCGGCGCAAATGGCTCCGGACGACGCCACCCCCTTGTTCCGCCTGGCGTGGTACGCCAATCCGAACGCTGTGGAGATCGAAAACCGGCTGCAAATGAAAAGGCCGGCGGTCGAGGTCCAGTTCGTAAATTTTCTGATTACCCAGGGGGATCCGCCGGCAGTGTCGCAGGCCGCGTCGCATTTGCTGGCGTCAGGCGCTGGGGACAGCACAGAGGTGCTTCTGAGTGCGTGCGACTGGTTGCTGGCGCAAAAGAGACCCGACCTGGCTTTGGGGCTATGGAACGGCCTCGCCTCACGGATTTCTTACCCTGCACCCGGGGGTGGTTCGCTGGTGACCAACGGCAGCTTTAGCAAGCCGCCCACGTCTCACGGATTCGATTGGCATCTTTTGACGGTAAACGGGGTGAGTTCCTATCTGAACGCTGACCCGAATGCGCTGGGCTTTGAATTTTCCGGGCAGGAGCCGGATGGTTTTACACTCATGACGCAGACGGTTCCGGTTAAACCGGGGAAAGGCTACACCCTGGCGATTGATTACCGAACCAGCGATATTGCACCCGGCAGCGGTCTCTCGTGGGCGGTGAGCGATGAGCACACGGGCGCCGTGCTGGCACGGACGGCGAACCTGGCGGCAGAACAAGGGGGCCCAGCGTATGCGTGCTTCACCGCCCCGGATGGGGCCGCATTTATCCGCTTGTCGCTCGACTACCAGCGGCAGCCGGGCACGGTACGGGTGGAGGGAAAGCTTGCGCTGAGGGAAGTGCGGCTTTCTGCCGGCGATTGCCCGGCTCAGAAAAACTCCGCTTCCGGGGCTGCTTCCGACGGGTTCTGAGACTACACTCAAGAGCAGCGAATGAAGGGTATTGATCGTCTCCCCCGGCAGATCAATGGATGACAGAGGGAACCGTGAGGCGTATAAAAGCGCCAAAGGGCCAGGCTAGACATCTTCGCGCATTTGTCATGACGCAAAGCAAAATCATTCTCGGATTTTTTTCCTGGCTTTTGCTGGCCGGGTGCGTTTATGGGCAGCAGACTGAGCGGGCCATTTCCGCGGGGTCTAGTTTTGATTACACCTACTCCAACTTGCCCACCCAGCCGGTTGGGCCCGATGACCTGCTTGCGGTCTCGGTCTACGACTCGCCGGAGCTGACGCGCACGGTACGGGTGGATGCCGACGGCAATATCCGCCTGCCTATGCTCAAGGATCCGATCCAGGTGCAGGGCATGGTTCCGTCGCAGCTGGAATCCGCAATCGCCAAATCTTTGACCAAGGGTAAGGTGCTGGTCGATCCCATTGTGACGGTCACCATCGTCGAGTATCAGAGCCGGCCGGTGAACGTGGTCGGGGCGGTCAAGAATCCGTTGGTGTTTCAGGCGACCCGGCCGATTCCGCTGCTGGATGCGATCGCCCGCGCGGGAGGTTTGAGAGAGGACGCAGGCTCCGATATTGTCGTGAGCCAGCAGGTGGTGCGGGATGGAAAGCCGGCCAGGACCACCGAAACCATACCCGTCAGGAAACTGATCGACCACGCAGATCCCAGCCTCAACATCATGCTGCACGGCGGGGAGGAAGTTCTGGTTCCCGAGGCGCTGAAGATTTACGTGGTGGGCAACGTCAAGAAACCGGGAGCTTACCCGATCAAGAATGACGAAGAGACCACGATTTTGCAGCTGCTGGCGCTCTCCGAAGGCCTGGCGCCGTACTCCGCCAAGGTGGCGTACGTGTATCGCCGCGCGCCGGGGGGCACCAAGACCGAGGTACCGATCGAATTGGCGAAGATCATGAAGCGCAAGTCGCCGGACGTGCCGCTGCAGGCGAACGACATCCTATACATCCCTGACAATAAGGGCCAACGTCTTACCGCACAAACAATCGATCGGCTCGCTGGGCTGGGGACGGCGACCGCTACCGACCTCATCATCTGGCACTAAGACTGGCCTCATGCGCAAAGAAGAAATCGCGATCCCTGGCGAAAGCACAAACGAGAGCACCAACGGGTTCGAGCCTCGCCAGCTCGCGCCGCGTATCGCTCTCCCGGCGCTCGAAAAGGAACCGGCTCTCAACGGGCCTTCGCTTTCCCAGTATCTATGGGTGGTTAAGCGTCACCGCTGGAAGCTGCTCGCCTTTGTAATTTTTTCCGTAATTGCCACGGTGATTGTTTCGAAACGCCTGACCCCGCTCTATGAGTCGACGGCGGTCATCGATATCGACCGTCAAACCCCAGCCGCGGTTCTTGGCAACGAGAGCACGTCCGCGGTCAACTCGGCGGACGCGGAGAACTACCTCACCACGCAGGAGCAAATCGTCACCTCGGATGCGGTTCTGCGCCCGGTGGTCGAGAAGTATCATCTGATGACCCCGGCTTTGCGCAAGCTGGCGAACGACAAGATTCTCTCTTCACGACTCAGGGATGCTCCGATCCAATTGCCGGGCCTGAAGGTCACCCGTCCCCTGCACACTTTTCTGTTGTTGATCAGCTACCGCTCCCCGGATCCGCAGCTTTCCGCCGATATCGTCAACGAGATCGCCAAGAGCTACATCCGCCATACGTATGACATTCGCTTCCAGGCGGCTTCCCAGATGACGGGATATATGGAGAAGCAGCTGGAAGAATTGAAGGCCAAGATGGAGCGTTCGGCGGGCGCGTTGGCGAATCTCGAGAAGGATCTCGATGTCATCAACCCGGAGGAAAAGACCAACGTATTTTCTGCCCGTTTGCTGCATCTGGATAACGATCTCACCGCGGCTGAGGTGGACCGGGCGGGCAAGGAAGCGGCGTACAACGCGGTCAAGAACGGTTCGCTGCCGGCAGCGGAAGCCTCCGATCAGGGGGAACAGCTTCGCGCCCTGGAAGTTAAGTTGAACGAGGCGACGGAGAGGTTCGCAGACGTAAAGACGCAGTTTGGTTCTTCCCATCCCGTATACAAGAAGGCGGCCAGCCAGGTAAGCGAGTTGCAAATTGAGATCGACGGTCTGCGGCGGCAGATTGTGGAGCGGGTGGACATCAACTACAAGCAGGCGTTAAACCGGGAAAGCCTTTTGCGGCGGGACATGACCCAGGCCAAGGGCGAATTCGACCAGATGAACGCGCGGTCTTTTGAGTACAAGGCACTCAAGCAGGAAGCGGACACCGATAAGGCGCTTTACGAGGAGCTCATCCGCAAGATTCGGGAGGCGGGCATTAATGCCAGCTTCGAATCCAATTCGATCAGGTTGGCGGACGTTGCTCGTCCTGCACTCTATCCATCTTTCCCCAAGACCCGGCTCAATGCGTTGCTAGCGTTATTGGGCTCTACCATTATCGGGCTGAGCATCATCTTTCTAATGGATGCCCTGGACACGACGGTGGTGGACAGCGAGCACCTGCAACGGGAGTTGCGCGTTCCTCTGCTTCCTTCCCTTCCTGTGGGTCGATTCACCGCCGGAACGTTGCCTATGCAGGTGTTGCCCGCAGACACGGACGCGAGGTTCAACGGAGCCTCGGCCAAAGAGACCCTGGCGTCGCCGAACGCTGCTTTTGATGAAGCGATTCGTACGTTGAGAAGCTCAATTTTGCTTTCCGCTGGTCA
>Ga0302177_10001735_pt1 | contig 15585 bp, 10 predicted proteins | sample I_Palsa_E1_2_FD_198780 | JGI IMG/M metagenome (GOLD analysis project Ga0302177, IMG submission 198780) | Peat permafrost microbial communities from Stordalen Mire near Abisko, Sweden - I_Palsa_E1_2 | ecosystem: Environmental > Terrestrial > Soil > Palsa > Peat permafrost | place: Sweden... | reverse complement strand
CAGGTTGCGATGGCTGGCTGGCGCCGGCCGTCGTGACCGGGTCGGCGCCGGCCGGCGCGGCCAGGCCTACGGATATGACGGCTCCAGCTGCACCGACGAGGACTTTTCCGATCACCAGAGATCCGCGTCGCCGATTGATATCAGAAATAACGTTCATGGCACACCCTTTGCCTGATCCCGGTTGGTGGGATCCCTTCGCTGACCTCAGCGGGTGAGTTATGCGGTCGATATCCATTTCTATTGCCTCCCATCATATTTCGCGTTTTGCCACTGTGGAGGCTGAGATTGACTGCTTTGATCGCTCAGCGCCCGCGGCAGCCTGCTCGTTAGCCCCTGGGGCAGACCCGATAAGGGACAGCCCGGCAAGCGCGGTGATGGCCGCCAACAGGACAATGGCAATAACGTGCCAAAACAGCTGCCCGCCGTAGAAGCCTTCAGGTTGATAGCTCAATGACGGCTGCCGCGAAGGTGTTTCGCACGGGTAGCTCTTCATGGCTCTCAGCTTCGCGCCGCAAGCACGAAAAGTCGTCGCCGCTAACGCCCATTGCCCATGCCGGTTAGCGGCAGTTAGCGGTTACCAGCTAGCTGCAATGAGCCCCGGCACGGCGAACAAACTCGCATCGCAAAGGACGGCGTAAGTTGTTGGAAGGAAATAGTTTTTTGAGGCGCCCGACGATTGACAGGTCTACTTCAGTGACCGAAACGCGATGGTGCCCAGACGACGTCTACGAGGAGCCACCACCGTTTTAACTACCGCGGTCGCTGTCGGGGTTGCAGATCCGGATTGGAATAAGAATCCGTAATCTGCGGCAATCCATCGCCGGCCGTGTTGATATCGGTACATGCGTGTATTGGGGTTGATGCGCGGTGTCGGCCGGGCCCTTGTCATAGTCAGCACGGTGCTCGGTGGCGCGATGCTAAGCGCTGGTGCGGCGAGCGCCGACGGCCCGGTCCACGTACGAAGCCGATTGGGCGATGCTTGTCTGGACGCCCCGAGCTGGATCGGGGACGTTCCGGTGGTGATCAACACCTGCAACGATTCGGATTTCCAGCGCTGGAATCTCAATGCCCAGCAGCTCGAGAACGTGGCCTTCCCTGGAAAATGCCTGACACCGCAGGACAAGAGTTCGGTATTGCACCTCGAAATGTGCAGGGGTGCGATGGTCCAACGTTGGAATTTCCAGCCCGACGGCCAGGTCAAGAATGATGTTGGTAACTGCCTCACCGCCTTCGGCGGCCCTGCTCCTGGGACCAGGGTCTCTGGTCGCTGGTGCAACGGCGATCCGGGCCAAGGGTGGGATAGCGCTCCTTGACCGGCGTGGTGTGCGCCGCCACATATTTGGCGTATCCGAGTTGTTGGAACCACTAGTGACCGCAAGAGCGGCCTTCGCGACGATGAGGTGATCACTTCCGACAAGACGATGGGAGGTCGTGATGGCCGCGACCGTTCTGCAGGTAGGTGAAATTCCGCCGCCGCTCGCCGAGGCGCTGACCGCGAAGTACGACGCTCTGGTGCTGCCGATCGATGCGGGGCGTGAGGATTTCCTCGCCGAGCATGGTGCTTCGGTCAGAGCGATTGTCGACGCCGGCCGAGCGCCCATCGACGCAAAACTGATGGAGGCATTGCCCAATCTCGGTGCGATCATTCATTGGCTAGACGGCTACGAGACGATCGACATTGATGCCGCACGTCGGCTGGGTATCGGCGTGAGCAATACGGCCGACGCGCTCACGGACGCCGTGGCCGATGCGGCAGTTGGGTTGATACTCATGACGGTCCGCAGCTTCGGCGCCGCAGAGCGCTACGCGCGCGCCGGCCGCTGGTCGGCCGAGGGACCATATCCATTGGCGAGGGACGTGACTGGATCGCGCGTGGGGATCCTTGGTCTGGGGCACATCGGTTCAGCGATAGCCCACCGACTCGCCGGATTCAATTGTGCCATCAGCTATCACAACCGCCGTGAGCTGCCCAATTCGGGTTACCCGTACGCGCCGTCAGCGGTGGACCTCGCGAAATCCGTTGAGGTGCTGGTGGTGGCGGCCGCCGGCGGCAAAGACGCGCCGCCCCTGGTCTGCCGCGACGTGCTGGAAGCACTCGGCCCGGACGGTTACCTGATCAACATCGCCCGGGGCAGCGTTGTGGACGAGGCGGCTCTCGTGGAGCTGTTGGCTCGCGGGCGGCTCGCCGGGGCCGGGCTCGACGTAGTTACCCACGAACCGGATGTGCCGCAACAGCTCCGGGAGATGGACAACGTCGTTGTGCTGCCGCACGTGGGCAGCGCGACGGCGCGCACCCGCGCCGCGATGACCGCGCTGACTCTGCGCAATCTTGACGCGTACCTAACACACGGCACTCGCACTACCCCGGTGGTTGCGCCGACGCGTTAACCCGTCGCGACCGACGATCGGCGGCGCCGGGATAATCTAATTGGCGACGGTCGGCCCGCCCTAAGCCGAAGATCAGAGACAACATTCCCGCCACAAAACCCATAATTCCGATGACAACAAAGATATCGGCCATGACACAAGCTTTGCGCGTTACCTGGCCGTAACACGAAAACACTCCGCGGCTCGACGGTGAAGAATCGGTGAACGTTGATAGCGGTGCCGAAACTGATCTGCGCGATAACCGGCCGCCGCAGCCGAGGTCAGAGCGTTTCGCGAGCGCCAGCGCTGCCGAATCAACCGTCTCCTGACGCAGCTACCCGGCGTTTTTTCCGCGGTGAGCGTAATCCTCGGATCACCATGTGCGGACCCGGTGGCGCCGGTCCACAATGAGGCCGAAGACTTTTGGCCCCCACGCCGAGGAGTGGCAGTGAGCGATCTCATCCGTCCCCAGCTGGCGACGATCGATGGACTTTCGGTGCGTTTCGCTGAGAGTGGCGACGGCGATCAGGATGCGATCCTGTTGAGCCCCTGGCCCGAGAGCGTGTATGCCTTTGAGCCCGCTTGGCAACACCTCGCCACCCACGCGCACGTGCTGGCCGTCGACCCGCCGGGGTTCGGCAAGTCGGACTACCGCGAATCCCTGATGAATCCGAAGGCAATGGGCGACTTCATTATTCGCATAGCTGATACCTTCGGGTTCGACAATCCCCATATCGTCGGTCCCGATATTGGCACCTCGTCATCCCTGTTTGCGGCTGCAGCACAGCCAGGCCGGTTCCGTACCGTGGTGGTCGGGAGCGGAGGGGCCGCAGTGCCGCTGGAGTTGACCGGAGTCTTGAAGGACTGGGTGGAAGCCACCGATCTGGAGCCCTACCGGCAGCTGGGCGGCCGCAAGATCGTCGAACTCGCGCTGAGCACGATCGATGGGTACATCCCCACCGCCGAGATCCGCGAGGACTACATGTCCGGCTATGAGGGCGACCGCTTCGCCAGGACGATCCCGTACGCCCAGAGCTACCGCGAGTACCTGCCGCAACTGGCAGACCTGCTCGCAGGCATTGAGACACCCGTTCGCATCGTCGCCGGCGCCGACGACCAAGTCGTGCCGCCGGTGAACGCCGAGTTCCTGCAGCACCGTCTCCCCAACAGCCGAGTCGACTTGATTCCCGGGGCGGGTCACTTCTGTTGGGAGGAAAAGCCCGCCGAGTACGCCGCGCTGGTTGCCGACTGGTGGGCGAACCCCAAGGCTGCTTAGTCGGCCCTCCGCGACGCCGGGAACAAACTGGATCGGATCAAGGTTGAGCGCATCAAGCTTAACTTTGGAGGAATGATGGCTGAAGCCAAATCAGTGCCGGTGTTGTTCGTCAGCGATCCGATCGTGCTGCCCGGAATGGTGGTGCCGATCGCCCTGGATGACGCCGCTCGCGCGGCCGTCGACGCTGCGCGCGCCACCGAGTCCGGCACATTGCTGATCGCGCCCCGGCTTGAGGACCGCTACCCGTCCTACGGCGTGCTCGCGACGATCGTGCAGGTCGGCCGGATACCCGGCGGCGGGACCGCGGCGGTCGTGCGTGGTGAGCGGCGGGCCCACATCGGCGCCGGCGCCAGCGGGCCGGGGGCTGCGCTGTGGGTCGAGGTGACCGAGGTCGCCGATACCGAACCTGGTGACGACATCCGCCAGCTCGCAGGCGAATACAAGAAGTTGCTGCTGGCGATGCTGCAGCGCCGCGAGGCGTGGGAGCTCGTCGACGTGGTCAACAAGCTGACCGACCCCTCGGCCCTGGCTGACATGGCCGGTTATGCGTCGTATCTGACCGACGTGCAGAAGCGCCAGCTGCTGGAGACCGAAGACGTCGCCGAACGGCTGACCGCGCTGATCGACTGGACCGGCGACCAACTGGCCGAAGTCGAGGTCAACGACAAGATCGCCGAAGACGTCCGCGAGGGCATGGAAAAGCAGCAGAAGGAATTCCTGTTGCGCCAGCAGCTGGCCGCGATCCGGAAGGAGCTCGGCGAGGGCGAGCCCGAAGGATCCGATGACTACCGGGCCCGCGTCGAGGCGGCCGACCTGCCGGACAAGGTCCGCGAGGCTGCGCTGCGCGAGGTCGGGAAGCTGGAACGCTCCAGCGACCAGAGCCCCGAAGGCGGCTGGATCCGCACCTGGCTGGACACCGTGCTCGACCTGCCGTGGAACACCCGGACCGAGGACTCGACCGACCTCAAGGCCGCTCGCGAGATTCTCGACGCCGATCACCACGGGCTGGACGATGTCAAGGACCGCATCGTCGAGTACTTGGCGGTGCGAGCCCGGCGCGCACAGCGCGGCCTGCAGGTTGTCGGCGGTCGCGGGTCCGGTGCGGTGATGGTGCTGGCCGGCCCGCCTGGTGTCGGTAAGACGTCCCTGGGTGAGAGCGTTGCCCGAGCGTTGGGCCGCAAGTTCGTCCGCGTCGCACTCGGTGGTGTGCGCGACGAGGCCGAGATCCGCGGCCACCGTCGCACCTACGTCGGCGCGCTGCCGGGCCGGATCGTTCGTGCCATCGGCGAAGCCCAATCGATGAATCCCGTTGTGCTGCTTGACGAGATCGACAAGGTCGGCTCGGACTTCCGTGGTGACCCGAGTGCGGCGCTGCTGGAGGTCCTTGACCCCGCGCAGAACCACACCTTCCGGGACCACTACCTGGACCTGGATCTGGACCTGTCCGATGTGGTGTTCCTGGCGACCGCGAACGTCATCGAGAACATCCCGTCCGCGCTGCTGGACCGGATGGAGCTGGTGCAGATCGACGGGTACACCGAGGACGACAAAGTTGCCATCGCGCGGGACTTCCTGCTGCCGCGGCAGCGCGACCGTGCCGGCCTGACAGATGACGAAGTCGCCGTGACCGAGGCGGCGCTGCGCAAGATCGCTGCCGACTACACCCGCGAGCCGGGCATGCGGCAGTTCGAACGGCTGCTAGCCAAGGCGCTGCGCAAGGTGACCACGAAGATCGCTGAGGATCCGATGACGATCGACGAGCCGGATCTGGTGGATTACCTTGGCCGCCCGCGCTTCACCCCTGAATCGGCCGAACGCACAGCGGTGCCCGGTGTGGCGACCGGCTTGGCCGTGACCGGGCTGGGTGGTGACGTGCTCTACATCGAAGCGGGCGCCAACGACGGCGAACCGGGTCTGCAGCTGACCGGTCAGCTGGGTGACGTGATGAAGGAGTCCGCGCAGATCGCCCTGTCGTATGTGCGTTCGCACGCCGCGGAATTGGGCGTCGACCCCGCCACGCTGGACCGGCGGATTCACGTGCACGTCCCCGCCGGCGCCGTCCCGAAGGATGGCCCGTCAGCTGGTGTCACGATGGTGACCGCACTGGTGTCGATGGCCACCGGGCGACAGGTCCGTGCCGATGTCGGCATGACCGGCGAGGTGACGCTGAACGGCCGGGTGCTGCCGATCGGTGGCGTCAAGCAGAAGCTGCTCGCCGCGCAACGGGCCGGGCTCTCGACGGTGTTCATCCCGCAGCGCAACGAACCCGACCTGGACGATGTGCCCGCCGAGGTGCTCGAGGCGTTGGACGTCAAACCGATGACCGACGTCGCCGAAATCGTCGCCCAGGCACTGGAGCCTGCGTCGCAAGCGGTGACCGCTGCTGCCTGATGTCGGATAGCCTGCGGGCATGAGCGACCTACAACAGCTCAAGCGGCGCAGCGACTTGCTGACGATCCGGGTCGCCCTGGACTGAGACTGACTTTCCATGGCCTATGACACCGACCTTGCCGATCGCATTCGCGAGCTGCTTGGCCCGCTGCGCGGCGTCGACGAGAAGCGGATGTTCGGCGGCCTGGCGTTCCTGATCAACGGCAACATGTCCGTGGCCGTCAGCGGGCAGGGCGGTCTGATGGTGCGGGTACCGCCGGAGGACACCGAAAAACTCCTGGGACGAGCCAATGTCAACCCGATGGTGATGGCCGGCCGCGAAGTCCGCGGGTGGATCCGCGTCGATGCCGACGGCGTCAAGACCAAACGGCAATTGACGGACTGGGTGACCCGTGGCGTCGATCATGCGCGGAGTCTTCCGCGCAAGTAAGTACGACGTTTGCGAACCCCAACTACGGGTACGCCGTACCACATGGTCAGGGACTCGAAAACCTTTGTCATCGTCGGCGGCGGACTGGGCGGAGCCAAGGCCGCCGAAGCGTTGCGCGAGAAAGGCTTCGACGGAAAAGTCGTGCTGCTCGCGGACGAGGAATATCTGCCCTACGAGCGACCGCCGCTGTCCAAAGAGTTCCTCGCGGGCAAGAAATCGCTCAGCGATTTCACCGTCCACGACTCAGAGTGGTACCGGGACAACAAGATCGACCTACGGGTCGGTACGGAGGCGTTGGGGATAGACCGGAAGGCTCACACTGTGGCTCTGGCCGACGACACCGATCTTCGATACGACAAGCTGCTGCTGGCCACCGGCTCACGGGCGAGGTGGTTGTCGATTCCGGGTTCTGATTCCACCGGCGTCCATCATTTGCGCAAATTCGGCGACGCGGAGAACCTGGATACCGCTCTCAAAGATGGCACTTCGCTGGCAATCGTCGGGGCCGGTTGGATCGGGCTGGAGGTCGCGGCAAGTGCCCGCGAACGCGGTGTCGACGTCACCGTGGTCGAGACCGCCAAGGCGCCGCTGATCGGCGCCGTCGGTGAGCAAGTCGGCGGCGTGTTCGCCAAGCTGCATCGCGACCACGGTGTCGATCTGCGTCTGGAGACCGAAGTCAACGAGATCACCACTGACGACGGCAAAGCCACCGGTCTGCGATTGGGCGATGGATCGACTGTCACCGCCGACCGTGTGCTGATCGCCGTCGGGGCGCAGCCCAACATCGAACTGGCCGACGACGCCGGCCTGTCGACAGGCGACGGCGGCGTGCTCGTCGACGCCTCGCTGTGCACCAGCGACCCCGACATCTATGCCGTGGGCGACATCGCCGCGGCCGAGCATCCACTGTTCGATGAAAGGATCCGGACCGAACACTGGGCCAACGCGCTCAAGCAGCCCGCCGTCGCGGTGGCCGGCATGCTCGGTGAGCCCGGTGAGTACGCCGAGCTGCCGTACTTCTTCAGCGACCAATACGACCTGGGTATGGAATACGCCGGCCACGCGCCGAACTCCGACCGGGTCGTGTTTCGCGGTGACGTCGACAGCCTGGAATTCGTAGCGTTCTGGCTCGACGCCGACAACCACGTGCTGGCGGGAATGAACGTCAATGTCTGGGATGTGCTCGACGACATCAAGAACCTGATCCGTAAGAAGACCGCCGTCGACCTCAATAAATTGATCGATCCGCAGGCCTCGCTGGGAGACCAGATCAGCGGATCGTGATGACGTCGGGCAGGCGTTGCCCTTGAAAGCGTTCCCGCTCGGCGCGCCGACGTTTGATGCGCAGCCGTGCGTCGGAGGGAATCGTGACCGCTTCATCGCAGGTGAGGTAGAACAGCTCGCCCGCGACGTCGATGAGTTCCGCGTCAGCATAACGAGAACCCATCTCTCGCAGAGTCATTCGCAGTTCATGGGTGAAGCGGATTGTCGTGTCGTAAGCCATTTCTCTCGAAGCCCGGGCACTGGCCGCCATCCGTTCGGACAGCGTCGCCTCTGACCCGGCGGGTGACATCGGATGAGGAAGGTCGGTCGCGGTACGCCCGGCGGCGGCCAGCAACGTCGCCGGATCGTCTCCGAACATCAGGTTGGCCAACTCGACCTCGCCCGCACCACGGTGCCCGATTCGGCTGACCGCGGATGCGAACGCCGCACCGATGGTGGCCGACTGAGCGCCGACGCCGTCGAGGTCTCGTTGCAGAGCCAGCGCGCACAGCTGTTCATCGTTACGAATCAGCGCCGCCAATGACGAGGTCTCAGCCGCGATGACATCGCTTTGCAGCAATGCGCCTATCCCGGAGACGGCAACCTGCAGCCCAGCGCGCCCCACCGTCGCTGCGGTGATCGCGCTGTCGATCAGCCACCGTCCCGAGATACCCCAACCCTGATGAATCCTGTCCCGCAGCAGCCGGATCCGCACCTGCAGTTGGGCATCCGACAGCGAAATCAATTGCGCTGCATCGAGATGTTCGGCCGTCGCGGCCTCGACGTACTCGTGGGTGTCGGACTTCAGGTGTCGCAACAATGCCAAAGCCCGTTTGATCACCACTGCCTTGGCGGCCGGACCGAGCAGCCCGCCGGTCAGCGGCGGACGTCCCATCGGCAACAACGAATCGACACGTGAGTCGCCCAACGACGCACGCAAGATGTCGTCGACATCCCAACCGGGGAGCTGCTCCGCGGCGATGACGCTCGCCGAAACGCCAACGTAGGGACGGTGACCGAACACAGCGATCGCCCTGCTCCCCCATTCCTCGGCGACCACATGGCCGACCGCCATGACGGTGCCGATCGCCCGCGCGGCGGCACGCAACCCACCGAGCTGGACGTCGAGCGTCATCGGCGTCAGCGGCCCGGGCAGCGTCTCGGCCAGTGGTGCCGCGCTGAACACCGGAAAGCGCGGGTCGGCGCGGTCGTCGAACTCGCCCTCCAGTCCATCCGGTGACGCCGACCGCAATACGGTGCCGTCCAGCGGTTCGGTTCGCACGCCGACCTCGACGGGTAGCGCCAGATGTTCGGGCACATCCGTGGCGCCCCTGACGCCGAGCCTGCGACCGGCCAACCCGCGCACAGTATCGACAACGGAATCATTTGCGGACCAGCCGAATTCGAATTGCCACGCTTCTTGGGCTGCGGCAAGGTCGAGTTCGGGGATCAGTTTGGGCCAGTTCGGCAGGCGGGCGAGCCGCGGGCGCTGGCCGGCAGATCGCAGTAATTGCTGTGCCGCGGCGAGGTCAGTGGTGTCCGGGCTGGCCAGATCAACCGTTCCGGTGCCATCGGTTGCCACCGCGAACACCAGGAAACGAATCAGGTCGTCGTAGTGCAGCAGCCGCAACTGGTCGGCCGACGCCTTCTCGTGCAACAGGCTGCCGATGGTCCGGCAGATCATCCAATCAAGCTGGCGGCCCATCGGCGGTGCTATCCGCACGACCAGGCTCGGAGCCCAGCCGCTGGAGACCAAAGTCTCGGCCTGTCGGTACAGCGTCGGCTGGCCGGCCGAGGCTGAGACGAAGATCAGCCGGGCGCCCGCACGCGCTGCCGCGTGGGCAACGCGCACCAACCCGTTGATCCCGGCGCTGCCGGGGACCGCCGTCTCGATTGGGGCAAGGTGGAGCACCACATCGGCGGCGCCGGCCAGCTGCTCCAGTACTGGGTCGCCGAGCGACGCGCAGACAAAGTCGACGTCGGGATGGAGGTTGAGGTGTGGATAGGCTGCGATGCCAGTGACCGCGTGCCCGGCGGCGATCAGCTGCCTGGCCATGGCACGTCCGAGCAGTCCGGTGACGCCGGTCAAGAAGATCCGCACGCCCGAGCACCTCCACGGCGTCTAGTCGATTGAAAAACAATAGTCGTGCGAGCCGAGTCCCGGTAGCTTTCAGCTAACCCTGATAACTCATTGCAATGTGGCGGTGCCGTCAGCCGCAACCGTGACCTTGGCGCCACCGATGTCATCGCCAACGGTGGCCGCGGCCGCTGCGGCGTCGGTGATCAACGCCAGCGTGCGACGGTCGTCGGGGGTGCGGACCGACAGAAAGGCCTTCTCGGGGCGGCCTTCCCGGTCGAACGGAGTCGTCCAGGCTTCGACGGTGCCCACGCCTTCCCACTGCACCGCCGCCGTCCGGGTCGGCTGTTGGTCAACCGCGGATTGCGTGTCCTCCCAACGGAACTCGGATGACGGCGGTTCGGTGCCGTAGACGCCGAAGCTGTGCTTTGTCAGGTAGCCGCCGTTCGCGGTGATCAGGCCCCGCTTGCCGGGGTTGGCCGCCAGCAGTTCGGCTATCGTCGCGATCGAGTGAGCGACGTAGTTGCTCCACGGCCCGCCGGCGAAGGTCAGCCCACCGGTCACCGTCAACGGCCGCGCCGGATCGTCAACCGGCAGACCGAGTTCGGCGGCTGCCACCTGCACGGCAGACGGAAAGCATGAGTACAGGTCGACGTAGTCCATGTCGTCGATGCCCAGGCCGGCCAATTCCAGCGCTCGCCTACCGGCGATGCGGATGGCCGGGGACCGGTGCAGTTCGTCGCGCTCACTGATCGCATAGGTGTCGTGAGCGTCAGTGCCCGCATACGGGTACACCCATCGATCGGCCGGGATTCCCAGGCGAGTCGCGCTTTCTACCGACGTCAGGATCAACGCGGCGGACTGGTCGACCATGTTGTTGGAGTTCATCAGCTTGGTGTACGGCCAGCTGATCATCCGGTTGTTGGGCCCGTCCTGCAAAATATCTTCTGCTGCAACAGGTTCACGAATCCATGCATGCGAATTCCGTACCGCCACTTCATTGAACCGCGCCCATAATGCACCGATCCGCTTGCGGTGCTCGTCGACCGGCTCCCCCGCGCTGATGCGTAGCGCCTGCTCGAACATCGGGTAGATGAACGCCGGGCGGTCCAGGCCGATGCGGTCTTCGGCCGCCCCGGCCATCTGGACATTCTCATCACTGCCTTCGGGCATCGGCACGGAGTCGTCCTGCTCGGTACTGCCAAGCCGTTGGCCGTTGGCGCGCAACCGCGTTCGCGTTCGCCACATCTCCGCGCCGGCCACCAACACGACGTTCGCGCGCCCCTCCTGGATGTCCACGCAGGCCCGATTGACCAACGTCTGCGGGACATTGCCGCCGATGCCGCTGTATCGGGTGCTGAAACGGTTGGCGCCGATCCGTTGGCCGAGCAGCAGGGCGGGGTCGCGGTAGTGCACCGACAACACGTTGACCACGCGGACCGAGTCCACGGCCTCGAGCACCCGCGCTTCGGCGGCTTCGCGGGCCGCCGACATCATCAGATCGATGGGCTCCGGGGTGTTCTCCGGCCCTTCCGCCTCGCGGTAGTTCACCTGGCCGTAGCCGACTAGCACCGGCGTTCTGGGGTTGACGGGCATGACGGAACCTTCCGCGGTTGGCGCCGGGCGAATGCTAGGCGGTTTCGGTGGATGCGAACAGCACTCGAGCGTCGATCAGTTGCTCGGTTTCCTCGCTGCTCATCCCGAGGACTTTGTGGCAGATTTCGCGGGTGTCTTGCCCGGGCAGCGGCGCCGGCCGCTGTGGTGCCTGCGGGATGTGCCGAAACGGCGCCGGGCCGGTCTCAGCCGGCAGCGGGTGATCGAACAGCGGATGACGCATGTCGCTGAACAGCTTTCGCTGCCGCAGCTGCGGGTCTTCCAGGACATCAGGCGGCCGGTTCATCGGACCGGCCGGGACGCCGGCATCCTGCAATGCCTCGGCGACTTGAGACGGCGTCCGACCGCGGGTCCACGCCGACACCTGCTCGAGCAGATCCCCCCGGTGCGCCACTCTCGCCTCGCCGGTCGCGAACCGCGCATCGTCGACCAGCTCGGGCAGACCGAAAACCGCACTGGCCGAACGCCAGTCGGTGTCGGTGCGGATCGAGATGACACACCATTCGTCGTCACCTGCGCACGGAAGAACTTCATGAAGGCTGGTGTCGTCGACCAACTCGGCATGGTCGCCGGTCCGTGCCGCGTCGGCGACGTAACGGGCATCGAGTTGATTGACGACGGCCTCAGCTTGCGAGACGTGCACGCGGGCTCCCGTGCCGGTTCGGTCGCGGTGGATCAGCGCGGCCAACGCGCCGATCGCTGTGATACGCCCGACCACGTGGTCGGGAAAGACCGTGGTCGCGTCGTAGAACCGGTGCCGAGAGTCGTCGGCCTGGTCCGGTGCACGGTGTTGGTCTGTCCACAGCTTGCTGACGCCGGCGGTGGCGCGAACCAGTGGTCCGTAGCCCATCCGGTTGCTCCACGGCCCGTTGTCGCCGAAGGCACTGCTTTCGGCGAGCACCAAGCGCTGATTCAGCGAACGCAGAGTGTCGTACGGAAACCCAAGGGCGGTAAGAGTTCCGGGCTTGAAGTTGGCAAACACCGCGTCGGCGTCGGCAACCAGTCGGCCGAAGACCCGCTTGCCGGCTTCATCGCGCAGATCCACGCCGAAGGCCAGATTGTTGCGATGCGTCCAGGCGAATGACTCACTCATGGCATCGCCGACCCGGGCCTGCCGCAATCCGTCCGGATAGGCCGCACTTTCGACCTTGATGACCTCAGCACCCAGATCGCCGAACAGCCGGCTGAGCTCGCCGCCGGCGACGATGATGCCCAGGTCGATGATGCGCAGCCCGTCGAACGGACGCGGGCCGGAACTGCCGGGGGCGGCGATCTGGGCCGGCTCGGCGAGCCAGCGAGTCTGGTGGTGGCCGGCGGTCGGAGCGGGAGTGCGGAAGCCGACGTGCTGACCATTGACGGCGTAATAGCCGGTCGGGATGCGGGTGCGCACGCCAGGGACGAGGTCGGCGTCGGCGACGGCGCCCACCGCCTGAAAATGGTCGGACGCCAGGATCTGCGTGGGATCCAGCACGGCGGATATCGCCACGCCGTGCGATTGGCCCTCAGATACCAGGGCTTTCATCGTCTGCCCGGCGAAAAGCTGCCGGACCAGCAGGCCGATCTGCGGCCACGCCGCGAACCGCGCAGCGATCACGTCGTACTTGGGGTCCTGGAAGTCTTCGGGCTCCCCCAGCCAGCGCCGCAGGCCGCGCCACTGTCGAGGCGACATCACGCACAGCCGGACGTAGCCGTCCTGGCACGGGTAGATCGGGTAGGCGTCCTGGTTCCTCGGGCGTCCGCGCCACCGATCCGGTCGGCGGATGCCCGCAGCGGCTTGGCCGTGCGCCCCGAATGCCGGATCGAGCGCCATCACGACAGCCTCGAACCGGGAAAAGTCAATGTAATCGCCTGTTCCACAACGCAATCGGTTGTAGTACGCGACTAGTGCGGCCCAGGTGGCCTGAACGGCGGCGGTGGCCGACGCGATACCGTCCGGCGGCGAGACCGGCGTCCCCGTGGTGGGACCCGACCGCGCCAACGACCCCGACAGCGCATACAGCACCAGATCGGTTGCCCGCCATGACGAACGGGGTCCCGTTCTGCCGAAATCGGTCACCGACATCGCCACCAGTTGCGGAAAACGATCCGCCAGGTCCTCACACGAGGTTCCGTATGCCGCGGCCTGGCCGGGAGTCCCGCTGTCGACGACGATGTCGGCGCCGCCGGCGAGTTCGATCAACCGCTCGCAGTCCTGCGGGTCGGATGGGTCGAGCACCGTGCTGCGCTTGTTCGCGTTGTGCAGTGCGAAGCGCACTCCGGTTCCGCCCAGCGTCGGGCGCCGGGTGCGTGACGGGCTGCCGTCCGGCGGCTCCACCTTCAGGACATCGGCGCCCAAGTCGGCCAACAGCCGGGTCACCGCGTCGCCGTCGTCGTCGGACAGATCGAGTACCCGCAGCGATGCGAGCAGGTCGTCAGCCGAGGTGGTCACCTCGGCCAGCGTAGTGCGCGGGTTTGCCACGTTTGGGTACCGGTGCGGCGGCAAGCGGTGACAGTCGCCACTACCCCCCGGCTGAAATCCGCAAAAACTATGCGACGCGTTGGCTACCGTTCAGCCATGGCGTCCCTGTTCAATCCCGCCGGCCTCGTCGACCTCGCGGAACAGACGGTGCGCGCGTACATCAAAGCCGCAAGTTGGGGCGAGCGTCAGGTCTTTGGACTCATCCGGTCCGGGATGCACGTGTCCACTTCGGCGGTGCCGGCGCTACCCCCGTCTGAGGCCGCGATAGAGGAGCGCTCGGATGACGACGCCGAGAGCCTTGACGCCAAGATGCACGGCTTGCTCGATCGCGCGGTCGGGCAGAACACGGCGTCGAGTCGGCAGGAGCTGTTCCACAAAGTTCTCGACCAGATCGTGCCCGACGAGGCGCGCATCATCAGCGCCCTGTCCGACGGCTCCGCGTCCCCGTTGCTGAACGTGTACGCGCGCACACGTGCGGGACTGGGGGTCGAGGTGGTGCTGGAAAACATGTCCCTGATCGGGAAGACCGCTAATCTCGCGCTTCCGCAATTGACCCCGATGTACGTCAGTCATCTCCTGTCACTGGGGCTGGTCGAGTCCGGTCCCGAGGACTCCGCCATGAAGGACGAGTACGAGATCCTCGCCGCCGACAGTGCGGTGCTTCAAGCCATCAAGACGGCCAGCCGCGGCCCGATCCCGGCGCGCATCGAGAAATACACGCTGCAGTTGTCCGGGCTTGGTCTGGAACTGTGGGCCGCGGCGAGCGTCCCACGGGAGCGGGAGTGACGTCTTCGGTCTTCGCGTGGGGGCAGGGCTGGGGTCAGATCACTTCCGACGTCAAGCTGAACTGGTTCATCTATTTGTCGATGCCGCTGGTTGCCGCGTTCGTCGGCTACACAACGAAACTCGTTGCGCTGCAGATGCTTTATCGGCCGATCGAGTTCGTGGGCATCGGGCCGTTCGGTTGGCAGGGCGTGGTTCCGCGCCGCGCCGGCAAGACCGCGGCGATGACCATCCAAATGCTCACCGACAAGCTGCTGCGACCCGAGGAGATCCTCGACAAGATCGACGCCAAGCGGGCCGTCGAGGAGCTTCGCGAGCCGCTGACCCGAACCGTCGACGAGATGGCTCGCGACCTCGCCGAACAGGTGCGCCCCGGGCTGTGGGACTCGATCCCGGAAGCCGGTCGTAAGGCTGTGCTGTCGCGCGTGCACGCGGCAGCCCCTGGGGTCATCGACAACCTGCTTTCGGAAATGAAGTCCGATTTGCCGCGGTTCGTCGATCTGCAATATCTCGCCATCACCACCCTGGTAAATAACAAGGCCCAGCTCAACGAGTTGATGAAGGGCATGGGTGGGGCGGCGATGAAGTTCATCCGCCGCAGCGGAATCTACTTCGGCTTAGCGATCGGCCTGGTGCAGATGGTTGCCTGGGGCCTGTTTCACAACCCGTGGATCATGCCCGGGTTCGGCTTCGTCACCGGTTTCGCCAGCGACTGGCTGGCCCTCAACCTGATCTTCATTCCCCGCGAGCCGAAGAAGCTCTTGGGCTTCATCCCGGTGCAGGGCGTGCTGCACGCGCAGCGCGACAACGTGACTCGCGACTACGCGCGCATTTTGGCTAACGACTTGTTCTCTGCCGATGTGCTGCTCGACGCGATCCTGCACGGCCCGACCGCCGAACGGCTCTTCGCAGCGATCGAGAAAGAC
>Ga0302177_10001725_pt1 | contig 15624 bp, 13 predicted proteins | sample I_Palsa_E1_2_FD_198780 | JGI IMG/M metagenome (GOLD analysis project Ga0302177, IMG submission 198780) | Peat permafrost microbial communities from Stordalen Mire near Abisko, Sweden - I_Palsa_E1_2 | ecosystem: Environmental > Terrestrial > Soil > Palsa > Peat permafrost | place: Sweden... | reverse complement strand
GGAGTCTTCTTCAAAGTCACCAAAGTCATCGAGCGCTAGCCATCACACCTCTTGACCGAAATCCTATTCCAGCCGTCCGAAGCGAGGACGACTGGGGATCTCCTGGGTGATTCTCCTGATTTGCAATTGGTTACCTGATCAGGTGGTTCCACACTGATCTCTACATAGATATTTCCCTGGCAAATGATAATGAACATATGAACTGGAAGCAGAGCAGTATCTCCGAGGTTCAAACCGCAGTACGCGGTGGAAAGCCCACTGCAACCGAGTTGGCGGAGCTTTGTTTCACTGAAATTGAAGCCCGGAATACGGTCATCAATGCTTATCTGGCGGTCAGCCGCGAGCGAGGGCTCGCGTCCGCTGCGGCCATTGATCAATTGGCTGCGCAGGGTAAGCCCCTGCCTTCGCTCGCCGGCGTTCCCATAGGAATCAAGGACGTGCTGGTGATGAAGGGTTCTCCGGCAACTGCCGGGTCTCGCATACTCGAGGGGTATCGACCGCCCTACGACGCTACCGTCGTGAAGCGTCTGGAAGCTGCAGGCGCGGTGCTGGTGGGAAAGCTTAACTGCGATGAGTTTGCGATGGGATCTTCGACTGAAAACTCCGGCTATGGCCCGGTACGGAACCCGGTCGCACTGGATCGAGTTCCAGGGGGTTCAAGCGGTGGTTCGGCGGCCGCGGTGGCTGCAGGCATGGCAGTCGCTACGCTCGGTAGCGATACAGGCGGGTCAATTCGCCAGCCGGCATCTTTCTGTGGCGTAGTGGGCTTGCTTCCCACTTACGGGCGCGTATCGCGCTACGGCTTGATCGCCTTCGCCTCGTCGCTGGACCGGGTCGGCCCCTTGACTCGAAGCGTGCGCGATGCGGCGGCCATGCTGGGGGTGATCGCCGGGTATGATCCTCTGGATTCCACCTCTGCGGAGCGGCCAGTGCCTGATTATGTGGGTGCTTTGGAGCAGCCGGTAGAGGGCTTGCGGGTCGGCGTTCCGGCGGAATATTTTAGCGACGGCCTGGACGCCGAAGTGCGCGCCGCGGTGGAGTCTGCGATCGAACGTTTGCGCGCGGCAGGATGTGTGATTCGACCCGTGTCGCTGCCCCACACCAGGTACGCTGTTCCGACCTATTATTTGCTGGCGACCGCCGAGGCCAGTTCCAACCTGGCCAGGTTTGATGGAGTGCGCTACGGTTTCCGAGCCAGCGATGCAAATACCCTGAATGCGATGTACCGGCAATCGCGAGACATCGGCTTCGGAGCCGAAGTCAAGCGGCGCATCCTGCTCGGAACCTATGCTCTGAGCGCGGGCTATTACGACGCCTACTATAAGAAAGCTCAGCAAGTGCGAACCCTGCTTACGCGGGACTTTCTCGCCGCATTCGAGCAAGTGGATGTTATGGTGACACCGGTTGCGCCAACGCCAGCATTCAAGCTGGGTGAAAAAACCGACGATCCGCTCTCTATGTACTTAGCTGACATCTACACGGTGACTGCTAGCTTGGCTGGTATTTGCGGCATATCTGTGCCCTGCGGGAAGTCGTCGCAGGGTTTGCCCATTGGGGCTCAGATCCTGGGCAAGCATTTTGATGAAGCGACCGTCTTACGCGCTGCCTTAGCGGTGGAGAACGTTTCTGCTTAAGACTCTCCGCTCAGCCAAGGCCTAACTCTCCACCTAGCCACAAAGCGATGGGTGAAGAATCTTAGGCCGAAGGCTGGTAGTAGCGTTCCTCTGGCGAGGCGCAGGAGAGGCAGAGGGTCTGCCCATCCCGGACCAGGAAGCGGTCGTAATTGATGCCTTCTCCGCATTCAGCACAAGCCACGCGCTGGCCCTTGTATCCGGGAAACTCCCGGGCGTCGAGTGTTACCTGAACCCACTGCTCGGCAAAGAGGTCTTGATCACTCAGCTCGCGGTAGGCGGCCATCTGTTGCTGGTTCTTGTTTTCCATTTCCGGGTGTAGTTGGCGAGCGAGGTCCTTGGAAGATTCTCGGGCGGCTATGCGAATCGCGCGATGAGTCTGGAGGTCCACGAACGTTGCCGCCATCTTGCCCCAGTCGCGAAACTTGAGCGCCCGTTTACCCAGCCGGCAACCGGTCACAACGCCAATGGCATCGGTGGCACAACGGTCGATTTCAACGAAGGTGACCAGGCGCTTGCGGTCGCGGCCACGCGGCTCTTCAATTTCCAGGCGCGCACACCCAAGCATTGCGAGACGAACGCCCAGTACCTGCCCTGCGCAGAGATGACCGTGAGCAACTTTGGCTTCTTCGAGCAGTTCATCGAGACTAAGCACGGTTGCCGACCATCCCTTAATGCTACTCTTTCGCCCCGACGATGATGTCTTGAAAGCCACCGTAATGGCTCTCTCGGCCGCACCATTGCCCGTACTTCAGTTCCTCAATTCTGATCGATTTCGCAGCATAAAGGCTGCGAATCTCAGCTTCGTCAAATGCCAGGGCGCCCTCAGGGTTCCCGGGATAGGCGGTCCAACAGTCTTTTAACTGGTGCACGAAGTTCAGGCTGCTCTTGCCCGCGCCGGTCAGCGCAACCGAATCTGGGTTGAGCAGAAAATACGTGATGAAACTTCGGCCGCCACGACGCAGGACGCGGCTGACCTCGGAAAAATAATTCCTCAGCGCATCCGGGAAGAGATGGGTAAAAACCGATGTGAGAAAAACAAAATCAAAGGAATTATCTTCGTAAGGAAATCTGAAATTCTCCGGACGGTACTTGCCTGACGGGCTGTAGAACTCATTGCGCAAGTCGACCAGCTCGAAGTGGAAATTGGGATAGCGACGGGTTATGTGTTCACTGCACCAGCGAACGCTCTTAACCGTGGGATCGAAGCCGTAGTATTCGCCGTGTGGGGAAAGATATCGGGTGAGCGGCAACGCCATTCTACCAATGCCACACCCGACGTCCAGGACTTTGTGCTCAGGACGCAGCTTCCCATATTTAATGAAGTAGCGCAGATGCTCTTCGCCGGTCGCAGTGAAATCTCCATCGCCTACAAAGCCCCGCAAACGACGTGGGGGAACATGGAGACCACGGGCTGAGTCGATGAGGTCGAGAATTGCTCCTTGAGAGTTTTTCAGTGCTCTTCGTACGGGCGGCGGTACCAGCCGTTTCAGTGTTGCCTGCATCGACGAATTATATCGTTAGCACAACACCATTAGTGACCGTTCGGTGGCGCAGGATTCTCGTCATTGCCGTCACCGTCCTCCACCAGCACGGCGGAGAGGCCAATCAGGCTGTAGCTGACTGTGGCAGCCCCCACCTGCTGAAAAGTAACCTGCAAGGGCTCACGTTGCCACAGAGCGGCGGCACATGCCGGCGGGTGGTCCACTCCTGGAGACCAGGTGGAAAGTTTCTTTGCGATCACCGGTTTGCGGCCTGAAATCTGGGCCACCACGGCATAAAGTTGCTTGCCGCTTGCCGTCAGTCCGCAATAAGCTGCATAATCCCGGAACCAGATGACATTTGAAACAGCCGGGTCATAATCCGGTAAATGCAAGGCGGTAATACTGCCTTTCACTCGATCGACCATAAGCCACGGTCCCCGCTGCCATATCCAATGTTCAGTCTTGTCACCGGGAAGGGAGTCATTGAGACGCAGAGCTCGGCGGATCACGAAGGTGCGATCGGTGATTGCGTGTGATTCCCCGTTGGTCCATTCCTTCAACTTGCCGTCCACCATCAGAGGACGAACGCGTAGCTGCTTTTCATCAGGCAATGCTCCCGCGGGGTCACCGGCTATCGAGTAAGGAACGTTTTTCGAAGAACCGAGAAACACGATGTGCGGCTTGCTGACCGCGCGCAGCAGATGCGTTCCCGCGATTGGCCAAAGTAATAGGAACAGCCCGAATCTGATCCCAATACGCATGCGGCCTCAGCTTAGAGCGGCGAGTGGGGAATTTCAAGTTAACAAACGCTTATCTTTTCTTGCACCAGAATCGCTGGCCAACCGAAATCCCAACGCTTGCCGCGCTGCCTCCCTCCAAATAGTTGGATCTTTGCAGGATTGCCGAAGATTTCTGCTGTGCCGTAACAACCAGATGCGGTAAAGTACCCGGTCGACAAAGCTCCCGCTCTTTTGCACATAGAGGGTTCGAGCCAGAATTATGTTGCGTAAACGCCAGATAGGCAGGCTGCCGATGTCGGAATAGGAGGAATCGTGCTCCAGTGTTGAACGCAAGACGTACACTCGGAAGCCATTGAGAAAGAGAGCGTGGAAGACAGCGTGATCCAAAAAATCCAACCAGAATTCTGAAGGAAATCCTCCAATCGATCGCAACGCAGTCACGCGCAAAGCGGAGCCGGAATTGTAAGAGCACAGTGATTGTTTCTGAATGCCTACCGTTTCCCGGGTTATGGGCTGCTCCGGGCGCAGAAACTGCCGTCGCATCTGATCGAACAGATCCGCGGCCGGGGAATCTATTCTGCCATTCACCTGCAACTTGGGAACGATCGCTGCTACCTCAGACCGCGAATGCAAGCTCCCGGTAGCCTGCACTAATTCCAGAATAAATTCCGGCGTTAGCGAAGTATCCTGATCAAGCAGGAGCAGCCATTCGCGCTCTTCTGATTCAGCGCGCTGCAAAGCGAAGTTGTAGGCCGAAGCCAAGCCTCCGTTGGAGGAGTCGTGGACGTAGCAAATGGGATAGCCGGCCGCTATGTCGGGCGTCTGTGGGTGTGGCGAATTATCATAAAGAACCAGGGAAAAATGCTTTGCCAACGCGGGTGGTTCGTTCAGGATCCGCAACAGGGAAGAACCGGATTGACTTTGGGAAAGCTCGCGATTGTAGAGAACCAGGATCGCCAGGATGGATGATGGCGAATGCGAGACTGAGTTGGCCGGCATTTCAGAGCGATACTATTCTTAAGCCTTGGTACGTTCCAGCCGCAAGTATAACAGCCGGCGCACGAAAGACAGGAACGCCGATCGATCATCAGCGGTCAAGACAACCCGCCAGGCAATGAGCGCGGTAAGGGCTACCCAAGTTGCGAGGATTGCAGGCTGAGCCGGAAGCATGTCCAGCCTTCTCCAAAATGGGTACAGAAAGAACGCTGGCACGATGGTCAGGAGCGGCCGCAACAGCCCCTCGAAAAACAAACGCGAGCGATTCATATGGATGGCAACCTGGGTAAGACGGACGCTCACCAGTAGATGAACGCCAACGCAGACGAAAGCGCCGACCAGCGTTCCGACCGCGACACCGACCGCCCCAATCCTTTGCACCAGCCAGATACTCAGGGCTATATTGACGCAGGCTTCGGCGATCGCGGCAATCGTGGCAAGATGCTGCTTTCCCGTTGCCACCACCACCAGGATGTACGGAAAGACAAGCTGGCGAACGATATTTCCTATCACCAGAACCTGCAGATAAAGAGCACTCTGTGCAGCGTACCGCTTACCAACCCATAAGCTGAGCAACGGATAGGCGCCGAACAGCAGCGGAAGCCCGAGCAGACAAAGCAGCAATCCACAGTAGCGGGTAGCCTTGATGCAAAGATCGCCGATCCGGCTTGGTGTGGTACCCGATTGGATGGAGGATATAGCAGGAATCAGCGGCCCAAAAACGCTGGAAACCAGGGCCAGCATGAAATTGGCGGCGCCGTTAGCCACAGCGTAGAAACCAGTATCCTGGTAATGGTAGTGGCCCACGATGACCAGATCCAAACCGCTGATAAAGAACATGGCTACCGTCCAGATAGAGAGGACGCTGCCATATTTTGCCAGTTTTGCCGCCGACCGGCGATCGAACAAGAGAAATGAAAAGTTGACGCGTGCCTTCACGTAGCGTCGCCATCCAAGCAATTGGGTGGCGGCTGCCGCCACATTGAAACTGGCCATCACCAGGGCCAGTTGTACCAGATGTCCGTGCAAGAGAAGAAGAATGATAAGGGCGGCTGCGGATCCGACGCGGCTGAACGTCGCAATCACCGTGGGGAAAAAATATTGCTGCAAGCCGATGAAGGTGGAAAGAAAGATGCCGAAGGGCAGTGCGATGGCGGTGGATAGTCCGATTGCGAGCAACGCGATTCGCACTTCGGGCACCAGCGCCGGTGGCATTTGGTGGAAAAGCCGAGGCACACTCCAGACCATTGCGCCAATCACGACGCAGGCGATGCATGCGGCCGCAGCCAGAATGGTGAACGATGTGCTTATCAGATGATGGCTGGCTTCGTGATCGCCGCTCGCATCGTACTCCGCCACAAATTTACCAATTGCCGTCTGCAAGCCGAAGTCCAGCAAATTTACATAGGCACTCAGCTGCAGGATCAGAACCCAGGCGCTGTACTCAGCGGGCGCCATGCGGCTAACCAGGAAAGGCGGTAGCACCAGCGACACCAGCATCGACAGCAGCACCCGCACCAGGTTCGAAGCGGAGCCTTGCAGCACTTTTCGCTTATTCGACATTTGGCACTTTCAACTGCGAGACTCCAGCGCCGCCTTGACGAAGCAGCAAATTCCCGCGGGCGAATTGCACTTTTGCGCAGGAGAAGCTATTTCCGCAGGACAACCACGAAACCGGTTTCCTCGACGAGGTTAAAGCCGAGATCCTGAAGCTTGCTCATCATGAAACGAAGCTTGTCCTCCCCGAAATACCGCGCGTGAGTCTCCATAATGATGGTGTCAGCCATTTTCAGCACTTCGCTTTCCTGACAAACGAGGTCATATTCCAGTCCCTCAATATCACAGACCAGGTTGAATCTCCTGAAGTCACGGGTGCGCACCAGCTCACCCAACTGGACTGTTTCGACCGTCACGGGTGGCAGATCTCCGTCGGCAGTGATCGAGTTTCCACACAAGCTGGAAGACGGACGGAAGGTAACCGAGTCCACCCCGTAAGCGATAGCCCGGTTCACTATTTCAAACTTGCAATGATTTAACTTTCGGTTGAGTTCCAGGTGCGGGATGGCCAAAGGATTCGCTTCCACAACTAAATGAGCCTTTTTGTTTATTAAGAGCCTGTTGGTCACGCACGCCACCACTCCCATCGAGCCACCCAACTCAACTACAGGGAGGTCTCGTCGCAGATAGCGCGCGACTGCTCGCCGTTCCTCCGCTTCGTAGTTGTTGGTGAACAGCTGAGCTCTCATCGATTCGTCAACAATCCCCTGCAGGCTGAAGGTGCATCCGTCGAAACTGACTTTCTTTCGATGTGCCTTGGTCAGATTTTGCAGCCGTAACCATGAATGCCCGTAGAGGCTCCTGAGACCTCCATCCTGGAAAAGCCTGTAAGCAGTCACCGCTTTGTTCAGCATAAAGGCGACCAAGCTCCTGGGGAGCGCACCGCATAAGCAGACAATAAAAGGCCAGATCTCATCTTTATCAGACTACCAGTTGAGCTGGGCGATATTTACTATGGAGTCCTGAGCCATGCCAAAACCAGAAAAAGACCGGATCTCAGTCGCCATGTGCACCTACAATGGTGAGCGATTCCTGGCGCAACAACTGGTCAGCATCGCGCAGCAAAGCAGGCCTCCGGACGAGTTGGTTGTTTGTGACGACGGTTCGACAGACCGCACTGTGGCAATGATTCGCGAGTTCGCAGTCTCGGTTCGTTATCCCGTCAGAGTTTTTGAGAATGAGCACAACCTTGGAGTGGCGGCAAATTTCGAACGGGCGATCCGGCTCTGTGAAGGAAATCTGATTGCGCTCGCGGACCAGGACGACATTTGGTATCCGATTCGGCTGGAGCGTTCGGAGCAGGAGCTCACAGCCCATCCCGAGGCGGGCCTGATTTTTTCCGATGCGGACATCATTGATGACAAGAACCAGTCGACCGGTGCAACGCTTTGGCAGCGGCTCTCTTTCGCGGGAAAGCGCGAGCAGGATCTGCTTGCCGGACGATACGTGGTTCTGGCAAAGCACCGGTTTGTCACCGGAGCTACGGTGATGATGCGTGCCGGCCTGCGTGATCGCTGCTTGCCCATTGGCGAAGGATGGATTCATGACGAGTGGATCGCAATGATCACTGCCGCCTTCAGCGATTTAAAGCCGATTGCCCAGCCGCTCATCCGGTATCGGATCCACGCGTCCCAAGAGGTAGGGTTTCAAAATAAGCTCGAGCAAAGAGCTCAGGGAGCGTCTCGCGCGGCGAAGCATTGGGAACGCCTGGCGGAGTCTGTCAAAGAGCTGGAGCAGTTGTGTGATGCCTTATCGGCAATGACTCTTGATGAGAAGCGAGAAGTCTTGCCGGCTTACCAGGATCACCTACAGTTTCTCTCTTTCAGGGCCAACCTTCCCGCCCGCCGCCTGACACGCGTGGGCCCGGTTCTCGCCCACTATTCCCAATACGGGGTCCACGCATCGGGCTTGGCGAGTGTGCTGAAAGATCTCACCTTCAGGCGGCAACGACCTTGATGGGAAGTGCTTCCATGTCACGCTCCGGGCAACTTAAGCTTTCAGTTGCATTAGCCACCTATAACGGCGAACGGTTTCTCCCGCAACAACTGGCCAGCATCCAGCAGCAGACCAGGTTGCCGGACGAAGTAGTGGTATGCGACGACCGGTCGAACGATCGAACAGTCGCGATCATTCGCGAATTTGCGGCGTCGGTCCCGTATCCTGTCAGAATCTTCGAGAACGAACAAAATCTTGGATCCGCAGCTAATTTCGAGAACGCGATCAGGCGCTGCGAAGGCGATCTGATTGCGCTGAGCGACCAGGACGACATTTGGTATCCAATTCGTCTTGAACGCTCCGAACAGGAGCTTGCGGCGCACCCGGCCGCAAGCCTGGTTTTCTCTGACGGAGATATTGTTGACGACGAAAACCAACTCTTGGGGAAAAGGTTATGGACAAACTTTGGCTTCATGGGCGAAACCAGACGGCGATTGCTCGCAGGTGACTACACGGTTCTCGCGAAAAACCGATTTGTGACGGGAGCAACAGTCATGTTTCGCAGCCGAATTCGCGAGAACTTTCTGCCCGTTGGTGCGGGCTGGGTTCACGACGAATGGATCGTTGCTCTCACGGCGGCGGTGGCCGAGGTGAGGCCGATCGAAATTCCGCTCATCCGCTATCGTTTTCACGCTGCTCAGCAAATAGGCCTAAGCCCAAAGCCAAGCTTCAAACAAAGAAACGAAGAGCACTGGAATGAGCTTTCCAGACAAATAGGGTCACTGCAGGGAATTTGTAGTAGATTGTCAGAGCAACCCTTGACCAAATCTGGCCAGCTACTTTTCTCCTGTTATCAGGACCATCTGCGATTCGCCCGGTTCCGTTACGCGCTCCCCAAAGGCCGGCTTGCCCGCTTGAGCGCCGTCCTCAAGGAGCGTCCGAGCTACGCCGGCCTGGGCTCAGGCGTATTCAGCATGGCAAGGGATCTGGTGTTGACCAAGTAAAAATCCGCAGCCAACCTCTTTTGTTCCGGAGACGACGGGCAAGAATTAGCTGGAGAACTCGATCCGGCGAAGGGCATAATAATTCGATCCACCGCAGATTTATAAACAAAGCTGTACCGGGTTTAGTGATAAGACCATGGCCAAGTCTCGAGTCCTGACCGTAGGTTTGCTTCTCATCGGAATAGGGCTCAGCCTAGCGGGTTGCGGAACCCACTTCGCTCACCTGCCCGCGGGTTCGATCGCAGGCAGAATCGAAGACTACGATTATTCTCCGACAGTCATACAATCTGGCGATGTGCAGCAGGTTTGGTGGTGCGGGGGCGGCTTCAACCCAAACGATACGGCTCAGTGGAGCGATACCATTTTGTATGAGTGGATCAACACCTCCACTCATACCCACAGCGTGCCCGTGCCCGTGCTGGGCGAAACGCCGGGTGCATGGGACAACCTATACACCTGCAACCCAGATGTCGTTAAGGGATCCTTCGTCAATCCGCTTGGCAATGGCGCGACTTATTCTTATGCGATGTACTACGTTGCACTCGGCACCACGCCCGGAACCAACAATTTTATCGGCGTGGCGTTCTCCAACGATGGCATGTCCTGGAAGAAGTATCCGCGCCCAATCATCGGCGCGGAAACCCAGGAGGGTTACGGCGTAGGGCAACCAGCAGCCTACAACACCGATCAGCACGGAGCGATCCGGCTCTTCTATGAGGACTGGAGCTTTTACGTCCATCACGTGGATGCCATCTCCACCGATGGAGTGCACTTCACTCCTGTGGGCGTACTCAACACGAATGGTTTGGATCGAAAAAACCCAGACTGGGGTGACATAGCCTACGACCCCCAGAGCGGCTATTGGTACGCTGCCTTCAATACCGTGGATCGCGATCCGTCGACCACAGGAGGGATTACCGAACGGGCTTCTTACGGCTTCGAGCTCTACCGGATTCCGGATGCGTCCCTTTTAACCGGGGCCACCCCCTGGCAACTGCTTACAATCGTGGACACCAGCCTCACTGGCTACGAATCGAATTTTCTTCCCACCTTTGTACGTGACACGTATGGCAATCTGTTTTCCGGTCCGGCGGTACAGATGTTCACTTCGATATCCAACCCGCCACCGCCGTGGAATGCTACTCCGGCCATGGCCGGTTGGTCGGGAGACGTCGGATTCTGGGATATATCGTCCTTTTCCTGGACGCCAGGCCATCCTTTGAGGGCTCTCAATCAATACTTCAATCAGACCACGCACCAGGCCACGACAGGCTGGATCGATCCCAATGGCGGCTTTACTCTGCAATCGACCCTCGGTCATCTGTACGAAAGTCCGCAACAAGGTGCGACCGTTCCGTTCTACGGCTGTAAAGCCGGGTCCATGGACTATTTCATCTCCCTCGATGAGGCATGCGCAGGCTATCGCATCCTGGGCAGGAATGGTTACGGCTACTCCCGGCCGGTTGCGGGTCTTAACCTGATTGCTTTGTACAGCTGCAGCACCGGCCACGATCATTTCTTGAGTGCCGATCCCAAATGCGAAGGCCAATCCCCGCAAGGGCTTCTTGGTTACACCCTGCCGTGAGCAGAAGATGGCCCGGGGAACGGCCAGTCCTGAGTGAACCTGAGGTTCTATGAAGGGGCGGTGGCATCGACTACTGGATCACCGCGATCTTGGCTCGCTTACCTACCCGGATCGCGATGCGGGCGGGCCTCTGCTCGACCTTTATGACCTTGTGAGTCGAAGTGATGCCATCGATGCCCACGCCCGCAGTCACTTGCCGGTCCGCGTCGGTACGAGAGGCCTTGAGGCCAAGCTCGACCAGCAGCTTGGCAACATCGATGTCCACGGTTAAAGCACCATCACGCACTGCCCGGTCCAGGAATGCGGCATCCCCCCTCGCAACTCGCCTAAGATCGACGACAGCTTCTTCTGCCACCGCCTCCACATTCCGCTGTTGGAACTGCATAGCCCATTCCTCATCGGCTTTGCGGGTGGCAGCCTCCGAATGAAACCCGGCCACGACGGTGCGAGCCAGCCGCTTCTTGGCTTCCATGGGGTGCAGAGCACCGCTGGCGACATCCGCTTGCATCTGTTCAATCTCGCTCTTCCGCAGGTCCGTCAGCAAAATCCAGTACTGCCACATAAGCTCGTCGGAAATCGACATCAGCTTGCCATACATCTCCTGCGCCGGCTCGTGGATGCCGATCGCGTTCCCCAGGGACTTGGACATCTTCTGCACTCCATCCAGACCCGCTATGATGGGCGTCATCAGGATGATCTGGGATGGCTGATCGTAGTGCCGCTGCAATTCCCGCCCGATGAGCAGGTTGAATTTCTGGTCCGTGCCGCCGAGCTCCACATCCGCGTGCAGAGCTACGGAGTCGTACCCCTGCGACAGCGGATAGAGCATCTCATGCAGAGAAATCGGCTGTTCGTTGTTGAACCTGCGATGGAACTCCTCTCGCTCCAGCATCTGTGAGACGGTAAATCGCGACGCCAAACGAATAATGCCTTCGAATCCGAGGGTCGAGAGCCATTCTGAGTTGAATCGAACCTCTGTTTTTTCCCGGTTGAGTATTTTGAAAACCTGGTCGGTGTAGGTTTTCGCATTCTGGGTGATTTCTTCGCTGGTGAGCGGCTTACGCGTCACCGACCGGCCCGTGGGATCGCCGATAAGCGAGGTAAAGTCTCCAATCAGAAAGATCACCTGGTGCCCTAGATCCTGAAAGTGCTTGAGCTTCCGCATCAGCACCGTGTGACCCAAATGCAAATCAGGCGCGGTGGGGTCAAATCCCGCCTTGACGCGAAGAGGTTTGCCGTTTTTTCGGGAAGTCTGGAGACGCTCTTGCAGGTCCGGGACCCGGATGATTTCAGCCGCGCCCTTTTGCAGGTAGTCAAGCTGCTCATCCACCGGTGCGAAGTCAAAGTCAGCCATTTCTTGCATCATTATAAGGGTTTGCATTTCTTGCAAAATCAGAGCTGTGAAATGAGCGGATACGCGGTTCAGGATTTTGAAATCAGGTTGCAACAAAAGTACGGGTGCCCCATCTCGATCGCTTCCAGGATTTATACTTCTTGAACACTATGAGATGGAATGGGTGCGAAGCGGAAAACTAAATGACGATAAACTTGACTGGAGCGCAGGATGCGTTCCTTATAGCACCTCGCCTGATTGCATTTTACCTGCCTCAGTTTTATCCAACTTCCTACAATGACGAGTGGTGGGGAAAAGGCTTTACAGAGTGGACGAATGTTGTGCAAGGGCGTCCGCACTTCAAGGACCACTATCAACCCCATCTGCCCGCCGATCTCGGGTTCTATGATCTGCGTCTGCCCGAGGCGCGCGAAGCCCAGGCGGACTTAGCGCGAGAGTATGGGATTCACGGTTTTTGCTACCACCACTATTGGTTCAACGGCAGGCGTATCCTGGAGCGTCCTCTGGATGAAGTGCTGGCTTCAGGCAGGCCGACGCTGCCCTTCTGCTTATCCTGGGCGAACGAGAGCTGGACGCGAACGTGGAAGGGACATGGGGACAAGGTGCTGTTGCAGCAGTCCTATTCCCCGGAAGATGATCTTAGACATATTCTGCATCTGCTGCCAACTTTAAGCGACGATCGATATATCCAGGTAGATGGAAAACCGATGCTGCTGGTCTACCGGATCGAATTGTTACCGGATCCGGTCGCTACGGCAGACATTTGGAGGCGGGAAGCGGAGAAGTGGGGTTTGAGTGGTCTCTTTCTGATAAGTATTGAGAGCAACTATGTAGCTGGGATCACCAACCCTGGAGCTGTTGGTTTTGATGCTACGGTTCGGTTTCAGCCGGATTATACCGTTCCAGCTCCAGCGCGCGCTCAATCTCCCCTCCGGGCGGGAGCAGGTAAGGCGGTCAAGGCACACATGCCTTGGCTGCACCGGGAAATGAAGCGATTCAAGTCGCAGTCCGTACCCGATAATATCGTCGATTATGCAGGGTTATACCGCAATTGGCAGAATCGATCTCCGCGCGTAGAAAGACACTTCGAATGTGTAACGCCGATGTGGGATAACTCAGCTCGACGGTATCGCGGTGCGACCATAGTCACAGGTTCCACACCGGAGCTCTATGGGCAGTGGCTGCGCGAGGCAGTGGACAGAAGCGTTCCGGGCAGTGACCGGCAAAAGACAGTATTCATCAATGCCTGGAATGAGTGGGCGGAAGGATGCCATTTGGAGCCTTGCCGCAAATGGGGATGCCAATATCTTGAGGCGACGCGGCGCGTTTATCTGGGTGAGTAGGAAAGCGGGAAGCGCCTTTCGGGAGATAAGCGGTTGCTTCGTCCAACAAGTCCTTATAGCTGGGGCTAGGCCGATTTTCGGAATGAGATTACATTCTTCGAGTGCGATAGGATGCCGAAGCCGAGATCTTTGAGAGTGGATAACAGGAACTCTACCTTTTCGTTTCCAATAATGTGCGGATGGACTTCAAGCACGATCAGTTCGGCCTTTCTGATCGTTTCGGGCTCCCGAGAGATAAGTTCATATTCTTGACCTTCGATATCGCAGATTAGCGCAAAGTTATCGAAGTGTCGCTCCTGAAGCAGGCTTGCCAGGGTTGTCGTTTTGACGGTGACGGGTGGTTGCCCCCCGGCGTGATAGAGCGAATTCCCCCAGAAGTCTGACCACGGCTCGAAAGTCACAGTTTCTGAGTCATAAGCGAGCGCCTTGTCCATGATTTGAAAGTCGCATCCATTCGCATCCCGGTTTGATTTCAAGAAAGGCAGAACGAGAGGATTCACTTCAAGCACGAGGTGATTTGCCGGGTTCTCTAAAAGCTTGTTCGTTATGCAAGAAACGACACCAATGCACCCTCCCAGTTCAATCACACTCCAGTGGGGCTGCAAGTAGCGCAGCACGGCCTCGCGCTCGGGCTTCTCGTATCTCCCAGATAGCAACTCCAACTTCATTGAGGTATTCGGCAGTTCTGCGAGCGCGAAGCGGCAATGGTCGAGTTCGACGATTCTGCTTGCTCCTCGTATCCGAATCTTTGTCTCTAATGCGAAGGCCTGCGCGTCTTCTACTAGGACGCGGATAGCAGTAGTGACAAACTTTATAGGTCCATGGAATCTTAGGAATCGATAAGCGGAGAAGAGGGTAGTCACCATTTTCCCCGGAGCACGGAAATACATGACATATTTTCTATTTTCTCATACACAGAATTCGAAAATTTCAAAACTTCCAGCGTCCCTCGCTTGAAACAGACGCCGCAACGACAACGCTGTTCAGAGGCTGGTAACCTATTCAGGCGAGTTGAAAGGCACATGTCGCATAAAATCAAGATCATAAAGGGCTCGGCGTCGAACCTGGTGAGGGTAGCCCTTTCAATGCTCCTAGCGTTCGTTTTGCCTCGACTTCTCGTGCACCGGCTGTCACCAGCCGAATACAGTGCATGGGTTCTAATCCTTCAAATTGGTGCATACATCTCTCTACTGGATCTCGGCTTGCAAACCGCGGTCGGCAAGCTTGTAGCAGAATATGATGCAGTCGGTGATCGATTCGCCTGCAGCCGGACGCTGAGCAGCTCTGTCTCGATTCTCTGCGCTAGCGCCGCTGTGGGAGCTGTAACGGTTGCCCTTGTCGCCTGGCAGGTACCTCAACTCTTTCAACAGATGCCGGCAGGGCTAATCGGCGATGTGCGTGGTGGCATCTTGGTGCTTGGGATGTCGGCAGTCTTCGCCCTGCCTTTTGGCTCTTTCCTCGCTGCCTTCACCGGCCTGCAAAGTTACGGCTTTCCTACAGTACTTGCAACCAGCAGCAGAATTCTCACCACCGCCGGATTGGCGATCCTGCTTCTTTTGCACGGCACCCTCCTGCAAATGGTTTGGCTAATGGCTCTCTTCAATATTGCTACTGCCATCGGCCAGTTTCTTGGATGGAGGAAGTATGCAAAGGAATTCGTGGGCTTTTCGTTTCGACTTGTTGACCACGAATCGGTCTATCGCTTGTTCAAGTACGGCAGCGCGCTCTCCATCTGGACTGTTGCCAGCTTGTTCGTCAGTGGGCTGGACATGGTTATCGTCGGACACTACGACTTCGGAAATACTGGCTATTACGGCATCGCCTCTTCGGGCAGTAACTTCATGCTGCTCGTGGTTAGCAGTCTGTTCAGTCCACTTCTACCGGCCGTGTCTTCTCTGCAGTCCGGTAGAACCCCGGAGCAGCTTGGAGGCATAGTGATTAAAGCGACCCGGTATTGTGTGTTGCTTCTCTGCTTCATCGGACTGCCGCTCTTGA